>Ga0207422_1001434_pt1 | contig 46917 bp, 36 predicted proteins | sample MarCyaLeptolynsp_FD_187757 | JGI IMG/M metagenome (GOLD analysis project Ga0207422, IMG submission 187757) | Marine cyanobacterial communities from Panama - species 1 Leptolyngbya sp. (SPAdes) | ecosystem: Environmental > Aquatic > Marine > Unclassified | place: Panama: Panama City | collected... | reverse complement strand
GAGGTGAAGGACGGCGGTCTGGAAGTGCAACTTCAGGACACCGACCTGATGGCGTTCATCAAGCGCTCCGAACTCAGCCGCGACCGGTCCGAACAACGTCCGGAACGCTTTGCTGCCGGTGAGAAGCTCGATGCCCGCATCACCCAGTTCGACAAGAAGAACCGCAAGGTCTCCGTGTCGATCAAGGCTCTGCAGGTCCAGGAAGAAAAAGAAGCGATCGCCCAGTACGGCTCCACCGATTCCGGTGCGTCGCTCGGCGATATCCTGGGTGCCGCCCTGAAAGCCCGCGGCGACAGCGCCGAGGCGGACAGCGCGTCCGATTCGGCCGAGGCCGATGCACCGGAAGCAGAGGCTCCGGCGGAAGCTGAGGCCGAGGCGGTTTCTGAAGAAACCAAGGCCTGATCGGGCCAATGGGCCTTCTGGCCTGACGATAAACGGGGCCGCGACATGTCGCGGCCTTTTTTTTGCAATTTGTTCGTATGCAGTGATTCCGTCGGCCCGAGATAAAGTGTAGGTTGCCGGCACCGGGCTGACGATGTGAGACCAATTGTGAGGAATGACATGAGTTTGGACGCTGATGCCATTATGGACCGGCGCAGATTGCGGCGCCGTTTGTCGTTTTGGCGGGTCGTCGCCTTTTTGTTTCTGGCCCTTGCGATTATCGCCGCCGTGGGATTCGCGATTGGCGGAGACAAGCTGTTCCCGGCCCTGCGTGGTGACCATGTCGCCCGGATCCCGATCGAGGGCGTCATCCTCCACAATCGCAGGCAATTGAAACTGCTGGACAAGATCGCCAAGGACAAGAAGGTCAAGGCGGTGCTTTTGTCGATCAATTCGCCGGGCGGCGCGGTAAGCGGCGGGGAAGCGCTGTACGATGCCGTTCGCGCAATTGCCAAAAAGAAGCCGGTTGTTGTTCAGGTCAACACGCTGGCGGCTTCCGCCGGTTACATGATTGCGCTTGCCGGGGACCGGATTTTTGCCCGCCGCAATGCCATCACCGGATCGATAGGCGTCATTTTTCAGTTTGCCGAAGCCAGCAAACTCTTGAACACGGTCGGTGTGACGTTTGAATCAGTCAAGAGCGCTCCGTTGAAGGCCGAGCCCATGCCTTATCATCCGATAACGCCGGAAGCCCGCGCCATGCTGGCTTCCCTGGTCAAGGATGCCTATGACTGGTTCGTCGGACTGGTCGGTGAACGCCGCGGGCTTGATCCCGCAATCGCACGGGATCTGGCCGACGGCCGGATATTTTCAGGCGCCCAGGCTCTTGAAGCCAAGCTGATCGACGCCCTTGGCGACGAGGCGGCCGCCATCAAATGGCTGCAGGAAGAAAAGGGGATCGACAAGGATCTCCCGGTCAAGACCTGGAAACTCAAACCTCAGGACGATTTCTGGGATCCGGGCGAAGATGCTTCGGCCTGGGTCGCAAAAACCGTCTCGCGCGCGCTTTTTGGCGGCGACGAAGGGGTGAAATCGTATATACCGGAAGCTCTTGCGCTTGACGGTCTGGTGTCAGTTTGGCACGCTTCGGGCTTGCGAGGCCAACCCATAGTCAGGGATGAATAACGTGATCAAATCCGAACTGGTTCATAGAATCTCCGAGCAGAACCCCCATCTGTATCAAAGGGACGTTGAAAACATCGTCAATGCGATTCTGGATGAAATCACGTCCGCATTGACCAACGGCGATCGGGTCGAGTTGCGCGGTTTTGGTGCCTTTTCGGTCAAAAATCGCGCTGCGCGCAACGGCCGCAATCCCCGGACTGGCGACAAGGTGGCCGTGTCGGAAAAATTTGTGCCGTTCTTCAAAACCGGCAAGGAAATGCGCGAACGCCTGAATGACGGATATGACCCCACCTGACGAAGGCCAGCGGCCTCCGACGATTTACGCTGAGGTCCGCGCGCATTGTGAAGCCGTCTTCCGGGTTTGGTCGGCGTCAATTTGGAGATCATCGTGAAAAGCTTGATACGCATCTTTTTTGTTTTGCCGATCGCGGTCATTGTCATCATGCTGGCGGTCGCCAACCGGCATGCTGTGACATTGTCTTTCAACCCGCTCGCACCCGACGATCCGGCCACGGCGTTTGACGTTCCGGTTTTCTGGCTGGTGTTCGCCTGCGTTGCGATGGGCGTCATTCTGGGCGGAATTGCGGTCTGGTTCACCCAGGGACGGTTCCGCAGGGCGGCGCGGGAAAACCGTCACGAAGCCGCCAAATGGCGCGCGGAAAACGAGCGCCACCGCGAAAAGCTTGCGGCCCTTTCCGCGGAGGGGACGGCCGCCCTGCCATCGTCAACGGTGGCGGCACTGCCGCGTAATGCGGCCTGACAAGACTAAATGCGCATCATCACAGCCGCTGAGATCGAGGAATGCCTGACAGTCCGCGATCTGGTTGAAGTGCTGCGGACGGCCTTTCGATCCGAAATCAAGGCGCCTGCGCCGCAGCAGCACAAAATTGCGCGGCCCGACGCCGCCGACGGTGAATTGATGCTTGTGCCGGCCTGGACGGATTTCGAGGCCCAGGGTAATTCCCGCACCGGTTATGCAGGCGTGAAGATTGCGACATCGTTTGCCGACAATGCCCGGCTCGATCGCCCGGACAGAATGGGTATTTACCTCTTGCTTTCCGGCCTGAGTGGTGAACCCCTGGCCATCCTTGACGGGCGTGCCTTGACCCTTTGGCGAACCGCGGCAGCGTCCGCGCTTGCTGCCGGCTATCTTGTGCGCGAGGATGCATCGCGCCTGCTGATGGTCGGTGCGGGTGCGCTTGCTCCCTATCTTATCGAGGCCCACGCGGCGGTCCGGCCGATCAAACATGTGCTGATCTGGAACCGGAATCCCGAACGCTCGCGGCGTCTCGCCGCCCATCTGAAATCACCGGACTATTCGGTGACGGCGACGGATGATCTCGAGGGGGCCGTGCGTGGCGCTGATCTGGTCTGTTGCGCGACCGAAGCAGTGGACCCACTGATCCGTGGCGAATGGCTCGCCGACGGGTGCCATCTTGACCTTGTTGGCGCCTGCCAACCGGATCGACGCGAATGCGACGATGAATGCATCGAACGTGCGAGGATTTTTGTGGATACACGGGACGGCGCAATGGCCAATGCCGGCGACATTCTCCAGCCACTGGCATCGGGAGCCCTGAAGGAAAGCGACGTCACAGCCGACCTGTTCGACCTGTGCCGAGGCCAGAAAGCCGGCAGGCGCTACTATAACCAGTTGACGCTTTTCAAGTCAGTGGGCGCATCGCTGGAGGATTTCGCCGTGGCCCAGCATATCTTTTCCCGTGTTTGAGCCGGCGCTGACGTACCCGGTTGGCGATGTGCGGGCGAGGTCTGCCGCGTGACGTTGGTCTTGTCCACGGTTCTGCCGTTCTTTCTCATTGTCGGGATCGGCTGGGCCGCGGGTCGCTGGAAGATGTTGCCGGACGGATCAGTCGCGCCGCTCAATGCCTTTGTATTCCGGTTTGCAATGCCGGCTCTGGTGACCCGACTGTTGTGGAACACCAGTGTCGATGACATTATCGACTTGCGGTTTATCGGCGGATGGCTGGTCACCGGCCTGGTTCTGTTTGCCGCCGGCGGATGGATCGCCCGGCTGGTGCTTGGACAAACTCAGGGACGATTCGCGATCAGGGGCCAGGGCGCGTCAGTCGCCAATGTAGGCTTCCTCGGATTTCCGATTCTGCTAGGCCTGTTTGGCGATGCGGCCGCCGGCCCGCTCGGCATGGTGTTGATCGTCGATCTGATGATCATGATCCCGCTGTCACTGTTTCTCCTGGAGGCGGCTCGTGGAGGAACGGCGGGATTTGGATCGGTCGCGTTGCGGGCGATATCGGGATCGGTGAAAAACCCGTTCTTTCTTTCCATTGTGGCCGGCACGACATTATCGATCACCGGATTTCCGCCGCCGCCGCCCGTAGAGAGCTTTCTGCTTTTCCTCGGAGGAGCAGCCGGTCCGACGGCCTTGTTTGCGCTTGGCGTTTATCTCGCCGGCAATCCGGCCATCGAGCGGCCTTTGGAGGCGAGCTGGATAACTCTCGCCAAGCTTGCTCTTCATCCTCTGGTGGCCTGGCTCGTCCTTGGGGCAGGATTCGGCGTTTCCGGCGTATCGCTGTCGGCTGCAATCATGATCGCCGCGCTTCCGGTTGCCAGCAATGTATTTGTGGTCGCCCAGGAATATGGCGTTGCGGTCAAGCTGGCGTCCGACTCAATCATGGTTTCGACGATTTGTGCCGTATTCACCGTCTCCGGGATTGCGCTGCTTCTCGTTTGAGCCGGTCCGGAATCTTTCTCGTTGAGACCGAACCGGCTGTTTTGCTCAGGCCTGAGGGTCGGTCGGAGTCATCCAGCCGATCTGGGCGCCGGACGGTTCCTGCAGCATGCAGATCCTGCCAACACCTTCGACATCGAACGGTTCCTGGGTGATTGTGGCGCCGTTCTGCCTGGCCTTTTCGACGCGCGCGTCAATGTCGTCAACGGCGATGTAGCCCACCCAATGTTCAGGAACGCCTTCGAAATCAGGCCCGTCCATCTGCATCATCCCACAGACCGGTTTTTCACCGTCCATGACCAGATGGTAGGTGCCTTCCGGCATGGGGACCTCGGTGGTGACCCAGCCGAGCGTCTCGGCATAAAACGCCTTTGCGACCGCCACGTCCCGCGTCATCAGCTCATTCCAATAAAAGTGGCCATGAGTCCACATTCAACTGCTCCGCTAAATCAATGATGCCGCACTGTATCCGGCCGCCTTCGAATATCAAGGTCCGGTGGCCGGTTCTGCTGCCATTCTGTGTCCACCTTGCCCCAGTTTAAGATTTCGCCGAATCCACCATGCGGCGGGCCTGATTGAGGGCCGAAATCAGACGGTTTTGTCCGCGTACCAACTGGGTTTGGGCAAATCCCAGTTTGTCGGCTGCAACACTGTCGAGCTCGCTTGCAAGGGCGATGGTCGGCAACGCCTTAACGGTAAGAGCCGGGTCATGGGTGAAACGCGGATGTTCAGTGAAATTGATCGGGACCAGAATCCTGGCCAGTTCCTTGATGATCGAATTGGCGCGGGCTGCGGAAATGGAGTCGGCGGCGATGTCGCCATAAAACCCGTCGAGTGCCGCCTGCAGTGAATTTGCGGCATCCCGGGACGGCGCCAGGTCGAAGCGGTCGCCGGCCTTTTTCTGGTAATTCGCGATCGTGTCCAGAAACTCGGCGGTGGTGGCGCGCCAGTCGAAGGGCAGGATTGTTGCATTGGCGTTGCGGAAAACGGCGAGAAGGTAGATCTTGATATCGCGTATGAGGCTGTCCTTGTCGGCAATCTCGAGCGTGTCGTTCTCCGTATGCCAGGCAATGTTTCCGCCGCACCCGCCGACGGCGTAGTAGCCTTTCTCCTCGCGATCGGCCTCCGTCATGGTCGAAGACAGCATCAGATAGCTGGAAATGCCGATATTGTTGAAGGAATAGTCGCCGGCACGGTGGGGACGTTCGCCGGCAGTTGTCTTGTTGGCCACCTCGCTGACAATGTCGGCGAGGAAGGCATCGGCTTCCGACATGACGGAAAGCTGGGTGAATTCGGTCGCCCAGCGGCATCCCGGACTGTCGCAATTGACCTGGGCGACACAATTTTCTTCCAGATCGAGGGCAAAGTGATCGGCGAACCAGGTGCTTCCCGCATACCGTCCGGTGGAATGGCCGGGCCACCAGCAGATGCGCACGCCCCGTTTCAGGGCGCTGCGATTGGCCCACAGGACCCTGGCGACTTCAAGCATGGTCGCGTCACCGACCGCATTGTCGCCAACGCCGACGTCCCAACTGTCGAGGTGTCCGTGCAACAGCACATATTCGCCCGATCCGTCATTGCCGGGAATGTCGACAACCGGCAGTTTTGAGTCAAACCATCCCTCCTCCATGTCGGTATACAGAGTGACGGATCCTCCGACTTTTGCGATCGCGATGAGCGCGTCGCCGTCCGGTTTGTTGACGGCGACCGCGGGTACGGTCGGTTTGCGATCGAGATCGTCGAGACCGGGTATGCCCCAGATCTCTGTGCAGATGCCCCAGTGGATGTCGACGCCTGGATTGATGCCGATCACGCCGATGGCTCCCAGTTTCTGGAACTCGCTGATCATTCCGGGGCTGGCAAAACCTTCCGAAATCACGATGTTCCCGCGGATCGACTTTTCGGCGGCTTCGGGATCGGCGAGTTTTTTGTCGAAGATCGTGTCGATATCGTCGGCCTGGTTGGCCGGCATGTAAGCCAGTTGACCGGACAAACCGTCTCCCGCATGCACGCTGTATGCAGGCGGTTTCGCCCGGAAGGTGCGGCCGCCTGTTTCAACCCGGGCCTTGCCGGGAATGCTGAGATAAAGCGATGGTTTGTGAACCTCGACCGGAACCCCATGCGCTTTCAGCCGATCGGTGACCAGGTCCATGCCGCGATTGACATCGTCCGGGTGTTCCCGCGCAAATCCCGCAAATTCTTCGATCAGCGCCCAAGGCTCATCCAGGGTGACCTGATCCAGCAAAGCTTTGTCTTGGGTATTCATGGGGACATCCTCCGATTGCGGACCGCGGTGACGGCTTGGTTTCGATCAATTGTTTCGACAGATGAAACATTGTTTCTTCCATTGATACAATCGAAATAGCAGACAAGTGTCCGGCTTGCAAGAACGCCAGCCGGGATTGGCGAGCCAAACGCAGGTGCCCGAGCGCGCGTGCGTTCGATCGAAATTTCTGGATATTTCTGGAAGGACCGCCGGAGCTTTCCTGTTCAGACCGGCTCGGCTAAACCGCTACGTCATCTGGAAGCCAAGGCCGTTCTTGTTAGAAGCTGCCCTTGTGCCCGAGTCTCTGCGACATGCGCGACGCGTAGTGCGGCACGGCCGATTTCAGGCTGGTTTCGACAGTGTTGTCGAAGCGGGAGAGCGGCCCGGTAACGCTGAGCGCGGCCAGACAGATCCCCTGTTCATTGAAGACCGGAGCTGCAACGGAAAAGGCGCTCTCTTCATACTGGTTGCAGGCAACATGAATGCCGTTTGCACGAATTTGATCGATCATCACACGGAGCTTGCCCGGATCCGTGATCGTGGCGCTGGTAAACCGTTCCATCGGTTCGCGCAGGACCGCCTCGCGGACCTCTTCCGGCGCATAGGCGAGCAGAATGTTGGCCGCGCCGCCCGCGTGCAGAGGGCCGATCGAGCCGATATCCAGATGCAGCCGAACCTGTTGCTTGGACTGCCGGGCGGCCACGATGACCACTTTCCGGCCGTCGCGGATCAGAAGGTTCACATTCTCTCTGGTCAGTTCGGCAAGTTCATCCATCAGGGGCGCGGTGGAACTGATGAGGTTCGACTGGCTGGCCGCACCATTGCCGATACGAACCGCGTGGTAGCCGAGACTGTAGCTCCGGCGTTCCGGATCCTGCGTGACATAGCCACGGGCCTCAAGCGTTCGCAAGAGGCGAAAAGCAAGGCTCTTCGTGCCGCCGAGCCGTCCGGCGATTTCCGTTACCCCGATGTTCGGATGGTCGGCGAGAATTTCCAGAATGGTAAGGGCACGATCCACGGACGAAATCACGTAATTGCGTGTTTCCACCGCTGGATTTGTGTCGTCAGATATGTGCTCGCCCTGCGCCACCATTGATCTCCCCGCGTCGCTTCATGGGCCACATCCCGGCAAAGCGCGCGGTGCCCATGTGCCATAGGCCACCGAGCTTCGCAAGGTCGGCCCCCGCGACCATATTGCCAAACCGGACAGAGTTGGTTACGCTTAAAATATAAAACACTGTTTCACTGATTGAAACAATCCTTTCAATCGACCTGCGAAGAACCGGCGTGCCGGGACCGGGTTTCGGACGCTGAAAGGAGGGGAGCACAATGAGGATTGTCTACGCAATACCGGGACCGATGTCTCGCGGCCCCATGGGTTTGGCGGAAATGCGCCGTCGCGAGAACCTGTTGTCGTCCTGGGCCTTTCCGGGGACAAGCGTCAGTGTCAGGGATGCGCTGGATGGCCCGAATTCGATAGAATCCGCCTATGAAGAAGCCCTGTCGACGCCGGCGGGTCTGGATCTGGTCAAGACCGTGGTCGGTGAGGGTGCCGATGCGGTCATAATCGGTTGTGCCGGAGATCCGGGACTGGAGGCCGCGCGCGAACTCGTCGATGTTCCGGTCATTGGGCCCGGTGAAGCCTCGATCCTTCTGGCCTGTTCGCTTGGCCACAAGTTTTCCGTTATCGGAGTTTTTGATGGCATGCAGCACGGATATCGGTTGCAGGCGTTCAAGGCCGGGTGTGTCGACAAGTTTGCATCAATGCGCGCCTCGAACGTTGCCGTGCTTGATCTGATGAATGACCGGGAAAACAGCCTGGAACGTGTTATTGCCGCCGGCCGTGCCGCCCTTGAGCACGATGGCGCCGATACGTTGATCCTCGGCTGCATGACCATGTCGTTTCTGGGGATCGAGGATGCGGTTGCGGACGCGCTTGGCGTTCCGGTGGTCAATGCCGGGCGTGCGGCGCTGAAGATGGCTGAGATGCTTGCCGGAATGGACATCAGTCACAGCCGGCGCGCCTACCCCAGACCTCCGAAATTCCAGGAGAACGCGGCCTGACATTCCGAGGCGACGAGCCCGTAGCCCGTTGTCCGGAAAGCCTTGCAGCACAAAGATTATGCCGGCGACCAACCAGAGCAAACAGCCGGCCAACCAGGGAGTGACCAACCATGAACGGCATCAAGACCTTGTTGCGAACGGCGACAGCCATGGCAGTCGGACTGGGTGTCCTGTGGTCGGGCGCCGCGAGCGCCGACCAGATCAGGCAGCTCAAAATCCTGAGCAGGCCCCAGGCGGCACAGCCGCAGGAATATCAGACGATCCAGCTCATTGCCCAGGAATGGCGTAAACTCGGGCTCGACGTGAAGGTCGAACTGATGCCGTGGGAGCAGATGGCCGATCTGGTCTGGTACAATCGCGACAAGTGGGACATTACCGGCTGGCAGATGGTCGGGCGCCCGGAACGCTCCGATCCCGATGAAATCGTCTTCAACCTGTTCCATTCGACCACTGCGGAAAAGGGCTATAATTTTGTCGGTTACAACAATCCCGAGTTCGACAAAGTGGCCGAGGCGCAGCGCTCCGAGGTCGATCAGGAAAAACGCAAGCAGCTGATCTACAAGGCCCAGGAAATTCTGGCAGCCGATCAGCCCAATCTGATGCTGGTGCACCCCCGGTCGGTCTTTGCCTTTGACAAGACCATCTGGAATCCGGACACGATTGTCGAACAGAGCGGCATCGGTATCAAGAATGCCTGGACCTTCATCGGTGCAACGCCGCTCGGCGATCAGAAGGACATGATCGTCAATTCCTCCGACAATGTGATCGCCATAAACCCGCTCTATATATCCGGCAGCACTGACAGCTGGATCACCGAACTGGTGTGGGACCGGCTCCTGCGCATCGGACCGGACGGACTTCCCCAGCCCTGGAGTGCCGTCTCCTACGATTGGGTCGATGGAACGACAATCGATGTGACTTTGCGCTCAGGCATGAAGTGGCACGACGGCAAGCCGGTCACGGCCGACGACGTGGTGTTTTCCTTTACCGCGCCACAGGGTGAAGAGGCGCCGATGTACAAGCCCTTCACCAGGAACATCAAGTCGGTCGAAAAACGCGACGACAACGTTGTCAGGTTCGTTCTGGAAAAACCCTCCGCCGCGTTCCTGACGGCGACGCTCGCCAAGGTCAACCTGATCCCGAAACACATCTGGGAGCCGATCCTGGCGGATCTTTCGAGCAAGACGGAAAACGCCGAATCCTACCAGGAACCCTCGCCGATTGGATCGGGGCCGTTCAAGTTCTCGTCCTGGCGGGCCAGCGAGGAAGTGGTTCTGGAAGCCAACGGCGACCATTTCAATGCGCCGAAAATGGCTCGCTGGATTCTGCGCATCGTGCCCAACACCGAGGCGGCTGTCGGTATGCTGCGCAAAGGCGAGGTGAATTTCCTGTCCGATTATACCGGGGATCCAAAGGTGCTGCAGACTGTCGCCGCAGAGGATGGCGACCTGGAAATTGTTGCCACGACCGATATCGGTTTCCGCTATGTCGCGTTCAACAACCGCAGACCGCCGATGGATGACGCCGCATTCCGCAATGCCCTGTCGATGGCGATCAACCGCAAGCTCATCGTTGGCGCAGCCTTCAAGGGTTTCGCGGTACCCTCAAACTCCGTGGTTTCTCCGGCGCTCGGCTTCTGGCACAACGAGGCCACCGACAATTTCGAGACCGGCACGGAACTGGCCAAGAAAATTCTTGCTGATGCCGGTTATCGGATGGAGGGTGGTCGTCTTGCCTATCCCGAAGGCAAGACCGAAACGCTTGGGAAGTAACGTTTGATGTCCGGCATCCGGCGGTTTGCGCTCAAACTTGCCCAGTTCGTATTTGTGCTCTGGGCGGTTGTGACGATCCTGTTCTTGATCTTCCGTCTGATGCCGGGCAATCCTCTTGCCGCCTATATCGATCCGACCTTCACCGAGGAGCAGCAGGAAAACCTGTTGCGCCAGTTCGGGCTCGACCGGCCGCTCTACGAACAATATTTCATCTATCTGGGCAATCTGCTGCGCGGCGAACTCGGAGACAGTTTTTTTTACCGGGCGCCGGTATGGGACCTGATCTGGGATGTGTTTCCGAACACGGTCCTGTTGACAACCGTTTCGCTGCTGGTCGCCTATGTCATCGGCGTGCTCGGCGGAGCGCTCCTTGCCTGGAAGCGCGGAACCTGGATCGAGGCCGTCGGCATTCCGGTTGTGTTGACGTCGCGGGCGGCGCCGGAATTCTGGCTCGGCATGATATTGCTGGCGATCTTCAGCTTTTCTCTCGGCTGGTTTCCCGCTGGCGGGTCGGCGAGTGCCGGCGCGACGTTTACCTCCTGGTTCGATCGCTACACCTCGCTCGATTTCCTGTCCCACCTGGTCCTGCCGGCAACGACGCTCGCGATCTATCTGCACGGTTTGCCGTTGTTGCTGATGCGCTCCAACATGCTCGATGTTCTTGAAGATGATTTCGTCACTATGGCGCGCATAAAGGGCCTGTCGGAGTGGACTGTGATTGTCGGTCACGCGGCCCGCAACGCGCTGTTGCCTGTCGTCACGGCGTTTGCCCTCGGACTTGGATATTCCATCGGCGGCAATGTGGTGATCGAGACTGTGTTCAGTTGGCCCGGTCTTGGGCGCCTGCTGGTCAAATCCGTCTCCGCCAGTGATTATCCTCTGGCGCAAGGCGCGTTTCTTCTGATCGCGATCGTCATGATCACCATGAACCTGATCGCCGATCTGCTTTACTCTATTCTCGACCCCCGGATCTCCCATGCATGACCCCAAGGCGCTTACTGCCGGCGAAGCAATATCCGGCGAAACCGCCGGACCATCGGGGCCAAGGCCTGCCTGGCGGCGCTGGCTCGCCGACATCGTGTCTCTGGCGGCCCGTCTGCGCGGCGATGCCTACGCCACTGCGGGCATGATTATCTATGCCCTTTTTCTGGCGGTCGCTCTGGCCGCGCCGATGCTGGCGCCATACGATCCGCTGGAAATCCTGTTCAGCGAAACCTATGAGCTTGCGTCGGATCTGCCGCCCGGTCCCGAGCACTGGCTAGGCACCACGTCGCTCGGGCGCGATATCTTTTCGCAACTGGTTATCGGGTCGCGCAGTGCCCTGATCGTCGGTGTGACGGCCGCCTTCATGGTCGTCGGCATCGGCACTCTGGTCGGTCTCGTGTCCGGTTATTTCGGCGGTTGGGTCGACATGGTTCTGATGCGTCTGGCCGACATTGCCTTTGGCATTCCCTTCCTGCCATTTGTCATCGTTCTCGCGGCATTCCTGGAACCGAGCGTCTGGAATGTCGTCATCGCCATGGGTCTGATCCTGTGGCGGGATACCGCACGGGTCATTCGCAGCCAGGTGCTGACATTGCGCACCCGCGCCTATGTCGACGCGGCCCGGGTCGCCGGGTCAGGCGATATGAGAATTCTGTTCTTGCACATCGCTCCAAACATTCTGCCCTTGTCTTTTCTCTACGGTTCGATCGCGGTCGGCTGGGCGATCCTGACCGAAGCAAGCATTTCGTTTTTGGGTTTTGGCGACGGAGAGGTCATTTCCTGGGGCTACATGTTGCAGGATGCTTACGCGTCGCAGGCGCTTTCGCGCGGCGCATTTCACTGGTTCGTGCCACCCGGCCTTGCGATTGTCCTCGTCGTCGTCGCCGGGTTTTTCATCAGCCGTGGATACGAGGAAATCCTCTTTCCGCGTTTGAAAGGGTAGGCCGTGACACTTCTGGAGATCGAGGACCTGCACGTCGAATACCGCACACCGGGTGGCGCCGTCAGGGCGGTTGACGGGGCGAGCTTCAACATCCCCGGAGCGGCGATCGTCGGACTGGTTGGGGAATCCGGATGCGGCAAGACCACTGTCGCGCGTGCCCTGACCCGGGTCATTCCGAAAAACGCCAGGATCACGTCCGGACGGATGATGTTTGCCGGCAAGGATCTCCTGGCACTTTCACCCGCAGAGATGAACGCGTTGCGATGGCGCGATATCTCCTTCATTCCGCAAAGTGCCATGAACTCCCTCGACCCGGTTTACCGGATCCGCAGCCAACTGGCGGAAGTTCTGTGCCAGCGCGGCGGACTGAGCCGCAAACAGGCGATGCTGAGGGCGGCCGAACTGTTCGAAATGGTCGGCATCGATCCAAAGCGCCTGTCCGACTTTCCGCATCAGTTCTCCGGCGGCATGCGCCAGCGCGCCGCGATCGCGCTGGCGCTCGCCCTGGATCCGGCTTTGGTGATTGCCGACGAGCCGGTGACGGCCCTTGATGTCATCGTTCAGCGGCAGATCCTTGACCAACTGCTCGGTCTGCAACGCGATCTCGGCCTGTCGGTGATCATGGTCACCCACGATATCAGCGTCGTCGCCTACGCCTGTGACTATGTGGTGGTCATGTATGCCGGGCAGGTGATCGAGGCCGGTCCGACAAGAACGGTGCTTACGGCGCCGGGCCACCCCTATACGATGGGGCTCTACAACGCGTTTCCCGATCTCCAGGCGAGCGGCGGGGACCTGACGCCGATCGAAGGCTATCCGCCGGACCTGAGGGATCCGCCATCCGGTTGCCGGTTCGCCGGGCGTTGTCCTTTCGCAATTGATCAATGCCGCTCCGACCGGCCAATGCCCCGGGCGATTGCCGTCGATCATTCGGCTGCCTGCCATCGCCTCGACGATGTCGAGGATTTGCGGGCGCAAGCCCGGGAGGTTTCCACATGGAGCCGCTGATCCGGACGGCAAATCTGAGCAAGCACTTTACGGTCGACCGCGGCGTGGTCGGGTTCGGCCGACCGCCGATCGTGGTCAGGGCTGTGGACGGGTTGAACATTCAGCTGATGCCGGGAGAGAGCGTCGGTCTGCTTGGCGAATCCGGGTGCGGAAAGACGACGACCGGTCGGCTGCTGCTCGATCTTGAACAGCCGTCAACCGGTCAGATCCTGTTTGAGGGACATGATATCGCCGCCCATGACCGAACCCAGAGACGGCACTGGCGGCGAAAGGCGCAGTTCATTTTCCAGAATCCGTTCGAGGCGCTCAACCCGCGTTTCACAATCTACAATTCCTTGGCCGAGCCGCTGATCAATGCAGGCGTTAGGAAAACCGAGTGGCGCGGACTGATCGATCGGGCCATGGCCCTGGTTCGGCTTCCGGATGCAGCGAATTATTACGACCGTTTTCCGCATCAACTGTCGGGTGGGCAGTTGCAGCGCGTCGTCATGGCTCGCGCACTGATCCTGACCCCGTCATTCGTCGTTGCCGACGAGCCGGTTTCCATGCTCGATGTCAGCGTCCGTGCCGGAATTCTCAATGTCTTCCGTGACATTCGCGACCGGCTCGGCCTGACTGCAATCTACATTTCCCACGACCTGGCGCTGATCCGCTACGTGTGCGAGCGCACGCTGGTCATGTATCTCGGCACCATCGTCGAGGACGGTCCCACAGAGGACATTATCCGCGCCCCGGCGCATCCCTATACCAGGGCCCTTGTCGCTGCCGTGCCGGTCCCGCACCCGGACCAGTCGCACGCGACCTTGCCGATAAAAGGTGGTGCGCCGGACGCAAGAACCCCACCCTCGGGTTGCCGTTTCCGGGATCGCTGCCCGCACGCGCGGGATCGCTGTGCCGTGGAAACTCCGCAGCCGCGGCCGTTCGGGGAGAAGCGACTGGTTGCTTGTCATTTCGCCGAGGACATTGGGTAGATCGATCAAGGTCGGAGCGCGGCATCCAGGGACCTTTGCCGATCGCGCGGAATGGTATTCCGAAAAAAAGACAACCTAACGTCGAATTTGCATTGATGCCGCAATCAGGAATGTTATCCTGTGATTGTGGATCACAATGGATTGCCGAAAGAGGTTTTCGGACACTGGCACCGGGTGCCCGCGGCAGTCGAAACGCCGGTCGGTTTCATTTTTTGGGAGCGCGCCCATGCGCAGGATGATTGCAATGCTGGTTTCAAGCGCCCTGATAGTGCAGAGCGCATTGGCGGCTCCGGCGATAACCACGTCTAATGTCAATTTCCGTGAAGGGCCGGGCACCAATTACAAATCCATCACGACCATTCCGCAAGGGTCAGAGGTTGAACTCGGCGATTGTGACGAATCCGGATCCTGGTGTGGGGTTGAATTCGGCGGCAGAACCGGGTTTGTCAGTGGCAAATTTCTTCAGGCAAGTGAGGACGCCGGCGGTTGGCCCCGAACCTTTGTGACCGGCAAGGACGCGACCCTTGTCCTTTATCAGCCGCAGATCGCGGAGTGGAATGATTTTTCTACGATTGATGCCGTTGTGGCGGCTGAATACCTCCAGGACAAAGATGCCAAACCGGTTTTCGGAGTGATCGGTTTGACGGGCAGTACCCATTCAGACCCTGAATCCGATGAAGTCGTGATTGAAGGTATCACGGTAAGCGAGCTCAATTTTTCCGCCCTGGACCGGGCCGGTCTCACCGACCTTACGCTGCAGGTCGGCAAGATCCTTCCCACCGGGCCGATAACCATGTCACAGACGCGTATCACTGCGAGCCTTGCCGAATACAAGCGTATGGATGATGTCGAAGGGCTCGGCGCTGAGGCGCCGCCGATTTTTGTCAGCAACGTGCCGGCCGTGCTGGTACAGACCGACGGCAAACCCATCCTTGCGCCGGTCAAGGGCGTGTCCGGTCTTTCCTTCGTGGTGAACACCAACTGGGATCTGTTCAGGATCGATGATGTCGGCGCTTATTATCTGCGCGACGGAAAATCATGGCTGACCGCACCCGATATTGCCGGCGACTGGAAACCGGTCGCCGAATTACCGGAATTGCTTACAAAACTGCCGGCCGACGACAATTGGGCCGATACCAGGGAGGCGGTCCCGGCGACCGCATACGATGGCGGCGTCGCACCCAAGGTGATCACGTCCGAAACGCCGGCCGAACTCATCCTGTTCGATGGAGAACCAAAACTGGAGACGGTGGCAGGCACAGGCCTTGAATGGGCTGCCAATTCCGAAAATGACGTGTTTTTCATGCAAGAAACAGGAACCTGGTACATTCTTGTGTCCGGCCGCTGGTTCAAATCCGCGTCTTTGAAGGGGCCCTGGGCTTTCACCACGCCCGATCTCCCGGTAGATTTCCAGAACATTCCCGAAGATGCCCCTTACTATTCTGTTCGGGCATCAGTTCCTGAAACCTCCGAAAGTCTCCAGGCCCGCCTGAAGGCAAGCATTCCGAATACCGCGCGGGTGGAATTCGGCTCGGTCAGTGCCGAGGTCGCCTATGCCGGGGAGCCGGAATTCGAGCCGGTCGAGGGCACGGAACTGGCGTACGCGGTCAACACCACTGACCGGGTTATCAGGGTCGGTGACAAGTTTTATGTTCTGCAGGACGGCGTCTGGTTTGTCGGAGACAGCCCCAACGGGCCATTCGAGGTCGCCAAGGCGGTGCCGCCGGTTATCTACACTATTCCGCCGTCGTCGCCGATCTATAACGTGACCTATGTGCGGGTTTATCAAACGGAACCCGGCGCGGTCTGGTACGGATATACGATGGGTTACCTTTCCGGTTACCTGGCTTGGGGCACCTTGGTTTACGGAACCGGCTGGTACTACCGGCCATGGTTTCGTCCCGCGCTGCGGCCGATCTTCTTTCCACGGCCTGTGACCTATGGCATTGGCGCTTTCTACAGCCCCGTGCGCGGTATTTATGGCCGCTACGGCTATGCCTACGGCCCCTACCGGGGAATAGCGGGCGGCGCCTATTACAACGCCCGTACCGGAACCTATGTCCGAGGCCGGGCCGCAGCCGGACCGCTGGGCGCTCGCGGCTTTGTCGCGGCCTACAATCCACGCACCGGGCGCGGCGGTTTTGTTGCAGGCGGGCGAAATGTTTATGGATCCTGGAATTCAGCGGGAGTGACGGGCGGCGCGTCCTGGGCGCGTGCCCGTGGAGCGACGGCAAACACCAGCGCGGCGCTATGGAGGGCATCGAACCGCGGTGACCGGGCAGCCTCTCTTGACCGGCGTGGCGATGTTTTTGCCGGGCGCGATGGCCAAGTCTATCGCCGAAGGGGTGAAAACTGGCAATCTTTGAAGGGCGGTCGCTGGTCGAATGTGGATCGGCCGTCTCGCGAGACGTTGCAGAATGCCGGAAAGGGCGTTGCCGCGCGCAATCCGAACGCCGCACAAAAACTACGCGACCGCAACAACAAACGTGACGGGACGCGCGCCAATCGTCCCACGGCAAATCGGCCGAACGTAACCAGGCCGGCAACGAACCGTCCGGCGGCGAAAAAGCCCGCGGCCCGGCGACCGGCAACCCGTGCCCGAAAGCAGGCACCATCGCATCTGTCACGCGATTCGCGCGCCCGCCAGAACAGCAACAGGCAAATCAACCGGAAACGGACTTCGGTACGCACCAGGCAACCCGCCGCCCGGTCTCGTCCCGCGCGTGGTGGCAGAGCACATCGTGGAGGAAGGCGCAGATAGTCGATATCGATGAGATTAAGAGCAGATCAGTTTATCCCTGACGTGCGGGATTGCTGTATTTCGTTGTTTTTTGCGCATCTGCTGGCGGAAAACCGGATCCCTTTTGTCCTTAAAGACAACACAGCCCGGTGCCCGTTGGAACGGGACGGCAGGCCCTCGCGCATTGTGGCATGACCGATCGGCAGATAGGGTAAGGCAACGACCCATCGGTCTGCATGGAGCTCCCGGATTTGCAGCATAGTGCCAGAATAAGCCTGATCGGCGGTGAGACATCCTGGGAATTGTCCAGACAAGGCCTGGTGTCGGGAAATGAACAGGGATCCGTGATCATTCCGTATGCTGATATCCGTAGCCTTCGATTGATAACGTTCGCGGGCGCCGGCGGAACCCAGGCGCGGGCAATTCTGACGACCTCCGGCCACGGCAAACACAAGATTGGTTCGCATCATTATGTCAGCCTTGGCAACTTCGAGGATCGCTCGGCGACCTACACCCCGTTTGTTCGCGAACTGGCGCACCGGGTTGCGGACGCCAATCCTCGATCGCTGTTCATTGCCGGCAGTTTCGGGCTCTGGTTGGGATGGGGCATCGTTTGTTTTCTTGTGCTGGCGCTGGCGGTATTGGTCGTTGTTGCCGTGCTCGAGGATGCGCCGCCTCTGTTCGGCCTGATCGGTGCCGTTGTTTTGGTTGTGACGGCTGGTCCGCTTGCCATGCGCTGGGCCATCCGGAATTTGCCGAAGCCCTTCGACCCGAATTCGGTGCCTGACGATCTGATACTGGCTGACCGGAACTGATGAAACGGACGTCACCGCATTTCGCGTTTTATTCTGCAGGTTTCGAAAACGAGAAAGCAGTGCCCGGCTGGATGTACTAAAGCGCGTTGCGTTGAATCTGATTCACCGAACGCGCTTTCCTTACTTAGTGACGCAAGTTGTTATCGATCAATCTGAGGCAGATTGAACGCAACATGCGTTAGGAATTGGCGATTTTTAGCCTGGGGGCATCGACGCGCGGTTCGTCCTCATGAAAACGAAACACGCCACGTCCCACCGATTTTGCCTGATAGAGTGCGGCGTCGGCCATCCGCATAATCGCATCGGGACTGTCCGCGTCCCGATCGTTTGAAAGTGATATCCCGATGCTTGTGCCGGACTGGATGGAGTGTCCGGAGATTTCGAAGGGAATGGCAAGCGCAGCAATCATCTTTTCGGCGAGGCGCGAGGCGGCTTGCCGGTCGCGCACATTGGTCGCAACAACCGCAAATTCATCCCCGCCCAACCGCGCGGCAATGTCGGAACATCGCAATTGCTGCTTCAACCTTTCTGCGATCTGGATCAGAAGGGCGTCTCCAGCTTGATGGCCATAGGTATCGTTAACCTCCTTGAACTGGTCGATGTCAAGGAGATAGAGCGCCAGTGGATTTCCGGATCGCGAAGCCTCTGCAAGTCCGTGTTTTAATGTTTCGTCGAACAGGTTTCGGTTGGGAATTTTTGTGAGCGCATCATGTTGCGCCAGCCAGCGCTGTTGATGTTCGCTCTTTTCCGATCGCTCCAGCGCTTTGCGCAGCTGATCCTGAACCTGGCGCAATTCCGCAGTCAGCGACTGGTGCTTGAGGATTTCGGCTTCGATCGCCATCTTCGCGTCGCGAAGCTGATTGGCCTGCTCGACCAGTCGCCGCTTCTGCCGCACGGATTCCGTCGCATAGCGAAGCGACCGCTCCAGCCGGCGAGCCGTCAGGTCTCCCTTGATCAGAAAATCCGCAACGCCGGCGCGTGTCGCTGCGAGATCGACTTCCGGATTCTCTCCTCCCGTCAAAAGGATATAGACCTTTGGGTCGTCCTCGATCGCGAACCGTTCGATGATTTCCAGTCCGGTTCCCGCACACAGATTCTGATCTATGATGTAGATATCGTGTTGACGGCTTCGAACCGCCGCAATCGCCCGATCCCAATTGGACACGAAATCCAGCTTCAGGTCCTTGCCGAATATTTTGTGAAGAAGCCGGTTTATGAACATCTGATCGACTTCATCGTCATCGATCACCAGGATCCCTGGAAGTTCGATGTCGATCGAGTCCGCATCATCGGCGGTGCCATGCCAATTCCAGGAAATCAAAGCCCGTCATCCCCCCAATTCTTTGAAAGCGCAATCTATGGCACTGGTGTTGCAAAATCGTTTAGGGCTTCTCCTGTTGTGAGGGAATCTTTCGGACAGCTAATGAATCCGCAAACAACAGAAGTTGGACTAATCATCGGTGCCTCCCGGCGGTAAAAATCGGGAAACGACGCAGGTCGCAGGCGGCACCTCGTCGACATCGTCGTACGCGGTGTGATGCAGGAAACACAGTTGCGCGACCGCGCGAAGCTGCGCTCGGCAATTCTCACTTTGACTTTATGCCAGAATTGCCGCCAATCATGACGCGTTCGATTTCGCATTCACATGGTGGAGCCCCATGTCTTCCGATTCCCTGTCCATCCTTGAAAAACTGGTGTCTTTCGACACGATTTCCGACAAGAGCAACAACGAACTGATCGCCTTTGTCGCGGACTATTTGCGGCACTATGATATTGCGCCGCGCCTGGTGCCGAACGAGGACGGCACCAAGACAAATCTTTATGCAACAATCGGCCCCGAGGTTGCCGGCGGCGTGGTTTTATCCGGCCATACCGACGTTGTTCCCGTCGCCGGTCAACCGTGGACGACGGATCCGTTCAAAATGGTGCGCCGGGACGGGCGGCTCTATGGCCGGGGTACGTCCGACATGAAGGGATTTGCCGCTGTTGTGCTGGCCTGCGTCCCCGACATGGTGAGGGCTCGCCTCAAGCGCCCGATCCACATTGCCCTGTCCTATGACGAGGAGATTTCATGTCTCGGCGTTGTGCCGATGATTGCGGAAATGGGTGCCACCCTGCCTCCCATCGAAGCCGTGATCGTCGGCGAACCGACGCTGATGGATCTTGTCGATGCGCACAAGGGCGCATTCGGTTACACCACGACGGTCACCGGCTTTGAGGCGCATTCCAGTCAGGTCGATCGCGGCGTTAGCGCCGTGGCTCTCGCTGCGCGTCTGATGGTGCACCTGGAAGATCGCATGCGCGCACGGGCCGCGGTTGCGGACAGGTCCTCCAAATTCGATCCCGCCTACACGACCGGCCATGTCGGAACCGTCACCGGCGGGACGGCCTGTAACATCATGGCGCGAACCTGTGCGTTTGAGTGGGAATTGCGGACGATTCCCGAAGACGATCCAGCCGTGATTTTTCAGGAATTTGAGAGTTTTGGCCAGGGTTTGTTGGACGAGGCGCACCGGATCTCGCCGTTCTGCGCCATCGACACCATCGAGGACTGTGCTATTCCGGCCTTGAGCCCGGAGCCGGGTGGAGCCGCCGAACTCCTGTGCAAGCGATTGACCGGAAAAAACGCCACGCATGGCGTCTCCTATTGCACTGAAGCCGGCCAGTTCCAGCGCGCCGGCCTGTCTACGATCATCGTCGGGCCGGGATCAATCGATCAGGCGCATAAGCCGGACGAGTTCATAGAAGTCAGTCAGCTGGACGCCTGCCGGTCGTTCCTGCAGGCACTGAACGCGTCGCAAGCGGTTTAACTGGCTGCCTCCAGGCGCAGTTAGGCCGTTTTGTTGACGTGTGCTCCGGCGTCGCCTTCATTTGTTTCCGAAGGAGCCTGCTCGAAGTCTGTTGCTGCATCCGGCGTCGGGTCGTTTTCCTGAAGCGGAGGTTCCGGCTTCTGGACTTTCGGACCTCCCTTAGCGACGCCGACCATGGCTGGCCGCAAAACGCGTTCGCCGATCACGTAGCCGGACTGAACAACCTGCATCACCGTTCCGTTCGGCACGTCGGGATTCGGAATCTCAAACATCGCCTGATGGAAATTCGGATCGAATTTTTCGCCTTCCGGATCGATCTTTGTCACACCGTGTTTGCCGAGCGCATTGATCATTTCGCGTTCGGTCATCTCGACGCCCTCAAGCAGGGTCTTCAGAGCGTCCGAGGCGGTTTCCGCGACATCTGCAGGAAGCGCCTGCAGTGCGCGGCCGAGATTGTCGCCGACCGCCAGCATGTCGCGCGCGAAGTTGGTAACACCGTAGGTGTTGGCGTCCTTGACTTCCTTTGCCGTACGCCTGCGCAGGTTTTCCATCTCCGCCATCAATCGAAGGTATTTGTCCTTCAGATCGGCATTTTCCGCTTCAAGCTGCTCCAGCCGTTCGTCGCGTTCCGATTCCGGCGCTTCGGTTTCGTCGATTTCAGGCATATCCGATTGTTCAGTCATTTGCTGCACCCTGGAATCCGGCTCTCCGTGTTCCGCTTTTTCGTCTGTCATGATGATCTGGGGAGTCGTTCAAAAAAGTCCCGGCCTCCATGTGGTTGAAACCGAGCAGAAAATCAAGTGCGAAACAATGTCCGGGCACAAAGGTGCGCCCGGTTTTGGCCGTTCGGAAATTGAAGGGGACGGTTCAGCGGCAAACCCGCTTAGATCGAGCTGTCGATCCAGTCCACGAGTTTGCCTTTCGGATGGGCGCCCACTTGCATTGAAGCCGGTTCGCCGTCCTTGAACAGGATTAGGGTCGGGATCGAGCGCACGCCGTATTTGATGGCTGTTTCCTGATTCTCGTCGATATTGAGCTTGGCGACTTTGACCTTGCCGGCCATTTCCGAAGAAATTTCTTCGAGCGCCGGAGCGATCATTTTGCACGGACCGCACCACTCGGCCCAGAAGTCGACGACGACCGGCTCAGATGACTTGATGACTGCAGTGTCAAAATTGGTGTCCGTGACTTGTTCGGTAGCCATTGGGGGCCTCGCTTTCTCTGTTGCGCTCGTGCGCTTGGGTTGACGCCAAAGTAGGAACGACGGTGAGTGCCGTCAAGAATCCGCTGTTAACAATCGATGATACCGCGCAGGGCCTCATCCAATTGTGATGTCGGTATCGGCATGAGATCGGGGCCGGATGTCCAAAGCAGCGCCGCCTCTATGACGTGATTCGGATAAATATCCGCTAACAGTCTCCGGTAGAGGGCGAGTTGCGCGATATATTGTCCAGGGGCTTCGCCGATCGATCGTGGTGGCGTGCGATTTGTCTTGTAGTCGACAAGGGTGATTGTGTCGTCTGTGATCAGCAGGCGGTCGATCTGGCCGCTGACCAGGAAACGGTCGCCGGTCGATTTCGCAACGATGCCGCTGAGCGAGACCTCCGCCCGTCCCCGTGTTGAAAACAGCGCGGCAAATCTGTCGTCGCGCAGCAATGCCAGGATGGACGCGACGAGCGCCTGCCTTTGTGAAGATCCTATGTCCGGTAAAGCCATGCGCGCCGCGCGGTTCGCGATGTCGGGTCTGTCGGCATCGGCGATATCGGGCAGGATTTCCAGAAGTCGGTGAACCAGGCGGCCGCGTCTTAGAGCGGGGCTTTCCTCTGCAAGTGCGTCGGCAAGGAGGTCGCGGGGCGGGCTCTTGGGGCCCGGTTCATCCGCATCGAGTGTGTCGATGGCGTCCGATGGCGAAAGACGCTGGACAATCGGAATCGCTTCGGCACGCCGGTAGGCCCAGTCCGGAAGGGGAACATAGTGTGGCTCTGTCAGTTCCGTTTCCGAATCGTTTTCACCGGTGGTCGGTTTTTCCGGCGTCTTGCGCCAGACCAGCATCGCATTCTCCTCGCCATCGAAATCCACCGGCTCGGCGGCAGCGGCCAAGCCCTTCCAGACCAGTCTGTGCCAGCACCGTGCGTGCGCTCCCCGCGATCCCTGGTAACCGCAGACAATCAGCCGATCCCGGGCACGCGTGAGCGCGACATAGAGCAGGCGGCGATATTCCTGCTCGCCGGCGCGTCGGTCATCCTCCAGACGCCGGGTCACAAGAGCTGGCTTGCCTTCGGCAGTCTGGCAGACAGTGAGCGCCGGCGGTCCGTTCCCGCGCTCAAGCGCCATGATTGCCGGATCGTGCCCGGCATGTCGTGGCGCCGATCCCGGATCCACCAGAAAGACGATCGGAGCTTCCAGCCCCTTGGCGCCGTGCACAGTCATGATGCGGATGTCGGAGCGAGCGGCATCCAGCTCCCGCTTGATCACGATTTCCGACGTCTGCAAGTCCATCAGAAACCGGTCGAGGCTGGGTATCTGCAGGGTTTCGGAATCGAGTGCCAGCCGCATGAACTGGTCAATCACATCATCGACCTCGCCACCGAAGCGGGCTTTGAAGTTTCGTCGGCCGCCATCCTTGTCGAGGATCCGCGAATAGAACTCGAACGGGCGTTCGAAATCGGCGGACCCCAACCAGTCCCGTAAGATCGCCAGCGCCTTCGTCGACGGCGCATGCCCATCTTCGGCCCTTGCTTCGAGCCCGCGCCAGAGGGTGGTGTCCCTGCCAGCCGCGACGGCAAACAGATCCTCCTCGCTCCAGTTGAATAGCGGACTTTTCAAAAGGGCGGCAAGGGACAGGTCGTCTTCGCGCAACACCATCACCTGTCCGAGCGCGATCAGGTCCTTGACGGCGATGTGATCGGTCAGCACGAGCCGGTCCGAACCCGCGACCGGAATGGCGCGCGCCTTCAGGGCGCGCACGAGCGCCGGCACGAATGCGTCGCGCTTGCGCACAAGAACAAGAATGTCGCCGGCGGAAATCACGGCTCCGGTTCCCGGCAGGCGGTCGCGCCGCTCAAGCCAGTCCCCGATCTGCGATGCAATCCTTTCCGCCAGCCTGACTTTTGCGCTCTGTGGCGTTTCCACGTCAATCGGCTTCGACCAGTCCTCCGGCTCGGGCGAGGGTGCGTCAGAAAAAATCGGCCATACTGTGACATCGCCCGGATCCGAAAACCGCACGGCGTCATGCTGGATGGGATCTGCGGCGCCACCGTCGAAATCCAAATCTCCCGTCAGTCCCTCCGCCGTCTCCGGATCGGCGAAAACCAGATCCACGGCGCCAAGCACGTCGGGCGTCGAGCGAAACGAGAGCCGGAGGGCAATCTCGTGAAATGTCTGTTCCGCGTCGCGGGCGCGCTGGAGGAAATGGCGTCGCATATCGGCGAAATATTTCGGCTCGGCGCCCTGGAACGAATAGATCGACTGCTTCTCGTCGCCGACGGCAAACAGGGTTCGCGGACGGTCGTGTCCGCTGTCGCCGGAAAAGAATTCCGCTGCGAGGGCGCGCACGATGTGCCACTGGCGAGGACTGGTGTCCTGTGCTTCGTCGACGAGAATATGATCGATGCCCTGATCGAGCTTGTACTGCACCCACAGGGCGGCTTCGGCGGTCGAGAGCAGCGTAAGAGAATTGACGATAAGGTCTTCGAAGTCGAGATATCCGCGGCTTGACTTTTGGCGATCATATTCCTTCAGCACTGCGGTGCCGATGGCAAGGAACGCGTATGTAAGCCTGACGGCGGCCAGGGCCCTCCGGCGGTCAAGGAGAGTTTCCAGCCGTGCGATTTCCTGTTCGGCCTTGTCGGTAAAGTCCGCCAGCCTCGCCTTGGACGCTTTGCTGATAAGCGTCCTGGTTGATCGCCAGGTCCCGGTTTTGGTTAAGAAAATATTTACCCAGTTCTGCGCCTTATCAAGGGGCACATTCGGCGCCAGAAACACAGACATCCGCGCGGCAACATCCCGGTCGGTTTTGCCGCCATCGTTTAGAACTGATATGCATTTCTGGACGTAAAGAATTGAAAAATATGGAGAATTAACGGTTTCTTCATCCAATTGTTCAAGCGAATCGCCTGAGCTCAGGTCATAGATCAGGTTAAGATCCTGAATCGCTTCAACAAGACCTCCAACGGACTGAATCCATGCACCAAGCGCATGCCGTTCAGCTATGATTTCCCCCAGGATTTTGTCGATGGCGTGATCGGTGCATTCTTCAAGCAGGATCGCAAACCCGTCGCGCACTGCCTGATCGTCATGGGTTTCTGCCGAGGCAAAGACCCGCGTCTTGGCCCGCGCGAGAAGGTCGGCCTGATCGCGATCGTCTAGCACCTGGAAGTGTCCGGGAACATTGGCTTCGATCGGAAATCGTTGCAGAAGGGCTTCGCAGAAGGCGTGAATGGTTTGAATTTTCAGCCCGCCCGGGGTCTCCAGCGCGCGGGCAAAAAGTTTGCGGGCGCGCACCATCAGGTCAGCATCCGGAGCCACTCCGTCCAGCTCCGACAATTGCTTCATCAAGGTGCCGTCGTCACACTCGGTCCACTCTGCCAGCAGGTCGAAAACCCGACGCGTCATTTCCGCCGCCGCCGCCTTGGTGAATGTCAGGCACAGGATTTTGGAAGGATCGGCTCCCTGCAACAGCAGGCGGATAACCCGCCGCGACAGAACATAGGTTTTTCCGGAACCGGCATTTGCGCTGACCCAGGCCGACGCGCACGGATCCGAGGCCAGTCCCTGCAGATGACCGGTTCTGTCCAGGAGGCCATCCGTCGAGTCGTGCGGAGCTTTGGTGTCGCTCATGCGTCATCCTCCGCGTCATGGAGTGACCATTCCGCAACCCGCGCCAGATGATCGTAGCGGCCGGAATGGTCGGCCGATCGCAGGGGATAGGCGCGCGACAGATATCCCTGTGCGGGATCCCGGTAGCGGTTCAGGAGTGCGGTCAGGTTTGACCATGACGCTCCTATGACGGCTTCTGCATCGCTGTCTTTGGGAACGGCGCTGCGTTGCAGAATTCCGTCGCCGGAAATTTTCAACTGGACATAATCCATTGCAGCAATTCTTGGCACCGCACCGGCCGGAAGCACCGTCGCGACATCCGCGAAGCCGCCGCTTCGGATCAACGCGCCCTCCAGGGGCAATTGCGGCGCGAAACCGGCATTGACCTGTTTCGCTGATGGAATGCCACCGGTTTTGAAATCTACGATTTCAAGTCCACCGTCCCGGCGCAGGTCGATCCGGTCGGCGCGGGCGCGCAGCTTTGCCTTGCCCGCGTCGAGCGCAACATTCGCGTCGGCATCGATTTCCGCAAGGCGGGCGGCGATGACGGGGTCGCGCGCTTTTTCCCATTCGATATAGGCGGCCGCCAGTTTCACAAAGCGTGACCACCAGATTGTTTTCAGAGCGGGAAAGGCATCAAGCTGGGCAAATTCCGTCCTGCCGGTTGCCAGGAGTTTTTGCAGCGCCCCTGCGTCGTGCGCTCCGGACCAAGCCTGGGTGAACGTACCGAGAATTTCATGAATCAGGGTACCGCGTTCCGCAAAGTCCGGCTCCGATCCGATCGCCGCCACCGGCTCCAGTCGCAGGACGCGTCTGGCATAATAGGCATAGGGATCGCGGATCAGCGTTTCCACCTCGGTGACGGACAGTCCGCCTGGACGGGCGGAGACCGGTGGCTTCGGGTTGGGGCGCGGTGCCGGTCCCTGCGGGGCAGCCGCCTCGTCAAGCCGCATTGCCCAGTCGAGGACTCGAGCGCCCCTTTGCTGCATGGCGACGAACGCATCGCCGCCGACCACGGGACGCAGGCGCTGAAGCCAGCGCGAGGGAACGGTTGGCGCTCCATCGGTCCGTTCCGAGCGGGTCACGACGACCCGGTTCCCGGACAGCCCCTGCATGAAGTCATGCGCCGACAGGCCGATCCGGCGCTCCGGCGGCTGCAGACCCATGCCGGTTCGCATGGGGCGCGACAGCCATGGATCCGTTTCCGCCAGTGCTGGCCATACACCTTCGTTCAATCCGCCGAGTATCGTCAGATCCGGCGATTGCAGACGCGCCTCCAGCGGTCCCCAGATCTGCAGCATGGGGTCCGTCGCCCGGTTGGGCCGCACGGGGATGCCGGCCAGAAGACTGTCGAGAAAATCCGGATAGTCGGCGCCGGTAAGCGCAATGTCGGATTCCTGCGAGGACAACAATCCTGCCAGGCTCGCAAGCAAAACCGAGCCGTCCGGCCGGGAGAAGAACGTGTCTTCATTGTCGTCCTCATCGCGCACAACCGTCCGCAACGCCTCGACATGCATCTGCAGGATCGCCGAGACATGCTGCGGGTCCCGGCTGGCGCGGAAGTCGGTGAGCGGTCTAAAGGCCGCGTCGACCAAATCCAGCAACTGCAATATGTCTTGCCATTCCGCTTCGCCGACATAGCGCCGGTGATACGGTGCGAAATGCTTCTTGCCGGAGCTGTTCTGATCTGCGCCGTCCCGGTTTTCACGCTCTTGCCTGCGGATGGTTTCGATGGCGGCGCGCAGTCCGTCCGGTCCGGGAGCGGGCAGGGGGCCGCGCAGCACCCCGATCTCCAGGGCGCGGGCCGTGTTTCTTACAAATCCGGCGGTGCTGGAGAATCGGGCAAGTGGATGTTTGAGCAGTGAAAGCAGCACGATCGGGTCGAAACCGCTCAAGGCGGTTTCCGAAACGAGCCGTAACAACACCCCGGCCGGGGTTTGGGTCAGCGGTTCCCCGGCTGAATCGTCAACCTCAATGTCCCAGCGGCGCAAGGCCTGTGCGACCCGCCGGGCAAGGCGGCGGTCTGGCGTGACCAGTGCCGCCTGACCTGTTCCGGATTGGCGAAACTCGCGCAAGAGCATGGCAATCGCCAGAGCTTCTTCATGATCCCCGGGCGCCTCCACAAGGTCGATGGTCGCCAGCGGATTCCTTGAATCCGGGCCTTTCTGCAGGTCGCGCCAGCGATCCGTCACCTGCGCCGGTCGAAACACTTCGACAATCGCCTTGCGACGCGAGAGCGTTTGTGTGTCCTTGGCGGCGGACAGGGTTTCGATGTTCGTTCGCTGGACCCCGATTTCTTCAATCAGGTGTTTCAGGCCATAGAGCGGATGGCTGGGGGCTGCATCGGACCCCGATGCGGAGCCGATCGCATGCCATGTCTCATCGTCGATCCAGCCGGGAAGGTCGGGCAGGACCACGGCTCCGTTAGGCAGGTGGGCAATGGTCTTCAGCAAACGTGCCGTTGCCGGTATCGAGCCTGTGGAGCCCGCGGCGATAATCGGTTTGTTGTTCGCCTGTGTCATCAGCCGGTGCGAGTCGCGATCGATGAGAAGGGAGCGCCGTTCGGCCTGCGCCAGCAACCCGCGCTCTTTCAGATAGTCGGGCCAGGCATTTGTGGCGATCTGTAGAAATGCCAGGGTCAGTTGCCAATATCCGGCATGATCGTCCGGTACCAGGTCCGACAATCCGCTCCATTCCACTTCCTCGGTCGCCACCTGATCCATGAGCGCGGCAAGGTCGTGGGCCAGCCAGGCCGCATCGGCAGGAGAGGCGGGAACCCGGATCGGCCCGGTCGTATGCGGGGTTGGTCCGCGCAATGCCTTTGTCCAGTGCATCACCAGTTTGGTCAGGCCCAGATGTCGGTCGAAGTTGGAGATTGCCGGTGCAATGTCGGGACTGGCATCGTCGGCTTCGAGTGATGGCAGATCGTCATCGACGTCGCCGATCGGACGGATGCGCGGCAGGATCACCGAGGCCGAACCCGACCGTTCCAGAAACAGATCGCGAAAGACCCGTCCGGCGCGCCGTGTGGGCAGCAGGATCGTCAGGTCGGACCAGGAGAGCGGGTCTTCAGGGTCCCAGTCCGCAATCAGGCGGCCGGCACAAAGCGCCTCATAAAGGGTTTCCAGGAACGGGTCGGTTCCAGGAATGCTGAAAACTGTGGGCGCGTGGCGTGCCGCATCGGCTGGTGAATCGAGCATGCATTAACTTATCCCAACCAACCGGGATAACGACACGCCTGATTGCAATTATGCAGCGCTTTCCATAACCGCCATGTCCGTGACCTCTATGGCCGATGGCGTTCCGACATGAAACCACATGCCCTCCATGCGCACGCCATAGAGCCGTTCGCGGTCGCTGGCTTCGTCGAACATGCGGTTGAGCGAAAAGCTCCCGTCTCCGACCTTGTCGAAGATCCTGGGATGCAGGACGGCGGCGCCGGCATAGACGAAAGGCGCGACTTCCCGTTCTTCGCGTCTTTTCAGGCGTCCGTCCGCCGACAGGGTGAAATCGCCGCGTCCGGAATATCCGACACTGCGCACGGTGGCCGCAACCATCAACAATATGTCCATGGTATCAGAATTCCACGATGTCGACAGGATATCGAGGTTTGGACGAACGCCTTCAATCCAGAAACTGTCCGAATTCAGGAGAATGAAGGGTTCGTCCTGAAAATGCGGCAGTGCCTTGCGAATGCCGCCGCCCGTGTCGAGCAGGGCATCGCGTTCATCGGAAATCACGATTCCCGGGGTGCTCCGCCGGGTGACATGCTGTTCCAGAAGGTCCGCGAGATAATGCACGTTGACGACCGCAGTCTCGACGCCGGCAGCTGCCAGTCTGTCGAGACCGTGATCAATCAGGGATTTGCCGGCCACTTCGACCAGCGGTTTTGGAATCGTCGCCGTTATAGGGCGCATGCGGGTCCCGAGTCCCGCGGCCAGGACCATCGCCTTTTTCGGCGCTCCCTGGCAGTGATTTGCTTGCATGTTCATGCCTGTCACCAATGTAAACCGCAACCCGGTCATCGGTGCCGGATTGCCCAAAAATGTTGCTCCGCCGTACCTTTTTCGGATCGGCTGGAAATGCGCGGTACAGAATGCGCGTTACAAAGAACTTGCGAAACCGGTGATTCAGTCGATTCCGGTATTTCATTTACCTCTGAATTAGATGGGCATTTTGCCGCGAGATTCAACCGAATCGTGCGGTGTGTGAGCCCTCAACCCTTTCCTTCGGGCGCATTCATTTCGTACCAGGATCGGATGTCCGACAAGGCCGCATGGCCCAGACACCGGTCCAGATAGGCGTGTAGACGGGGAATGTGACGAAGATAATTCGGTTTCCCGTCGCGGTCGTTCAGTCTTGCAAAGATGCCGAGAATCTTAGTGGCGCGTTGTGCCGCCAATATGGCGTAATCCCGGCGAAATCTGTCTTCATCGAAGTTTGGATTATCGGCCCGGCGTCCCGCGCAATATCGTGCAATCAGATGGGTTTCCAGTTCGGCGGTAACCGTCACGCGAGCGTCCTGGCAGAGGGAGGCGACATCGTAGGCGAGAGGACCATAGAGCGCGTCTTGAAAATCGATCAGGCCGATGCGTTCGATCCCGTCGCGTTCCGGCAACCAGATCAGGTTCGGTGAATGAAAGTCCCTGAGCACCCAACCGTCCTCGCTGTCATCGAGGTTTTCGATCAGGCGCCGCCAAAGTCGCACAAATTCCGATTTTGCCGCCGGGCTCGCGGTTTCGCCGGTGATGTGCGGTACGTACCAGTCGCAATAGAGCTCGGTTTCAATCAGATAGGCGGACTCGTCATAAAGCGGCAGACGATGGGAGGAGCCGTCCGGAAGTTCCGCGCGATCCGGCCAGTCCCGCCCGTGCATTGCCACCAGCACGTCGATCGCCACCTCGTAGCGCTCGCCAATCGGTGCGTCGTCGGCAACCACTTTTCCATTGCCGAGATCTTCCAGGAGAAGCAAACCCTGCTCGATATCGACAGCCGAGAATCGCGGCGCGGAGAACCCATACGTCTTCAGGCTCATGCCTATCGCGACAAAAGGTCGGACCGATTCTGCCAGATGCGCGATCTGGCTGTAGGGCAATCCGTTGCGCACCGGCGGCCCGTCCGGAACCGCCGGTGCGTTCATCAGCACCTGGCATTCGCCATTCTGCCAGATCCGCTCATACGCACGGGTGGATGCGTCGCCGGTCAGGTGCCGGCGCCTTGCCGATCCGCAATGATTCTCGTTTAGAAATTGACGGATTGCGAAAGTCCGTTCGAGCCGGCCGCGCCAATGTTCGGGGAAATTGCTGTGCAATGTTGCTGTTCTTTGTCCGCCTTCGGACAACACAATGGACAGCCAGAGCGCGTCTGCCGGTATGGCATCGGGAGCGCGTTGCGGCCATTCGACCAGGGCGGCGCCGTCTTCAAGCGCTGCGTCGAATCCGATTTCATCGACGTCGTCCGGCGTTTCCAGACGATAGAAATCGAAATGGTGTACCGCATACCGCAGGCCCAGATCTTCCGGCAGGTAGGCCTGCGCGAGAGTGAACGTCGGACTTGGTACGTCAAGGTCTGAATTGTCGGCCAGCGACTGGATCAGATAGCGGGCGAAGGTCGTTTTTCCCGCGCCGAGGTCACCCTGCAGCGCCAGCGTGTCGCCGAGCCGTAAAACGGCGGCGATGTCTTCCGCCAGCATCCGCGTGGCGTCTTCCGTGGCAAGGGGGCGTTCGAAAAGCACTATTCCGCAGCCAGTTCCGCTGAGGCCGGACGATGCGGGAAGATGCAGCGCACGGTGGTGCCGGTTCCCTCCTGAGAGTCGATTTCTACCGACCCGCCATGCAATTCGACAAAACTCTTGACGATCGACAGGCCGAGACCGGCACCGCGTCTCCGGTTCTGGGTACCATGGCTGACAAACCGGCCGAACACGGAATCAATGATTTCCTGTGATATGCCCAAACCGTCGTCGGCGACGGTGAAGATCACGTTGTCGTCGGAGCGCGCGCAGGTGATCGTGACATTGCAGCCTGAATCCGAGTAGCGGATCGCGTTGGTCACCAGATTGAACAGGATCTGGCGCAGGCGTTTTTCGTCGGCCACAAATCCGGCGAGCGACGATTGCAGGGACGTCTTCAATACGATGTCGGTGTCGTTGAGCCTGTCCTGCACGGCCTCGGTGATTGCATCGATGGTCTTCTTGACATCGATTTCAACAAGGTCGAGTTCCATGATACCGGCATCGACCGTCGCCAGATCGAGAACGTCGTTGATGATCGCCAGCAGAGCCGAACTGGACGACAGGATGTAGTCGGCATATTCGCGCTGTTTGTCCGTGAGGGATCCGGTTCGCGGTTCCGACAGCAATTGCGCAAAACCGATAATGTTGGTCAGGGGCGACCGCATTTCATAGGAGACGTGCTGCAGGAACGTGTTTTTGATTGCATGGGCCTCTTCCAGCGCATCGGTCTTTTCGCGCAATGCCCGTTCTTCGTTAACCGCCGCGGTGACGTCGGTGAAGGTGACCAGCGTCCCCCCGTCCGGCAGCGGTACGATACCATATGTCAGGATCTTGCCGTCGGTCCGCGCCATCTGTTTCGAGGACAATTGGCGGGCGTCATCCACACCGGCAATCGACTGCAGGAAGCCGTTCCAGTCCCCATCATTGTCGTAGCTTGACCGGCAGGCATCGATGACGGCGGAGACGTGCGGGTTTTCCACAAGCATCTCCTCGTCAAGGGACCAGAGCTGCGTGAAGGCGGGATTCCAAAGGGTGAGACGGCCCCCTGACCCGAACACCGCGACACCCTCCGACAGATTGTCCAGCGTTTCGCCCTGCACCTGCGCCAGGGCGTTGAACCGGCTTTCCAGCTTCATCTGTTCCGTGATGTTTTCAAACACATAGGTAACGCCGCCCTGCGGGTGCGGATTGGCGACGACCCGGATAATCCGACCGTCGGGTAAATGCCACCGGTCCTCAATCCCGTCATTTTCGCGATAGGCGGCAAGCAGATCGGTTTTCCAGCGTCGGAAATCCGCCTGTTCCGGCAATTGCCGGCGGGCGCGAAGCGCATCGAGCACGTCGGAATCAAGCGGTTCGGATTCCAGGAAAGCGGAGTCCAGCGACCACAACGTCTGGTAGGCCTTGTTGTAGAACTGCAGAGTGTGGTTCGGGCCAAAGATCGCAACCGCGCTCTGAAGTTGGTTGAGGGTGCGTTCATGCGAATCGATGGTGCGCCTCAGGTCTCCATGAGCGATCTCCAGTTCAGTCATGTCGACCGCCTGTCCGCAGCTGCCGCTCCCCGTATTCAGGTCGGTGAGATCGAAGATCTGACGTTTGCCGTTGACCACAACCGGCAGGCGGCCGGAATAATAGGCATTGGCGACATGACCCTGACGAACGGCCGCGCGACCTGCGGCATCCAGCAGTTCAACACCCTCCTCAATCACCTTTTGGCGCGTATCCAGTCCAACGGCTTCCATGTAAGCGGTATTCACCCAAACCAGATCGCCGGACCGGTTGCGGATCCACGCCGGTCCGGGCGCCGCTTCGAGGAGCGACTGCGCGGTGTCCAGATCGGCTCTGGTTCGGGTGTGGGTTTCCTTCAGTTCCGCGAATGCTTCCCGTTCCCCGGTGACGGCGCGAAAACAGACCGCAGGTTTTCCTCCGGCCACTCTGCCGGTGCATTCAAGAAAGTTCCCGGCGCGAGTTTTCAGCGTGTCCGAAAAAGCTTCGCCGCTGCGTTGCAGGTCGGCAATGCGACCGTCCAGCAATGCCGCGGAACCCGCGTCCAGCCAGCTGCCGAAAGCCAGGAAAGCGCCATCCGCTTTTGGCGTGTCGGCTTCGGCGGGAAGCTTGCCGAAGAGCAGGGGGGTCTTGCCTGGAGCTGGCCAGATCATCTGGCGCTGGTTGTCGGAGGTCAAAAGGGTTTCGCTCAGGTCCATTTCCGCGCGCAAACGTTGCATGTCGGCTTTGAACTCTTCCCGTTCGATTTCACACTTTTGCCGGACGCGGATCAGCCCGATGCCCGTCGCAGCGGCGAAGACAACGGCACCGATAAGACCGGCCGAAAGCACGATTTCGACGGCGCCGGCATTCGCGATGGTCGAATTGACGGAAATGTCGGAATAGCCGATTTGGGCGTTTGCGAGCGTCGAGGCGGACGTGTCCGCCACGGATTGTGCGAGAACCCCCGACGTTCCGAATACGGTTGCGGCTGAGAACAGCATTGGGACTCCTGTTCCATGCGATCTTGATCGCCGCACCATCCGTACCGTCATGATTTCCGATCCCCAGCGCTGAGGCCAATTGCTTTTGTTGAGCGCGAATCAGTTCAAAATAACGCACCCGAGACTCGCCCACTAGAGTCAAGCAGCAAAAAGATCGGCCAACGGGTGATCGGTGCGTCAGCCTGTGGATTAATGTGGACGATGATCTGAAACAGGGTGCGGTGAGGCGCCGAAACGTCCGGCCTCTGGCTGCCGGCGCCGGACGGTTTCAATCTCGGTTAGGTCCTTCGTTTGCCGATCGTAGTGGTGGCGAATCGGCGCGTGGTTGCCGGTTTGTGTGTTTCGCTTCCAGCGGTAACCCCGGGACTCCACATGCGTGTCCATGACTGATTGGGCGCGGTTCGAAATATTTTCACTGATCGCAGAATCTTGCTCTTGACATAGTGTCAAGTGAATCTTACTTGACAGCTTGTAAATTGACATTGTGTCAAGTCAGGAGCCTGGATATGAAAGTGTTGATTGTTGGTGCGACCGGTAAAGTCGGGATTCATCTGGTGAGCCAGGCGTTGGCGCAGGGGCATGAAGTCACCGCCTTTGTGCGCAAGCCCGAAAAACTGGGTTCGTTGCGGGAAAAGCTTCGATTGGCAACAGGCGACGCCCTCGACTTTGGATCGCTGGTTGCGGCCATGAGCGGTCAGGATTGTGTCCTGTGTGCCCTGGGTATGCCGCTTTTGAACAAAGACGGTCTCAGGGCCAGAGGGACCGCCAATGTCGTGCGGGCGATGGAGGAGGCCGGCGTCAGACGGTTGGTCTGTCTGTCTGCGCTGGGCACGGGCGACAGCGCGGATGTGCTGCCGCTTCGCTACAAATTCTTTCTCGTCCCGCTTCTGATGCGACACCTTTATGCAGATCACGAGTTGCAGGAACAGCACATCAGACAAAGCGGATTGGAGTGGGTGATCGCACGTCCGGCCAATTTCGTTGAAGGTCCGCGAACCGGTAAATACCGGCACGGCTTCACCGCTGCCGACCGCGCCCCGACCCTGAAGATTTCAACAGCCGATGTCGCCGATTTCATGCTGAAGCAGGTGGAAGATGACACCTATCTGCGTCGCGCGCCTGCTCTGTCTTACTAATCCCGCAAATCGCCCATAGGAGGCCCCCATGTCGTCTGACTGGTTCTTTTTCATCTGCCAGGGCTCAATCGTGGCTTCAGGCCTCGTATCGGGCGTGTTCCTGACATTCTCCGACTTTGTCATGCGCTCTTTGAAGGGCGCGGGAGCGGAGTCCGGCATCAAGGTCATGCAGATCATAAACCGGGAGGTTCTGACTACCCTGTTCATGGTTCTGCTTCTTGGCATGGCGGCTGTTTCTCTGTTCCTGGCCGGCTATGCGGGTCTGTGGATCTCCGGTCCGGTCTCCTTGATGATTGTCGTGGGCGGCTTGCTTTATCTCGTTGGTGTCTTCGGGGTGACGCTTGTGTTCAATGTGCCGATGAATCATCGGCTTGAAACCATGGATTGCGCCAGCAATGAGGCCATGGACTATTGGGCCAGGATCTATTTGCCGCGGTGGACGTTCTGGAACAGTGTTCGCACGGCCGCCTCCGCAGCGGCGGCGATCTGTTTTCTGATCGCCTGTCTGTGGCATGCTCAGGGACAGGCAATTTTGGGTTGACCCTGCAACCGGGCATCAGGTTGCGCCTGCAGCAACCAGTCCCGGGCCGCCGCAACGGCCTCGTTGGCGAGCGCATTGGGACGATGAATGAGGTAATAGGCATCGCCCGGGTCCACCTGCAACGGAAACGGCCGGATCAACCGGCCGGCCTTGAGTTCGTCTTCGACGAACTGCACGATGCCGAGAGCGGCACCGCGCCCTGAAAGCGTCGCCTGCAACAGGACGTTTGCATCCTCAAAAACCGTACCCGGCAATATGTCTGGAACCGGCACGCCGGCCGTTTCAAACCATTGTCGCCAACCGTCTCCGTCGCGGTGATGCAGCAGGGGCAGGCGCCGCAGGTCCGCGGGCGAACGCGGTGCGCCATGTGTGTCTGCAAAATCCGGCGCCAGGACCGGGGTGACGTCGATGCGCAGCATCGGCGTGCAATCGAGCCCTGGCCAGTCGCCTTTGCCCCAGGCGATCGCCATGTCGAACCGTTCCATCTGACGCCATACCGGTAAAGGCGAGTGGTGCAGCCAGAGGTCGATGCCGGGATGGGCATCCCAGAAATCCGCCAACCGGGGAACCAGCCAGCGCGCGGCAAAGATCGGTCCGGCTCCGAGCGTTACGGTTTTCCGGTCGGTGCCGACACTCAGCCTTTCGAAAGCCGCACCGATCTCCCCGATTGCCGGGCCAATGGCTTCGGCAAAGGTTCTGCCTTGTGACGTCAATTCGACCCGCCGTACATGGCGCGTAAACAGCATCTGCCCGCTCAGGCTTTCCAGTTGTTTGATCTGATGGCTGACAGCCGTCGGTGTCAGGCCGAGTTCCAGCGCCGCATTCTTGAAACTCATATGGCGGGCCGCGGCTTCAAAGGCTCGGAGGGAAGCGAAGGGTGGAAGTTTGATCATGGCTGTTCCATAAATGAATGCAATTCATCTATAAGAGCAAGAGAACTCGTTTGTAACCCATAAACCCGGTCGTTAGCCTCATCTCGGATCAATTCTATTGAACCGTGGAGTTTCAGCCATGGCCGAACAGACTCGGGATCGGGCAACCGAAGCCGGGCTCGAACGGGGTCGGCGCGGCCGCAGAGCGCGTATTCGTCAGCATGAAGGCGGAGATGCAAACGAGCGCCCGGCCGTCTGGCCGGGTGTCGAGGGCGGGCGGTACCGACCGTTGTCACAGGAAGAGGAGCGGGCCACCCACGATTCAGCACTGCATCTGCTAGCGACGCTCGGCATGAGCCAGGCAATTCCCTCCATGATCGATCCGGTTGTCGCGCACGGAGGACGGGTAACGGATGAGGGACGGTTGCTGTTCCCGCGCGATCTCGTGTTGGAATCCATTGCCGGGGCGCGGCGCGATGTCGTCCTGCATGGTCGACGACCGGGATTGGAACTCGATTTGTCGGGAACCCGCGTCCATATGAGTTCGGGAGGCGCGTCGCCGGCGCTCGTCGATCTTGCAACCGGTCGCTACCGCGAGTCCACCACGCGCGATCTCTTTGATGCGGCCCGGCTCGTCGACGCGATGCCGCATGTGCACCATTTCAGCCGGTCCCTGGTCGCCCGTGATGCGCCGGACCCGTTATCACTTGACGTGAACACCGCCTATGCCTGCCTGGTCGGCACGGCCAAACATGTCAGCATCAGTGTGTCCGAGCCCGAGAACGTGTCGGCGATTGCCGATATCTGCTACACGATCGCCGGTAGCGAAGCGGCCTTTCGCGCTGAACCGTTTCTCACAATCATGGTCTGTCATGTCGTGCCGCCGATGCGGTTCGCCACGGAGGCCTGCGAAACTCTGGAAGCCGCCATTCGCGCCGGTTTTCCGGTGCAGATCATTTCCGCCGGCCAGGCCGGAGCCACCAGCCCGGCGACGATCGCCGGTTCGCTGGTGCAGGCAATTGCCGAAACCCTGGCCGGACTGGTTTTCGCCCGCCTGGTCGACCCGTCGGTGCCGGCGATCTTCGCGCCGAAGCCGCTGGTCGCTGACCTGCGCACCGGCGCCATGTGCGGCGGCGGCGGCGAACAGGCCGTTTTGATGGCGGCGGCGGCCCAGATGGGACGTTATTACAATCTACCGACCAGTTCGATTGCCGGCATCACCGATGCCAAGATCGCCGATGCCCAGCACGGCTCGGAAAAAAACCTGGCCGTTTCGCTTGCCGCCCATGCCGGGTGCAATCTGGTTACCCAGGCCTGCGGCATGCAGGCGAGCCTGCTTGGCGCTTCGTTGGAAGCCTACATCATCGACAATGATATGCTCGGCAACATTCTGCGCAGTCTGCGCGGCGTCGAGGTTTCTGCGGAAACTCTGGCGGCCGATGTGATCGCCGACGTGTGCCGCGGCGAGGGCCACTATCTCGGCCACGCCCAGACGCTGGCGCGGATGAAGTCGGATTATGTCTATCCGACGGTCGGGGACCGACGATCTCCGCGGGACTGGGAGGACGATGGCGCGCAGGACATTCGGGATCGGGCGCGGACGCGCGCGAAGGAGATACTCGCAACCCATTTCCCCGATCATCTCGCGGACGCCGTCGACTACGATCTGCGCCGTCAGTATGATCTGCTCCTGTCCCGAGCCGATATCGGCAGGCCGACATGAAAGAGAGCTTTCCGCATCTCCTGTCACCGATCACAATCGGGTCGTGTGAAATTGCCAACCGCGTCGTGTCGACCGGTCACCACACCTATCTCGCCGATACTGTTCCGGACGAACGCCTGATTGCCTATCATGAGGCGCGTGCACGGGGCGGAGCCGGTCTGATCGTTTCTGAAATTGTCGCCGTCCATGAAACCGCCGGGTTTTCCACGGATCTCCTGAAGGCGAACTCTGAAGCCGTGATTCCCGCCTATGCCAACCTGGCCAACGCCTGTCACCGGCACGGCACGCGCCTGTTCGCGCAATTGTTTCATCCCGGCCGCGAAATTTTGTCGGCATCGGCCGGAATGTTGCCGGTGGCGCTGGCGCCCTCGGCGGTGCCGAACGAGCGGTTTCACATCATGCCTAAACCCATGTCGGCGGCCTTGATCCGGGACATTGTCGCCGGGTTTGGCAGAACCGCCTCCTATCTCGCCGAAGCGGGATTCGACGGGTTCGAAATCGTCGCCAGCCACGGCTATCTTCCTGCCCAGTTTCTCAATCCCCGAACCAATCTGAGAACGGATGAATATGGTGGCGATTTTGAGCGCAGGCAGCGATTTCTCAGGGACGTGATCGCCGCCATACGAAAGGCGGCAGGTTCCAGGGCTTTGGGATTGCGCATCTCGGGCTCCGAAATGGATGCCGATGGCCTTCAGGAGGCCGAAGTTCTGGAAGTCTGCACGGCCGTTGCACCCGACCTCGACTATCTCAGCGTCGTCGCCGGTACCTCCGCGAGCCTCGGCGGGTCCGTGCATATCGTTCCGCCAATGGGGCTGGAGCATGGATATGCTGCGCCCTTCGCGTCCCGGATCAAGGCAAGTGTTCCGGTGCCAGTCATTGTGACAGGGCGTATCAATCAACCTCAGATCGCCGAAAGCATCCTCGCCGGCGGCGAGGCGGATCTCTGCGGCATGACCCGGGCCCTGATCTGCGATCCGGTCATGGTCGCAAAGGCACGGGAAGGCCGGCTCGACGACATCCGTGCGTGCATCGGCTGCAATCAGGCCTGCATCGGCCGCGCCCACAAGGGGCTAGGGATTTCCTGTATTCAGCACCCTGAAACCGGTCGCGAGCTCGAATTTGCCGCGCCGCCACCACCTGTCCGGCGCAAACGGGTCCTGGTTGCCGGCGGCGGGCCTGCCGGTATGAAAGCGGCGGCGGTCGCGGCGGCGCGCGGCCACGACGTGACCCTTTTTGAGCGTGAACGCACCCTTGGCGGCCAGGCGCGTTTGGCACAGCGTTTGCCGGGGCGTGATGAATTTGGCGGTATCATCGACAATCTGCGGCGTGAAATGGATCTGGCCGGAGTGGTCGTCGAAACGGGACGTGGCATCGATCTCGATCTCGTTAGGGACGAGGCTGCGGACGCCGTGATTGTTGCAACCGGCGCGCGACCGCATGTTCCAGCTCTTGCCGGGCTTGACGAGGCGCATGTGGTAACAGCCTGGGACGTCCTGGAAGAAAAAGCGAATGTTGGATCCAGGGTTGTGATCGCCGACTGGCGTGCCGACTGGATCGGCCTCGGCCTTGCCGAGCGGTTGGCCAAGACCGGCTGTTCGGTCACTCTGTGTGTCAATGCGGCCATGGCCGGCGAGACGCTGCAGATCTATACCCGCAACCATTATGTCGGCCGGTTGCACAATCTCGGGGTGACGATCCGCACCCATGCCAGATTGTTCGGCGCCGACGAGGATAGTGTCTATCTGCAGGATACGCTCACTGATGCTCCAATCATCGAGGAAGGCGTCGATACGCTGGTCCTTTCCCTTGGGCATCTTGCCGAAGACAAGCTCGAAAACAGACTCGTTGAAGCCGGTATCGACTGTGTGGCGATCGGGGATTGTGTGGTGCCGCGAACGGCGGAAGAGGCGGTTTACGAAGGACTTCATGCAGGATGGAAAATATGACGGAACCTGAAATGATCACAGGGGGTGAAGCGGTCTATAGGGTCCTGCGCGATCAGGGGGTCGGAACGGTTTTCGGCCTGCTCGGCGGATCGATGCTGGAGCTCTACGATGCGCTCTATCAGGGCGGCGATGTCGCCTATGTGGGCGCGCGCGATGAACGCGCCGCCGGACACATGGCCGACGCCTATGCACGCATGACCGGCGGGCCGGGCGTCGTGCTTGGCGCCCAGGCCGGTCCCGGTGTTGTCAATCTCGCCACAGCGGTCGCCGAGGCGCATCTGGCCTATTCGCCGCTGGTCGTGATCGCCGGTGCGATCAGTCGGTCCGATCTCGGCAAGGACACATTCCAGGAAATCGATCAGGTCGCGCTGTTCGCACCGATCTGCAAACGATCGATCCTGGTAACCGACCCTCTCCGTTTGCCGGACATGCTGCGCGATGCCATCCGGCTCTCCATGAGTGGCCGGCGCGGGCCGGTTGTTTTGCATGTCCCACGCGATCTGTTCGCCGCCGAAATTCCGTCCCCGGCGCCCGGCCCGGTATCGATCGCCGGTCCCGGCCGGCCCGCGCCCGGTGATATAGCCGAAATGGTGTCTCTGTTGACCCGCTCAAAGGCCCCGGTCATCGTTGCTGGTGGTGGCTTCAAATGGGACGAAGGATCACGCATCCTCTGCGATCTCGCCGAAATCCTTGACATTCCGGTTGTCGCATCGACAGGTCATGCGGATGTGATGCCCCATGGCCATCGTCTGTTCGCCGGCCAGGCCGGCGCGCGCGGTAATGCGGTTGCGAGCGGCCTGACCCGGGACGCCGATCTGTTGCTTGTGCTTGGCGCCCGGCTGGCCTTCAACTCCACATTTCTCAGCCACGACTATGTCTCGGCCAGTGCGCGCATCATTCAGGTCGATATCGAAGCAAGCGCAATCGGCCGGTATTTCCCTGTTGCGCTTGGCGTGCAGGCCGGAGCGCGGGAGACGGTACAGGCGCTTCTGGACACGATCAAAGACACGAACGGCATCACCGCCAACGCGCGGGACTGGGTCCGGAAATTCCGGGCCGACAGGGCGGCTCTGAACACCGAGCGGGATGCTGAAGCGGAGATCGACACCGTACCAATGCATCCCAGGCGGGCTTTGGCGGAAATCCGTGCAACTCTGCCCGAAGACGCCGTGGTGACCCTCGATACCGGCAATGCCTGTCTGCAGGCCGCCGATCGTTTGGCCCACTACCGCAATCCGGGGCTAGTCGCCCCGCTTGACTTCGGCCTGGTCGGGTTCGGCTACGCGGCCGCGCTTGGCGTCCAGGCCGCAGCGCCGGAGCGGCCGGTTGTCTCGATCATGGGCGATGGCGGTTTCGGATTTACTCTGAGCGAAATCACGACGGCCGTTCGGTATGGATTGCCGGTTGTCGCGATTGTTCTCGACAACGGCGCCTGGGGAGCGGAAAAGGCCTATCAGAAGGAGTTTTTCGGAGGCCGCCTGCTGGGCGCGGAAATCGAAAGTCCGGCTTACGAAGAGGTGGCCCGACTATGCGGAGCGCTTGGATTTTCAGTTGAGAAGCCGGGCGATCTCGGTCCGATCCTGAAAGAGGCTCTTGCAGCGAAGCGGCCGGCTGTGATTCAGGTCAAGATCGATCCGACCGCGCTGAACGCTCTGCGCAAGGATCTTTTCAAACCGACGAAACCGGCGACCTCCTGACGGGCGCAGCTCAAGACCGGCGCACTTGGGAATTCTCTCTGACAACACGTGCAGACCTTTGGTATAAGGCGTGATTGTCAGGAAAGATCGTCCGATGATTGCCTTCGAAACCATTACCGGAAAGTTTGCGGCCTCTATCGAAGCCAACGATCCGGTTGGCCTTGCTGCCTTGTTTGCGCCCGAAGGTATCTACGATGATGGTTTTTTCGGCCCGCATGTCGGTCTGACGGAAATCGCTACATTGATGCGGCGCTTTCACGAATCAGGGTCGGATTTTCGGTGGGAGTTTTTCGATCATCTGAGCAATGAACATTTGGGTTACGCCCGCTACCGCTGGAGTTACCGGTCCAAGGTTCCGGGAAGCGAAGGCCGGCCGTCATAGAAGGGGTCGGATTTTTCCGCTTTCAGGATGGATTGATAAGCCGGTTTTCCGAAACGCTCGATCGCGGCATGGTTCTTGCGCACCATGACTTTCCGGCCGAGCAGATCAAGAATGTGCTGCAGATGCTCGCCGAAGATCAGAATTCCAGCCCTGAATGCCGGGATCATCTGGCGCGATTTGAGCCAGAGTAAGATTTGCCGTCGGACGATCGAAGCGCTATCAGAAACAAAAAACCCGGCACATGGCCGGGTTTTTCGCTGGTCCAGTAAGGGATCAGTATTTGTACAGTTCCGGCTTGTAGGGGCCGGCTTTCGAAATGCCGAGGTAATCGGCTTGTTCGTCGGTCAGTTCGGTCAGGCCGATGCCGAGCTTGCCAAGGTGCAGGCGTGCGACCTTTTCATCGAGGTGCTTCGGCAGCACATAGACCTGATTGTCGTATTTCTCGCCAGCCGTCCACAGTTCGATTTGTGCCAGCGTCTGGTTGGTGAAACTTGCCGACATCACGAAGCTCGGGTGGCCGGTTGCGTTTCCGAGATTGACCAGGCGTCCTTCCGACAGGAGGATCATCCGCTTGCCGTCCGGGAATTCGATCAGATCAACCTGGTCCTTGACGTTCTTCCATTTGAAGTTCTTCAGGCCGCCGACCTGAATCTCATTGTCGAAGTGGCCGATGTTGCAGACAATCGCCATGTCCTTCATCGCCCGCATATGGTCGACGGTGATGACGTCCTTGTTGCCGGTTGCGGTGACAAACACGTCGGCACTGGAGGCAACCGACTCGAGCGGCTGCACGTCGTATCCGTCCATGGAGGCCTGGAGGGCGCAGATCGGATCGATTTCGGTCACGACCACGCGGGCGCCGGCGCCGGCCAGCGATTGGGCCGAGCCCTTGCCGACATCGCCGTAACCGCAGACGACGGCGACCTTGCCGGCCAGCATCACGTCGGTGCCGCGGCGAATGCCGTCGACCAGGGACTCGCGGCAGCCATAGCGGTTGTCGAACTTCGACTTGGTGACGGAATCGTTGACGTTGATGGCCGGGAACGGAAGTTCGCCTTTCTTGGCGATCTCGTAGAGGCGGTGAACACCGGTGGTGGTTTCTTCCGAAACGCCCTTGATGTTGTCCCGAACCTTGGTGAACCAGCCCGGCGTCGCCGCAATCCGGTCCTTGATGGTCTTGAAGAAGAACTCTTCTTCTTCGTTTGACGGATTGTCGAGCACCGACGGATCTTTTTCCGCTTGCGCGCCGAGAATGATCAGCATGGTGGCATCGCCGCCATCGTCGAGGATCATGTTGGCGGTTTCGCCGTTCGGCCACATGAAGATCTGATCGACGAACTTCCAGTAATCTTCCAGTGTCTCACCCTTGTAGGCAAACACGGGAACGCCGGTGGCCGCAATCGCGGCAGCGGCGTGATCCTGGGTCGAGAAGATGTTGCACGACGACCAGCGCACTTCGGCGCCGAGGGCGGTGAGGGTTTCGATCAGTACTGCGGTCTGGATCGTCATGTGCAGGCAACCGGCAATGCGGGCGCCTTTCAGCGGTTGCGACGCGCCGAATTCCTCGCGCGTGGCCATCAGGCCCGGCATTTCGGTTTCAGCGATGTCGAGTTCGGTGCGGCCCCAGTCTGCGAGGCTGATATCTTTGACGTAATAGTCGCTCATGGTGATGCGCTTCCAATAATTTCTATGGGAGACGGAGGCGGTCGCAGCCTCCGATTTCTCATCAGGATGCGCGAACACGCCGTGGCCTATACAAGCAAGTCCGGACAATTGCAATAAGATATAAACATTTGTTTATATGATTTTCAGAGCGCGGGTTCCTGCTGATTGTGGCCCACTTGAAATTCGCTCCCTCAGACGGCGATCAGAACCTCGCCTTCGATCTCGACCGCGATGTTGAACGGCAGCGACGCCATGCCGACCGCGGAGCGGGTGTGACGCGCCACGTCGGGATCGAAAACCGCGGCGATAATTTCCGTGAAACCGTTGATCACGTCCGGTTGCCGGGCAAAGTCCGGCGCGGAGTTGACCATGCCGAAGATCCGGCACCAGGCCGTGATCCGGTCGAGATCGCCGAGTTCGGCTTCCAGGCTGGCGAGGATGGCGAGAGCCGTCTTGCCGGCCAGCACCTTCGCGTCTTCCAGGCTAACCTCGGCACCGACCTTGCCGAACGGTCCGGCAATCGAACCGTCCGGATCCTGCGGACCGTGGCCGGAAATGAAGACCCGTTCGCCGCGCACGCTGACCCAGGGAAACGGCAGATGAACGCCCTCCGGCACCTTCAGGGGGTGCGGCAGGACAAGGCCTTCGGCTTCCAGGCGTTTTCTGATGGTCGACATGGCGGGCTCCAGCAGTTGGACCTTTTCATAGTTTCACGGATATTGTGAAAAGCTCAAGGTCGTTGTTTTTCATCTGCCTCTCTGTACAGGCGCGTCCGCCTGTACAGGAAATGTGCTAGCTGGCAGCTTCCTCGGCCAGGAAGGCGTTCCGAAGCACGATGATGTCCTGGACGAGCCGATCATCGGGTTGCGTTACCAGCCAGTCATGAAACCGGTAGGCTTCGGGATCTTCGAACCGCGGGCCGGGTGCCGCCGTGCCGTTCTCCCGCGCCTTGCGAACCCGGTCGCGATGACCGCGCATGGACTTCCAGAAACTGTAGAAATCGAGCTTCATCTTGAACATGAAGCCGTTGGCGTCCTCGACGACAAACCCTTCGATATCCCGGTCCTTCCACTGGAAATACCGTCCCTGCGCCTGCACGGACTTCAGCCATCCCTCGAACTGGTTCCAGTCCGGCAGGGAGGGGCCGGGCTGTTTTACCCGGACATTCAGGGCCGCCGCGATCTGGCCGAGTTCCGAAGCTGACAGCCGGGCGAACGCTTCCTGCCGGTAGATGGCGTCGAGCAGCACTACGTGCGGGCGCTCGTAGGCAATCATGTGCGGATCCCGGTGCGGGTCGTTGACCTCGAAGATCAGCGTGAGATTGCGGTTGCGCACAATGTCGGCCGCCCGGGCCAGACCGGCATCGCCCGCATCCGCGGTGAAGATTTCGCGGAACCAGCCCGCAAACGACGATTCCGGTGTGCTCTTGGAAGCGAAGAACAGGCCGGGCTCGTCGGCCAGGTGATCCCAGCCGAGAATGCCAAGGAAACCGTTCTCCTTGACCCAGAGTTTTAGCGGAAATTCCAGCGTCTGTTTCAGATTGCGCATCTGTGTTTCCGGACGTTCCTCAAGGTTGAAGAACTTCGGATAGGAGCGCGCCACAATCCTCCGGTCGTCGGCGACGAACAATCCGCGCGCCATGATGTTGACGTCGTCCCACTTGCCGCTGAAGAACGCCTTGTTGGTGAAGTTCAGCGAGCGAATGTGCGGATGTGTGGCAAAACTCTTGGCCCGGACCAGCTTGTGGTTTTCCAGTTTGATGAGCGTCGACGATGACAGTTTGCCGGTTTCTCCAAGATCCTTCGGTGACAATGTGTCGGAGCGTCCATCCCGGTGTTTGCGAAACACCGGGTTTGGAATTTCCTGTGTCGAAACAGTCGTGCCATCGGCTGTTCTGGTGAGAGTCATCACCCGCAAATGCCCGCCAAACTCGATTTCCGCTTCCAGATTGAACGAACCAGGCGCCGCTTCGACGGGAAGCTTCTTGGAATTGCGATGACCATGCACCTGCATCCAGCCGGACCCCGCCATTTGCTCCGAAAACGTCACATCGACCGGATCGTCGTAGGTGCCGGTGCCGTTCCAGAATGTACGCGACGGCAGCGGCGCCAGGCGTTCCGGCACGCGGGCAATGCCGGCATGGGTCACAAGCACGTTCTGGCCGCGATAGGTGTAGCGCATCGCATCCACGGTCCCCGCAAGCAGCCGGTTGGCGTCGCGCAGCGTGAAGCCCGCGGCCTCGATCTGAGGCAGCGTGTTGAAATGGAATTCCCGGGAGACGGGGTCGAGCGCCTTGGAAAACCGGTGAATGTGATATTCATGATTGCCCCAGATCAACTGGGCATTTTCCCGGCCTGCGATCTCGCGCATGGCGAATTGGATGACCTCGCCGTTCTGGATGCCGCGATCGAGCAGGTCGCCGATGAAGATATGGAAGTGATCGTCCCGCAGGCCGTCGGCAAACAATGTCTCCAAGGGCGCGTAGCACCCCTGCAGGTCGCCGACATGCACGATGGCGGCATAGTCCGACAGATCGTGCGTCGGCGGTTCGAGCCTGTCGAGCACTCCATTTGCGGGAAAGTCGTTTGGGTCCCAGACATCGACGGATTTGGGCGGGCGATGGGCCTTGAAGCGCTCGTAGGCGGTTTCGATCACCCGTTCCGGCACATATTTCCATGCCGGACGGTCCCGATTGCGCTGCAGGGCGAGCTCTTTCGGCACACCGGTAAAGTCGAGGCAATGCACCTGATAGCGGTGACGTTCCGCCAGCTTTGTGGCCAGCGTAAAATCCCTGGTCCGCTGATGCGTTGCGTCGAGAACCACCAATTGCCCCTGTGCCATCTTAAAATCGAGCACGTCTTCGACCCGGGCCCAGACGGCTTTTTCGTGCGCCTGACTGATGCCGACCCGCCCGTCCGGACTCATGGCCACGCCGCCGAACTGCAGGCGGATTTCGTCGGGTACGACGGCAAATGGTGTCAGACCCTGTGCGTCGAGGAAGGTGGACTTGCCGGCGGCGGGTGCGCCGCGTGTAAGAAGCAGGTGTCTCATTCATCGTCTCCCTGGCTGCCGATACCGGCAACCGTAATTGTAAAAAGGTTCGCATTGTCCGTGTCGGCGTCAATCCGCACGCCGCCAGGCTGGAACAGGCCGATAACGTCCGCATTGGTGACGGTGTGCCGGCTCGGCTTGAGGGTGGTGAACCGTCCACCGCCCAGGAGGGCCATGGGAACGAGCAACTGGTCCGCCAGGTGCTTGCCGATTGCGG
>Ga0207422_1001433_pt1 | contig 46978 bp, 72 predicted proteins | sample MarCyaLeptolynsp_FD_187757 | JGI IMG/M metagenome (GOLD analysis project Ga0207422, IMG submission 187757) | Marine cyanobacterial communities from Panama - species 1 Leptolyngbya sp. (SPAdes) | ecosystem: Environmental > Aquatic > Marine > Unclassified | place: Panama: Panama City | collected... | reverse complement strand
CTCTGAGGGCTTTTCGCACGGCGATATCTTATCGTTTTGTCGGTTGGCTGACGGAGAATCAGGACGTATTTAGACAGTATATAGAGAGTCGAGGCTATATTTGGGCTTGATTTTCGCTAAAGTACCAGTAGAAGGTTCGTATATGCAGATCCAAGATGTTGTCAAAAGGTGGAAACAAATTCCCGCTAAATATTCAGAGAAAGATCTCGAACTTAATCTCGTTCAACCTTTATTTCAATCTCTCAATCTAGAAATTCATCAAATCCGCTCTGACCTTAATTTAGGGACTGGATCGGGACTGAAACCAGATCGTTTAATTTACAGAGAGTTAAACGATCCGCCCGTCCTGGTTGTGGAGGTTAAAAAGCGAGTAGCAGCATTAGCCAGTGCAAAATCAGAGCAGGAGTTTCGAGATCTGTGCAATGCTCCCAATTCTCTTTATCGAGAAGCGGTAGGCTACCCTGACAAGCCTAACAACAACGGCATTTGTCAGTATCTCGATAACAGCAACCCCAACATTAAGCCCAATCGACTCGCCTCCTACGGCTTGGTTTTCAATGGAGATTTCTTTCAACTGTGGCGGCGAGTTGAAGGACTGGTTTTCCCTCTCACCCCCATTCAGCGGGTCACAGCAACGAATCTCCCCACTCTGATAGGGCAACTAAAACAATGCTTAAACAGCAAGCCAAAGGCATTAGTTACCGCCATTTGGAATCAGAAGGGAGGCGTTGCTAAAACGACTAATACCTTAAATGTTGGTGCAACTCTAGCGTTGAAGGGTAAAAAAGTACTCTTCCTCGATCTGGATACTCAAAATGACCTCACGCGAGCCTTGGGATATAACCCAAAGAAATATGGGGATTACTTAGAAGCCTGCCTCGAAAGTATTGATGGAGGCCACCTTGAAAGAGCTAAAGATATTCTCAGCAATACAATTCAAGTTCGTAACTTTCCTACGTCAGACAACCGCAATTTCGATTTGCATATTCTCCCTGGCGAACAAGAGTCTCAAAACAAGTTTAGAGATGACATCAGTCGGGTATTAAGGGATAAAGTTAAAGCCTTTCAGAAGCTAGTTTCTTTCTTTGTAAAAGACTATGATTACATTTTCATAGATATCTCTCCAGCATACGATCATCTAACAGTTCCAGTTCTCTATTGTTGCGACACCATATTGATTCCTACAGACTACAGTAGAAAAGCTTTACACCATGCTGTTACTTTGTATATGGCAAAAAGTCCCAAAATTAGAAGAGATAGAGAGAAGCAAGATTTGCTTAATGTTGGCCCCTGGAATCTCGGATTGGTTTACAGTAATTGCCCTCCAGGTGTAAATCGCAAATCCAGACTCGAAAAGTATGTTCAGAAAGAGTTGACAAAGAAAGGATTCTCAGGAAAGCAGTGTCAGACTCGACTCATAATTTACGCCCAAACAAAACTAGCAGAATACCAGCACCGTCCCGTGATTTGCTGGCAAAACTCTCAAATCACGAAACTATATCACGAGCTGACGGAAGAAGTTTTTTTGTCCCATAATTTTATCGATTGTTGAGCCATGACTCTCTTCGACAATGACCAATCTATTTTGGATGTAGAACTCGGTCGAGTTTTACGCATCCCTTGCCGATTCATTCAAGGTGAATCGGATGCCCACCCTACTCTCGTTAAATCCCTTGCCCAACAAGTGCAAAAGAACAAGAAGAATTTTTTGCCCGTGATTGTGGAGTCAATAGGTGAGGATAGTTATAAAGCAGTTCACAATACTCAAATTTTGGCAGCGATACGACAGGCGAGCATAGATTTTGCTTGGTGTATTGTTGTTGACAAGGGGATGCTAAGCCAGGTTTTGATCGAGGCAGGACAGTTAGTTCAAGTCTCTATTCTCACCGCTTCAGAGAAAGAAATTGCTGATGTTCTAGAGTATATCAAAACTCAAAAGCCGGGACTAAAAGCGATGAAGCCTCAAAAAGCAGCAAAAGCAATTGTTCATCAAAGAGAAAACGCTACAATTACCAGCCTCGTCTTTTTAACAAAGCAGCGATGTGGTATCGGTAGAGCAACAATTGCGAAAATTAAAGATTGCTTTGTTTTAGATTGAGGTAGAAGGGCATTAATATGACTAACAAAACGGAAGAGCTTTTCCAAAAAGTTGTACAGAATCCACAGTTGACAATTGGAGAGTTTTTGGATGAGTGGCTGAGGGAAGATGGAGCAAAGGGATTAAATCCCGTCGAAGTTGCTTTTTTCCGACGCTTTGCCAAAAACTACATCATTCTCCTCATCCAGGAAAGGCTACACCGCCCTTGGGATATTGATGAAAATACCCCGCTACTGTCAATAACAAGTGAAATTAGCGCTGAGGATGTTGATTTTTTCTGGAAGACATTTCGAGGCGCAATGTTAAAAACCTTTGTGGGATAAAACCAATGCTCTCTCCCAGCGATGATATTGCGGAGACTTAACAAAAAATGCAGGAATACCTCGAAAACGGACTGTGCTTGGGTGGGTTGCTCAATCCACGCCAGCACACCGTGGAGGTTTACCGTCCGGGACAAACTCCAGAGAGGATTATCAATCCGGCAATTTTGACAGGTGACGCTGTGTTATCTGGGTTTGAGTTGAACTTGACTACCAGATCGCAGTCAAGCTTGTAGTTAGATATTTCTCAAAACTATATCGACGATCGATTTAAATCTTTTTTTTGATATCATCACAATGATACTTCAAAAACCATATTTTATAGAAACTCTGAGCCAATCATTCAGTTCTTTCGCAAGCCACTCAACTTCTGAGTCAGTCAGATGACAGTGATAGTCAAATAGAGAAGCACTGACTCTATCTCCACCAATTTGATACATCCCGCCATATTTCAAGTAAAGCGTGAGCTTAGGATTAATTTTGTAATAAGAATCTCTCCCAAATCCTTGTTTGTGGAATGAGGATTTTACAAAATCTATTGAATTGATTCCAGCAATAGGTTGTTTCAAGGGTGAGTCTTCAAATTGATATTTTCGACCAAAAATCTCGTAGGTTTCACAAATTTTTTGTTGGGTAATAGAAATTCGTTTTTTTACAAACCATTGAAAAAAAATTGGAGAAAGTATCCAAAACCCGATCCAGAAAAAAGGAATGCTAGGTATAACCAGAAGAAAATGACCATTAAGCAAAAAAGGGAAACAGATTGTAATTATAAAAACTCCAATTGTAATCCAACTCGCTCCAAAGAAAAAAGTCAGTGTAAGCGCGTACCGAAAACGAAATCCTTGGGGTGGAAGAATCATTTCAAGTTTTGCGATACTTCTATTGATGATGATTCGACTATATACGGGCTTGCTCGTTTTTGTTGGCAAAGAAGCGCCGATTTGACCCCTTTCCAGTGCTTGCAAGGCTTCTTTCGCCGAATGAAATCGCTGCTCTAAACTCGGTTCGGTCATCTTTTGTAGCCAAGAAGTCAATTGAGGAGAAAGCCGGACAACTTGCTCAAATTGCAGCTTTAACTCTTTCTGAGGCAAATCGGCGGGATGATGTCCGCAAACCAGATAGATGAGGGTGGCCCCCAAACTGTACAGATCGGAAGCCGGAACCGCACGACCGCCAAACTGTTCGGGAGGCATATAGCCGTAGGTTCCCACCACAGTAATGCTTCCCCCTTCGCGAGCCGCAACAGTTTGTACCGAGCCAAAATCGACTAAGTAGACCTGACCGATGCTGCGGCCGTTGCTTACCGCCAGGGCGGCGTAGCCATCGCCCAGGAGAATATTACTGGGTTTAAGATCGCGGTGCAGGACTGAAGGATGGCATTCGTGCAAATAGCTGAGAATTGCCAGCAAATCCTTAGCCAGTTGCGTAATTTCTGCTTCGCTAAACGTTCGGCCGGCATTCCGGTGTTCTTCCAGAGATTTGGCGGGGATGTAGGTTTGAACGAGAGCAAACCCTTGAAGATCTGGGGTATCAAGTTCAAAAAAATCCAGGTAGCGGGGAATCGAAGGGTGAGAGAGGTTACGCAACGTTGCTGCTTCTCGCTCAAACAGCTTGAGATCGTCCCACTCAAAATCGCTACTGAATCGAAGGATTTTCAGGACAACGAGGTCTTGGGTCTTCAGGTCGCAGGCTAAAAGTGTTTGCCGTCCGGCTTTTTTTCCCAACTCTTGCAGAACTTCGTAGCGATCGCCTAAAAGCTGTTTTTCCACTGTCATCTTTTCCTTCGCTAACACGCCCAGATGCAAAGAACTACAACCCACAAGACTTAGATTCGTGACATACTCCCTACGCTGACCTTGCAGGTACAGCGAGGGCTTCTCCATCCCGTCTCCGAGACTTCGCGTTTTTAAGTGAGGCGATGCCCAACCCCACTTTCTTAATCAAGATGCCTGAATTCACATCCCGTGGCATGGAAGCCCCACAATTAGGGCAATCATGCCAGCGGTCAGCGAGAGACTTCGGAACCCGATTCAAGCACATCGCACAATGCTGAGACGTTCCTGCTGGATTGACCTGAATCACCCGCTTACCAGCTTTCGCAGCTTTGTAAGGCAAGATTTCATTCAAGAATCCAGAGATTCCCGCATCGGCAAAACTCTTATTCAACCCTGACTTGGCCGCCTGACCATTAGGCGCAAACCCACCTTCTCCGTCAGGCTTGGGCTTGTTCTTGCGGGACATATTCTTAACCCGCAACTTTTCGACAAACACCACCTCCACCTTATCCAACAGGCGACCCGCCACTTCAAAATGCCACTGTCGCCGTTGCCGCGCAATCCTCTGATGTAAACGGGCAATGCGGTGGTTGAGCTTGCGTCTGGCTTTTGAACCCTTGGGACGCTCTTGTTGTTTGGCTTGGAGTTGAGCCAGCTTTTCTTGGAACTGACGATAGAACTTGGTCGGTTCTTCCGTTGAGCCATCGGAACAAGCTACGAAATACTCCAGCCCGGCATCTACACCAATACTGTTTTCTATCGTCGGCTCAGTGGTGATTTCGGGTTGGGTGGAGACAGCCTTATCCTCCAGAACCAGCGTCACATACCAACCATCGGCTTTGAGCGTGACCATTGCCCCTTTGACTTTGAAGCCATCGGGAATGGGACGATGCTGAATGAATTTAATGGCTCCGAGCTTGGGTAACTTGACCCGGTTCCCTTCGATGCAGTTGACTTTAACGGCGGGGAACTTGAAGGTGCGATAGCGATTTTTGCCTTTGAACCGGGGCTTACCGCTACGGTTGCCGTTGCAATTCCCCTTCACAAAGCGTGAGAAAGCTAAATCTACCCGCTTCACCATGTCTTGCAGCACATGGGCGTGGATGTCTTTGTACCATTCCCGTTCTTGTTTGAGTTGCACTAGGGAACGTTTTTGAGCGTAGTATTCAGGGCGTTCTCTGGGTTGAGCAATGCTACAGGTAAGAGGGCAGGCGTTTACCGGACAGCGGTTGTACTCCCACCAATCAAACCGTTCTGACAGGAGCCAGTTGTATTGATGCCGCAGCATATCTAACCAGCGGGTCATGCGGCGGGCTTGGTCGGCTGCGGGCAGTAGTTTGTACTGGTAGTTGATGAGCATGACATTAACCTGTACTGTAGTCAGTGTATCATAAATAGCCTACGGTGATACTTGTGAAAGATGATTTTGTCTCCAGTGGTCGGTCGGTTTCTAACTTAAAAGCCCATTTGGTTTTGACCACAAAGTATCGGCGCAAGGTCTTGACTGGTTCAATGATTGAACGCCTACGAGAAATTGTTTGGGAGCTGTGTCAGAAGTGGGATTGCAAGATGATTGATATGGATGGCGAACAAGACCACATTCACCTTCTTTTTCAGTACTATCCACAGCTTTCTCTGCCCAAGTTTGTGGGTAATGTCAAATCTGTCACCAGTCGCCGCTTGCGGTCTGAGTTTGCTGATACCATCAACCGCCATTATCGAAAGGCGGTGCTTTGGAATGAGTCGTATTTCATTGCCAGTTGTGGCGGTGTTACGGTGAGCCAGCTTAAGACTTACGTTGATGGGCAAAACACTCCGGATTAACCGATTCCGCTTTGCTTCATCGGTGGGCTATCCTTCCCGACGCTGACCTTCGGTACAGCGCGGGGCTGCCGCCACAATCTCAAAGATTGCCGATCTCGCGAGTCGTCTGAAAATACGAAAACTCCAGCTTTTTCTGAATCTCAGAGCGAGATGGCAAGGAAGAAGCGATCTTTTGGACTTCATTAATGTAAACTAGCTGCAGGTGTTTGTAGTTCAACAAAGCTTTTTTCGACGCAATATCCAAAGCCCTTCTTGTGTGGGCTTTCGAGTGCTTTACAAATCTTTAGGTGGCAACGTTGCCATTTCAACCGATGCATTTCAGGAGAAATTATGAGCAATATCATCATCCCGAAGGAAATTCGTAGCGAGTTCCGAGTTGAACCCGATGGGAAGGCATTTGTTTCAATTCGAGGGGCCGCTCGCATTGCGGATGTCGATCACTCAACTCTCGTAAAATCATTCAAAAGTGGTGGTGGCCTAAAGCCATCAGAATTAGCTCAAATGCTTATAGACGAAGGATTTGAACCCGGTGACTTCTCTAAAACGGGAGTCCTCGATCTTGCGCTCCGAATTGTATTGAAATATTACGCACACAAAGCCAAGGAAACAAAGGAACAAGCCGAAAAATTCTACGATGCCATGTCAGCGGTTGGAATTCGCACCTGGATTCAGCAACAACTGGGGTGGAAGCCTCTAGAGGTCAAGCCCGAACAGCCTGCATCCACTGAGTTAAAACTTATCCTTCCCACTCAAGAGGAGTTGGATTTTATCAATTCTCGCTGTTGGGAAAAGGACGAAATCGAACGCTGGGTCAATGGTGGGGACAGTAAAGCCCTCGCCAAACCCGAAGATGTCATGGAGAAATCTGGTTTTGCGAGGGCCAAGCAAGCAGCATTACAACAACTCTCTCAGTTCGAGCAGCAGCAGCGCCATGAGCAACAGAAGGAAATGCGGGAATGGGCGCACGACAGGAGAAAGGGCGAGAACACTGAGCGGGCGATCGCTTCCTTCGCTTCTGCGATTAGCGGGCTGCGGGATTTGTCAAAATTAGCAGGGTAAAAACTAATGACTAAACTACTCATTTTCGACATGGACGGCACGCTCCGCCGTCCCAAATCCGAATCAACTTTTATTAACGATCCACTGGATCAATCGTTAATACCGGGGGTGAAGGAAGCCCTCGACTATTACGCCAGCGACGGTTGGTATATTTCTGGATGCTCTAATCAGGGGGGTGTGGAGAAAGGATACAAGACCTTCAAGAGCGCGATCGCCGAACAAAGGGTGACGTTGCAGTTGCTTTTGGGACTGGAGCCGGTTCTTGAGCCTTCTTGTGAGGCAGCGGATGAAATCGATCGACAACTAAGCGAGTCGAGTTTCCTGGGTGTCTTGTTCTGCCCAGACTATGAAGGACGAGAGTGCTATCGCATTTCCAAAATTCGTAGTTTTGATGAAGTGCATCGAAGCTATGACAGTGCTAGATACGTGGGGAATTTCCGCAAACCACAGCCGGGGATGATTCAATATTGGGTTGACTGCTTTGCTGAAAGAATCCTCTACATAGGCGATCGCCCAGAAGACGAACAAGCGGCCGCCAACGCTAAGGTTCCCTTCTTGTGGGCACAGGAGTGGCACAAGCGCATCCAGAGCGGGGATTTTAGCTTGGAGGTTGGGCATGACAATTGAACTTAAAAAACTCAGCAATCGCGAGATAGGACTTTTGCTATTTGAGGCGGGCGGACAAACCGCCTTATCTGACTCGCGGGGGCAGATGCCTTCCACACAGCTTTGTCAAAAAACAGCAGACTTGCTCGCCGAATTGGATCGACGAGAAGAGGAGAACGGAGCTAGTTAGTTAAGCTTGTATTCCAAGGTCACCTTCTCCACAAGTGGCTTGATGCAAGAGTTTGTCTATCTTATCGGCGATATTTTTGTATCAAAATATTGCTTAAATGCTGCAAGTATTTGTAAATTGGCGACATGCAAACCATTCAAGTCAATCTCGAAAAGCATCACCCCACTCAAGGGCAAGTGCTTCGCTATGCCCGCCAGCAAGGGCTTAAGGTCACCAGCGTTGAGGAAATCTCAGTCAATACGCTCTCCAGCTATCTCCCGGCGCTAACCATTCGCAATGCCATGCGAGGGGTTGAGGTAGGCGATCGCGCTCGCCTTCAATTTCCCAAAGATGCCGAGGGGATTTCAATGATTTGCCTCAAGTCGGGAAAAGACGAAGTGCTAGTTGACCACGATAGTTTGGCAGATTCGCTGGGGGTTCCTGAGGAAGAGCGAGACGAGGGGTTGCAATGGGCGCTCAATCGCTTTCGGAAAATTCCAGAGGGAGAGCGGTTTGTCCATCCGCTAATGGAGGCATCCAAGGTCAATGGCATCGATACCTGGAATCTCTGGGGTGTGGCCTCGGTCATTGTCGATGCCGTGATGAACCCAGAGGCGACGAATGACGGAGGGGTCAAAGCTCTGAACTCGTTTCGGTTATTCGTTGCACAGGGCAATCCCACGGTGGCCATCCAGTCACTCCAGGAGAACGTGCAATCTCGGTATCTGTGGGCGTGTATGGAGGCGACAAACCATATCAGGGAGGCGCTACAAGCTCAAGTTGACAAGCAAATGGGAGAAAAATCGTGAACGCGCAAACAGCAGAGGAACTGGACGATCTGTTGATGGATTATCAGGTTAATTGCATTCGTGGAGGATTCCCCGACCTCAATGGTACGGGAAAAGCCATCGAGCAAATGACGCTTGAAGATGAAAATGCCCCGCCGCTAGCCAAGTTTATCGCGGGCATGGGAGGCGAAAAGGTTTACTCAATCTTGCGCTATTGGGAGTTTCGAGACGCGGTTAATCGCTATCAAGTTGCCAATGGCATCTCAGCCGTGCGGTGGTCTGAAGTCACCTGGAAGGGCGAGACTATTAGGTTCCCAGAGATTTGCAATCAACTCACGGCGCTACCCGGCGACATCGAGATTTGCGCTCGCCATAAAGATGAGGTTGTCGCCAAGTTCCTGGAGTTCTGCGATCGCTGGCATCTCCCCATTTATCTCGATAGCAGCGACGAAGAGGGAGAGGTGGGGCGCGACAGCTCGGCACGAGAAATCCGAGAAATTCAAGAGCGCTATCGATGGGGGGATCTTCGGGGGGATGGGGAGATTCGCCCCGTCCACGACGGTGACGCATTTCGCAGGGGAGAAACGAAGGTTCTCTATCACGAAGCCCATTATTCTCTCTCGCTTCAGTGTGGCGACAATTCCGACAGCGATCCGCTGCCCTACGCCTATTTCAGTGCAGTTGAAAGATTTAATGCCTAATTCATTCAAATGAGGGAGAATTATGAACTTACTCAAAATTGAGAATGTTGATGAGCAGCTAGTTGTCGATTCCCGGTTGATTGCTGCTGACTTACAAATTCAACACAAAAATTTCCTGGCCACAATTGACAAAAATTTATCGGAAATAGAGGAAGCATTTGGAGCTGTCGCGTTTAAAACGCGAGAGTTCAAAACCAAGCAGGGCAACACTTCTACAGAACGCTATGCTTTTCTCACAGAAGACCAAGCGCACTATGTAATGACCCTCTCTCGTAACACCGAGAAGGTTCGACGGTGCAAGCGAAATTTAGTTAAAGCGTTCTCCGAGGCAAAACAAGCGTTGATAACTCTATCAACCCAGAATCAGAGCTTGGTGCAGGAAATGAAAAAGCTGGAGATGGAATTAGAGTTAGCCAAGACCAATGAACGTCTTGCTGCGAGTCAAACTAAGCTGCTAGCTACCGTCCAATTACTCGAAACCGTTTCGCCCGGACTCGCGCCCCTGGCACTGGGAAAAGCTGATGCAGTTGTTGAGCGGGTTGAATACGTCGAGCGCGTGATTGATAAGAGTCAAGACCGGGTGACTGAAGGCGTGGGAATTGGCTATCTCACCAAGAAGTACGGGTTCAAGAACAATAAGCAAACTTGGGCTTGGTTGAAGTCGGTTGGCTATGGCAAAGAGTCTGGGAAGTGGGAGAAGCAGTTAGCCGCTATTACCACGCCTAAACTGCCGAAAGGTTGTTTGGCCGAATTGTCCCGCTTATTCAAGCGCGGCAACAGACAGATGTTACTGGGGGAGTAGAGATGTCAAACAACAAACTTGAGAACGCGAAGCTTATCCTAGAAAGTTATTCGGGGACTGATGCAATGTCCGTCCTGAAAGACCTTGGCTGCGACTGGATAATCTACAAAGGAAATCCCTACATTTCCAACGCGCAATTGCAACGAATCTACAATATTGCGCCAGGGAAATCGCATTCGATTTTACAGGGCTGCGCTCGTTCGCGCACATTTGACCCCTACGTTGCGAGCTTGCGTCCAAAGCGCGATCTGAAAGCTTCGGAGCGGAAGACGTTACTTGTCTCCAAAGGGGCGGCCAGGGCAAAGATTTGGTCTGCGGTAGCGGCGATCGCTGCTTCGTTGCTAATTGAAACGCCAGAAGCTTACAAGGTTAGGAATCTGGCATTTGACTGGGAGGCTGGTGTTCATGATGGCAGAGCGGCTGTTTGGCAGCTTGAAGACAGCCCCTCCGTTGAATCTGTCACTGACGAGGATTTAGCGAAGCTGGTTATTCACCTTTCCGAGCGGGTTAAAAACCTGGAGAGGCAGATCGCAGCGTTGTCGAGCCAGCAACCAACACAGCTACATCTCAACGGTTCGGAGGCAAAAATCCGAGCGTTGCTCGCGGAGGCGAGATGACCAAAAAACTCGAACCTATCGCTAATGATGCAGGTGAATTCATTGCCTACCAGTTCGATTGCCCTGGCTGCAAGATGGCCCATGAGGTCTACGTGCGCCCCTATCGCAACGAACAGGGGGCAACCTGGGTTTTTAACGGCTCTCTCAGCGAACCAACATTTCAACCCAGCATCGATGTGAAGTGGGAGCGAGGCGATGGAAGGGATGGGTGCTGTCACTTTTTTGTAACAGTCGGCGAGATTCGGTTTCTGTCCGATTGCACTCACGAGTTGGCAGGAAAAACGGCTCAAATGCTGGAGGTGGGTTGATGTTAAAAGAGTTCCCGACGAATGTTGAGTACTCTAATGGGTATTTAATAGATGTCTTTTTGGGCTATACCAACTCCGAACTCGTCCTTAGTGATTGTGGAGAAACTTTGCGATGGGCTGAGTTTCAGGGGATAGAGATTGATTACTCTCCGCTGCCAACAACTCTCACCCTTCCCTATTACGGCCCAGACATAATTATTAATCGCATGGGACTCTTCTTTGCTAGGCGAGATTTATCAGAAATCAACAAAAACCTACAAAAGTTTGAGGAGCTGGAAAGCGCGCTCTGTTTCGCTGAAGCACTTGCTTACCTCGCGCGTTTGTGGATGGAGGAAGAGACGTGAAGAAACTTCCCAAACCCGGAACTGCAATCCTCTACGACGGCAAGCGCGGTATCTTTACCGGGCATTGGAGTATGGAGCCGAAGAAGAAAAACAGCACTCAGTTGGTCAGGAAATATCAGGTGACCTATGGCGCGGGCCAGTTTGTTCGACTAACAGAGGACGAAGTTCTTGCCAAAGTTGAGATTGAGACGACCTTAAAAATTCCACCACCATCGCCACCGAGACAGTGGTTTGCAGTCGGACAGCGCGTCTTGACGAATGAAGGTGAGGGCATTGTGACCAAGGTTTACTGGGGTGCTGTTCTCGCCCTCATCAAGTCCCTCAGGGAGATTATGTGGATTGTCTGCTGCCTCCCAGAGCGGCGATCGCTGGAGCTGGTCTTTGGTATGCTCTTGCGCTCTTATGGCGTGGAGTACGAAGTTGTCCTACTGGGAACTGGCGAGATTGTAGGGCTTGCGGGTTCGAGGTTGGAGAGTGTGGAAGTTCGGGAATTAGCAGCGTAAAACGAAAGGAGAAAACAGATGACACAAGCACAAGCACAATCACAAAACGCACCATCGCTATCTTTGGTGGGAGAGTTTTCAATCCCCAATCTCGATCGAGGATTGTCCCTGAGCTACGACGACTTGATCGAGATGTGCCACAAGCACAAAGTTATTCAAAAATGGCAACTTATCTATCTGGGACTTCTGCACGACTACGGCCATGTTAATGTTTCGGGCTTGCAGGTTGCCGACTTCTGCGATCGCTGGTTCGTCGAGGATACAGACCTTAAAGATGCGATTTTAAAGCTAGAGAAGAAGAAGTTGTGCAGGAACAAGGTCGGGCAGCTTAGCTTGGAGTTGTACCCAGAATCGTTGAAATAAACGTCAAATCTAGTTATGAAGGAGCGGGAGAAGAAATTGTGTCAATGGCAGATGATTTACTGAAAATCAAGCAACGGTTTAACGCATTACGTCCTGTTGCTTGCGTCGATACCATTTTGAGTACCCGATGCCCAATTTCCCCCGAAGAAATGATTAGGGTTGAATACAAAGATCGCGCATATTTGATTGTTTCTTGGGAAACTATGCAAAAAATCGCATCGCAATTTCGGCAGAACAATTCATCCTCTCCATTCTTCTTATTCCCTGTTCGCGTTATAGAAAATGAGAAGTTGGTCGCGGAAATATTGTCAATAGCTTATGCACAACAACCAGCGCGAGGGATGACAAAAGAGGTTGGAAGCTGGATTTTGGACTCTTTCCTCCCAGGTGAGACTGTAGAGAAGAAAATTGCTGACAATCTCGATGCAATTAAAGCTCGCTTAGAACGCTTGTTTGAAGCGTGACGTTAAGCATTAAAGAGAAATAATCAAGGAGATATCACGGCAGTTCAATCGGAGAGCCAATCTTTCTCCAGTTCCTCTACCGTAATCCCCCGCGATCGCGCCGCTCGTTCAACCAGGCGGTCAATTAGATCCAAGTTCGATTCAATTCTGGATGCGACGATTTGGGCTGCGTAGGTGGCGGGAGGTTTGCCATGGTAAGCGGCCCAAAGTTTTAGCGCTTTCGCTTCATCTGGGGACAGGGTTATTTGAATGCGAAGGTTCTCTTCAGATGGCATGGAGAGTGTGTAGAGATACTTTTCTGCTACAATTCTACCAAAACGAGAGCGCCCCCAGGCGCGTCACCGCCTGGGGGATGCCTCCAAAGTAGTTGAGATACTAAGGAGACTTATAGAAGTATGCCATCACCCAAGATAACGAGATCGCGCTATGGAAAGCGTTTTATGACCCCTATTCCCGCAACCCTGCCAAATGTAGACGTGAGGGAGTTGTCTGAGGTAACGGGATGGGGAAGGGGGACAATCGCCTCTGTAACGGGTATCCCAGAAGATTCAGTTAAGGATATGTTGAGAGGCAAGCGCAAGCAAAAGCCCCAACATTTAAGACAGTTTGGGTTTGCTGCAATTCAGGCAAATGTTCTCGATTTAATCGAGGAATTAAGAGCGAGCTATCGAATTGCATAAAGATATCAGAAAACTCAATATCCGGGTTGCCATAACCCACCTGGGTTGCTACGCCCCTTCCGAGACTGGAGGGGGTTTTTTATGGTTGGAAGTGTCGAAAGTGTAACCGGGGTTAAACACCCCAAAAAGGAGGTGTCAAACGGGGGTTACAGTTTTTCAGGTGAAACAGTACTTTTCTGATGGCGATCGCGCCTTCGATCGAACGACGGCCAGCAAAATCGTTGGGCTATCTCGCCCGCACTTCAACGACTATCTGAAGTGGCTGGGGTATTTCAGAATTCGCCCGCTGACCTGGGAGCATCTGATAGAAGTTGCAACGATGAAAGCCTTTATCCGCTCTCGCTGGGGCGTTCATTCAAAAAGACAATACTTAACCCTCCAGCGATCGCCTCAGCTCAAAAAACTTAAGTTTCAACAACTGGGACTTGATGAGAAGCAAATAACGGAGGAACTACACGCCAGATGGCAATTACTCTAGAACAACTCAACGATCGGATTGGAATCGATTATTTGATCGATATCTGCACCGGACTAAGTATTGAGGCGAAAGAGCAATACGAGGACGACGATCCCGATCTCGCTCGTATTTACGAGGTTCGGGAATTCATGAAAGTCGAGGGTATCAATTCGGTTAAGACCGCGATCGCCCGTATGAACGGCGAACCAGAACAGCCCAAGGTGCAAGTCCAGCAACGCAAAAAGCGCAAGCGCAAGAAGTCTGCGGCGATTGAGCGCAAGCAACGGCAAGCTCCCAGCGAGTTAAGCGCCGAAAACCTTGCGAAGCTCGATCGAGAAGAAACTGAGGCAGACTTGCAAGCTGGAATTGCCTTGGGGGTTCGCAAGGCAGATCGAATCAATGAAGGAGTACAGCTAGGCTGCACGGCCCGACTGTTTCAAAACAAGCAGCGCAATCAAGAAGCGCTCGTTCGCGGACTGCTTAACTCCGATACCGCTGCCTACAACAAAGCTGATGTCTTGGGAATGGTCGAGGCAGCAGTTGGGGAACTCGAACCATCGGACGAGGGGGATGCGCTCGCGGGTTTTTTGGAAAGCTCGACAGTGGAAGCCGAGCCTATTGGCTTCTTCTAGGGCTGTACCTACAGCAAAAAGCTCGACTAGAGGTTAACAGAAAGGAAAGAACGATGGCACAAGCAAGTCTTGAAGCAGCAATCAGTGGAATATGTCTGGGGGTAACGATCCTCTCTCTTGCCCCCGCAGCCGTCCCCGCCGCCATCTGCGGCGGTATTGCGGCGGGTTATACCGCATTTCGCTGGAGGTAGGAATGGGGGTTGGGCGTTGGGCAAGACAACATCCTAGGGTAACAACAGCGTTCGTTGGATTGTCCTTGTTATTTGGACTGACGACTTTGGGGTGGGGAAGTGCGGTTTTATTGTCGATGAAAATTCGTAGCGACTTGTCATCTCGGCCGGCGAGAGTTGAGGGCAATGAAGCGACGGGTGAAGCTGCCCTCTACTTTAAAAAATCAGAGGCGATCGCCAACTCTGAGGATGCCGGACTCTTGGCTTTTGTACTGGGAGGGATGGGGGGAGCGATCGCCGTCTTGGGGGTAGAGGCAACTTTGTCCCTGCGACAAAGACTCAAAAAACAAAGTACGTGGGAATTGGGAGGAAGGTAAATGTTGCCAGGGGGAGAATACACAGCACCTGCAACTCAGGCTCTACCTGAGGAAACGCCCGCAGATTCTGCGATACAGCTTAGAAAGGAGCAGTCACCGCCGCCCGCGATTTGGCAAGCGGCTATTAAAAACGCCGGACGGTTAGCTCCTGGAACCTGGATATCGATTGTTTGCGCGATAGTCGCGATTGCTTCTGTCCTGCATTCCTGGAGCGCACCAGCTCCTAAAGCCCCAGTCGCCGAAATTCCCAAAACGGAGCTAACTCCGCAGACTCAAGCGACCTACAATCGCCAAGGTATTGTCGAAGAAGCTGTGGCAACACTAGATGATGTCGAGCGGGAATACTCCCTGTTTTTGAGCGAAGAGGAGCAGCGCCTTGTCGCTGGCTACGCCTCGGTCTTCCAGTCACAAGCCGCCCGGTTTATGGCACTGCAGGGACATCCCTGTAGCGCTAGTAACGCCACCTTGGTCGCTTGTCTTGAATCCTTCAACCAGAACCGAGATAAGGCGCTACGCAAACTTCGCGCCGAGTCCGAAGAACTTGAACTTAAGAACGCACCGCAGAAAAAAACGGTCGATCCCCTGAAATCGCTCGATCGCGCCCTCCAGGAACACTACCGAATCCTCGGACTGCGCTTGGCGATTGTTCGAGCTACGCCCGCAGAGCAGCGTCCTACCTGGCAGCAAACTTGGCTAGAGGAAAACTTCCCTCTTGCGCTCGAAGTCAATGCCGACAGAGAATTGCAACCTTCGACCCATTTGGCACAGCGAAGACTTGCAGCCAAGGCCAGGGACGAATTTGATTCTCTTTCTGCTGACAGATTAGCAAGGCAACAGGAGAGCGAGGATTGCTTCGCTCTTCCCATCGAAGAACAGCCAGAGGAGGGATGTTAATGCGTTGGGGTTGGATTGTGGCGGGTTCCTCCCTTCTACTCTTCTCGATTGGGGTGGGCAAGTGGGGACACGAGTACAAGGCGGTTCCGTACAACGAGGTTACGGCCCAAACCGCCATCCTTACCGTGGCGTACGAGCAACCCAATGCCGTTGCCGGCAAGATGGGTTCTGCAATTTTGGCTCTAGGTGCGATCGCCTGCTTCAAGGCGGGGACAGGGAAAGACAGACAAGGCAATAGAATTCTCCCGAACCCGATTGCTCCTACCCCGGTTCCCCATCCGGTCGCCACTCCCCAGGTTGTAAGCAGGTCGCCATTCCCCTCTCCTGCCGCTTCCAAATCCACATCAGTTCAATATGACTCGGAGGAGTTGGTTGTCCCCGCGCTGCCCCAGCAAGTCGCTCAACCTCAACCCGAAAAGCGGCAAGTTTCCATCTTCGATCGCGTCCTCACGCATCGAAAAAAACATCTGCTCATCCCCTGCGAAACGGGAAGTGGAAAAACCACCTTTGAACTTGGGTTGATTGATTTCTGTCGAGAACACTGGGGAGACAAAGCGGAGTTTTATCACTCCACAGCTAAACCGCAGTCAACGCTGGGACTGGAGGATGTGCAGGCTGCTGACTGCCGTCCCCACTCATTTCTTGTTAGCCGCGAGAACCCCGAATCAATTGTCTGGTTGCGCGATCGCCTTGCTTGGCTAAATAGGCGATTAACTCAGCGAGGAGAAACTCGCCAACAGGCAGAGCGTGACGGGAGAAAGTTTACCCCTCCCCCCATCCGCATCATCATTGATGAGTGGCAGAAAACCATGTTGGTAGCGGAAACCTACGATCGCAAGAATGGAACCGATATCGAGAACGAAATTATCGACTTGATTGTAGATTTCGCGGTTTCGGGACGAGAAGACGATATTGCTTTGTGGATCTTTGGACAAGACCATCAAGTTCAGAATTTGCACAAGCGCCTCAACAAGGGCATCCAAAAGCAGTTTGGACTGATTGTCCTTGGGATTCAAGGCAATCTTGGCAGTATCAGCGATGCGCTCTACGGACGCTCTCCACTGCTCAACCGTAAAGAAACCAAAGATGAGGTCTGGAAACAGGTTCAAGTGCTAGCGTCCGCCAATCCCAAGCGCGGCGTTTGCTACTCCAACCTCTACAGCCATGAGGTACTAGAAGTTCCCTACTTGCCCGACATCAAGCGCAAGCGGATCTGGGGAAAGGAGAGCAATGTCGTTCAGTTTCCTGACAACAAACCGCAAGAACTTGAACTCGAAGACGTTTGGGCGTAAGTCAGGGCATCTACTTTAGGCTCTTAACTTACTGTCATGACATGCACAAACCCCAAGCCGATCGTATAAATGCAGTGCGAGATTCTGTTCCCGATCCTATCTCTGATAGGCGATTTAAACCCAAGCAAGCGCAAAAAAAAGAGGCAGGGATGCTAAAAGAACTCAAAGAATTACTAATTTTCGACTTCATAAATAAGCCCAAGCAAGCGGTTTTCAACGTTGTTTTTTGGAAGTGCTTTGGTCTTGCTTTTTTAGTAGCTTTGGTTTGGGAGACGAAGACCGAGGGAGGACTTAACGGTCTAGCTAGCGCCCTAGGACTAGGCGTGAGATCTGCAGCATCTGAATTCGTGGAAGAGTCTCGCCCTGATGTCGTCAAGACTATGAGAAGTGCTGGGTACAACGTCACGGCTGTTGAGAAAGGAAGAAAAAATCGGGGGACTGGAGCCAGGGTTATTCTTGAGCTTCCTCGTGAGGGGAGTGGGAATTAGTCCAATGCCCAAGATTCGTCACCTCTTAATGCTTGCACTTTACGGGCTGATTATTTTTCCCATGTCAGCGACAGCCGATGGAGTTGGAAAACTAAATCCAAATTATGTTCGCCAGCTCTATGGGGATATCCAAGCCCAGATGGGTAGGGCGAACAAGGCAATCGACAAGCTAACAGAGACGATCGATCGGCGAACGGAACAGCGCCAAAATCCCAGTGAGACTCAGAAGGAAGATGGTACAAACCGCACCGAAACCCGGAAAAACAACTGAGGAGGAGCTAGCTTCTCGCATTGCTACCGCACAGGCCGAAGCCACTGAGTTGGTCAAAGCCAAGTGGCGGAATATGGCGATCGAGCAGCGCTGGGATTTGGGCGTTACCTTGTTTGGGCTAACGACCGCAGCCATTGTCATTTCTCCAGCGTCGGGCTTGTTGCAGTCGGGCTATCGCTCTCTTGCCGCACTCCCTCAAAAGGTCGAACAAGCTAAAGAAGCCGCGAGCGAAACGGTCGAAGAAGTCAAAACGGGTGCAATTAACTTTGGGCTAATTGGCGGGCGCTTTAAGGGAACACCGCCCAAAGGGGAAAAAATAGCAGGTTACACCGTTACTTCCTCTTGGGGGCCGCGCAATATTCCAAATGGCTCTAGATATCACAGAGGGGTAGATCTTGCGACTCATGTTGGTGTCGAAGTTAGAGCTGTTGGGCTACCCGGCGAAGAAGTAGAAGTTAGATGTTTCAAAGATTTTACAAAAGGTGGTGGAGTCGTCGCTAGTTTCAAAAGTCACAAACTTGGAAAAACCATCGAGTATTTACATCTCAATAATTGCAAATCTGGAAAAGCTAAAGCTGGGGAAGTTGTTGGGAAGACCGGGCAAAGCGCTCGAACAATGACAGATGGACAGCCCCACCTTCATTTTCAGCAACGCAATGAGTCCGGGGTAAAAGAAAAGCCATGGAGAGGGCTTATGTGGGCTGCTCTTACGGGTAATTTGCCTGTTAAACAATTTGAATCAACGGGGGAGCGTTAGCAGTTTTTTGATGAGCCGTTTTATTAGCACCAATCTCGCAATTATCGCGGCGATCGCCTTGCTGACGACGGTCTCCAAGCCATCCGTGTCTGCTCGTACTCAGTCAGCTCCCCCTTCAAGGGAGACAAGTGGGAACTATGCTGACGCGATTGCTTTCATTCTCAAAGCAGAAGGCGGGTGTAGCGATCATGTATCTGACCTAGGGGGGCGAACTTACATGGGGATAACAGCCGAAGTAGCAAAGAGGTATGGAGTATCAGATCCCTGCACTCTTTCCAGGGATAAGGTTTTGGCAATTTTCAAGGCTGAGTATTGGGACAAGGCCGGATGCGATCGCTATCGGTGGCCGCTCAACTTGGTTTGCGGCGATACTGCCTACAACTTTGGACTGAAGGGGAATGGGCGCACTTCTCAGGGGTGGGAATCTTTGAGTGCGGGAATCGACTTGGATGGCGATCCAAAATCGGCGAGCCTTGCAATTATCAAGCGACGAAAGGCTTGGCGAGTTGAATTTGTCAGATTGAAGCCTAGTCAATCTGTATTCAAGGAAGGTTGGGACAATCGAGACAATGCACTGCAGAAAAAAGTGGAGGGTTCAAAATGAAGCGCAGAGAGTTTATTCAGTTGGCAGCAACGACTACTGTATCGACCATAGCGCTGTCGGGGAGGGATACGATCGCTGTCGATCTACCCGCAGCATCCCGTTTTGCAGTGCAAGTCACTTCCCACGGCTGTGACAATGATGATGGCGACAGAAGGAATTAAGAGGATGTCTAATTCGTTCGATCGCCGCTACGCTCAAAACTGGCCGACCATCTCTCGCCAATGCAGGCGATCGCTCAAAGGTCGCTGTACCCTTTGCTCCAACCAATCTAAGGTTGCCCATCACGCCTTCTATTCACTCCTGGGGATTGTCCCCGTGCGCGGCTGGGAAATACCGGGTTTTTCTGTATTTCCGCTATGCGATCGCTGCCATAGCCGAAAAACAGGAATTCACAGCAGGACGCACTGGATCTGGGACAAAGCTAACCCCGAACTTGGGAACCGCAATACACTTGGAACGCTGGTATTGCTTTGGTTTTGCTACTGGATTAAGAGGTTGCTTGGATAGATGGACAGAGTGAGAATTATCGCTTCAGATTTAGACGCAAACAGTTATCCACCTTTTGGGGCAATTGGGACTCTCCACCCGAACGGTTTTAGTCAGGGCGATCGCCTCCTATTTCTCCCAGACGATCTCAGCCAGGAGGATAGTGGCTGTCCGGAAGAGGATTTTGGGGGGTATGTGGTGGAGGAGGGAGAATACGAGGTATTGACATCCTCATCCCAATTTCAAAATCATCGATAAAATTCAGGTTTGGGAATTTCAATCAAATGCAGGAAACACAAGCGGCGATCGCCCAACTCAATTAAGCGACTAGCTACAGCCTTCCCAACATCAACCTAGAAGCCCTATCACAAGCTAGTCTGAGCTAAAATAAAGGCATGAAAAGCCTCAAGTTTTTAGCTCAGACTCTTCAGCGCAAACAACCCACAACAAAAACTGTTGAACTCGAACAAGCCTTTGCAGAATTCGCTCGGAAAATTGCTCCTTCGATCGAAGATAACGAGGCCGGAAGAGAAGTCGATTCGCATCTAGCATCGGCTCTTCTTTTTGTCAAAGAATCTGTCTCGAATCCAACCGTAAATACCATCGACAAAAATTATTCCCTCGGCGGCAAATAAAGGGTGCATCGATCGCCGCTGGGACAAGAAAACGCTTGGGATTATCGCACCCAATGTCTCCAGATTTTTACAAACTTCTCGACGCAACAGATCGCGCCATTCTCGATTACCTTTACCTTCATCCCCAATCGAGGATTCGAGCGATCGCTTCAGCGATACACCTCTCCAGAAATCCCCTCAGCCGACGACTCAAACAGCTCGAAGAGGCTGAGATTGTTTGCCACGAGTCGATCGCTATCCCCGGACTGAAGAACCCAGCCTATCTGTGGTCGCTCGTTCGAGGGTGCGAACCTGGCTCAATTTCTTGGTCTGGTGGCGATAACACAAAACATTAAGCGATTCTTAAGATAGAGACACATCCCGTTACCTTGGTTAACACTCATGTGTTCCCCTGCTTCCCCTCAAAGTCTTCAGCTTCAGTCTTCGTACAAGAAAGCACTCGACCGCTGGACTGAACTGCAACCGCTACCCGATACGCCAATTGAAGCGGCTTCGGCAAGTTTGCTGTACCAGCTCGCTAAGTACGACGATCCGCAAACTCAAGCGATTCGAGACGAGTTAACCGAAGCCCTGGCCCAGAGCCTAGCTTATGCCTCGTAGGAGGTTGTTATGCCCATCCTGAGAGTTCATAAAGACCAAGAAATAATAGATACGGAGTTGACTCGGCATCGATATCTGATTGGCCGTTTGCCAACGTGTGACTTTAGAGGAACGCACAAATCTCTCTCCCGCAAACATGGTGAGTTAATCCGATTTGACGATTCCGAACCGTATTCGTATCGCAATATGTCCCGAAATGGGACGCTGATCAATGGAGTCCTTTATCAAGACAACGTGAAAGTTCTCGTCAGCGGTGATGAGTTGGCCATTCGCCTCGATTTCCAAACGGGTGAATGCTGGCGATTGACTTATATCGAGACGGGCGAGAAAGACGAACTCGACAAGGAAACCATTTTCTAGAAAATGGAAGACCAAGCGACTCAAGAAATAGACCGGCTCTCTCTAACCCAGCGGCAACTCGACCTAAACAAGCGCTCGATTGATGAGTTGGAGAGACGGGTTAATCGCCTGTCCGAGATTGCCGAATCGCACGGGACGAAATTGGGCGAGCGGCTCATGTCGCTGGAGAAACAGATCGGCGAGCAGATTCGGGCTGAGTCGATCGTTAATGCCGAACAGGGAACTTCTCTGAGTCGATTGCAGGATGAAGTGCGGCGAATCAATCAGCAGCAATCGAGCTTCGCTGGGTTTTGCGATGATACGAACGAGCGAGATGCATCAATGCGGGTTGAGCTGGCGCAGTTGGCCGAGCGCGTTAAATATTTGGATGAGGCGATGGTGCGACTGTCGGAAGTGGAGGCGATCGCTGCCGAGTTGAAACAGGCGCAGGGAACGGGGCAGAGAGTTCTCAGTTGGTTGGAGGATATTTACCGCGAGCGACCGCTGCTCTTAGGTTTGTTCGCGCTAACGATTCTGTCCGTTACGATTTTTGGGATTATTCGGGCGATTTGATACCTGTTCCGCTCCCCAACAAAAGAACCCCAAACCGTGAGGTCGGGGGTTTCTTTTGCCAATATTGAGTTGTTGAGGCGGTATGTAGAAGACAAAGATTACCGCGCAAGTTCGCAAAGCTAAACTAAGCGCTCTACCAATTGAGCTACTGCTGCCAAAGGGGGAAAGGGCAGCAGATCGGACTCGAACCGACAACCTCTACCTTAATCAGGGTATGTATGCTTTAACTGTTAGGGCGCGGTAATACGAATTGTAACACGATCATTTCAGGTAGGCAATTGCTCTCTACCCCCTCACCTTGGCCGGTCTACCCACTCTCACCTCACCCTCTCTGGGCGGAAACGTCTCCCCTCGTTCTGCCTCAATGCGGTCAATCTTCTCAGCCGAAGCCTCTTCAGCCAATTTAGTCAGTGTCAGCCCTGGTGTCCAATTAATGCCGTGGAGGTTCGGACTCATGGGACATAGGAGTTGGGCTGGGTCGTCGCGGTACGGGGACTGGAGATAATCCCGTTCCCCCTTCTTCATCGTCGTGCGAATCAGTCGGAGAGACTGTATAACAATTCTTTTCCTTGAACCAGGGCGGTCGGACAAGACCAAGACGCTCTAGCCATCCGATTGTTTGAGGAAAAAGCCTTTCTTCCGACCCTTCAAATGCAATTAAACGGTGGGTTGGAGAACTGACGATCTCAGTCCAGGGGAGTGTATAGCTCCCTATCAAGATTTCGGGAATCCGGAGAATGGGCAGAGTTGCAATGGACAGGGCAATAGGAGTTTGAGCTTCAACATCAAAAATCATCTGTCTGACCCATCCCAGAAGGACTCCTGTTTCAGTGATGACCTCACATCCCACCCAAGTCTCAGTGGGAATGTTTTGTAGCTTTGGGGTTGTAGCAAACATCGATTCTTCGATGGGCGATCGTTCTAGTTCTTAGTTTAAGGGTATATCGTTGGGTCGGTGAAGATTTTTGATGTTGTCGCAATCGCCACAGCAGCGCTCAAAGCCTCCCCACAATTCCCGATTGCTCCAAGCAGTTATTAATCTCGTTAACTTGTTTCTTCGTCAGGGTGTTGACTGTTTCGGATGCCTTCATCTCAGCGCGCATCTCTCGCAGATTCTTGAGCAACAAGAGCTGGAAATCTGCCGGACGATCGTCGAGCAGATCTCCCAGCACCCGATGGATATCCTCGAATTCCATGCGGCATTTGATGTCAAGAGCCGCTGCCAGCTTCATCGCACTGTATGCTTTGGTCTGCATGGCCAGCGCAGCAAATTTCCGCCGATCGACTGGGGCGGTATCGAGCTGGTACTTTTCCTTGAGAGTGTCGAGATTGGTCTTGATATATTCTCCTGTCTCCCAAAGCTCCGAGAGGGTTCTGCGATCGCCCCCTGGATAGCGAACCCTATGCGTCCCATCCGCTTCCAGCACTTCAAAGTCCGCACCTTCAGGAATGGTGCGATATCCAGGAATGTTAGCCGCAGCCCAACTCAATGTCAGCAGGGGTCACCCGTTATACCTGTCGGGTTAGCGGGCGGGGAATGCTGACCAGAAGATAAACAGGGGGAGTCTTGATGCTGAACGTAATGCTTGAGTTGCTCAACCGTGACTCCCCCACAACTGGAGATGAAATAGGAACCCGTCCAGAGAGCAGGCTGGCGATGAAACCGTTGCAAATGAGCCAGAAAATCGCGTCGAATCAAGCGACTTGAAACCGTCTTGAGATTAGCAATCAGCTTAGAAAGCATGACTTGAGGATGGTACTCAATCAAAAGGTGAACATGGTCAGATTCACCATTGAACTCAATCAAACGACAGTCCCACTTTTCTAGGGTTTGCTTAAAAATAACTTGTAAGCGTTGCAAAATAGCCGCATTGATGACTTTCTTGCGGTATTTCGTCACGAACACAACATGAGCGGTAAGCTTGTAGATTGAGCGAAACCCTTTGTTGTAATTACCTTCTGTCACAAGCGATAAATGTTAGAATATTAAGCATGATTGTAACCCACGAGTACCGAATCTATCCCAGCCTTGAACATCAACTGCGCCGCGCATTCTTCTTCCGAATCTTTGATTCGGTGGGAGTAAGCGGCGCATCTTGATTCTGGATGTAGCGTTTAACCACTTCTAGGGATGCCCCTCCTGTAGAAATGGCACAATACGCCTTACTCCAAAACGGAGCTTTTCCCCAATAGAACTGAGAAAGGTGTTCGGCAAACTGTTGTCTCATCTTGCGACTCGAAACCGATTTGAGAGAGTTCACCAAAACAGACGGTGCAACTTTAGGAGACATATCAACCAACAGGTGTACGTGGTCGGACTCGCTGTTAAATTCCAATAACTTGCATTCCATCCCCTCACAGATCGAGGAAAAACAGTCCTTCATCACCTTCAGCATCGGCTCATTGATAGCTTTTTTGCGGTATTTGGTGACGAAAACAAGATGTAGACCGATCTTGTAAACGCAGCTTCGACCCTTATTCAGAGAATCTTTCACAATCTCACACTGATTAGGTATAATGAGACTATGGTAACTCGACGCATCACCTATCGGCTCTATCCCACCAAAGCTCAAGAGGCAAAATTGTACGAGTGGCGCAGACTCCATGCGTATCTCTACAATGCCTGTATTGAGAATCGTCGCACGAGCTATCAACGCTTCGGCAAATCCATCAACTACTACGACCAACAAAACGCATTGCCCCAATTCAAAGAATGCTGGCCGGAGTATAAGCCCTTGGGAAGTCATGCTCTCCAAGCAACCGTTAAGCGCGTCGATTTCGCCTATCAGAGGTTCTTCAAAGGATTGGGAGGCTACCCCAAGTTCAAATCCATTCGGCATTACTCCGGTTGGACATATCCTTGCAAATCGGGGTGGAAAGCCTTAACTGATGGGAAAAATGGGAGCCTAAAAATTACCAACCTCGGCACAATCCGAATGCGGGGTCAAGCCCGAACTTGGGGAACGCCCAAAACTTGCACCCTGTTCCTGCGGAATCGGAAATGGTATGCCTCGATTACCGTTGATTGCATTCCTCAACGAGCAACGGGGACTGGGGCTATTGGTATCGATTTCGGCGTTTTAACAGCCGTTGCCCTCTCCGATGGGACAAAAATAGAAGCACCACGATTTGCTCGAAATGCCCAAATCTCAAAGCTTCAGAAGAAACTGAGGCGCAAGAAAAAGTTTTCAAGAGCGTGGAAAAAAGGACAAAACCGAATTAGAACAGCGCACCGTAAAGTTGCCAATCAACGTCAGAACTGGAGCCATCAAGTCGCAGCACAGATTGTTAGCTGTCATAGCCTGGTTGCAACAGAAAAGCTCAATGTTAAGGGGATGACGCGGAGTGGCAAGTCTCATGGAAAGCGAGGTCTAAATCGGTCGATGTTCGATGTGGGAATTGGCAACCTCACTCAACTGATTCAATACAAACTGAGCGAAACAGAAGGATTGTTTGTGGAAGTGCCAACGAGAAAAGTCAAGCCTTCTCAGACTTGTCCAAATTGCGGACATCAGGAGAAGAAAGACCTTTCTGTTCGGACTCACTGCTGCGAGCAATGCGGCTACACCGAAGACCGGGATGTAGCGGCGGCACAAGTGATGCTTAATTGGGCGCTGGGAACCCGCGTCTTTAGATGTGGAGAGGAAGGCTCTACTTGGACTCACTGCGGTGGGTTTAAGCAACTTTCCTCGTCGAAGCATTAGAAACTCATTCCCAATCGAGAGATTGGGTGTGAGTAGTTCATTCGGTTCCTGAATTGCTATCTGTGGCTAAAGTTAAAACGGCAGTGGGTGTGGATGTGGGACTCAAAGAGTTTGCTGTCACCTCAACAGGTGAAACCTTCCCGATTCAACAGTTCTATCGCCAAGCCCAGAAACAACTCGCCAGGGCGCAACGCAAACTGGCTCGGAAGCAGAAGCGATCGCGGAACTACCTTAAGCAGTTGAATCGGGTGCAGCGGTTACACCAGAAGATTGAACGTCAGCGCAAAGACCATCATTACCGAGTGGCTCATGCACTAACAAAGCGGTTTGATTTGATTGCTCTGGAGGATTTAAATATTCGAGGTCTGGCGAAGACAAAGCTAGCTAAGTCAATTCTTGATGCGGGGTGGGGTGGATTCATGACGATTGTGGAGGCAGTGGCGGTCAAACGCGGTCTTCATGTGGTTAAGGTTTCTCCTCACGGAACCTCTCAGGATTGTTCGAGCTGTGGTACGAAAGTGCCGAAAACGCTGTCGGTCAGAACTCATCAATGTCCGAATTGTGGTCTGTCAATGGACAGAGACGAGAATGCTGCGATTAACATTCTCAACCGGGCATTACGCGAGGTGGGTATCATCTTGCCTGCCTGTGGAGGCTTCGACAAGAGTCGGCCGGTGAAGCAGGAAGCTCAAGCAACTGGGGGTGTTCAGATCTCTTTGTTGGCTTGAGAAGCCCCCGTTATAGCGACGTTAGGAGCTTAACGGCGGGAGAACTTCACTCAGCGGCGAAAGAAACCGGGTCGCCATCGCCAGTGACTTTAATTGCTTGAGTTTTGCTTTGTTGAATCAACATGGATTAAATCGTAAAGTTCCAGGTCAGAATGGACTCCTGAGAGTTGCCAATCGTGCCACTGGCAAGGGTAGAGCGGCTGTCAAAGGTTGCGGATGCCCAATTTGCATCGCCACTGGTTGTAAAGCCAGTGGGCAGTCCTCCAGAGAAATCGTCGTACTCAAAGTAACTTTGGAAGGTGGATTTCACCGAGAGCAGATCGATCCACCCCTGGTTTGACCCGGCAGTTTGCTCGCTATCGGTAAAGAAACGGGCGGTTAAGGTGTAGCTCCCTGCTCCTGGCAATTCCTTGAGAACGGTTTGCCAAGCCCCTGAGTCGCCACTGTCGGAAAAAATCGTCTCCGTTGTCGTGCCATCATTTAGGGTTATTTCGAGAAAATCGAAATTCGCCTCCGAAGAGACGCGAGTCACGACTTTGAGGGTGGGAGGGTCGTTGGCCGCGCTAATTACCGGAGCATTGTTGCTGTCCCTTGTAATGACATTGACCATAGGATTAGCCTGCCTGCCATGTAATAGCGGGGACTAAGACAGTTTGTAGTTCGGTGGCGCTTAATGCTCGCCCCACTTCCTGGAGAAGCTCGCCATTGGCGAATGTCGCAGAGCTTCTGAGTTCGAGTTGCCCGTTTGTCCCCAGCACGTACCAAGCACCAGGGGTTAGTCCCGATTGCCCGGTCAGGAGTACGCCGAGAGGATAAACCGTCCCGGTTGCGGCATTAGCCACGTTGTCGAGGACAAATCCCGTCGCGTCTCGTCCGTTGCTGCGATCGGCGTGACGAATGCGAGTTGTCCCGCTATCATCATATTCGTTCACTAACCGCCCTGTCGTCAGTGCTTCGCTGGCAGGACGATCTCTGGTGTCACTCCCCACCCCAGCCGGAAGAAAGGTGGAATCTAGCTCCCCCGCTGCGTTCGTTGCCATAACGCGGTTGGCATCCGCAGCCCCTGTACTGCTTTTCGCTGCCGTGTAGCTGCGCGTTTCATTGTTCGTGCTAACGACAAGAATCCGATCCTGTTCTCCAACTGTAGCCATGGCCAAAAATCCTCAATTAATTAATCGCAATTGGCGCTTGTACGCCGATATAAATTTGGGTCGGCCCGATCGCTCGCCCGACCTGACACAAAAAGCCGTTGGCACTAGCCGCAGCCCCTTGTACCGATTGCCCATCCAACCCCAAAAAAACAGGGCCGGTGGCAAAGCTGAAACTCGGATCTGAGACAATTCCGCCCGTTCGCGCTGTAGCGCTCGCGCCTAACTCAACCGAATTCAGGAGAATCCCAATAGTTTGAACGCATTCCTCGTGAGAGTTGTTATTGGCTTTGTACAACTGCCCATTGGCAGCTAGATACACCCACCGCAAGGCGCTCGACTGCTCGCCGGCGACTGCGGAGAATTCAGGGACTGGGGAACTGCCAGATTCTGAAACCTGCTCCCCAATGAAGTCGAGCAACGTTTGATTATCCGCGGCCGGAACGCCCAGCGATCGCAGCGTTCCCAAATCAATATCCGAGCCATCGCCATAAGGCAGTGAGAAATCAAAAGGTTTCCCGTCGCCCAAGTCGCAGCGATAGAAACTGTTCCCCGAAAGGCTATCGGTATTCGTCCACAGTGCCACTCCCAGTGTTGTGGTTGTCGTCCCGCCTGATGTCACCTGAGTAATCAGATTGCCGCTATCGTCGAGGGGGACGGTGATGCGCCGCGTGGCAAACTGAGTATCTGCCGTAAATCCGCCCTCGACCAGCTCAAAGGTAATTGAGCGCCGTTCGTAAGGAGCGAGGGTCATCTCGCGAACGTTGCCGGTAACCAATCGAGAGCGTGGCGGCATCAGTTAAAAGCCCCCGTTGACGAACCACCAGAGCGAGCAACAATCGGGACAGTCCCAGTAACGCCCGCCTTACTAATCGCTAGATAGGAGTCATAACCGTTCTCGGATTGTGAAGAACCCGAAACCGAGCGGACATTGACTTGCAGTCCGGCGAAGAGTTTGGCGAGTCGCTGCTCGAATTGTCGCTGGCTCACCGCTCGACGGTCGCCACTTGCAGAAAAATCACTAAGCATGAGCATGATTGATTTGAAGTAGTTTATAGGTACTACTCTTCTCTCAAGTCTAACTCAACCCATGCCTGCAATTCATGGAGGGGAGAAAGGCTCCCCTTTCCATATCAGCAGCTACAACCTTCCAGTGCTGCAATCAACTCTTGCTTCTTGAGCCGGCCAATCTTAGAAATTCGCCGATCTGGATTGTTTCGGTTCCAGTCGAGGGCGATCGCTTTCAATTCCCGAATCGTCATTTGTGCAAAAGATTCCTGTGGTTTTTCTTCCTTCACTCTCTCAACGGCAACTGGCTCGCTCTGGACAGTGAGGGAAGGTTCCGCGATCGCTACCTCCTCTTCCTCCTCAGCCGTCTCCATGGATTCGGTAGCCGCTTCTGGCGTTGTCGCTTCAGATGAGGTCGGTGGCTCCTGTAAAGCACGGTACGCCCGTTTCTGGCATTCACACCAGAGCGCTATGGTCTTGGCAATCAGATCGGCTCCCATGAGGATTGCGATATAGGCGAGCGTTGCAATAATAAGATCGGTCAATAACAATTGTGTCGTCATGTCTAAAATTCCTTAGTTCAATGTGGCGAGTAAATGTGCAGTCATAGCTAGGGCGATCTGTGATGAGGGAATCGCCTGTGTAGCTATCAGGGAGGCAGTTTCACGACTTACCCCAGGTCGATGGGATTATGGGTAACGCTTACCGATTTCGTCGGCTTGGCGGAATAGCTCTTCGAGGGATTTCTCCTCTGCCTCGTTGAAAGCTTTGAGGCGGTCGAGATAGAACTGAATGCGTCCCTTGGCCCCCTTGGGAGAGGCTTCCAGGCAACGCTCTAAATGTTGGCGTGAATCCAAGGCGAAGCAGTTCTCTAAGTGCTGGCGCGGCTCTTGAACGGGTTGAGTAGGTTGAAGTGCCTCTAGGATGGCTGTCCAAGCAGTTTTAGTGCGAAGATTGCGACCCTTGCACAGTTCGGGATGCAACCGCTTGAGTTGCTGGGTGGACTGGGTTTGAGTGAGGCGATAGACGGTGGTTTTGATTTCTGAAAGTTTCATGTGGCGTGATTCCTATGTGATGTAGCGAGTAGTGGGTGTTGGAGGGCGTTGCAACCCTCCAACCGAAAGAGTTAGAGCAACGTGTACTTGGCAAGCGCCGCTTCAGCGATCGCGTCCATGCGTTTTTGCCTTTCTTCCATCTCTTTGAGCGCATCCTGAGCCAGTTTCTTGGCGTTTTCGGCTTCGAGAATGGCAACGTCGAGAGCGCCAACGAGATCGTGGTTTTGAAGTTTTTTGGTGAAGATATCCATTGTGAAATTCCCGTTATTGAAGTGATAGGACAGAACCGCTTGAGGACTCGAACCTCAACTTTGCAACCTTGCGCGGTTGGTGAATGTTTTTCCGCTTTCTCCCACTGTGCAAGTGGTTGAACCAACATACCTTCGGCTGGTTGTCTGCTCTCGCTCGCAGTTAGCGCCCCTTTTGCCTGGGGAAGGCTGTCTATTCGGTTGTGCGGGCTGTGTCGTTTGCCCCTTACATTTATTACTGTAGTCCGCTTGCAAGCGGTTGTCAATAAGTTAGGCAATAAAACTTGATTATCGGACAGCGGCTATTGAATAAATTCGCTTATGTCCGGTTACAAGCGGTATTTGCTATGCTAGGAGTGAAGATCGAAGCGAAAAACTGATGCCCAAAGAAGACACGCAATTCAAAGGGAAGGGAATCGGACTGAAACATTCGGTCAGCCCTATCTCTGTGGGTTTGCCAAAAGATTTAGATGAATATGTGCGATCGCAGCCCAACCGTTCGGAATGGTTGAGAGCTGCTATCCGTGAAAAGATGGAGCGGGAGAGCGCAAAGCTTCATGATTGACCTGCTTATTTAAGAATTAATACGGACTCTTTATAGTCATTGCAATGCAGTTGCTACGATTGGGGAGTTTCACGAGAATTGCGATGAGCAAGCCCCAAATAGCAGTCCGAATCCCTGCTTCTCTTCTAGAAAAGCTCAATGATTATGTTGGGCGAACGGGGATGTCGAAAACGGATGTAGCAATTGCGGCGTTAGCTCAGTATTTAGGGTGCGCTGAAGCTCTTCCGTTGTCTCAAAGGATGTCAGAGGTTGAACGGCGGTTGGCCGAGTTGGAAATAGAAGTAGTAGGACAGAGACAATGACTGAAAGGCCTCTCGCGCAATTTACGCTCTCCGATGGGACAACATTTTTGGTCGAAGTAGAGGAACCAGAAAGCTCTGCCGTTGGGAGAGTCGCTCTTCCATCAGGAAGACAAGTCCTCCAGGTGCAGCAAACCTTAGAAGAGGCTCTGGACAAAATTAAACCTATTGCCTCAAAAATTATCACCAAATTCCGCAGCCTGAACGAGCCAGCGGATGAGGTAGAAGTCAAATTTGGGGTGAAGTTAACAGCAGATGCAGGAGCAATTTTCGCCTCGGTTGGTAGCGAAGTAACCTATGAAATTACCTTGAAATGGGCGCGAGATAAGGCGACAAATGGCCAATCTAGCTAAGAATTACTTCAATGTTTTCAAAAACTCCATTGCTCGCATCTATCACGCCAATGGAGCAGTTGTTGGAACGGGTTTTTTAGTATCAGAGCGATACGTGCTAACCTGCGCTCATGTGGTCGCGTCAGCGTTGAGCATTCCCGATAATACTCCGGAGACTCCCATTGGAGAAATTGACTTCGATCTTCCCCTAATTGCAGCCGAAAAGAAATTCAAAGCGCGAGTGAACTTCTGGAAACCCGTCTCGCCAGCGGAAGAATTAGAAGATATTGCAGGTTTAAAGGTTGAAAGTCAGTTACCCAACGAGGCAAAACCTGTCAGTTTGATGGGTGCTGACGATCTCTGGGGTCATCCTTTACGGCTCTTTGGTTTTCCAAAAGGTCATAACGATGGGGTTTGGGGAACAGGGATTTTGCGAGATCGAACCGGAAAAGGCTGGATACAAATAGAAGATATCAAAGTAACTGGCTATCAAGTCGAACCAGGGTTTAGCGGCGCACCGATTTGGGACGAACAACTTTCTGGAGTTGTCGGCATGACTGTAGCGGCTGAAAGGAAGCGAGAAAACGTCAAAGCGGCATTTATGATTCCCAGTCAAATTTTAACCCAGGCTGGTTTGGAATTCGCGGTTGCTGCAAATCAACCGACTGCAACGTTAAACCCCATTCAACAAATCAAGCGTCAAGCTTTACAACAGCGCCTGGACAGTTTAATGGCGAATTATGAAGCAGCCTGGAATCAGCTTAACTATACCCTGAGTGCCGTAGATCGCAATATTCTTCAAAATCAGATTGCAGCTATCGAGCAAGAGATGGAACGGGTTATCGACAAGCAGAAGTCTTTGGAGTGTTGATGAATCAAAGAGAATATTCAACTCTAAAATCTCCTGGAGAAATTGAATTAGATAATTGGTATAAGAGATACGCAAAGTTACAAGCAGACGCTGCATGTAATATCGAACAAATTAATGGAACGTTGATCGCGGTAGATCGCAATACTTTAGAATCTCAACAGGATGCAATTTTTGCCGAAATGAACCGAGTTTATAAAAAAATTGAAGAATTAGAATCACAAAATCAGAATCCGATTCAACAGCAGTTTGAGTTAGAAAAGAACTTAACAAAAATAGATTTTTCTGAAGCGAATGAAATCATCAATTGTATTTTTGAACAATTGAATCGAGCAGGGGGAGGCGTTCTATTTTTGCTTCAAAATAGCTATTCAATGGCGGGAGATTTGTGTTTGACCACTATTCGAGATCGCCTCACTCAAGAAACGAGAGACTTTAAGCCTTTTCCCATCGATCTTGCCTCTCGACATAGTGAAGAAAATGAATATGGGCTGCTCAATGCAATTGCTGAAAAACTCCAACCCATTGAAGCCGTCCCCGATCTCGAACAGTACGCTCGTTTAATTATAAAAAAAATTTGCAGTTCTTTACAAAGCGGCAGTGTTGTGTTTTTTGAGCTTAAAAAATGGGACGATCTTCAGTCGCCCGCTCGTCTCCTCAATTGGTTTATCGATCGCTTTTGGCTTCCCTTAATTGAGGAATTGCCGACGATTGCTCAAAACTACCGGAAGGTTAGATTTGTGGTTGTTGTCAGTGCGGAAGCGCCCCTCTCTGAGGACTTTCAAAATTTACCTTGCTGCGATCGCCACAACTTTGACTGTCGTAGAATGCTAGAACTTCCCCTAGACTGTTGGACGCAGGATGAGATTGCCGATTGGCTAGATATGTATTCGGGACTGCCTGCAAACCGCATCGACCGATTGGCCAGACGCATTTATCGGATTAGTAACGAAGGAATTCCGGAGTTAGTCCGTAGTAAATTGCGAGCAGAACTTGAGGAATACAGGTGAGGTCAACTATGAATCCAAATCGTCCCTATGTTTTTCGCAGCGACCCCAAAGCTAGACCCAAAAAACCTCATCCCGATTCTCCCCAAAAACCCGAACCCTATGTCGCCGATCGAGAATTGATCGATGCGGTCAATCTCGCGATTTTTCTCAAACGTCCCCTTTTATTGGAAGGGGAAGCGGGGTGCGGTAAAACTCGTCTGGCGAGTGCCGTTGCCTACGAATTGGGACTTCCCCTCTATCGTTGGAATGTTCGCTCGGATACCAAAGCCAAGGAAGGACAGTACGAATACGATGCGATTCTCCGCTTGCATGACGTGCAGACCCAAAAAGCAGGGCAATCCTCGCAACGAGATCCGAGCGATCCCAAACAGTACCGCAAATTCGGCGCTCTGGGTCAAGCGTTTGAGTGCAAGAACTCCCCCGCCATTGTCCTCATCGACGAGATCGATAAAGCTGACGTGGACTTTCCCAACGATCTCCTAACCGTTTTGGACGCTCCCTGGCAATTTTATATCCCGGAGACGGACGAAACCATTACGGCTAGCGAACAGAAGCACAATCGACCGATTGTCATCATCACCAGCAATAAAGAGAAAGGGAATCTTCCCGCTCCCTTTCTGCGACGCTGCTTGTATTACTACCTCGAATTTCCCAAAAATCCGGAACGCTTGCAGCAGATTGTTGAATTACATTACCAAACCAATCAGATCGCAGCTCCCCCTAAACCTTTAGTCGATGCCGCGATCTCGCGCTTTTTGCAAGTTCGACAAGCAGGAGGCTTGTTTAAAATTCCGGGAACGAGCGAATTTCTCGACTGGTTAGAAGCGCTAGGAGACTTTGCCGCAGAACCCTTCAAGGCTGAAGACCTCGCTGCCGAACGTCCCCTCCCCTATCGAGAGCTGCTCTTCAAAGTTCGCGCCGACTGGCAAAAGTATCCTCAACCCAACCCCAGTTAATGAGCGAGTTTGACCCCTATCCCCTCCTCGAAACCCTCTTCCGCCAACTGCGGCAGCGGGGATTTAATTTGGGGCTGGGAGAGTATCTCGAAGCTATCGAAACAGTAACTGGGGGTTTTGCCAAGACATCTGACGAACTCAAATCCGTCCTGCGACTGCTCTGGTGCCATTCTCGCGACGAGCAGCGGCAATACCAATTGATTTGGGAATCCGCGATCGCGCGGCTGTCGGACGCTCTCTCAAAATCGCGGTCGGAAGGACAACAAAAGCTCGAAGGCGCTTCCGAAGCTTCTCTTGAGACAGACATTCCAGCAATTGACTCCTCCTGTCCCGAAACAACCTTGACCGCTCAACCACAACAAGAACTTGCTCCCTTACCGGTTTGCCCGCCGTTTGCTCCCCTTGAGAGCGACGGCGATCTCGAACTTCAGTCTTATTTCCCCATTTCCAAGCGCAATATGGTCTATTCCTGGCGTTACCTGCGCCGCTTGATTCCGAATGGGGCTAAGGATGTTTTAGATGTCTCCCAAACCGTGAAAAAAACCGCAGAGCAAGGCTTCTATCTTGCGCCTTCCTATCGTCCTCGTCTCGTCAATCACGCCCATCTTCTCCTTCTCTTCGACCAAGATGGCTCGATGACTCCTTTCCATCGCTTTAGCCGCGAATTAACCGAAACCGCTCTACACGAAAGCAATATTGGGCGGGTAGATATCTATTACTTTCACAACATCATTGCCGAGAGCGTCTATCGAGATGTCTATTTAACCGAACCCATTCTCTTCCAGCAGGTACGGGCTGAATGCGATCGCGACACCAGTATTTTAATTGTCAGCGATGCCGGAGCCGCGCGGGGCGATCGCCGCCGGAAGCGCATTCAAGCAACCGCCGAATTCCTCTATCACCTTCGGCAGCAAACTCCCTTAATCGCTTGGCTCAACCCCCTCCCCGAAAACCGATGGCAGAGAACTTCGGCAGAAATTATTTCCCATCTTCTGCCCATGTATCCTATGAATGCAGAGGGACTCAGCCACGCCATTGACACTGTGCGAGGGTAGCCAATGAATCTCATTCCCCTGGAAAAGCGAGAGTCGCTTGCCCGACAAACTATCGAGCGCTTTGTACGGCGGTTTCAACCGTCCTATAAGCGCTTGGCATACTATGCCGCTCTTCCCCTGTTGTTGACCCCTGAGTTAGTCAACTTTCTTCGCACCCAATTTTTGTTTGGACAAGTCCCCTGGATTGCCGAAGCCGATCTGTTACTGTCGGATTTATGTTCTCAGGTGGGCTACGAACTTTATGCGATGGATGCGGCCGTTCGCTCTGACTTGCTAGCTCAGATGAAGCGACAAGAAGGCGAGACGAAAATGCAGGAGGTCGCCCGACTGTTAATTCGCTATCTCCAGTATTTAGAGCAAACGCGCCCCTCTCGCAGGCCGTTCGAGCGACAAGCTCAAAAATGGTCGGCAATGGTCTACCTAGACGATCGGCGAGAACAAGCCGTTCGAGAAATGACCCAAGCCTTTCAAACCGGTATTATCCAACCAACAGAAATGGCCCGTCTGGCCAGACTGACTAAACAGCTTGCTCCTCAATTAAGCGACTATCCCATTTTGCTGGAGTATGCCGCAGATGTGAGTCGAATATTGGTCGAACCCAAGCAACGGCAAGACCCACAATTCGCCGCTGCCAGCCTCTATCCCATTTTGTCAGGAGCAACCCTTCAGCTCAAAGAGACTGGCTTTGAAGTCAAGACAGTAGATTTTGAAGTCGCAACAATTGTCTTTGGCGAAGCCGAGCCAGAACCAGAGGTAGAGAAACTCCAATCCACTGAGGTAGAAACGGTAACCGCAGACAGGCAAGGGCGAGAAATTCGCCGGGAGCAGCATTCGGTCTTTTATTTTCAGGAGTTCTTACCTGGCCTGGCCAAGGATTCGATACCGCTGCGATTAGTTGCAATTCCCAGTGGAGAGTTTTTGATGGGTTCCCCTGAAAATGAGGAGGGTCGATACAACGATGAAAGTCCCCAGCATCCGGTTTTCGTATCCCCCTTCTTTATGAGTCAATATCCGATTACTCAAGCCCAGTGGCGAGTCATGGCAGCTTTGCCCCAACAGGAACGCAAACTAGAGCTAAATCCTTCTCGTTTTGAAGGGGAAGACCGTCCGGTAGAGCAGGTGTCTTGGGAGGATGCCGTGGAATTTTGCCAGCGGTTATCAGAGCTGACGGGACGGCGCTATCGCCTACCTAGCGAGGCGGAGTGGGAATATGCCTGTCGCGCTGGTACAACTACCCCTTTTTATTTTGGCGAAACCCTCACCGATAAATTAGCCAATTACAATGCGAGGAAAACCACCCCTGTAGGTAGTTTTCCTCCCAATGCCTTTGGGTTGTACGATCTGCATGGCAATGTGCAGGAATGGTGCGTAGACCATTGGCACGGTAATTACAAGGGAGCGCCCACAGATGGAAGTGCCTGGTTAGACACAGATAAAAGTGAAACTCATGTACTACGCGGCGGCTCGTGGGACCTCATTCCGCGGGATTGCCGGTCTGCGTTTCGCGGCAGCTTCAATCCCGTCAGCCGCTTCAACGTTATCGGTTTTCGGGTTGTATGCGAGGCCCGAGGACTCTAGTAACCCTCTTCTCTTTTTTCCCTATTTCCCTCTTCGCTCCGCGAGCGCAGCGAGCGCGATCAATTTTTTTGAAGATCTGAGCTTTTCCAGGAAACTATAAGATAATTTGCAAGGCTGAAACCTCAGTCCAAGACACCCCCAGATTTAAACAATCCATGCAAGACGAGCTGCCCATTATCCAGAAAACCTACGACTTGATTAAGTGGTTTATTCCCATCCTCGATCGCCTCCCAAAAACCCATCGCTTCACTTTAGGGAACCGCATCATTGAAGAACTCTACAATCTCCTGGATAGTCTGATTTCAGCTCGCTATGCCCGCTCTGGCAAGTTAGCCCAACTTCAAGCCCTCAATACCCGCCTGCAAGTCTTGCGCTACCAATGCCGCCTGTTGGTTGATTTTGAGCTAATCTCCCTCAAGCGCTCTGAATACGTCCATCGCCTGATTCATGAGATTGGGACAGATTTGGGCGGTTGGATTCGCCAGCAAAAGCCTTCGTGAAGCGCTTCGGTCAACTCTGGCCCCAAATCATCGCCTTTGACAATCTCTGGCAAGCAGCCCGTCAAGCGCAGCGAGGAAAGCGCTTTCGAGACAATGTGCTGGCGTTCAATCACAATCTCGAACAAAACCTGTTGCAATTGCAGTCCGAACTGGCCTCGAAAAGCTATCAACCCGGAGCGTATCGAACCTTTGAGATTGTCGATCCCAAACCCCGTTTAATTTCTGCGGCTCCCTATCGAGATCGCGTCGTTCACCACGCCCTTTGCAACATTATTGTTCCTTTGATGGAGCGCTCCTTTATCGATGACTCCTATGCCAATCGGGTGGGGTATGGGACGCATCGCGCTTTGAAACGGGCCGTTCGGTTTGCAAGGTCGAGTCGCTACGCTCTCCAGTGCGATATTCGCAAATATTTCCCCTCCATCGACCACACCATCCTTAAAACCCTCATCCGCAAGCGTATCAAGTGTCGGGATACCCTGTGGCTGATTGAAACCATTATTGACAACAGCAACCCCCAAGAAACTGTTATCCATTATTTTCCGGGAGATACCCTGCTAACTCCCCTGGAGCGGCGGATTGGTTTGCCCATTGGCAATCTCACCAGTCAGTTCTTTGCCAATGTCTATCTCAATGGGCTGGATCGCTTCATCAAGGAATCTCTGAAAGTGCGGCGATATTTGAGATATGTAGATGACTTCCTGCTTTTTGGGGACGATCGCGCTTTTCTGTCCGAGGCGCGTCGGTCGATCGAAGCTTACTTAGCTGGACTGCGCTTGCACATTCATCCGGTTAAAAGTCAGCTTTTTGAAACGCGACAGGGCGTTAATTTTGTCGGCTTTCGGATGATTCCCACGGGCAACACTGACCCAAAAACCGTTTGTATCCGGGTGCGAAATGATAACTTACGGCGTGGGCGACGGCGGCTGAAGGGACTTCAAGAAGCTCACCATCGGGGCGAAATTGAGATGGAGGAGGTTGTCCGGCGACTTCAAAGTTGGGAAGCTCACCTCAAGCATGGAGATACCTACCGACTTCGCCGCCAGATCTTTGAGAGCCTTTCGTTTTAAGGGTGCTATGCTGCCTAATGGGGCAGGCAGTCAAACGCGGCGGCTCGTGGAACAACAATCCGCGAAATTGCCGGTCTGCGTATCGCAACAACAACAATCCCGACAACCGCAACAACAATATCGGTTTTCGGGTTGTATGCGAGGCCCGAGCGCTCTTCAATCAATGGTTTTAGAGTTCTAAGACCGCGACCGGAGTCGGTAGGTGGGAATCTGCCGAGCGCGTCCCCTGAAGAGTCCAGACCTGTTCCAGCGATGCGATCGCATCCAAAAAACAATCGAACCAGGGGATTTAGTAGGGAAATCTCGAACCGTCGTCTGGTTCGCCCCCTCTCGGTCTCAAGAGCTTCAAAGACAATGGATAAAGCCGGTTTAACAGACCCTGCTCCTTCCTCAGAAACGGGCGTTCCCTTTCGGGTGGTTCGCCAACCACGCCGCACCCAATGCTTCACCGAACCTTCCCTCAACCTCGATCTGATGTTGATTCCAGGAGGAACGTTTCTGATGGGATCTCCCGAAGATGAATTGGGACGTTACGACTGGGAAGGGCCTCAGCACGAGGTAACGGTTTCTCCTTTTTTGATAGGGCGCTATCCGGTGACTCAGGCTCAATGGCGAGCGATCGCTAAGCGGGAAGACCTTCAAGTCAAGCAAACATTAGAGACAAATCCATCCGAGTTCAAAGGAGACGAGCATCCGGTCGAGTCAGTTTCTTGGTACGATGCCGTGGAATTTTGCGATCGCCTCAGTCGTTTAACAAAGCGAACGTATCGCCTGCCAACCGAAGCAGAATGGGAATATGCCTGTCGCGCTGGGACAACAACCCCATTCCACTTTGGCGAAAGCATTACCACCGATCTGGCGAATTATCGGGGTGAAGATGATGAAGGGGATGAAGATTATCCCGGTCATTATGGCAATGGGCCCAAAGGAATTTATCGAAAAGAAACGACTCCCGTTCGTCATTTCTATCCTCTTGCCAATGCTTTTGGATTGTGCGATATGCACGGCAATGTGTGGGAGTGGTGTTTGGATAATTGGCACAACAATTACGAGGGAGCGCCTGTAGATGACAGTGTCTGGTTAACTGAAAGCGATTATACTACAAAAGTAATACGCGGCGGCTCGTGGTTCGGCAGTCCGCGGGATTGCCGGTCTGCGTCTCGCTTCAACTACAATCCCGACAACCGCCTCGACGATATCGGTTTTCGGGTTGTATGCGAGGCCCGAGGACTCTAGTAACCCTCTTCTCTCTTTCCCTCTTTTCCCTTTACACTCCGCGAGCAAAGCGAGCGCGCTCGATTTTTTTGGAAATTGCAGATCGACCAACCGTCGCCACTCCCCACTTACGAAGCCCTCCTCTGGACTCCTTCACTTCCCAATTCGGCGATCAACTCTCCCAACAACTGCCGAGCGCGGCGACTAAACCCAAATGCTTCCGAATTTTCCCTGACCGCCTCTATCAACTCCCTTGCCGTTATCGTCCCCTCACTCTCTTCAACCAATCGCCTCAAAACCTGGGCTAAAGCATCGCTCTTTGCCTGCTCGACAAAGCAATAGATATCCATCAGGTATGGTTCGGTCTGTTCCATCATCCTTCTCCTAGGCGATCGGTGCAGCTTCAGGTTCGGGAGTCACCACACCCTGTAAATAGGTCAAAAACTCCATCAACTCCTCATCACTCAACTCATGTCTTGAAGACTTACCATAAGCCTGTTCGATGAAGTCCCGTCCCATCTCTCGACTCCAACCCACGCGCTCCATCTCCATGTCCGTCCGAGCAATCAAGCCCGATATCTCTACCTCTCCTGTCGCTGGATTAACCGGACTGGGTGTTTGAACCGATTGCACTTTCAAGCCCAAACGCTGACGAATCCCATTCACTGTGGCTCGCCAATCACATCCACGTCCCCAGTCTTCCTTGCTAACGAAGATAGCTTGACCGTTCTGGAACACCGATATCAACACAACTCTCTCCTCTCCCGGTCGCGCCCCAATCTTCACTGGCACGGAAAAATCTTTGATTTGAGCCAAGCACAGTAAAAGCTTCCTGAATGCCGTTGTACCAAATCCAGTACGCAGAACATAGAGCTTATCCGCCTGCACCGACACTTCCAGCTTCTCTTTCCGCTCTCCCCTGACCTCAACCGTTCTCAGCTCCACGTTGGTCACAGTACCAATGAGGGCGTTCTGCTTGATGGGTTGTTGAGCATCCCCGTTGAGGAAATACCAGGGACTATCGCCATTGTTGTCGATGTAGACGAGTTGCCTGGCCATCTCGCAGAATCCTAGCTCTGGCTTCGGTCTGAGTCCGGCAATGGTTTCTAAGGCTGTAGCAATGCGTTCTAAAGTTTGTGGGTTCATGGTTCAATCTTCTCTAAACAATTCAGAAATTCAGCAATGCAGTAAGTAATGCAGTGATGCAGTAAGCAATGCAGTATCTAAGCCGCAACCAAAACCAAGTCCCTCTCATTCGCCCAAAACTGGTCATAGCTGGGACTTAAGCGATAGCAATAACCTGATGAAGTTTCCTGTTTATCCGAAATAGTGAAGGTTGCCCATTCGTTGGGCTGTTCATAAGGGTCGATAATCTGAACTTGCTGGCCAATGTGAAACATGTCGCTATTCCTCCCGTGCTAAGTGTTCAATGACAGAATCAACAAGAGCGATCGCATTCCGGGCAACATGGGAACTCCAATTGTGAGTGGCAGCTCCTTCAATCGCCTTCCCTAACAACCATTGGCGATAGGTCATGCCTGTTGGGGAACAAGCCTCGTTACTGGGAAAAACGATGAGATTCCCGATTGCTTTAATTCGCTCTTGGATAGCCCAATCGTCTTGGGTATCTGAGATGGTTTCTAATGCTTGTTGAGTCATAGTGTGTTCTTCCTGATGAGTAAGGGTTGGGTTGCCCCGGCTGGTGACGCAACCGAGGCGTAATTGGGCGGTTTGACTCGCCCCAGAGAAGCGTTACAACCTGGGTAACGCCCCTCAAGGGAAGGTCAAATCTGAGCCTCGAATTGCTCCAGAAGCTCTTTTCTCCCGGTCACCGCAAACACTTGAGTCTCTGGGTCGTACTCGTAATCATTGAGTCCAATACGGTCAGCTAACTCGCACGTAGCTTTGCCTTTAGCCAGGGGAATGGAATAGCTCCGGTTGGCGGGGAAAGTTTGAAGTTGAAGGGTCATGATGAATTCTCCATTGATAGGGAACTGAAACGGTTTCAGGTCAGGTCATTCCCTCACCAGGACTGAGATTGTGCGATCGTCTGGCTCGCCAAAATCCTCCATCTCATCACGGCGTAATGCTTCCATCGCAACGCCGTGAGCGAGAGATTCAAGTTCTCCAGTGGTTAGGTGCTTGAGCAAAGAGTCAATTCCCACCTTCAGGAGGTGTTCCTTGAGTTCGAGAGCGAGGTGTTTCTCCCAAGCCTCGTCGAACTGTTCGAGGCGATCGTTCGTTCCTTCGAGCCAGAGGGTTGCCTCTTGGTCAGGAGAGAAGTGGTAATCGATGCTCAGACTGTCTGCGAGATTGCAAGCCTCTTTCCTCTCAGCGTCGCTAGCAAAGCAGTATTCTTCTTCTCGATAATCCATAGTTTTCTGTTCCATAACGGTTGGGCGTTGGGTCAAAGGTCAGATCAGTAATCGCCTGGACAGCCAACGGTAAAGAAGAGTCGGTTGTCTAAGGTAACTCGCACTCCCATTCGACTCTCTTTGACGAAATCTTCGGCTCCGTTACAGATATGCTGAGCTACATAACCATCGCTGGCCCTGAATGCCAGTACGTTGCTCTCAAAGATGAAGCCGAGTACGTTGGAATCCAGGTCATAACCGTAAAGAGGGATAGCTTGATAGACGTAATCCAGGAACTCAAGCAATTTTCGGTGTTCTGGATGGATTCTGTTTCCTGGGTTTGTGGGTTTTGTCATTGTTCTCCTGATGTTGTGGTTTTCAATAGCCGCGACCCTGATGAATTACTGATTGAACCGAGTCCGAACACCTGAAGCGATCGCCATGTCAATCTCGCTCAATCGGTTGCAGCGTTCGTTGAGATTGCGTTGTAGGATGCCAGCTCGGTCTTTCAACTCTTCCCTCGTCATGGGATCTGAGCAAACGGACAGCTCAGTCATTGTGCGGGAGAGCAAATCTCGAATCTTGGTAATCTCTCGTTCAAGGGTTTCCTTGCGGCTGTGGAGTCGGTCTGTAGCGTTCATGGTTCTTTCCTCGTCAATGTGGTGATGTAGAGGCTAGTCAGGGATGGGGATTAGGTGGAAGCGCTCATCTCGTACTTTTTCCGGGCATACCCAGCCACGAACACCAGAGAACCGGGATTGAGATGGTTGAGGTGTTCCTTAATCTTTTCAATGCGCCACAACTCAATCTCGCTCTCAAATTTCTCGAAGCCATCAGATGTGGCCGTCAGTTCGAGTAGATGATCTTGATGCTCTTCATTCCAGGCAAATTTCCAGGGTTCATAGAGGTCTGGGTCGAGACGAAGAAGGATGTAGCGGATTTGGGGAAAGAGGGCAGGACTGAAGGGATAAGTTTTGGTTTGCATGATTTCCTTTGAATGAAGCGGTTTCGGTGTCGCCACTCCCCAGTTGAGAGCAGCAATGGATTGGTCTAAAAAATGGGTTGTTCGAGGACTCGTTGGGCCGCAGCCTTGATGGATTCTTGGATGTCCTCGTCAAGGTAATGAAAGGCATACAGCTCGTTTTGGAGATATCGCCGTACCGTCACTTCAAAGCCCTCGCTAGCAGCAGCGATCGCCTCTTGAGGAGAAGAGAGGGCATCTTTCATGGGGCAGCTATAGGAATTCCGCCATCCGGGTTCGACATCGTTATACGGAGCTTCTCGCTTGCCATCGTCGAACCAGATACGGGTAAAGACTTGTTCGTTATCCAGGGTCAAGGTCGCGGTGCAAGAGCGAAGGTCGATCGTGCCGTGATAGAAACTGCAAACACAAGCTTTGACGAGTTCGGACTGATGGGGTTGGAGAGCCGTGAGTTCTCGAACTTCTTGCTTGAATTTCTCGCGTCGGATGCGTTGCTTGAAGGTGGCGCGATCGATGGGAATGCAACCTCCCTCGACAAGCTCAATGACAACAATGTCGCGGTTGAGAACGATTTGCTGGATGTCGGAGGCGGTGTAGGTTTGGGATTCAAAGCCATCCCATGTGGCGACTCGTGCGGTGAGGGTCTTCTCAGATTGGGTGAGTGTTACAGTGGTCATAATAAAACTGTGCAAATTTACGGTTTTGGCGATCGCTTTTCTTCTTGGTCGGAGGTGAGCGGTCGTCTTTTTGCTGTGCGCGGCTGGCGGTGTTTTATCTAGCAGTTCACTCTGCTGTCGCTTGCCATGTATTCAATATAGTCCATTATTTGACTATAGTCAATAAGTTGACTACTCCATTTTTTCCATCTATCATAAACATATGAGTTACGCGAGAATGAGGATTACATGAATGAGTAATGCGCGAATGCCCGTAAGAAACGCCATCAGGAAACTACTGATGGAAAACGACATATCGGCTTATCAGTTCTGGAAAGAGACGCAGATTGGGCAGAAAACGGCCTACCGGCTATGTAGCGATCCAGAAAGCATCCCCACCAAAAGAATCATGAACAGGATTCTCGACTCTTTTGGATGGAAACCAGGAGAGTATCTGATAACCGATACTGAGTGGGATCGATGGATTGATTCGCTTCCAGAGAAACAGAAGAAGGAAGTTCTAGACATTGTTGCTGCTGCTGAAAAACGTATGCAGGATGGCAGACTGAAAAAGAATCAAGGCAACGCTTCAAAGCTCAGCACAAGTGCAGGTAATTCAATTGAGGCGATCGCGGCTTAGCGATTGCGTGGCTCAACCAATCCTTGAATCCTGTCTACCGCCAATGTCAAAATGCAGAAACCAGATCTCCAGTAAATGTTGCTTGCACTCGATAGCTAAAATACGAGGTTTGCAATGTCAGATAACGGAAAAGACGGAATTCTGGATTACCTGAAAAGATTTTTGGTCGTGCCGCTTAAGCAGGTCGGAGCAACAGCGAAAAGCGACTGGACAAAACTAACAAGGCATCGGTGGGTGGTATGGACGTTAGTAGCGGTTGGGGTTTTCGCCGCTGCCAACAACCCAACTCGTCAGGAATTCATTGATAGGGAGATGGACTTTTTCTATTCCGAAGAATGCGAAAATCCCGGCGTTCCCTTTACTTCGCTAAATGCCTGCTTGCTCAATGCTTCATCTGAAGCGATCTTGTACGAACTTTCCATTTCCAGGGGGGCCACAAGAACCAATTTCGTTCTGTTTAGCCTTCACCACTTAGAGGGTTCCTATGGGGAAAAGGAGCTTTCCCTGGGGATGTTTGGGGGATTTGTACAGATTAGCTATAGCGCTCCGTCAGAAGTCCTAGATTAGCCCAAGTTTTTCCAGCCTAAATAGCCAAAGCCCACGCAAAGAAGGGTTTTGGGTGTGCTTACAACTTTTTACCTGGCAACGTTGCCACCTCAACTCGATACATTTTAGGAGGAACAATGAGTCAACTAACGCAATTCAAAACCGATGACGGGATCGAAGTCATCATCAACAAAGAAACCGGAGAATCCTTTGCTTCGGTTCGTGGCTATGCGCGAATGAGCGGCAAAAACGAATCAACGATTTCTCGCCGTTTAAAGGTGTTGCATAAGAAGGGGGTAGAGCAGGTCGAAATCCAGACACCGGGAGGGATACAAGGTGTTGCATTGATCTCCGAAGAACTAATCGCTGATTGGTTGCCCAAAGACAATCCAGAGGTAGCGACCCAGCTTCTAAAACTGGGGGTTCGTGGCTTCCTCCACAAACTCGCTGGTTACGAGGTCACTTCAACCGCTACATCTCAACCCTCAGTAGATCGCGATCTTCCAGATAACCTCAAAGCTCTTCAACTTCTGCTAGACAATGCGGCCCAAATGCACCGCAAGCAACAAGAACTCGAACGCCGCCAGCAGGAATTAGAAACTCAACAGCGCGAACAATCCCTAGCGGTTACTGAAATCCTTGAAGACAAACGAATCGCCACCGAACAGCTTCAAGCGTTGCCTACTCCCACTGTCGAAGCTCCCGATTTGAGCGCCCGTGCCAAAGTTAACCAACTCGTTCGCAATTATGTCGGACGCACAAATGTCTCTCATCGCGAAGCCTGGAAGCGGTTGTACAAGGAGTTCTTTTATCGCTGTTCGTACAATGCAGGCGAGAGGGCGAAGAACCGGAAACTCAAGAAGTTGGATTGCATCGAACAGGATGGACTGATGGAAAAGCTTTACGCCGTAGGCTGCAAAGTCTTCGCTATTTAGAACTCTCGCGCTGGAATTTTTACCCCCTCCGGTAAAAAAGCTGAAACCCAGACAGCCAGGAATTTTCAGGGTCAACCCGTAAGAATTAACAGGAATCCCCCGATCGCATTGGGGACAGACTCGCTATGTTCGCTACAGCTCTAGAACGCAAAACCTTTGACATCCGCGACCATGTAGATCGGTTAACCCCAGCCAAGGGGAAGAACCGCTACATCTGCCCCGTCTGCGGCGGAAACGATTTCACGATCGAGCCGAAGTCAGGGAAATACCAGTGTTGGAATAACCGTTGTGACAACGCTGAGATTCGGAATGCAATCGCTCCTCTCGACAACCGGGACTTGTCAACCTGGAAACCGCGCAAGGTCATTGCTCTGAGGTGGAAAACTCCCAAACCCGCTCCTTTGCCGAAGAAGATTCAGTTGGCTCGGTTACCTGATAATCGGCAGTACCCGCAGAAACAGCAAGGCAGTCGCCGAGATCGCGAACTTGGACAATGTCAGACGCGCGCCATTCAATACCAATACGGGGATGGGCTGTACGTCGAGCGAGTTGAGTTTTACCAGGATGGAGAGCGGGCTAAGAAGATCTGCATTCCGTACCACATTAACCATTCGGGTGAAGTGGAGCGAGGAAAAGGCGATAGCAACTGGCCCCTCTACAGATTTGACGAACTGCAAGATATTCCATTGGCCAATCGTTTTCCTCTCTGGTTGGAGGGCGAGAAGGTTGTCGAAGCTGCTCGTTTTCTCGGATTCGCCTCTGTGACTCCCCCCGGTGCGGGATGGACAGAGAATGAGATTGAGCGCTATGTGTCCGATCTCAAATCTTCGGGAGTGGCGGGGATTGTTGTGGTTCCAGACCTTGACCCTGAAGGACAGAAGAAAGCCAAACTCGTTCAAGGCTGTGCGGCAAAGCTTGAATTTCCAGTTCTACCCCTCGACCTCGGCCTAGTCGCTACAGATGAGGAAATAGAAGGCATCAAGGGATTTGATATTGCCGATCTCGTTGAGGCTCGCTTGAAATCACAGAGTCCAGAAGAAATCGCGAGAGAACTGGAATGTGCGATTCAAATCTCCCTTGACGAGTTTCATCACGGAGGGGGTGGTGATGACGGCGATGGGGGAGATGATGGCGGCGACGGAGGCGAGCGCTACGACTCAAACCACGTCCTAGACACCGAAACCTTTGAAAAGAACTGCCTCGAAACCCTCTTTGCTGAAAATTGGGCCGTGCTAGATGGCGCGTTCTATCGCTACTTAACCCGTTCTGGGTCTTGGGAACGTCAAGAAGACGCGGCGGTTAAGAAAATACTGGCTGACAAAGCTGGAAAAGCCTACAAGTTGGTCGTTTCCAGTCCCAATGCGCCCCCACAACGCTTGCATTGCTTCATGACCGCATCGAAGATTGAATCCGCTTTCAAGTGTTGCCGTGCTGCCCTGACCGTCTCCAATCCCCCAGCTAACGAACATCTCATCGCTTTCCTCAACGGAACCCTTGATGTTCGGACTGGGGAACTACAGCCTCATA
>Ga0207422_1001428_pt1 | contig 47136 bp, 44 predicted proteins | sample MarCyaLeptolynsp_FD_187757 | JGI IMG/M metagenome (GOLD analysis project Ga0207422, IMG submission 187757) | Marine cyanobacterial communities from Panama - species 1 Leptolyngbya sp. (SPAdes) | ecosystem: Environmental > Aquatic > Marine > Unclassified | place: Panama: Panama City | collected... | reverse complement strand
GTGGGTTTCCACTACTGATAAGTGGCGAAGTGGTATCTGGACCGTCAAATACATAAAGAGCATCCCAGTTTGCTTCTACATCAAATTCTGTAAAGATCACTGTTACAAAATCATCTACGTTGTCGGGACTGATTATCCATACTTCGTCTTCACCGTTACTATAGTCTCCGGAAGGTCCGCCGGTGTCTGTAAAGATTCCTCCACAAGCTGGGGGTGGTGGTGGTAATTCACAAGTGATTTCTAAACTGTAGTTGCCTGAACCGGTTCCAAAACCTTCTATCATAATAATATAGGTAGTTGTTCCGTCAGAATCGAAAGAAAGTTGTGATTGTAATCCACAGAAGTCATCATTGGAAGCTATTGCTGCTGCGGTTGATAAGTCGGCACAACTCTCATAAACTCTCAAGAAGGAATCATAAGTAGTCCCTCCATCACAAAGTGAAATGGTTACTGTTTCTGCAACACCGCTTCCGGTATAGGAGTAAAATACATCAGGCGAAGCATTACCACCGGAGTTAGTTGCTCCTACAGTTGTTCCTGTAACTACATCACCACAAGATAATGTAAATGCATCTGCACATTCCCAGTTGTTTGAGGGTGTTTCTGTACAGAAGGTAATTGAAAATGAATCCAGGGTTCCAGTATCTCCTCCAGCAGTATCACATATTTTTAACTGCCAGTCGCCATTGATGTCTTCACCATCAAATGTTGCAGCAAATGTTCCGCCTACAGGTTGGTAAACTCCTGTATGAGGAGCAGTACTTCCGGTTGTTGGAATTCCACCATCCTCAAATTGGGTATTTGTAAAGTTATCACCGGAACCTCCCACATTGTCCCATAGTAATAGTTCAGTTCCTGAAGGAGAAATTAGAGAGATTTCCAAATCGCCTGACCAGGTATGTGTGATGTTAATAGTAACATTTTCAAGATCTGCATCGGCACCTATTGTGCCGGAACCTGATACATTGACGGGATATAAGTTAGGTGCTCCTACACAGTCAGCTGTTGAAGTATTTCCCGGATCGATATCTGCCGGTAGACCTGCTGCGTCATAAACAACGCTGTCACAGGTTCCGCCTCCGCCACCGCCGCCATCACATAAACCAAAAGCCAGCATACCTATCAGTTCAGCGTTAGCTCCAGTTAAATCTTCTATTTCTACCCTATCAAGTATTTCAGAAGCTATGTATCCAAAGAAAACTTGAGAGGTAGCATTAACAGTAAATGTATCTAAAAGTCCACTGGTTGCACCAAATATTCTAATATCAACATTTCCACCTGCTAGTAGAGAAATTAAATCAAACCCAAATGCATCGACATCTCCATCTGGAAACTCTAAAATTGTGAAAGATGTGAATTGATTTGCACCAACTACATCAACTGTATTCCCAAATGAATTGGCTTGTGCAAAAACCATTGGATCAGGCTCAGCAGGTGTGCTAGTCGTTACAGAAATACCTGGTAATATATTACCGGGTGTATAACAACTATTTCCAGTTGAGTTGATAGGTCCATCACAAGGAACTATACCACTTGGTCCGGCAAAATCTTCCATATTTAAAGTGCCTGAGAATGCGGCTTCAAAAGCGGGACGGTTTGCAAAATCACCGGTAGTACAACCACCGCCGCCGCCACCGCCACCGGTAGTTGAAACGACTGCTTCCCAACCACAGCTGTTTACAACTGCAGTAGCGTTAAATTCAAAAGTTAAACTTCCATTGGTTGCTGTAAAAACCGGTGGATCTCCCACCAAAGCAACCATTCCTGCAAAAGTATCTGCGGTGGCGTTGACATTTGAATCATAAAGGAGAGGAGAAGAAGTATCTGGCCCATCATAAATGTTTAACCAGTCAAATGTTCCAAACACATTAAATGATTGAAAAGTAACTGCAAGATCTGTCGCAGTTAATGTGGTTACTGTAACGCAACCACAATTTGGATAGTCTCCGGGATCTCCGGAACTCGTACCTGTACAGACTCCTCCGGGGCCTCCATTCACTCCATCAGATGGGTCATAAAACATATCACCATCTTCAACAGCAAATGTTTCAGTTGCTCCAGCTGTGGGAATAATGTCTGCTAACACATCTCTGTTTTGAGATCTTTGGTATGAATTCAAAAAGCGTGACTCCTCTGGGGTGAAAATCAAATCATAATCTGAGATTTGATTACCTTGAAAAGTTAGTCTGTTCAACAATTCACCAATATCTGGTGTATCGTTATTTGAAGTTATTAGGGCTCTGTTTGATTCTAAAAGCTCTAACTCCTCCATCGTGGTCAAATGTTGGGCACTGAGTGATGCGGTAAAGCACAACGTAAGCACCCATAGAAAAGTAAATTTTTTCATTTGGTAATTAATTTTAGTTAATAAGTACTAAAAGTATTTAAAAAATATGTTAAAAACTAATTCTATGTTAAAAATTTATCAAGATAAGGTTATATACTACCCTTCATAAAAATCTTTTGATTTTAAAGCATATAAAAGATCAATCAAAAATTTTAGGAATAAAAAAAAGAAGCTGTCAAAAAAGAATGACAACCTCTTAAACGTTTTTATATTATTTTCTAAAATAATTATTCTTCAACAAAATGACTCATCACAGCATCGCTAACTCCCATGTTTGAGAAGCCACCATCATTGTATAAATTTTGAAGCGTGACTCGTTTTGTTAAATCACTGAACATGGCTATGGTATAATTGGCACAATCTTCTGCTGTGGCGTTTCCAAGAGGCGACATTTTTTCAGCGTAAGCGATAAATCCATCAAAACCTTTGACTCCTTGCCCGGCGGTTGTGGGTGTGGGGGATTGAGAAATGGTATTGACCCTCACTTTCTTGTCTTTTCCAAAAAAGTACCCAAAACTGCGCGCAATGGATTCCAGGTAGGCTTTATTGTCTGCCATATCATTGTAGTCAGGGAAGACACGCTGTGCGGCCATGTAGGTCAGAGCAACGATACTTCCCCATTCATTCATCGCGTCTTTTTGATAAAGGGTTTGCATGGTTTTATGAAATGAGACCGCAGAAACATCCCAACCTTTATGGGTCCAATCATAGTTTTGGTCTGTGTAGTGTTTTCCTTTTCTTACGTTTACAGACATACCGATGGAGTGAAGGACAAAATCGAGTTTTCCGCCAAGGATTTCCAAAGATTTTTCAACTAAATTTTGAAGATCTTCCAAGTTTGTAGCATCTGCCGGTATAATTTCAGAGTTTGTCTTTTGAGCCAATTCTTTTATCTGACCCATTCTCATGGCGATAGGAGCATTTGTTAAAACAAAAGTTCCTCCCTCTTCGTGAACGCGTTCTGCTGTTTTCCAAGCGATGGAGTTTTCGTCTAAAGCTCCAAATATAATTCCTCTTTTTCCTTTTAGTAAGTTGTATGACATGGTTTTGTTATTATTATTTATTTTAATGAGAGTCGTAAAGTATTACGGCTTTACTGTTATATTAATGTCTTTTTTAGTATGAGCCGTAAAATTTTACGGCTTTACATTATATTTTTTTTAATAACTATTTTTAGGTATTCAAATATACATTTTAATTCAATAATTCCCTTGCGTGGGCTAAAGCAGATTGAGATTTTTTCTCACCTCCCAGCATTTCAGCTAATTCCAACACCCTGTTTTCCTGATTTAATAATTTTAATTTTGTCTGGGTTTCATTGTGAATATCTTCTTTGAATACTTTAAAATGATGATTGCCCTTTGCTGCAATTTGAGGTAAATGGGTGATGCTTATTACTTGCATTTTTAAACTCATTTGTTTCATTATTTCTGCTATTTTATTTGCAATTTCTCCGGAAACACCGGTATCAATTTCATCAAAGATGATGGTGGGTAGTTGACTGTAATTTGCGAGAATTGATTTAATAGCTAGCATAATTCTGCTCATTTCTCCTCCTGAGGCTACTTTTTTCAATTCGCCAAACTCTGTTCCTTTATTTGCTGTAAATAAAAAGGATAGGTCATCGCTTCCGTTTTCCAGGAATGCATCAACTTGGTGTAGTTCAATTTTGAAACGGGCATTGGGCAATCCCAGTTGAGCGAGAATTTCTTCAAGAGATTTTACAAGTGTTTTTAATATTGCAGCTCTTTTGTCGTGAATTTGCAATGCCAAATCGGTTAGCTTTTCTTTTGACTGCTTAATGAGCAGCTCTATTTCGGTTATTTGAATGTCTAGATTTTCTGTTTCTAAGAGGTTTTCAGATAATTTGTTTTTGAGGGCTATCAACTCTTCGATGTTTTGAGCCTGATGTTTTGTTAGCAATTTGTAAAGCAATTGCAACCTGTCGTTGACTTCAGTGAGTCGTTCAGGGTTTGCTTCTGCATCTTCGATTTTAGAGGTGATATCAGTGTAAATATCGTCCAGTTCAATATGGACACTTTGTATGCGTTCCCATAAAGTCTCAAAACTTGCAGCCAATCCTTTTAATTTATTAGCTCGTAATTTTATTTCGTTCAACGAAAACAAAACTCCTATTTGCTCATCGTTCAAAATTTGTATCATTTGTGCCAGATGCTCTTGAATGGTTTCTACATTGTTAAGTTTTTCCAATTCTTCTTCAAGAATTTCAAGCTCCCCTTCTTTGAGATTTGCTTGATCAAGTTCATCAAATAAGAATTGGGAATAATCTTGTTCTTTTTGGGCGTCTGCTTTTTTTTGGTTGAGTCGCTTTAGGTGAGTTTGTTTTGACTTGTATTCTTTGAGTGTAGTTTTATAAGATTCTAAAAGGTTTTTGGTGCCTGCTAATGCATCAATCAATTGAAATTGAAAATCTTTAGAAGACACTTCAAGGGTTTGATTTTGATTGTGAATGTCTATGAGGCGTTCGCCAAGGAGTGATAGAACATTTAAATTGACCGGCGAATCGTTGATAAAAGCTCTTGATTTTCCAGAGGTTAGTATTTCCCGCCTAATGATTGTTTGCGGTTCATAATCCAACTCTTGTGATACAAAAAAATCATTTAATTGATACCCGTCAATATGAAATTCTGCTTCAATCACACATTTTTTTGCACTGTTTTTTACACTGCTCAAATCGGCTCTTTTGCCCAGCAGCATTGAAAGCGCTCCTAATAAAATAGATTTGCCGGCACCGGTTTCTCCGGTTATGATGGTCAAACCTTCTTTAAAATCAACTTTAATATCTTCTATTAAAGCATAGTTTTTTATGGTGAGTTGTGTTATCAACTTAGTGTAAATTTAAACACTAAAGGTAAAGGAGTTTGTGCTTTAAAGCAAGTAACTAAAACTTAATTTTTGACCAATTGTCTCTCTTGGTGGGTGCCATTCTTGTGAGGTTTTGCACCAAATCGTCTATGGCTACACTTGGACCGTCGCTAAAGATAGACTGAATTTCTTCTGCCTTTGTGTCAAAGAAGGTGCGAAGGAGGTAAGAATTGGGTCTGCGGTCATTGATTTGTTTAAGTGTATTAATTGCTTCAGATATTTTGATTTTGGCCTCTCTGGGATTTTCGAACATACTATCAAGACCTTGTCTGTGATAGATATACATAGCCGTATGAAATGGACTGAATATAGGTGAAATAAGGGCTTCATTTAATTGATATCGTGATTGATTTCCATCTGTTGCTTTCCAGCCTTGAAAATTACCTGAAGCTGCGGTGTTAACAATTTGTTTTGCGATACCGTGAAATTCATCACCTCCATTTTTTGAAAATGTGGATGCATCAAGGCCTAGAATGGTATATACGTGAAATGCAATCACAGAAACTAAATTTGAATCTGAATTGTTGGGGTTAAAATTCAAAGGTTGAAACTCTCTGTAATTAAAATTGAATTGACGGTCGTTGTAGTTATAAATGGGTGATAAATATGTTGACCCATAAACAGGTCTCGAAGCTTGAACTTGAAGACTTGCACTAAAATTATCTGAATCATACCCGTTAACAATGATATTGAAACTTGCATCTATGCGTTCTTGATTGGCAAATACCTGATTTGTCCAGCTTGTTTCATTGATGAATTCTCTTAAATCCCGTTCTAAAGTTTTAAAAATTTGCAGGTTTGATACTCCGGTTTGTTCAGCATTAACAACTACTACCGCATTAATTTCTTGAGCGATTGATTGGGTATGGACACTCACTAAAAATAGAAAAACTAAAATCTTATTCATTTAAAACAGGTGTTAAAATGTTAAATATATCTTTGGCAACTTCGGTTTTGCTTTTTAACTCAAAACTTTTGATTTGCTTCTTCTTATCAATTATAGATATTTTATTTGTATTGGAACCAAAGCCGGCACCAGCATCATTAAGCGAATTTAAGACAATAAAATCTAAATTCTTTTTAATGAGCTTCTTTTTTGCATTTTCAATTTCGTTTTCGGTTTCTAATGCAAAGCCCACGAGCAACTGATTCTTTTTTATCGCACCCAAAGAAGCTAAAATATCTTTAGTGGGCTCCAGTTCTATAGTTAACGATGCCCCATCCTTTTTTATTTTTTGAGTTGCCTTTATTTTTGGTCTAAAATCAGCCACCGCAGCAGACAAGATGGCCAAGTCTATTTGTGAGTAAAATTTATGGCAAGCGGTGTACATTTCTTCAGCTGAAGTTACTGAAAGTATCTTAATGAATGAACTTTTTGTCTGAAGATGTGTTGGACCCGATATCAAAATTACTTCTGCTCCTAGGCTTGCCGCTTCTTCTGCGAGAGCATATCCCATTTTACCGGATGAATGGTTACCAATGAAACGCACAGGATCTATGGCTTCATAAGTGGGTCCTGCTGTAATCAACACCTTTTTATTTCTCAAGGGAAGTTTTGAAACAATATCTTTCTCAATAAAAGAGATAATCTCCCCGGGTTCTGCCATTCTACCCTCACCCACAAGGCCACTGGCTAGTTCACCAAAAGCTGCAGGTATTTGAATGGCTCCATAAGAATGTAACTTGTTAAATGCAGCTTGTACAGACTCGTGTTTGTACATATCTAAGTCCATAGCCGGGGCATAATAAACCGGGCATTTTGCGGAGAGATAGGCAGCGAGCAACAAATTGTCACACGTGCCATTTGCCATTTTTGAGAGCGTATTTGCTGTAGCCGGAGCAATTACAAAAAAGTCGGCCCAGAGAGCCAACTCTACATGATTGTTCCAGGTTTCATTTTCGTTTTCTTCGCTGGTAAATGAAGAATAAACTTCATTTTTTGAAAGTGTTGATAGCGTAAGGGGTGTGACAAATTCTTTTGCAGACGGGGTCATAATAACCCTTACTTGTGCACCGGCTTTTACAAACAACCTGACCAAAAAAGCCGATTTATAAGCAGCAATACCGGCAGTAACGCCTAGTAAAACTTTTTTGCTGCTTAAAATAGACATAATTTACTGACCTGAATTTTCGTCTAATGTATTTCTGTAATAGATTTTACCCTCAAGCCATTCCTGCATTGCAAGCGCATGGGGCTTTGGCAAACGCTCATAGAACTTTGAAACTTCGATTTGCTCTTTGTTTTCAAATATTTCTTCAAGACTGTCATTGTAAGTAGCAAATTCATCTAGTTTTTCAAGAAGTTCCTTCTTAATCTCAAGATTGATTTGATTGGCTCTTTTAGAAACGATTGAAATGGCCTCATAAATATTTTGCGTGGGTTCATCAACCACATTTTTATTTAGGGTCACTGTATTGACGGGAGCCTCTGTTTTTTTTAAATCTGTCATCTTCTATACTTGTTTGTTTTGTAATCGTTGTTCAATATCAATGAGTCTCTCATTTGCTTGTTGAGAAAACTCGCTTTCCGGATAATTTCTTTTAAAAGTATTGTAGTAATCTTTTGCTGTTAAGAGTCGTTCTTCAACTCTTTCGGGCACACTTCGAATTGCCAATTGGTAAGCCGAATCAAATTTCAGAAAAAGTGCTTCTTCCCTGAAATCAGAACCCGGATGGTCTAATATAAAATTATCAAATGCAGAAATTGCAGCTCTGTAATTGAAGGCATTATAATCTCCCAAACGATTGTATTGTTTGGCAATTTCAAATTCTTTTTTCTGAATTTTTACAGTCAACTCTGCAACCAACCCATTGGCCTCATCGTGAAAGTCAGAATCGGGGTATTTATTGATAAAATTCTGTAATTTTTCTAATGCAGTAATGGTTTCCTTTTGATCGAGAGAATATCTTGGAGATAAAAAATAATAACTTTTGGCTCCTTTAAAAGCGGCTTCTTGAGTTTTTTCACTTTGAGGATAGGAGGTTGCAAAACGTTCAAACTGATAACCGGCAAGAAAGTAGTCTCCTAAATTGTAAAAAGTATCTGAATACAAAAACATCAACTTTTCTGCCTGTGGTTTACCTCTATAAGCAGGCACTATTTGCTCCATTAATTTTAAAGCCTTTTTGTATTGTTGTGCGTTGTACAAAGAATCGGCATAATGAAACTTAAGACCCACATCATCAGATTTTAATATCTTTTGATAAGGGCTACAAGAAAAAAACAAAGTAGCGGTTGCTAAAGTTAAAATTAGTATTCTCATGTGTCTTAAAAACATCGTGCAAAAGTAAGTAAATTAGTGGGATAATAAAAAACAATATTACTAATTACTAACGCGGGAAACATTTCCTTGATATGTCTTGTGAAAAATTTAACGCAAATTTGCTATAAATTCTTTTATTTGCTGCTTCAATTCTGGGCTAGCTTCTACCAGAGGAAGCCTCACTGTTGCATCACAAATACCCAAAGTTTCAAATACAGCTTTGATGCCCGCGGGATTTCCTTCAGCAAAAATTAAATCGATTGCCTGTGACAATTTATAATGCAATTCATATGCAGCATCCACCTTTTTATTTAGCCCGAGGCGCACCATGTCAGAAAATTCATTTGGAAATCCTTCACCTATCACAGAAATGACTCCGGCTCCACCGGCCAAAACCATAGGTAAAGTAATCATATCATCTCCTGAAATAACCAAAAATTCTTTGGGTTTATCTTTGATGAGTTGCATCGCTTGAACGATGTCGCCCGCAGCTTCTTTTATGGCAACGATATTATCAAAATCTTTCGCCAATCTTAAAACTGTTTTAGGAAGCATATTTGACGAAGTCCTTCCCGGAACATTGTACAAAATTATGGGTTTTGGAGATGCCGCCGAAACTGCTTTAAAATGCTGATATATGCCTTCTTGAGTGGGCTTATTATAATAAGGAGAAACCGAAAGAACCGCATCAAAAGCAGCTAGGTCTCTTGCTTTCAACTCCTCAATTACTTTTTGAGTATTATTCCCTCCAATTCCCAAAACTAAAGGAAGCCTTTTATTGTTTACAGCAATAACTTTATCAATCACCTGTTGTTTTTCTTCAGCGGTTAATGTCACACTCTCTGCTGTGGTGCCTAAAACCACCAAATAATCAACTCCACCGTGAATGCAATGATTTACTACTCTTTCCAATCCTTCAAAATCAATTGAAAAATCTGATTTAAATGGAGTTACAAGCGCAACTCCTGTGCCAATTAGTTCGTTCATACAGTTTGTTTATTATTCTTAAATATCTCAATATATTTTGCGAGTTCCTGTTCAAAAACAGCATATTGCTTTATTTCAATTTTAAAAATGATATCAAAAAGCCGCTTGTCTGCTCCTTTTAAACCCACTTTTAATGGAGCTTTTGCTTTTGATGTTACATAGTCAAGATAAGGGTTTTTTCTGGAATAATACCCAATAAACAGGTCATATTTCCTGTCTAAAAATTCTTCAACAGCCGGTTTAGTTAAAACACCCTTCCACGAAAAATCCTTGGAGGAAAATTTGTTTTGCTCAAAGGTGGGTAAATTTCTTTTTTCCTCCCGATAAATCATAATTTTTAAATCTTTATTAAAAATTCCAAGTGCATTGATAAGCCCGGTAAAGGATTCAGTATTCTCAAACTCTTCAGTATTTACAAGCATTCCAACAGTTTTAAAAGAGGAAGTTTCACCTTTTGTGAATGGTGTTTTTATCTGTTTTTCAATTTGCTTTTTGAGAAAATATCTTTTAAGGGTTTTAAAATTCATTTATCTTTACATTCTTTGCTTACAAAAGTAAGTAAAATATCCTCATTTTTGATTTCAAAAACCCAACTCTTGATGAAAGACCTTTTATTTATTTTTATCACGATCACCGTGTTTGTTGGTTGTAAAAAAACAGACTTTTCACTCACTCAAATTGAAGGAAAGCAAATTGAAATAACAGATTCAATTAAAGCAAATGAAGTTTTTGAAGACTATCTTAAACCCTACCGGGAACATATCGAAAATCAATTATCTGATGTACTTTCTTTTAGTAAAAGGGATATGAAAAGAACAGACGGCGCTTTAAATTCATCAATTGGAAATATGATGGCAGATGCAACCCTAAAACTCGCAAACCCTATTTTTAAAGAACGCACTCAAAACAACATCGATATGGTTTTGCTGAATTTTGGAGGTATAAGAGCGACGCTCTCTCAAGGTGAAATTACCCGAAAAACAGCTTTTGAAATCATGCCTTTTGAAAATGAAGTAGTCGTGCTTGAGCTTTCGCCAAAAAGTATTCAAGACATGCTTAACTACCTAGTAACAGAAAATAAAGCACATCCTCTTTCGGGAATAGAAATTCAATTGAATGAAAACAATGAAATTTCAGAAGTTAGGATTCAAGGAAAGCCTTTGGACACGACGAAGAATTATTTTGTCGCCACAAATGATTATCTAAAAAACGGTGGGGATCGAATGTATTTTTTGGGTAATGCTGTGAGCGAAACACCGCTTGATTACAAATTGAGAAATCTGCTTATTGATTATTTTATTCAACAAGATACTATTGATTTTAAACCGGATGAGCGGTTTGTAAAATATTAAAATACGATAAATATGTCGCCCCGCTGGGGCTGGGTATTAAAATATTTGTAATTTTAAAATTCACAATAAAGCTCCGTTAGGAGCGACCTGTTTGTAGACCTGTTTGTAATCGATAAAACAAATAAAGCTCCGTTAGGAGCGACCTGTTTATAGACCTGTTTGTAATCGATAAAACAAATAAAGCTCCGTTAGGAGCGACCTGTTTATAGAACGACCTGTTTGTAGAACGACCTGTTTGTAGAACGACCTGTTTGTAGAACGATTGGTCTATAAACCGGTATTTGTGACAACAAAAAAATAAACAATGCCAAATACCTATTCACAAATTTTCATTCAAATTGTTTTTACTGTAAAAGGAAAACAAAACCTAATTGCAAAAAGGCATCGTGAAGAATTGCACAAATACATTACCGGCAAAGTCACAAAAAGGGAGCAAAAATTGTTAGCCATATTTGCTATGCCCGATCACATTCACATTTTTTTGGGGTTAAAACCCAATATTTCAATTTCAGATTTGGTAAGAGACATAAAAGCAGGATCCTCAAAATTTATCAATGACAATAAATGGATTACAGGTAAATTTGCTTGGCAGGAAGGTTTTGGTGCTTTTTCATATTCTCAAAGTCATATTGACCGTGTTGTCAAGTATATTTTAAATCAGGAACAACACCACAAGAAAAAATCATTTAAAGAGGAGTATTTACAATTTTTAAAAAAATTTGAGATAGATTGCGACGAAAAGTATCTATTTGAATGGATAGAAAATTAAAATTATGCAACGAAGACATTTTATTAAACAAACTGCTGCTGCATCTGCATTACTGGCTGCCGGAAGCTTTGGGCTTTCTGCCTTTAGTTCAAATCCAAAAAAGAAACATATTACCATTTTACATACCAACGATACACACAGTCGTTTGGATCCTTTTCCAGAAGATGATGCCCGCTTTCCAAACAAAGGTGGAATAGCGCGACGTGCGACATTGGTTGAAAACATCAGAAAAGAAAACCCAAATACTCTGCTACTGGATGCCGGCGATTATTTTCAAGGAACGCCTTATTTTAATTTTTATGGTGGTGAACTGGAGTTAAAATGTATGTCCATGCTTAACTATGACGCAGCAACCATCGGAAATCACGAATTTGACAATGGTCTCGATGGGTTTTTAGCACAACTAACACATGCAAATTTCCCAATTATTTCATCTAACTATGATTTTACGAATACTGTTTTGAATGGATTTGTAAAAAAACATATTACACTAGAAAAAGACGGAATTAAAATAGGGATTTTTGGTTTGGGCATCAAACTGGAAGGTTTGGTGACCAAGAAGCTGTATCATGAGACCAACTACTATGACCCCATAGAAATTGCTCAGGATGTAACAAAAACCCTGCGAGATGAAGAGAATTGTGATCTTGTAATTTGTCTCTCGCACCTTGGACACACTTATAAACACGATAAAGTATCTGATAAAAAGCTCGCAGCAGCCACTTCTGGAATTGATTTGATTTTGGGCGGCCATACGCATACATTTTTGCCTAAACCTGAAATTGTTCAAAACAAAGAGAACAAAGAAGTATTAATCAATCAAGTGGGTTTTGGCGGAATAAATCTGGGGCGGATTGACTTTTATTTTGAGGAAAAGGAAAGAGACTCTGTTAAAGGAGTTTCTATAAGTATCTAATTAGATCATACCCAAAAATTGATCTTCAGAAATAATTGGCACTCCCAGACTTTCTGCTTTTTCTTTTTTACTGGGCCCCATATTATCACCGGCCACTACAAAATGGGTTTTAGAAGAAATAGAACCCGACACTTTACCACCATTGTCTTCAATCATTTTTTTCAATTCGTTGCGCGATACTTTTTCAAACACGCCTGAAACCACAAAGGTTTTTCCTTTAAGTAAATCTGTTTGACCTTGCAATGCTTCTTCTGAAAGCTGCAACTGCACTCCATAAGATTTTAACCTGTTGATAATTTCCAGGTTTTCCTGTTTGCTGAAAAATTCCACCACGCTTTCGGCAATTTTTTCGCCAATCTCGTCCACCATAATTAATTCCATCTGAGTAGCAAGCTGAAGCGCCTCAATGCTTTTGTAGTGTTTTGCCAGTTTTTTCGCCACCGTTTCACCTACAAAACGGATTCCCAGAGCAAACAAAACGCGTTCAAAAGGAATTTCTTTAGACTTTTCAACACCGGCAATGAGATTTTCAGCACTTTTTTGTGCCATCCGTTCCAATGGGAGTAACTGCTCGACTTTTAATGTATACAAATCAGCATAATTTTGAATCAAGCCAGCTTTAAACAAGAGTTCGACGGTTTCACCTCCCAGTCCTTCAATATCCATCGCTTTACGCGAAATGAAATGCTGCACACGCCCTGTTATCTGCGGCGGGCACCCATAAAAATTGGGGCAATAATGCTGGGCTTCTCCCTCCTTTCGCGTAAGCGGAGTTTCACATTCAGGACAATGGGTGATATATTTTGTGGGCTGGGAATTTATGTTTCGTTTACTGAAATCTACTCCCACGATTTTTGGGATAATCTCCCCTCCTTTTTCTACATAAACGGTATCCCCTTCTCTGATATCGAGTTTTTCAATTTGGTCTGCATTGTGAAGTGAGGCACGCTTTACGGTGGTTCCGGCAAGTTGAACCGGTTTTAAATTGGCTACCGGGGTGATGGCTCCTGTGCGTCCCACCTGATAAGTAATTTTTTCCAATGTGGTTTCGACCTGTTCGGTTTTAAATTTATAGGCCATTGCCCAACGGGGTGATTTGGCTGTGTAGCCCAATTCTTCTTGTTGATAAAGGCTGTTTACCTTGATGACTACTCCATCGGTTTCATAAGGCAGTTTATGGCGATTGGTGTCCCAATGATGGATGAACTCCAGTACTTCCTCCATCGAGTTTGCAAGTTTGCAGGCATCAGGGACTTTAAAGCCCCATTGGCGGGCTTTTTGTAAAGATTCAAACTGAGTAGTGATGGGCAATCGTTCTCCCACAATGCCATACATCAGGCAATCCAACGGGCGTTTTGCAACCTCAGCACTGTCTTGCAGTTTCAAACTCCCGGAGGCGGTATTTCTGGGGTTTGCATAGGGTTCTTCCCCTGCTTCAAGACGCTCTTCATTCATTTTGGCAAAGCCCGATAGAGGTAAAATAATTTCCCCTCTAATATGGAATTTCTGAGGAAAATCACCTTTGAGCTTTAGAGGAACTGAACGGATGGTTTTTACATTGTAGGTCACATCATCACCTTGCGCTCCATCACCTCGGGTTACTGCTTTTTTTAAAATTCCGTTTTCATATGTGAGACTCATTGAGGCTCCGTCATATTTGAGCTCGCAGGTGTATTGAACGGGACCATCAACCAGTTTTTTGAGACGTTTTTCCCAGTCGAGTAAATCTTCTTCAGAATAAGAATTGTCAAGCGAGTGCATGGGAAACTCGTGTACGACCGTCTCAAAGTTTTTTGTAATGGTGCCTCCTACCCGTTGTGTGGGCGAATTGGGATCAAAAAACTCAGGGTATTGTTCTTCCAACTGCTGCAATTGCTTGAGCATTTGGTCAAATTCAAAATCTGAAATCACCGGGGCATCCAGCACATAATAGTTGTAATTGTGTTGATTGAGTTCTTCTCGCAGTTGGTTGATTTTTTCCTTGATGTTCATTCTCTATTGAAAATATAAATCTAATACCTTAACTCTTTATTCAATCGTTTAATCTTATAATCTTTTTGCCTCTTCCCAAAAAACATCCATTTCGGCCAGTGACATTTCCATTAATGGCTTGTTGATGGCTTTTGCCTTTTCTTCAAGAAACTGAAATCGTTTGATAAATTTTTTATTGGTGCGCTCCAAAGCACTTTCGGGATCAACTTTTAAAAAGCGGGCATAGTTAATCATTGAAAAGAGTACATCCCCAAACTCGGCTTCAATTTTATTAGGGTTGTTTATATTGACCTCGTGTTGCAGCTCGTTGAGTTCTTCCTTGACTTTTTCAAACACTTGTTCAGGGAGTTCCCAGTCAAAACCCACTCCGGCAACCTTATCTTGTATGCGATTTGCTTTGACCATAGCCGGAAGTGATTTGGGCACTCCTTGCAGTACACTCGTTTTGCCTTCTTTGAGTTTGAGGTTTTCCCAATTTTTTTTGACTTCTTCCTCGTCGGCTACTTCTACATCACTATATATATGTGGGTGTCTTTCAATAAGTTTATCACAAATGCTATTGGCAACGTCGGCGATGTCAAAGGCTTTTTGCTCACTTCCAATTTTCGCATAAAAAACGATGTGGAGCAATAAATCGCCCAGTTCTTTTTTGACTTCGTTTAAATCATTTTCAAGAATGGCGTCACCCAGCTCATAGGTTTCTTCAATGGTGAGATGTCTCAGGGTTTGAATGGTTTGTTTGCGATCCCAGGGGCATTGTTCTCTTAACTCGTCCATGATGGTGAGCAGTCTGTCAAAGGCTTTTAATTGTTCTTCTCTTTTATTCATTGCGGGCAGATATATTTTATAAAATTACTGAATTGAGGACAACAAAAGTGATACTTTTTGAAGAAGTAATCCACAAGAAGTTGTTTATAATAAAAAAATCCTGCGCTTGGCAGGATTTTAGAATTTATAAAGTGATTCAACTTATGATTTTCTCGCTACAGGAGTTTTTCCTCCGCCACCTTTTTTAGAATTTGATACTTTGGGAGTTGATTTTTCAACAGGCACTGCTTTATTGGCTGTTCCTTTTGCTTCTGTTTGTTTTAGGATTTCTTTTGCCTCTTCTTCTGTGGGTTCAGAAAAGTCCATCAAATCTTTTTCTTGCAAAATATTATACCATTGGATGATTTTTTTGATATCACTGGTATAAACACGGTCTTCATCATAATCGGGAAGGATTTCGAAAAAGTACTCTTCCAGTTTTAGTTTGTCTTCTTTGTGACTGATGGCTTGGCCACCATTTTCTTTATCTTTAATTTTTTGCATTATTTGACGCAAAGGCACTTCTTCAGTCAAGGTGTAAATTGCAATTTCTGATAGCAAACTCACATTGTGGTGTGCGCCTACTGATATTTTTTTTCCATCAAGTAAAGACTCGGCCAGAAATCCAGTGCGTGTTTGTGTTTTTAATTCGTAGAGACCCGGTTTGCCGGAAATGGATAAAATCTTTTCTAAGCCCATAGAGTATTTTGAAATTTATGTATGATTTTTAAGTAAGGTTTGCCAAGGGGAAGCCCCTGTATTTGACAACAAAGATAAATATTGAAATTGAAAATAAAATTTTTTATCTCTTTTTCTTGAGGTTTGGAAATTTCATTCTGTAATCCACCTCAATTTTACCTTTGGATATATTGGTGAGTTTGCCTTTTATCAATCGTCTCTTGAGTGGTGATAATTTGTCTGTAAACAAGATCCCTTCAATGTGGTCATATTCATGTTGAATGACCCGTGCAGCCAGACCATCAAAGGTTTTGGTTTGCTGTGTAAAGTTCTCATCATAGAAAGAAATAGTGATTTTTTCTTTTCTAAAAACATCTTCCCTCACGTCGGGAATACTCAGGCAACCTTCATTGAAAGCCCATTCATCCCCGCTTTCTTCAAGAATTTTAGCGTTGATAAAGGTTTGTTTTAATTCTGCCAGGCTTTTTTGTTCTGCTTCACTGAGTTCTTCATCATCAGAAAAAGGTTCACAGTCAATGATAAAGAGTCTTATGGGAAGGCCTATTTGAGGTGCGGCAAGACCAACACCGCGTGCCTGATACATGGTTTCAAACATATTTTCAATCAAAGCATCCAGGTTTTTATAGTCTTGACTGATGTCTGTTGCTTTTTTTCTTAGAACGGGATCTCCGTAAGCTACAATGGGTAAAATCATATTTTGATTACACTTTGTTATACAAATATTCTTGTAAAATAATTGTGGCACTTATTTCATCAATGAGTGCTTTGTTGCGACGTTGTTTTTTCTTCAAACCACTATCAATCATCGTTTGAAATGCCATTTTTGAAGTAAAACGCTCATCGACCCTTTTAACGGGAATTTCAGGAATTGCTGTATTTAATTTTTTTATAAAAGCAGCAATATGAACTTCGACATCTGAGGGGGTGTCATCCATTCTTTTGGGTTCACCCACCAAAAATAATTCTACTTTTTCTTCAGACACATATTCTTTTAAAAAAATCAAAAGTTTTTTGGTTTCGACGGTGGTTAAGCCCGAAGCAATTAACTGGAGCTCATCTGTTACAGCGATACCCGTTCTTTTGGTGCCAAAATCGATTGCTAAAATGCGTGCCATACATAAAAATATGTGCAAAGGTAATACTTCTTTGCTTTCTGCTAAAGATTTGATGAAAGCATTTATCTTTGTAAAAAATAAATTCTAATGAATCATTTAAGAGTATTGATTGAACAAGCCTGGAACGACAGGTCTTTACTTACCTCAACTAAAACCATTACTGCCATACGCGAAGTCATATCACTACTGGACGAAGGAAAATTAAGAGTAGCCGAACCCACTTACAACGGCTGGCAAGTGAATGAATGGGTTAAAAAAGCCGTGGTGCTATACTTCCCCATTCAGAAAATGGAAACTTTTGAAGTGGGTATTTTTGAATATCACGATAAAATTCCTCTAAAAACGGGTTATAAAGAGAAAAATGTTCGGGTTGTTCCTCACGCGGTTGCGAGATATGGTGCTTATATTTCAGGCGGTGTGATTATGATGCCTAGTTATGTTAATATTGGTGCTTATGTTGATGAAGGCACGATGGTTGACACCTGGGCAACAGTGGGTAGTTGTGCTCAGATTGGTAAAAATGTACATTTGAGTGGTGGCGTGGGCATTGGTGGAGTTTTAGAACCACTTCAGGCAGCCCCTGTGATTATTGAAGACAATGCTTTTATAGGGTCACGCTGTATTGTTGTTGAAGGAATACGAGTTGAGAAAGAAGCTGTTTTGGGAGCCAATGTGGTACTTACAGGTTCTACAAAAATAATTGACGTGACCGGTAGTGAAGCGGTTGAGATAAAGGGCTATGTTCCTGCGCGGTCTGTGGTCATTCCGGGGAGCTATACTAAACAATTTCCTGCAGGAGAATTTCAAGTGCCTTGTGCCTTGATTATTGGAAAGCGAAAAGAGAGCACTGATAAAAAAACCTCACTAAACGATGCGTTGCGCACCTATGATGTGGCTGTTTAAAATCAATCAATTTCTAAATTAAAATGACTAGCTAAAGCAATCCACTGCGTTCTATTTTTATCTTGGTCGATGTTTTCTTTTTTTAGAGAGATTTTTTGCGTTCCAATGATGGGAATGGTTTCTTTGGGTGCATTTTCAGCTTGTTTGTACATCACATTATTGGAAAGTGCAACTGCCTTAAACCAAAGGTCATCAGCCTTGGGAGCCAATTCAAGAAAGCGTTTTTCGTCAAAAATTACATCAGGAAAAATTCCCGGCGGATATAACACCCCCTCTGCTCCAATGGCCATCATAGATTTTGGATTGTCTGCAGCGTTGCAAACCCATTGTTTGTAGGGTAAATAGGTGCCATTGGCATCCTTTTTTATACACCGAATTCTGTGGGCAATGATGTGCTTGGGAAATTTTAAATGAGTTTCATAAAGTGATCTTAACCAGCCTTGTCTATAAATACAATCATCATCACTCGTGACGATAGTAAAATTAGGAAAGTCTTTCAGGGAATGGATAAGTTTTTTGTGAGAACAATGTAAGTGGGTGAAACGTATTTCAAAAGCCTCACTTTCCAGTTTTTTCAATGAATTTGGAATGAGTGTTTTATGATCCAGATTGACCCATAGCACAACTTTTTTTGGTTTTGGATTTTGACTTAATATACTTCTAATGGTAATATGCACTTTTTCAAGCCTTGAAGGTATGGTTGTTAATGAAACAATAACAGGCAGCTCATTTCTTTGTTTCTTTGTTAATTTTTCTAGGGAGAAAAATTTTAGTTTTAAGGTGTGGAATAACGATTCCGGAAGTTCTTTAAGTTTCATTGTAATGAGTTATTCCGTGATGTTCTTTTTTTCAATCCCAAATGAAGTTTGAGTAATTTTTTCCTGAACAGTTTTTTTTCTGATGGCTTTATTTTTTGCAATAGTCTCAGGTGTTTTGTAACCCCGTTTGTGATCCAAATGAATGCAAATAGCTGAATAGCGTATTTGTTTAGATTTAATACCCAAATTAAACAAGCGTTCTCCAAGTTCTCGATCCTGACCACCATACTGCATGCGCTCATCAAAACCATTTATGGCAAGTATATCTGCTCTCCATCCGGAAGCGTTGTGACCATTCCAGGTGGCTTTTGTGGGGGTGAAAAAATTCAACAAGCCCTCAAAAATTCCTTTTGCTCTGAGTTTGGTGTTTTTGAAAGATGATTTCAAGCCTTTTGATTTTAACCAGTTGACATCAAAACATCGTTGGCTTAAAATATCATCTTTAGTGATAAGCTTTGAAATATCCATTGGCAACATAAAATAGCCGCCAGAGAGAAAATAACCCTGCTCTTTGTTTTTGACATGCACTTCAAGAAAATCTTTACGTGGGATACAATCACCATCAGACATGAGGATGTACTCTGATTGACAAGCGACAATGGCTTTGTTTAATATGCGTGATTTTTGAAAACCATCATCTTCTTGCCAGACGTGTTTTATGGGGTAATTTACTTCTTTTTGAATACGTTCAATTAAATCGAAAGTGGGTTGTTTTGAACCATCGTCGGCAATGACCACTTCAAAGTTTCTGAAAGTTTGTGTTTCATAACCCCAAAGGACTTTTTCAAGCCAGGCCTCTGAATTATAGGTGCTTATAACAACAGAAATTGCAAAAGCATTAATTAAAGAAGTTTCTTCTTGATGTGGTGCCATGTCGCAAAATTAGGTTTTTTTTCTGACCTCCTTTTTCTTTTTTGGAGAAATAAACTTTCATCCTTGTTTAAACTTTTAATGATTGTATAAAAATTTCAGCTTATTGCTGTGAAGTCATTTCCAAATACTTGTTCATTACCGCCAGACCTATCAAATGCTCTCTTTTATAATCAAAAAACTGTGATACATATTCATTGGCATTTTTAGTGATTTGAATTGCTTGTTCAGGATGATTGATATAATGGTTGAGTCGCTCTTCCAAGTCTGAATAATCGTCTTTTATTTCAATATAATGGTGATTTGCCTTGAGTTTTCCCTCCATAAACCAGGTTTCATATTTTGGTTTTGGCATCACTGCAACAGAGTTTGAAGACATAATCCATTTTAGATTACTTGCCACGTCATTCCCTTCAAGAGCTAGGATAAATTTGTATTTAAGATGGTCATAAATCGTGCTTTTTGCTACAGTCCATTCCTGGGGATATTTATTATTTTTTGTAATATCTCCCAAATCACACATAGGATGCTTAAAATATTTTTTCATAAAAGCAATGCGATGAGGTTTGCCATCCACTTTTCCTCTAAAAATTAATTTATTTGACTTTTCGTTAAACGCTAGTTTGTCTTTTATGAAAATAAAGTGCCGCACTTTTACTAATTTCAAAAGAACAGAATTCTCATTATTTCCGGCAATGGGTCTGCTTTTCACAATTGAAGGAACATCAGGAATATGCGTGACATCTCCCGGCACGAAGCTCCATTTATAACTCCCATTAAACCAAGAAATAATATCATAAGCATCCAAAAAGAACACCGAAGAAACACCCTTTCCCTTTTTAAAATCTGAGAATTGTTCCGCAGATTCAGGAAGTTTTTTGACGGTCTCAAGTTTGTTATAATAACGCACTCTTGAGTTTATATATGCGGCATCATCACTACTGGAAATCGAATTTAACTTTTGATGTAATCTTCTTTGAAAAACAATTTTTGGCAAAAATACCTTTGCATAATTCTTTATATAATAAGGCAGTTTCCATTTTTTTCCGGAAGCAAATAAAAAATTTAAATTCATATAGTAACATTAAACTCCAGAATTTGAAGCTTCAATTAGTAAAACAGTCTAAATAGTATGCCTTCCTTTTGGCATTGAAAGAATTTTAAAAAAATCAACCTGATCAAAAATCTCAATCTGAAATTTTAAAACGTAACAAAAATAACCATTTTTATTGAAATGTTTTAAACTACTAAAACTGCAATCAATAACAAGAATAACCTCTGTGAATTTATGTTTAAAGTAAAAAAGGTTTTAAATTTGACTTCTATAATTGAATCTGAAACTAAATTTTAATTTACCCCAAAAATTTTTATGATAAAACTCTCTGCTGTTATTATTACTTTTAATGAGGAAGAACACCTTGAAAAATGTTTAGTCTCACTGCAGGGAGTTGTTGATGAGATTGTTGTCGTAGATTCATTTTCAACAGACAATACGAAAGTTATTTGTGAGAAATATGGCGTAAAATTTATAGAGCAAAAATTTTTGGGATACAAAGAACAAAAAAACTTTGCCATTACGCAAGCTAGTTATGACCACATCCTTTCGCTCGATGGCGATGAAGCCCTATCAGAAGAGTTAAAAAATGCTGTACTTGAGTTAAAAAAGAACTGGAAACTCGATGGCTATTATGCCAACCGCAGGAATAACTATTGTGGACAATGGATTAAGCACTCAGATTGGTATCCAGACCGTAAACTAAGGCTTTTTGTAAAAGGAAAAGGAGCGTGGCGAGGAATCAATCCCCACGACTCATACAAACTTTTCAATCCAAAAAATTCAGGGAAATTAAAAGGTGATATTCTACACTGGATTTACAGAGACTATATTGAACACAATCAAAAAGTAGAAAGATTTTCAACCATAGCCTCACAGGCCTATTTTGATTTGGGAAAAAAATCGTCTATCTGGAAAATACTCTATCGTCCTGCCTGGGCTTTTTTTAAAGCATATGTTTTGCGACGTGGTTTTCTGGATGGCCTAAACGGCTGGGTTATTTGTGTGCAGACTTACAATGTTACCTTTCTAAAATACATCAAACTTTATCAACTCCATAAAAAAGCTAAAAAAAGTTAGGGAATAGTTAGTTTTCCAAACCCAGTTTTTTCTTCAATCTTTTTTTTCTGTGGAATTTTTCTTGAAATTTTTTTGTGTATTTCCACATCATCTCAAAAACCTCCTTTTGGTCTCGGTTTATCAACTCAGCATACCGTTTGCTCATAACTTCAACCATTTCTTTTTTGGGCGTTAAACGTGAAAAATTTTTAATTCTTTCTTCAAAAGTGAGCGTTTTGAAGTTCATCCTATTTAAATCTACCAAAAAGAATTGATATTTTTTTTCCTCTTTTTGAATCAAGGTATTACCGGGTGAATGGTCTTTAAAAAGGATATTATTTTCATGTAATTTAAAGGTAAAATCGGTTACCTCAATGAGTATTTGTTCCCAATTGGGATATTCAGGATTTGTGATTAATTCCCTAAAAGTCAAATCACAGTCCAGATGCTCACTCACATAAAAGCTTTTTTTCAACCCAAAAAATGAAAAATACTCAAAATAAGCCAAAGGCCTGGGAGTTCCAATGCCTTTTTCAAGAAGATGAGAAGCATTTTCAAAGGAACGTTTGGCTTTTGATTTTCTTAAAAATTTATACACAAATTGATTGAGAAGGTGTGGAACTTTAAACGATTTTACATTTATGGTCAAACCCAAAATTTCATTTAATTTGATTGCGTTTCTTCCGGGTTTAACAAAATGAGAGCCTTCAGTATCAAAATTATGAATAAAATGAGTGATTGACTCTTTTAAGTCGGTAGAAAGTTGTGAGAATTTCTTATGTTCCTGCACTGAAATAAATTTTGCCAAAGATACAATTTGTAATTATTATCATTTAAGACATCTCACTCTATTTTTCTGACGTATTTTTGCAAAAAATTAAATAGGATGATTTCTATCGAAATTGAAACCGCAATAAACCATCTTAACAAAGGCGGTATTATCCTTTACCCCACAGATACCATTTGGGGTATTGGTTGTGATGCTACCAATGAAGAAGCCGTTTCAAAAATTTACACCCTCAAAAAAAGAGATGAAAGAAAATCTATGCTCTGCTTGGTCTCTGAACTGCGTATGCTTGAAAAACATGTTTATGAAGTGCCGGATGCGGCTTATGATATCATTGAACACGCAGACAAACCCACAACCATTATTTATGACAAACCCGTGGGCGTTGCTAAAAACCTGATTGCAGATGATGACTCTTTGGGCATACGAGTGGTTAAAAAAGGATTTGCTTTTGAGTTGATCAAAAAATTAAAACGCCCTCTGGTTTCCACCTCGGCAAATATCAGCGGTTTTCCTTCACCAAAAAACTTTAGTGAAATCACTCCCGATATTTTGAACGGCGTTGACTATATTGTAAATTTGCCAGACGAAAATACCGCTTCAAAACCCTCAAGTATCATCAAATTAAAAAATGACGGTCAAGTACAGATTTTAAGAATGTAATATCACTATATGACCCCAAAAGTCAATCATAAAAAAGCGCTAAATCATCCCATTTTCAAGACGCTATCTGAAGCTACAGAACAACTCCACCTTGAAAGCTATGTTATTGGCGGTTTTGTTAGAGACTATTTCTTGAACAGAAACTCAAAAAAGGACATTGATATAGTAGCAGTTGGAAGCGGAATTGAACTCGCAAAAAAAACATCCCAATTACTTCCCGAAAAACCCAAAGTTTCCACCTTTAAAAACTTTGGAACTGCCATGCTAAAGACAGGTGATATAGAATTGGAGTTTGTGGGTGCCAGAAAAGAATCTTACGACCGTGGAAGCAGAAAACCGGCCGTTGAGGATGGCACTTTAGAAGACGACCAAAACCGAAGAGATTTCACCATCAATGCGCTTGCTTTAAGCATCAATAAAGATACTTTTGGGGATTTGATCGATCCATTTAACGGTATGGAGGATTTAGAAAATAAAATCCTACGCACGCCCCTTGATCCTGATATTACATACTCAGACGATCCTCTGCGAATGCTGCGAGCCATCCGGTTTGCCTGCCAGCTGAATTTTACAATTGAACATCACTCACTCGATGCCATAACCCGAAATAGAAAACGCATCAAAATCATCTCAAACGAGCGCATTACAGAAGAGTTACACAAAATACTTCTTTGCAAAAAGCCTTCTGTGGGGTTTGGATTATTACATAAAACGGGCCTTTTACCTCTCATCCTCCCGGAATTGACAGCTCTTGAAGGTATTGACGAAATTGAAGGACAACGTCACAAAGACAATTTTTGGCATACCCTGGAAGTAGTTGATAACATAGCTACTACCACAGACAACTTGTGGCTTCGATGGGCCGCATTGCTTCACGATATCGGCAAGGCACCCACAAAAAAATTTGACAAAAAAATTGGATGGACCTTTCACGGACACGAATTTGTCGGCGCAAAGATGGTCTATAAACTTTTTAAAAGACTTAGACTGCCACTTAATGACAAGATGAAGTTTGTTCAAAAAATGGTGTTTATGAGTTCGCGTCCCATTGCCATTTCAGATGATGTCACAGACAGTGCAGTGAGACGCTTGGTTTTTGATGCCGGAGATTCTATTGAAGAATTGATGACTCTCTGTGAAGCAGATATCACCACAAAAAACCCTAAGAAATTTAAACAATACCTCAACAACTTTAAAAAAGTAAGAACGCGCATCATTGAAGTAGAAGAACGCGACCAGATTCGCAATTTTCAACCACCTGTAAGTGGTGAGGAAATCATGGAAACATTTAAACTAAAGCCATCACGCGAAATAGGCATTCTAAAAGATGCCATCAAGGAAGCTATTCTCGAAGGAGAAATCCCCAATGAATATGATGCTGCAAGAGCATTTATGTTTGAAAAAGCTGAAAAAATGGGATTAAAAAAATTATAACTTGTTGATGCTATGAAAAAAAATAAATCTGTCATTATCTGGCTATTTACCGGCTGTTTTTTAATATTTATTATGGTGCTCGTAGGTGGAATTACTCGTCTTACAGATTCCGGTCTGTCGATGACCGACTGGCACATTATCACCGAAGTTATTCCACCACTTAGTGAAGCACAATGGGAAGCCGCTTTTGAAGAATACAAACAGTTTCCTGAATATCAAAAAATAAACAGCAATTATGATTTTCAGCTGGAAGATTACAAATTTATTTATTTCTGGGAGTGGTTTCACCGGCTTCTAGGGCGTTTGCTTGGAGTGGTTTTCATCATCCCTTTTCTGTACTTTTTGGTTAAGAAAAAACTCGATAAAGAAACACTCAAAAACTGTATCATCCTTTTGTTTTTAGGGGGTTTTCAAGGGTTTTTGGGTTGGTATATGGTAAAAAGCGGCTTGGTAGATATTCCCTATGTGAGCCATTACCGTCTGGCAATGCACTTGATAACTGCTTTTGTTACTTTCTCATTTACACTTTGGGTTGCATTAAACTTAATATACCCCAAAGAGAAACCTCAATTTCCTTCATTTAGAAACCTAATCCGATTCAGTTTTGCGATACTCATTATTCAGATTATCTGGGGGGCATTTGTAGCAGGACTTAATGCAGGTTTAATTCACAATACCTGGCCTTTAATGAATGACGGAAAACTCATCCATGAAACAGTAACCATCGAGCAAAACCCTGTTTGGAGAAACTTTATAGAAGGAAAAAGCGGGGTACAGTTTGTGCACCGTTATTTGGCATACATTGTTGTGGGATTGATTTTGGTTATTTGGTTTAAAGCTAAAAAATTAACCCTTACCTTTGCCCAGAAAAGAAGTATTGACTGGCTGCTTATTTTAGTGGGTGTTCAGTTTGTTTTGGGTGTATTTACATTGATATATGCCGTGCCTTTATGGCTGGGAGTTGCCCACCAAATTGGAGCGTTTTTCTTATTGGGAGCTATGACGTTTTCATTGCATCGGTTTAGTAGGTAGTTACTAATATTAAAAAAACTTAAAATATGATATTCCGTTTTAGAGTCATTCTTGACGCTCACGATGATGTGTTTAGAGACATTGAAATCTCACAAGAGGCTACATTAGAAGATTTTCACAACGCCATTACTCAGTCTTTTGGATTTGGTGGTCAGGAAATGGCTTCCTTTTTTACCAGTGACGACCAGTGGAATCAAGATGAAGAAATTTCTCTTTTCAGTATGGATGACAACGGCAGGGATATGCAAAACACCTTGCTTGAAGATGTGGTTTCTAAAGACCAAACAAAACTCATTTACATCTATGACTTTTTGAGTATGTGGACCTTTCTGGTTGAACTGGCAGATATTGCTGAACCCACTCCAGGAACTTTATACCCTAATTTGATGTTTGCTCACGGCGAAATCCCAGACGAAGCCCCTGAAAAAGAATTTGAAACAGAAACACTCTTTGATGACGAAGAGCTTGATGACGATTTTGATCCCGATGACTATGACGATTTAAATTTTGATGAAAATTGGAATTAGACAAGTCATTTTGGGAAGAACGTTATAAAAATCAATCAACAGGTTGGGACCTTGGCGCAGTTTCTGAACCACTTAAAGTCTATATTAATTCGCTCCAAGACAATTCAATCTCTATACTAATTCCCGGAGCCGGCAACAGTTATGAAGCTGAATACCTTCACTCCAAAGAATTTAAAAATGTGGATGTGATTGATATTGCAGCTCAGCCTTTAAAGAACTTTCAGATACGAGTGCCTGAATTTCCTCAAGAAAACCTCATTCAAACCAACTTTTTTGATTGGACAAACACCTATGACCTCATTCTTGAGCAAACCTTTTTTTGTGCCTTAGATCCTGCTTTACGCCCCGCTTACGCGAAAAAAATGAGTGAACTGTTAAACCCAAAAGGAAAACTTGTGGGAGTACTCTTTGATTTCCCTTTAACTAAAGTAGGACCCCCTTTCGGCGGAAGCCAAGAAGAATACCTCTCTTATTTTGAACCCTATTTTGAAATTAAGAGGATGGAAAGGTGTTATAATTCTATTAAGCCAAGAGCCGGTAACGAACTCTTTATTATCTTTGAAAAACTTTAGCTTATAAATTATGCACCTAGAGAAAGACCAAATTTTAGACCACACCAAAATTCAGCATATAGTAAAGAGAATGGCCTATCAAATCTATGAATCCAACGTGAATGAAACGCAAATCATTCTCGCCGGAATTAAAGAAAACGGTTTTTTACTAGCTAAAAAGCTAAAAAAGGAAGTGGAAAACATTTCGCCGTTGAAAGTGGTGCTTTGTGAAATTGTCATCAACAAAAAGAATCCACTGGGTAGCATAACCTCTTCGCTCTCGCTCGATGAAATTAAAAACCAATCGATCATTGTGATTGATGATGTGCTCCACTCCGGTGGCACATTAATTCACGCTGTAAAATATGTTCTTGAGGTTCCGGTTAAACAAATTAAAACGGCTGTGCTTATTGATAGAAATCACAAAAAATTTCCGATAAAAGCAGATTTTAAGGGTATTTCTCTTTCAACTTCTATGAATGAAAATGTGGCGGTTATTTTTGAAACTAAAAATGACCGGGCAATACTAGAGTAAACTATTTCTGATTTCCTCCACAATCTCATTGGGTTTCTTTTCATCTGTTTGAATCACAATATCTGCCTGCCGGTAATAAAAACTTCTTTCAAAAAGATGCTTTCTTATAAAGTCTTCAAGTTCTCTTTTTGATTTTAAATGGCTAATAAGGGGTCTGTTCTCCTTTTCATTAAACAACCGCTCTGTGAGGGTTTTGATAGATGCGCTAAGGTAAATTGAACAGGTGTTTGAAGCACTTTTAATGTGATTGATATTTTCACCAAAACATGGAGTTCCACCGCCAAGACTCAGAATCTTGATTTTAGGGCTTTGCAATAGTTCTAAGAGGTAACTTTCTTCCTTTTTCCGAAAATAAATTTCACCTTTGCTAAGAAAGATTTCAGGAATTGTCAGTTCTTCCTTTTCTTCAATGTATTGATCTAAATCAATATGTACACTCTTGAATGTCGTCGCCAGAAGTGAGGCAATTAAAGACTTTCCGCTGCCCATATAGCCCATTAAAACAATACTTTTTTGCATGATAAACAACTATGAATTAAGAGGGTAAAAATAAGGATTAATTTTTTCTAAAATTAATTTAAGGATTGCTTTGATAAATAGATATAATGATACTATATTTGCACCCGCATTACAGAAATGTGTTGAGTTCATTAAAATTTAGATCTGGTAGCTCAGTTGGTAGAGCATCTCCCTTTTAAGGAGAGGGTCCTGGGTTCGAGCCCCAGCCAGATCACAAAAAAGTTCTAAAAGTTTTTTGGCGACCTGCCTGCGTTAGGCAGAGAAGTTTGTCCCGTTTTTAGCGATAGCAGAATATAGGGAAACCACAGCCAGATTACTCATTAAAGTTTAAGCTCTCATTAAACTTTATAAAAAAAATACCTTAAAGGATTTTCTTCCTGAAGCCTTTAAGTTCATCCGCCCGGATGCTGGAATTGGTAGACAGGCATGGTTGAGGGCCATGTGTCCTTTAGGGCGTGTGGGTTCAAGTCCCACTTCGGGCACTTTAATACTTCTTTTTTTTAAATATCTCTTTACTTTTCATACATTTACTCGGTTTAATAAAAATTCATACACATTAAACATTTTTTAAATGGGAATTAAAACTCAATTCAGCATAAAAGATTTAGAACATTTGAGTGGTATCAAAGCACATACCATTAGAATATGGGAAAAAAGATACAACTTACTTGAACCAGATAGAACAAATACAAACATCAGGTATTATGATTTGGAAAACCTGATGAAACTCCTCAATGTAACCTATCTGTACAACCACGGTTACAAAATATCTAAAATTGCCTGTCTCAAGAGTAAAGAAATAAAAAATATTATTGAGGAATCTGGCCTGCACGATTCAAAGGAGGTTTTTGCACTTTCTGAGTTGAAGTCTGCAATGCTTCATTTTGACCCCCAATTATTCCAATCCACCTTTGAAAATCTGGAAAAACAATACAATTTTAGGCAGATATTTTTTCATGTTTTCTTGCCTTTACTCAACGATATCGGACTTTTATGGCAAACCGGCACCATTGACCCCTCTCACGAGCGTTTTATTTCTGAACTCATCAAACAAAAAATAATCGTTCAGATAGAAAACAAGTTTTCTACCCAACCAACTAAAACAGAAAAGCTCTTTGTGCTTTTCTTACCTCTGGACGAAATTCATGAAATTGGTTTACTATATGTAAATTATGAGCTTTTAAACAAAGGTTACAAAACGATTTTTCTGGGAAATAACATCCCCACAAAAAACCTTCAACATTTGCTAAACCATCACGATAACATCGTTTTTGTTTCTTATTTAACGGTACAGCCAGAAAATGAAAACATAACTACTTTTATCCAGGAATTGTATGAAACTACTTGTAAGAATAACTCAAATGAAGTTTGGCTTTTTGGAAGCAAACTAATTAATCAACCCACAGAAGACTATCCAAAACCTTTCAAAGTATTCAAAGGCCTTTCAGATTTTATTGAAGCCATTTAAAAATGATAAAATATTCTTAATTTTTTTTATCAAATTTAAATTTGTTTAGAATCTGATTATTTTTGTTAAACAAATATGAAAAAAAATATATCCATTATTGGTTCCGGGTTTTCAGCATTGGCCGCTTCTTGTTATCTGGCTAAAGCAGGAAACAAAGTGACTATTTTCGAAAAAAACACAACTGTGGGCGGCAGAGCCAGGCAATTAAAAAAAGAAGGCTTTACATTTGATATTGGTCCCACTTGGTATTGGATGCCCGATGTTTTTGAAAAGTTTTTTGCAGATTTTAATAAAAAGCCTTCTGATTATTATGAGCTAATTAAACTCAACCCTGCATACAGTGTCTATTTTGGTGAAAACGATTTCATAACCATTGAAGACTCATTAGAAAAAATTTGTATTGCTTTTGAAAAAGAAGAAAAAGGAAGCTCTGTAAAGCTCAAAAAATTTATCGCAGAAGCACAAGACAATTACAACATTGCCATTAAAGACTTGGTCTATCGCCCGGGGGTTTCTCCACTAGAGTTGGTCACGCCGGTAACCATGAAAAAAATAGGTCAGTTTTTTAGCACCATTAGTAAAGAGGTGCGCAAAGAGTTTAAAAATGAGCGGTTGGTTGCCATTCTTGAGTTTCCGGTGTTGTTTCTCGGGGCAAAGGCTTCAAACACTCCGGCATTTTACAGTTTTATGAATTATGCTGATTTTGGTTTGGGCACCTTTCACCCAAAAGAGGGTATGTATAGCGTAATACTCGCCATGAAGGCATTAGCCGAAGAGTTGGGTGTCACCATCCTTACGCAACAAAATGTAGAAAAAATCATTGTTGAAAACAACTCTGCAATTGGCATTCAGGTGAATGGAAAAGAGATTTTATCAGATATTGTTTTGAGTGGAGCAGACTACCACCACACAGAAACTTTATTAGAAGAAAAACACAGGCAATACTCTGAAAAATATTGGGACAAGAAAGTTTTTGCCCCTTCCTCCCTACTTTTTTATGTGGGTTTTGACAAAAAGATTGAAAATGTAGAACACCACACCTTATTTTTTGATGTCGATTTTGAAAAACATGCACAAGCCATTTATGACACCCCACAATGGCCAGATGAGCCTCTCTTCTATGCTAGTTTTCCCTCAAAAACAGATGAGAATGCTGCTCCCGAAGGAAAAGAAGCCGGAATATTTTTAATACCTCTTGCACCGGGTCTTACTGATATTCCTGAAGTGAGAGAAGACTATTTTGATAAAATCATGATGCGTTTTGAAAAATTAACCAATCAAGAAGTCAAAAATTTTGTTATATTTAAGGAAAGCTTTTGTGTAAATGATTTTGTGGAACAATACAATTCATACAAAGGAAATGCATATGGCTTGGCTAACACTTTATTTCAAACAGCATTTTTGAGGCCTAAATTGAAAAGTAAAAAAGTAGAAAATCTATATTTCACGGGTCAATTAAGTGTGCCGGGGCCGGGTGTTCCGCCCTCTTTAATCTCGGGAAAATTAACAGCTCAGCTTATAGAAAAATATACTAACTAAACAATCAATAAAATCTATGAAAGCTTTATTTGACACTGTCTCTGAAAAATGCAGTAAAACTGTAACAAAGTCATACAGTACCTCTTTTTCAATTGCAACAAAGATGTTAGCTCCCTCAATTAGACAGGATATTTACAACATTTATGGATTTGTGAGATTTGCAGACGAGATTGTAGATTCTTTTCACGGTTATAATAAAAATCAACTTTTTAAGCGTTTTGAAGAGTCTTTGGAAAATGCGCTTGTTGATAAGATAAGCCTCAATCCCATTTTAAACTCTTTTCAACACACATTTCATAAATACAACTTAGATAAACATCTGGTTGATTCTTTTATGGAAAGCATGAAACTGGATTTATCCAAAACAAATTACTTGACACAAGAGGAGTTTAAAGCATATATTTACGGCTCGGCAGATGTGGTTGGGTTAATGTGTCTCAAAGTGTTTGTAAAAGGCGATCAAAAGAAATATGATGAATTAAAAGAATCTGCGATGCACTTGGGCTCTGCTTTTCAAAAAGTAAATTTTTTAAGAGACTTAAAAGCCGATTATGAAGATTTAAGCCGAAGCTACTTTCCAAACACCGATTTGGAAAAACTTGATGAAGATTCTAAAAACACCATCATTGCTGAAATTGAACACAATTTCAATATGGGATTACAGGGTATTCACCAATTACCGGCAGAAGCAAAGTTTGGGGTTTATACCGCTTTTATTTATTATAAAAAATTACTGAATAAATTAAAGAAAACCCCTTCAACTGAAATTAAGAATACCCGAATTAGAGTCAATAACTACCAAAAAATGGGGTTGCTTGCTCAATGTTATGTTAATTATAGACTAAACTTGCTTTAAAATGGAAATTTTACTTTGGATTGTTGTTTTTATCGGGACATTTTTCATTATGGAGTTCATGGCCTGGTTTACGCACAAATATGTGATGCACGGTTTTTTATGGAGTTTACACAAAGACCATCATAAAAAAGACCACGACAGCTGGTGGGAGCGCAATGACTTTTTCTTTATTTTTTATGCTATTGTCAGTATTGGTTTTTTTCTTTCCTGGAAAAACTATGATTTCTGGTTTGGATTGCCCATTGGGTTAGGAATTTTTGCCTACGGGCTCACTTACTTTTTGGTTCACGACATTTTCATTCATCAACGTTTTAAACTTTTTAGAAATGCCAACAACTGGTATGCAAAAGCCATCAGAAGAGCCCATAAAATGCACCATAAACACACCGGAAAAGATAAAGGAGAAAGCTTTGGAATGCTCATCCCGCCGTTGAAATACTTTAAAAAATAATTTATGGATTCACTTTATCTCTGGTTGAATCTCGCGTCAGTCTCCATTCCTTTTTTATATAGTTTTCACCCCAAGCTCAAACTCTATAAAAAATGGAAATATATGTTTCCGGCAATCGGAGTTATGATGCTAATCTTTATTCCTTGGGATATCATTTTCACTGCAAACGGTTATTGGGGTTTTAATCCCAACTACCTAACCGGAATTTACATCTCTAATCTCCCCATTGAAGAATGGTTGTTTTTTATCTGTATTCCCTATGCGTGTATTTTTACTCATTATGCTTTGCTTCACTACTTTCCAAAAATGCAACTCTCTGAAAAAGTTACAACCCGCCTCACCTATCTTTTGATTTTGGGGATGATTGTTTTGGTGGTTTTATTTTACGACAGATGGTATCCTGTCATAAATTATGGATATGCAATCCTTTTATTGGCATTGGTTCTCAGGTATGAAAAAGAAATCCTTCAAAAATATTATCTCACATTTTTAGTAATGCTCATTCCGTTTTTTATTGTGAATGGGGTTTTAACCGGAAGCTTCATTGAAGAACCAGTAGTCTGGTATGACAATAGTCAAAATTTAAGTTTAAGAATGTTTACCATACCTTTTGAAGACAGTATCTATGCTTTCACTATGATTTTAACTCCCCTTGTGCTCACTGAATATTGGGTTAGAAAAAATAAAACTGCATCTTAAATTTGTAAAGATTGAGTAAGATTAACAAACTTCTTTAATGCTTTTGACATCAATTTTGTAAATTGCACAAAATTTAAAATAAAGCTATATGTTTTCTAATTCCAACAAAACTATTTTAATCGTTTGTGCGTTTGTAATGATACTTTTTATTTCCTGTAAGGAGGATAAAAAAGCTACTCCAGCTACTGAAGCTTCAGAAAATCCTGCTCAAACTATCAATGACGCTCAAAAAAATACAACAAACAACAATGCAGAGGTTGCTCTAAACCCACCACACGGGCAGCCGGGTCACAGATGTGATATTCAAGTGGGCCAGCCATTGCCAAGTGGTAGTGAAGCAAAAACATCACCGGTAATCAATAGTTCACAAAGGTCTCCGGTTATCAACAACACCGGAAACGTTCCCGTTAATAACAGTAATTCCACTGCAAAAGTAAATCCACCTCACGGGCAACCGGGCCACAGATGTGATATTCAAGTGGGAGCTCCTCTGGAATAACATTGCACAAAATTTACATAAAATGTGAAGCTTTGAAAGTTTCACATTTTTTTTATAAAACAAATGGGTACTCATAGTATATTTACAAACAAATCAATCTAGCACATGAAACACCCACTCTTAATCTTATCTTGCAGCGCAATGATAATTTGGGTGTTCCATCTTACATAAAAAAACAATAAATACTTCAAATGAAACATCTTTTTCTAGTATCCTTTATTCTTCTTTTTTTAAGTTGTAAAACTTCAACTTCAAATCAATCATCAGATACCAATCAACAAGTTGTACAGATAAGTCCAGCAGATTATGAAAAACTCATAACCGCAGCCGAACTTAAAGAACATCTTTATATTATTGCTTCAAATGAAATGGAAGGAAGAATGACAGGAGAACCCGGTCAAAAGAAAGCTGCTGAATACATCAGGGATTTTTTCATTGGGAACAATATTCCATCGCCCCCGGGGGTTGATAATTACTTTCAGGAAGTACCGGCAAGTTTTTTTAGAGAAGGTAGTGGTATCAAAGACACAGAAAATGTAATTGCTTTTGTGGAAGGCTCCCAATATCCGGAAGAAGTGATTGTTATTACAGCCCATTATGATCACACCGGTATTGACAAAAATGGCAACATAAACAACGGCGCTGATGATGACGGCAGTGGTACCGTGGCAACAATGATGGTAGCTAAAGCTTTTCAAAAAGCCAAAGAAGAAGGCAACGGTCCCAAACGCTCTATTGCATTTCTTCTGGTTACCGGTGAGGAAGTAGGTTTAGTTGGCTCAAGGTACTATACAGATGTGGACCCCATTTTTAAACTTGAAAACACGGTAGCCAATTTAAATATAGATATGATTGGCCGCATCACACCTGAAAAAGAAGATAACCCCAATTATATTTATCTTATAGGTACAGACAGATTAAGCACCCAATTGCATACACTTTCTGAAGAAGTTAACAAATTGTATGTAAACTTGGAACTGGATTATAAATTCAACGCTCACGATGACCCCAATCGTTTTTATTATCGTAGCGACCACTACAATTTTGCAAAAAACAACATCCCTGTTATCTTTTATTTTAATGGCGTTCATGAAGACTACCACAAACACACAGACACCCCTGATAAAATTGAGTATGCGCTTTTAGAAAAACGTGCGCGATTGGTCTATCACACCGCTTGGGAACTTGCAAACAGAAAGGAACGCATAGCTCTTGATGTAAATGAGTAATTCTTAGCGAACCCGGTTAAATAATAGCTCTTTTCAAATTGTTAAAATTCCTGTAAAAACAGGAACATTCCTTACTTTTGCAAGGCTATAAAGAAAAATTAAGTTCCTGTTTTGATGCGTTTAATCTTGCCTTTTTTGGTTGCTATTTTATTTACAAACCTTGCCTTTTCTCAATACATTGAAGTACAGGAAAATCTCACGGCACAGCAACTTGTAGAAGATGTCCTGATTAACAGCCCTTGTGCCAATGTATCTAATTTTTCGGCTAGTGGCTGGGATGAATTCCCAAGTTATGGGTATTTTTCTGCCGGCAGTAGTGACTTCCCTTTTCAGGACGGTGTTTTGCTAACCACCGGAAAAGTATTATCAGCCATAGGACCAAATAATTCCTTATTAAGTGAAGGAAGTACAACCTGGGAGGGTGATATCGATTTAGAACAAGCCATCAATGAACCCAATACCATCAATGCAACGGTACTCGAATTTGACTTCTTACCCATAGCCAATAAAATTATTTTTGAGTACATCTTCTCTTCAGAGCAGTATTTTGATTACAACAATCCCAATCAGTGTAACTTTTCTGACGGATTTGCTTTTTTACTTAAAGAAGCCAATTCCCAAAATCAATACCAAAACCTTGCGGTAGTTCCCGGAACCAACATCCCTGTTAAAATAACAACCATTAGAGGAGAGGGCACGATTTGTCAACCCGCAAATCCCCAGTTTTTTGATGCTTACAATGGTATTGAACACCCCACAAACTACAATGGGCAGACCACTATTTTAAGAGCTGAAGCCATTGTAAATCCCGGGACACTTTATCACATCAAACTAGTTGTTGCCGATCAGGAAAATCCATTTTACGATTCAGCAATCTTTTTGGGTGGTGGCAGTTTTGCCGTAGAAAATGATTTGGGACCTGATCGTCTTTTTGCTACCGGAAATCCGTTGTGTTTTGGTGAAAACCTAACCCTTAACGCTTCTTTTGCAGGAAATAATCAGTATCAATGGTTTAGAAATGGCGTTGCACTGCCCGGTCAAACAAACCCTACTTATACTGTTACCCAGGAAGGTTTTTATGAAGTGGAAATTCAACTAGAAAACAACAGTTGTGATATCAAAGGCTCTATCACCATTGAGTATGACGACGTCATTTCAGTACAAAACACTACCTTGATACAGTGTGAAGAAACCAACAGCGGCATCGGTGTTTTTAATCTCTTTGATGCATCCGAGGCGATTGTTAACGGAAACTCTGCTCTACAGGTGGCTGCTTTTTTTAACAGTCTGTCCAATGCTCAAAACAATGTCAATCCCATAACAAACCCCACAACATTTACAAATACAGAACCCAATCAAAGGGTTTATGCACGGGTACTGAATCCCTTTGGTTGTTTTGCTACTGCACGAGTCACTTTAAACACGACCACAAATTTTTTACCGCCACTGGAAATAGCCGGCTGCTCGCTATCAAGCACTACACTTTTTGGCAACTTTGACTTAGCAGCAACCCGCCTTGAGATTCAAAACACTTATGGTTCAAATCTCGAGGTGAGTTTCCATCTCACCCTTGAAGATGCCTTAGCGGGACAAGATCAATTACCATTCAATTTTACCAATACCCTTCCTCAAATGCAAACACTCTTTGCAAGGCTCACAAACCAAGGTAGTTGTTTTGGTATCCTGCCTGTTTATTTAACAGTTATCCCCTCACCTCAGTTTTCAGGATCTGCAACGGCTACTTATTGTTTCGATACATTTCCTGAGCCCATTCTTTTAGACTCTGGAGTGATTGGCAATCAAACAGATTTTAATTTTCTTTGGAGCACAGGAGCTACTACACCTCAAATTTTGGTGACAAGCCCGGGTGAATATTCGGTAACCGTAGGTTTTGATCAGACTCTAAATGGTGTGACATACACCTGCAGCTCTACCCGAACAATAACCGTTATTGGCTCAGAATTGCCACAACTAAGTTATGAACTCACCGGTAGCTTTGGAAACCAAACGGCTGTCATTACTGCTTTGGGTAGTGGAAACTATTTGTATGCGCTCAACAATGAAAACGGACCCTATCAAGAAAGCAATGTGTTTGAAAACTTGCCGGGAGGCATTTATACCGTTTATGTATTAGACACAAATGGATGTGGCATCACAAGCATCAGACTTTTTGTGCTTGGCTTTCCAAATTATTTTACACCCAACAATGACGGTGTGAATGATTACTGGACACTTCGGGGTGTCAACCTTAGGAATAGTCTAGTGGAAAGCGTAGCTATTTTTGACCGTTTTGGTAAGATATTGCACTGGTTGGATTTCAACACCTTTGGTTGGGATGGTACCTATCGCGGTCGCCCCCTGCCCTCTTCAGATTATTGGTTTAAGGCAACCTTAAAAGACGGCAGTATTTACCGCGGGCATTTTACGCTCAAACGTTAGGATTTTACTATTTTTGGATTGCCTTTCGGCGAAAGCCTCTATAGAAAATAAACCTTAGGACTTTTTAGCCTTTCGGCGAAAGCCAAAAAAACAACACTACATGAAATTTCAACTGCAATCTGACTTTAAGCCCACTGGCGATCAACCTGCCGCCATTAAAGCACTTGTAGGCGGAATTGAAAGTGGTGAGCGGTACCAAACCCTGCTGGGCGTTACCGGAAGTGGAAAAACATTTACCGTTGCCAATGTAGTGCAGGAAGTGCAAAAACCCACGCTGGTGCTGGCACACAACAAAACACTGGCAGCACAACTGTATTCTGAATTTAAGCAGCTTTTTCCTAAAAATGCCGTTGAGTATTTTGTTTCATACTATGATTACTACCAGCCGGAAGCTTATATACCGTCAAGCGGAACCTACATAGAGAAGGATTTATCCATCAATGAGGAAATTGAAAAAATGCGACTAAGCACCACATCCTCTCTGCTATCAGGGCGGCGTGATGTGCTGGTGGTGGCTTCGGTTTCTTGTTTGTATGGTATTGGAAACCCGGTAGAGTTCCAAAAAAATGTGATCTCACTGGAAAAAGACATGGTCATTTCACGTACCAAATTGCTACACCGCTTGGTGCAAAGTTTGTATTCACGTACTGAAGCCGAATTCTTTCACGGTAATTTTAGAATCAAAGGTGACACAGTAGATGTATTTCCCAGTTATGCAGACGATGCGTTCAGAATCCATTTTTTTGGTGACGAAATTGAGGAAATTGAAGCTTTTGATGTTAAGACTAACAAAGTCATTGAAAAATATGAACAGCTCAATATTTACCCTGCCAATATGTTTGTGACATCGCCTGATGTGTTGCAGGGTGCCATACGCTCAATTCAGGATGATTTAGTAAAGCAAGTCGAGTATTTTAAGGAAATAGGTAAACATTTGGAGGCCAAAAGGCTCGAAGAGCGCACCAATTTTGATTTGGAGATGATTCGCGAGTTGGGTTATTGCAGTGGGATAGAAAACTATTCCCGTTATCTCGACGGAAGACAGCCCGGCACACGACCTTTCTGTTTGTTAGACTATTTTCCCAAAGATTATTTGATGCTGGTAGATGAAAGCCATGTTTCTATACCACAAGTAAGCGCTATGTATGGTGGTGACCGCTCGCGCAAAGAAAATCTGGTGGAATATGGTTTTCGGCTTCCGGCGGCGATGGATAACCGCCCCTTGAAGTTTGAGGAATTTGAAGCGCTGCAAAATCAGGTGATTTATGTGAGTGCCACGCCGGCTGATTATGAACTGGAAAAAAGTGGTGGTGTAATTGTAGAACAAATCATTCGCCCCACAGGTTTGCTAGACCCGCCGATTGAAGTGCGCCCCAGTTTAAATCAAATTGATGATTTGATAGAAGAAATCCAGTTGCGTGTTGAAAAAGACGAGCGTGTTTTAGTCACTACCTTGACTAAGCGAATGGCAGAGGAACTTACTAAATATTTGACCCGCATCAATGTGCGTTGTCGTTATATTCACAGTGATGTAGATACACTGGAACGTGTAGAGATTATGCAGGACTTGCGTTTGGGTTTGTTTGATGTGCTTATAGGTGTTAATTTATTGAGAGAAGGGCTGGATTTGCCGGAAGTTTCGCTGGTTGCCATACTGGATGCAGACAAGGAAGGTTTTCTGAGAAGTGAGCGCTCACTCACCCAAACGGTGGGAAGGGCTGCTCGAAACCTCAATGGAAAAGCGATTATGTATGCAGACAAGATTACCCGAAGCATGCAGGCCACGATTGACAGCACCAATTATAAAAGGGAAAAACAGATGACGTATAATCTTGACAATAACATCACTCCTACCCAAATTAAGAAAAGCCTTGACAATGCTCTTACCAAGCCCAAAACGAAAGCCTATTCTATTGAGGAAATGCTTGTTCATGCTGCTGAAGATACTGCTAACACCTATGCAACCCGCCCAGAGTTAGAGAAAAAAATTCGCGATACCCGCAAAGCGATGGAAGCTGCTTCTAAAGAGTTGGATTTTATAAAAGCAGCTAAAATGCGTGACCAAATCAAGGTGTTGCAAAAGCAGTTGGAAGGGATTGAGTAGCTTCTTTTTGGTTTCTTGTTTGTAGTGTCAAAAATAATATTGACGCTTCTACTATTTTTAGCCGATTTGTTTTCTTTTAAATTTCACCGTCAATAACAAAAGAATAGCTAACGACTCTTTAACCATTTCCTGTAATGAATTTACAAGGCAATCCTCTGATGGAATATAGACACTAAAAAAGAAAAAAACAGATTAGCCCAAACCATCTAGGATAACTAATTTTTCTTGTGGGAATAATTTGTAGGTATGCGTTCCAATTCCCTACTAGAATCACAAATAAAAGTGAAGTGAAAAACGCACTAACTCATTGCCCATTCTACAAATACTCACTATCTTTAGTTCAAATACAGCTACTATGAATTTACACAATTACATACGCACTATCAACGACTTTCCAAAACCCGGTATCGTATTTAAGGACATCACTCCCCTGCTAAACAGTCCTGAGGCAACTTCGGCTTGTCTGGATGAATTGATTGCTATGCTAGAAGGGCAAAAGATAGATAAAGTGGTAGGCATTGAATCACGTGGATTCTTCTTTGCCACGCTTCTCGCCCACCGTTTAGGTGCCGGTTTTGTACCCATCAGAAAACCGGGCAAATTGCCCCACACCACCATTAAACGCAACTATGCCCTGGAATATGGAGATGACCATATCGAAATGCACATCGATGCCATCGAAAAAGGCGACCGGGTATTGCTCCACGACGATGTACTGGCCACCGGCGGAACAGCCAAAGCAGCTTGTGAACTCATCGAGCAGCTGGGCGGCCATATTGTACAATGTAATTTTTTAATGGAACTAGAGTTCCTTAACGGAAGGAGCAAGATTGCAAACTACGATGTGCAGTCCGTTTTGAAATATTAAAAATCTTAGACAACACATGTGAGACGTTAGACATAAGAGTCTCTTCTCTATATTCTATATTCTATATTCTATATTCTATATTCTATACTCTATTTTCTCTTTTCTAAAATTCTCCGGTCATCGGTCACCCCTCTTCCGTCATCGGTCATCCGTCACAACACTCCTACTTCACCAACACCTTCTTATGCACACTACCAAAATCACCGCTAAAAGTCACAAACAATGTCCCTTTCCAGTCTGGATTCAAGTTTAAAGTGATTTTTCCGTTGCCTTGTTCTATAGAGTTTTCATAAAGCCTTTGTCCCAGCACATTGTGAATGCTGATGTTGATTTCGCCAAGTATGTTGTTTAAGTTAAAAGAAACCTCATTTTGAGCGGGGTTGGGATAGGGTCCCACAATGTTGTTTTGCGCCCAATCACCTGCTGAAAGATTTGTGATATCAAAGGTCCAAAAACCTTCAGGAGCCACAATAGGTCGGGTTAAGGTCTTGCCCGAATTGGCTTCTGCCCAAATATAATATTCAATACTGGTGGCGCTTGAGGGAACCGTTAAATTGGTTACCCAAATATCGTCATTATCAAATGTCATTGCCGTTTCTTGAAAATTGGTATCTCCGGTTTCTCTCCAGAATACACTGGCTTCATTGATGCCCGTATTGTGCTTGATCATGGCATCCACGGGTATCCCAACGGTCGTGTTTGACTCCTCAATGGGTTGGTGCACAATCCACAAAGGATCTGCTACTCCAATTGCGTGGGTAATACAATGAATGGCACCGTTTGAGGCAATTAAATTCTCTCCCGTGTTGTCCACATCAATACCCACGATGGTGTATCCGGGAAGTAACTCTTCATATTGTGCGAGTGCAGGTCCATCGACTTCAGGTCTGTATGTAGGAACAATAACGGTTCCATTAACAAAAACCGAATTGGTATAGGTTCTATAATAGCCTCCGGTATCGGGATAATTCCCTCCTGTACTAGGAGGTGCATCAATCCATTCAATTTTATAATCAGTTCCAAATGGGGTTTGAAATGTAGAAGTTACATAGTTGATATTAGCCTCAATCTGAGGGCCGTCTGCCACACCGGAAGGATATCTACTCACCAAAATAGTTTGTTCATCTAGGAGTTTCATATGCATATCAATGTGGTCAATGGGGTCCCAAGGGGTTTGGTCCATCTTGATATAGCGCGTAATTCCTTGATAATTGAACATGATATCATCTATATCGGCTTCAGTCTTTGGAGTCACTCCATATGGGTTTCCTGGCTGATTTTCTTCAAGGATTAATTTGGAAGCAAAGGCGGTACCCAATCCGTCATTCATAAAGTTACCACCGGTGTTCACCAAATCGTTGGTGCCTGAATTGGTTCTATAAATGGGAATACCCACATAATTGGCATGTGCAGCAGGCATTTCGTTATCAAGTGGCCTGGGACGGTTGTAGATCCAGTCAACCAAAGCGCGGTCTTCTACATCATTTTCATAAATGGTATTGCCGGCATAGTCTCGCATCCAAATCGAATTACTTGGAGCATTGAGAAATTCAACCTGACTCATATCCACACCGTTTGTATTGAGATAAGAAGAAACAGCTCCTTGATTTTGAGTGGTAATCAAAACCTTACATTCCTCAACGGCTGCCTGAACAATTTGTAGTAAGATGTTTTGATAGGCATTGGTCCACCGAATGACCAAATATTCAATTTCTTCCCATTCGGCAGCAGTTCTCACCGGAACACTGGGCGGAGGGGTAATTTGTGTACTTTTAAATTGAAAATCGGCTACAAGACCTTTTTCAGTCTCTGAAAATCCTTTGGGCAATAAGGGCTCTTGCTGCGCACGCATCTGAAAAATAGATGAAAACAACAAACAACATAACAGCACGGGGAAAAACTTTTTCATAGGTAATTTTAATATAAAATTAATTGATGGCATTTTTTGTAACATACAGTTTCCAGGCAAGCAAAAGAAGTTGCCACTTTTTGGCTTTACTCAAGTCCAGTCGTTGCTTTGTAAAGCTGGGCAAAAGGAGTTTGTTGAGTTTCGCCAAAATCGTAAAAACTGTTTTTTTCACACGCCTAAGTTACGAAATTAAGTGAAAAAGTCATAAAACAAAAAAACTCCCTCCTAATAAAATAGGAGAGAGTTTAGATTCTTTAAAAAGTAGTTTTTCTTATAAAGAGGCTACGTGCTTTGCCAGTTTTGATTTTAAGTTGGCCGCTTTGTTATCATGAATGATATTTTTCTTAGCCAATTTGTCAATCATAGAAACTACAGAAGGGTAAAGCTTTTCAGCTTCTGCCTTGTTCTCAGTCTCTTTCAATTTTTTGATTGCAGTTCTGGTTGACTTATGCTGATAACGGTTAATAACGCGTTTCGCTTCGCTGCTTCTAATTCTCTTTAACGCCGACTTGTGATTTGCCATTTGTACTTTTCTTAATTTGTAATTCGTTGTTTTGTAGTCCGTAGGGGAATCGAACCCCTGTTACCAGGATGAAAACCTGGCGTCCTAACCCCTAGACGAACGGACCGTTTGTTTTGGGTGTTTTAGTTGAGCAAAAACCCTAAATAAAACATTCACTATTTCAATACTTTGTAGTCCGTAGGGGAATCGAACCCCTGTTACCAGGATGAAAACCTGGCGTCCTAACCCCTAGACGAACGGACCATGCGCTTTTAATTGCGGATGCAAAAATACAATTATTTTTGAAAGCTACAATTGCTTATCAAACTTTTTTATTTTTTTTAATATGCTTTCGCGAAAAGCACTCGTTTTACAGAGGGTTTGCCACTATAAACACAAACACCCTCCTCCTCTTTTGCGTCCAATGGGATGCACCGAATGGTTGCTTTGGTTTCGTTTTTAATATGTTCTTCCGTTTCGGCTGTGCCATCCCAGTGAGCACTTAAAAATCCACCCTTGGTTTCTAATACGTCTTTAAACTCATCAAAAGAATTCACTTCAGTGATACTTTCATTTCTGAATTTGAGTGCTTTGTCAAAGAGGTTAGTCTGAATCTCTTTCAATAAATCCTCAAGCTTATTAGCCAAACCGTCTCTTTCAACAATTTCTTTTGTTAAGGTATCTCTTCGGGCAACTTCCACCGATTTATTTTCTAGATCTTTCGGTCCTATTGCAATGCGCACAGGAACGCCTTTGAGTTCATATTCATTAAACTTCCAGCCCGGTTTATGGGTGTCTCTTTTATCAAGTTTTACTCTAATTCCTTTCGCTTTAAGCTCTTTGACAATGGTTTCTGCTTCTGCGCAAACGGCATCATATTGCTCATCATTTCGGTAAATGGGAACAATTACCACTTGGTCTGGTGCCAGGTTTGGGGGAATCACCAGGCCGTTATCATCACTGTGTGTCATCACCAAGGCGCCCATCAAACGTGTGGATACTCCCCAGGAAGTTGCCCACACATAATCGAGCTTCCCGTCGCGGTCTGCAAATTTTACGTCAAAGGCTTTTGCAAAATTCTGTCCCAAAAAGTGAGAGGTTCCGGCTTGTAAGGCTTTTCCATCCTGCATGAGTGCTTCAATACAATAGGTTTCCAAAGCACCTGCAAATCGTTCACTTTCGGTTTTGGTTCCTTTTATCACGGGTATGGCCATAAAGTTTTCAGCAAATTCAGCATAAACGTGCATCATTTGTTCAGCTTCTTCAATAGCTTCCTGTTTGGTGGCATGAGCCGTGTGACCTTCCTGCCATAAGAATTCAGCAGTGCGTAAAAACAAACGCGTACGCATTTCCCAACGCACCACATTGGCCCATTGGTTTACAAGTATGGGTAAATCTCTATAGGACTGTACCCACTTTCTGTAGGTATCCCAAATAATGGTCTCTGAGGTAGGCCTCACAATCAACTCTTCTTCCAGTTTGGCATCCGGATCTACAATAATCCCGCTTCCATCCTCTGCATTTTTGAGCCTGTAGTGTGTCACAACAGCACATTCTTTAGCAAAACCATCTACATGGCTAGCTTCTTTACTGAAGTAAGATTTTGGTATAAAGAGTGGAAAATAAGCATTTTGATGCCCGGTTTCCTTAAACATTCTATCGAGCTCTGCCTGCATTTTTTCCCATATAGCATATCCATAAGGTTTAATGACCATACAACCCCTCACCCCTGAGTTTTCTGCTAAATCTGCTTTGACAACCAACTCGTTGTACCATTTTGAATAATCTTCTCCCCTTGTGGTTAAATTCTTTCCCATACCTTTTAGATTGGCATAAATATTGTGTTAAATGTGTTAAAGTATTCTTTGCTTTTTGCAAAACTACTTAAATTTATAGTGTTGAACAATTAAAAACCGTTGTTATGAAAACTTATACAAATAATAATTTCTTTTACAGGCTACTTGCTGTCGCCGTGCTAAGCTTTAGTTTGGTTTCCTGTGGCACGTCAAGAGAGACCGCTTTTAACGACAACGACGGTATTTACAATAATTCATCAAATAGTGATATCAATGATACCGAAGAAGTTGACAGAAATTATTACAAGCAATATTTCCAAACCAAAGCTCAGGCATATTCTGATATACCTGAAGAAAATGTAATTTTTACAGATATTGAAGCTTACACATCTTCCGATGCTTACATCGATGAAGAAGGTGTGATTCACGAAGAATATACCGGTTATTCTGAATCCTATGGCCCTTGGGGCGAAAGTTCTGAAGTCACCGTAAACATCTATTCCAATCCCGGTTTTGGCTATTATAACTACTGGCACAGACCTTACTGGTGGTATGGAAGCGGCTGGGGAATTAGCTACTGGGGTTATGGCGGATTCTACAGACCTTTCTGGGGTTTTGGACACCCTTATTACTGGTCACCATGGGGTAGTGGTTATTACTATGCGTACAATCCTTACCACAACCCATATTACAACCCCTACTATGGTGGATACTCAAACTATGTAGCTTACAACAGAGGAAGACGAAATACAGACTACAACAGGTCAAACCGCTCTGTAAACAGAGGTTCTAATGCTGCAACTCGTTCAAATAGAAGCTACTCAAGATCTGAGGCAAATCGACGAATTAATACTAGCAGCCGCTATGAAAACTTGAGAAGAAATTCCTCACAGCGTTCGAGAGAAAACACAACCCGAACAGCTCCTACTCAAAGACAAAGAAGTCAAAATGTGAGAGGAACAAACAACTCGAGAAATTTTCCTTCTTCTAATACAACACGTTCTACAAACACAAGAGGTTCAGGAACGACAACCAGCAGAGGGGGTTCAAACGTGCGCTCAAGTGGTGGAACATCATCTCGTTCAGGTGGTGGCACCAGTAGCAGAGGCCGAGGCGGCAGAGGTTAAAATTCACAAAATCTAATTCAAAAAATTATTTCAAATGAAAAGAATCTATTTCTTAATCATATTGTTATTGGCTTGCCCAATACTATTTGCTCAAAGTTTTGTGGATGCACTGAGATACAGCTCAGAAAGCTTACACGGAACGGCTCGTTACAGCAGTATGAGTGGTGCTTTTGGAGCATTGGGTGGCGACTTGTCTGCCATACAAATTAACCCGGCAGGTTCAGCTGTATTTTTGAATAATACAGCCGCAGTCTCGCTTTCTTTAAGTGACATCAAAAATGAAACAAACTACTTCAATAACTCCAACAAAACATTTAATACCGATTTAAGTTTCAATCAAGCCGGATTAGTCTTTGTTTTTGATACCGGTAATCAGGAATCTGCCTGGCGAAAATTCACATTGGGTTTGAATTTTGATGTGACTAACAATTTTGATGATGCTTTCATTGCTTCAGGCCAAAGCACGACGTCTATTGATCAATACTTTTTGGGCTATGCACAAGGAGTCCCATTGGACTTGTTGCAACTACAATCCGGTGAGACGATTTCAAGTTTGTATCGGTTTTTAGGTGAAACCGAAGGCTTTGGTGCCCAGCAAGCCTTTTTGGGCTTTCAGTCCTTTGTCATCGACCCGGCTAATATTGAAAATCCTAACAACACAGCCTATATTTCAAACATAGGTGCCGGACTTAAAAATCAAGAATACAGTAAACAAACCTCGGGTTACAATGCCAAGTTTACTATCAATTTAGGAACTCAAATCAATGACAACTTATTTCTAGGACTAAACCTCAATTCGCACCTCATTGATTACAGGGAATCCACTTTTTTCTTTGAAAGCAACTCAAACTCTGAAAGCCTGGTGAATCAAATTGGCTTTAGAAACAATCTGGCGGTTGTGGGAGACGGTTTTTCAGCTCAATTTGGAATCATTAGCCGAGCGACAGAATTTTTTAGATTTGGACTTACTTATGACACCCCTACCTGGTATAACATTTTAGAAGAAACCAGCCAGGCAATTTCAACCCAAAGAACTGAAGGTGGTGAAAGCATTACAGAACGTATTCAACCCAATATCATTAATATTTATGAAGAATACACCCTTAGAAGTCCCGGAAAACTCTCTGCAAGTATGGCCTATTTATTTGGCACAAACGGACTTATAAGCGTAGATTATTCCTATAAGGATTATTCAACGATGCGATTCAGCCCGGGTAACATTGCAGCTTTTGCCCAAGAAAACACTAAAATAGACGACTTATTTAAAGGAGCCTCTACCATCAAAGTTGGTGGTGAATACAGACTCAACCAACTAAGCCTGAGAGGAGGCTTTCAATTTGAAGAAAGCCCTTATAAAAACACTGAAATAATGGATGATTTAAACGGTTTTTCTTTAGGTCTTGGTTATAACTTTGGCTCTTTTAGAGTGGATTTGGCTTACGCCAGAACAGAACAGGAAAGACAAGAACAGTTTTTTCCAAATAGTGCCTTTTCCAATGCAACGATTGTAAATACTTCCGAAAACTTCTTTACACTCACGACAAATTTTACCTTTTAAATTGTTGTATTAAAATACAAAAAAGAGCCATTTTCAATCAAGAATATGGCTCTTTTAAGTTATTAAAAAAGTTTTGCTCCTTTATCTCTTCAATGTAAAATGTGCTCTAAATTCTTTTTCCCGGTCGTCTTCACGATAGACCACTCTAAACCAGTAATCACTCGAGGGTAACGGCCTGCCGTTGTATGTGCCGTCCCAGCCTGCCCC
>Ga0207422_1001425_pt1 | contig 47318 bp, 38 predicted proteins | sample MarCyaLeptolynsp_FD_187757 | JGI IMG/M metagenome (GOLD analysis project Ga0207422, IMG submission 187757) | Marine cyanobacterial communities from Panama - species 1 Leptolyngbya sp. (SPAdes) | ecosystem: Environmental > Aquatic > Marine > Unclassified | place: Panama: Panama City | collected... | reverse complement strand
TGCGTCCGGACGGCCAGATAGCCGCAAAAGGGGAGTCAACGCGTGAGATGAGGCACCCTTTTTCGTGTCCGAGAGTGCCTAGCTCCGTCGATCGCGACGGCCAAAGGCACAGCTCGGGAGCTCGGACTCAACCCGCACTCAACCAACCCTTGGTTGGGTGCGCGGGTAGCGCAACGTGACGTGGCCCGTCGGAACCTACTGGATGCGTCGGGCACACAGCGTCGAGTGTCCTGCGGCCGCCGGCCCCTAGAACGCGAGCAATCGAGCCGAATGCCTGCCTTGCGAAACGCACGGCAGGCACAGGTGCGTCCGGACGGCCAGATAGCCGCAAAAGGGGAGTCAACGCGTGAGATGAGGCACCCTTTTTCGTGTCCGAGAGTGCCTAGCTCCGTCGATCGCGACGGCCAAAGGCACAGCTCGGGAGCTCGGACCCAACCCGCACTCAACCAACCCTTGGTTGGGTGCGCGGGTTCAACCAACCCTTGGTTGGGTGCGCGGGTTGCGGGGTGCGCGGCGCGGGCGGTTTCGCGGGTGTGGTTGTGCGAAGGGGCCGCGCGACCTGGTGGTCGGGCGGCCCCTCGGGGTCGAACGCTGTGACGGGGCGAATGGTGTGACGGGACCGGGCTAGCCGAGGGCTGCCCAGTCGTCGTCCATCGGGAACTCGTCGTTGGCCGGAACGGAGCTCGCGTGGTGGGCACCGACGGCGGCGTCTCCTACGCGGAACTGCGAAACGATGTCGCGCATGGTCTCGGCCTGCGCGTTGAGCTGCTCGGCCGACGCCGCCGACTCCTCGGCGTTGGCAGCGGTCTCCTGCGTCGCGGCGCTCAACTCGCGAAACGCCTCGTTCAGATGCTCGCCGCGGTCCTGCTGTGATTGCGAAGACGCCGCGATCTCCTCGATCAGGCTCGACACCGATTTGTTCCGGTCCACGATGGCTTCGAAGTTGGCCAACACCTCACCCGCCTGGCCAACAACGTGGGCAGACTTCGAAATCGACGCCTCGATGAGCTGGGCCGTGCTGCGCGCCGACTCCGCGCTGCGAATGGCGAGCGCGCGCACTTCCTCGGCAACCACCGCAAACCCTTTGCCCGCATCGCCAGCGCGGGCGGCCTCGACCGCCGCGTTGAGGGCCAGGAGGTTGGTTTGGAACGCGATCTCGTCGATGGTGCCAACGATGCGCGCCGTTTCGTCGGACGACTTCTTGATGTCCTGAATGGAGCCCTCGAGGTCGCGCATGCCGCCGAGCCCGCGCTGCGCCTCGTCGGACGCCTGGTCGCTCAAGTGGTTGGCCTCGTCGGCGCTGGTCCGATTCGCCCGACCGCTCGAAAGCATGGCCTCGACATGGTCGGTGATCTGCTGCAGGTTGCCGGCCTGCACCGAAGCCGAGTGCGCGAGCCCCTGACTGCCCTTGCTGATCTGCGTCGCCGCGGCCGCGACCTCATCCGACGACGCCCCGACCCGGCGAAAGGCGTCGGCGAGCGACGCCACGGTCGCGTTGAGCGCCGCCGCAATCCGGTCGTAGTCCTTGCTGATCCCGGTGGGCACCCGCGCCGTCAAGTCGCCCGACTGCACTCGCCCAAGGACCCGCGAAAACTCCTCCATGAACGCCGCGTTGGCATCCTGGGCCGCCTGCACGGTGGCAGCCAGCTCCATCCGCGACTCCTCCAGCGCGCCGACGACGAGCGAGATGTCGAGGTAAAGCAACCGCCCCAGCGACTCGGAGAACGCCGCGACATCATCTGTCGACGCGTCTGACTCGCGAACCAGGTCGACGAAGCCTCGACGAAGTACCTCGTACATGCCCAGGTACCAGTGAAACGGCAGCTCGATGCGCTGGTGAACGCGACCGACCACGCGACGCTGCTCGATGTAGCCGTCGTCAATGCGCCCGGCGAACAACGTCCGCAGGTACTTGGTCAACATCGGCCGCTGCCGCGCCGTCGTGGTGTGCTGGTCGAGCAGCGTGCGCGGCTGCGCCTGCCCGGTCACGTGGTCGTAAAAACCGTCCACGACCTGGTCGATGCCATCCAGACACACGTCGGCAAAGTGGCGCAGCACGCCGACATCGTTCGGCGTTACTCCCTGGTAGCGGACGATTTCGTCGACTTCCCTGTCGCTGAGCTGAATCGAGCCCGGCTCGAAGGAAGTCATGCCCCGGTGTCGCTTGCGGTTCCAAATCACAGTCGATGCTCCTCTCTGGTAAGAGGGACATTCGGCCTACTCCTACCCAGACTGAATACCTCGCCGGCAGGAACAGGACGATTTCGGTGATTTTTCGACGACAGGAGTCGGTTTAGGCGAAAGCCGACCGCCCGAGGCGTTTCGGTCGCCGTCTCATCCGGCCAGGTTGCCGGCGATCGCCAGGGCCAGGCCGGCCAGCGCCAGGATCCACTCCACCGCCCGCGCGGCCCGGTTGTCGGGTCGTTGCATCATGCGGGACGAACACCCGGGCGCGACCGTTCTATTTCCCCTTCGCACGCAGGCAAGAAAATCCGAAAGCTTGTGCCCCGCCCCGGCGCCGAGTCCACCGCGATATCGCCCTCGGCCGCCCGCACGATGCCGTACACGATCGACAGCCCCAGCCCCGCGCCCTCGCCGTCGCCCTTGGTCGTAAAGAACGGCTCGAAGATGCGCTCCGCCACGTCCGGGGGCATTCCCGAACCGGTGTCGACGACCTCGATGAGCGCGTAGACGCCAGGCTCGAGTTCGACCATGCCCGGCTGATCACCGGGCTCCAGCTCGACCGACGAAGCGCGGATCACCAGACGCCCGCCGCCCGGCATGGCGTCGCGCGCGTTGGTCGCCAGGTTTACGAGCACGCGGTCGAACTGGTTCGGGTCTACCGATACGTCGCCCAAACTGGGACTCAGCTCAACGCTCAGGGTGACGCGCTTGCCTACCAACCGCGACAGCAGCGGCTGAAGCGAACCGATCTGACCGCCGACGGCCACGCGCGCCGACGGCGTCTGCCCCGTGCGCACGAACGACATGAGCTGGCGAATCATGTCCCGCCCCCGGTCCGCCGCGTCGCAGATGAGCTCGACATCTCCACGACGCGGGTCGTCTTTGGCAACCCGGCGCTCGAGCATCGAACCGGTGGTCATCACGGCGCCGAGGACGTTGCCGAAGTCGTGCGCAATCTCCGAAGCCAGGGCGCCCAGGCTTTCGAGCCGCTGCGCCTGCTGCAGGCGTCGCCGCAGCAAATCGCCCTCGGCGCCCAACCGCTTGCGACTCTCCACCACCGGCCCCACCACGAAGATGAAAAACGCCAGCCAGCCGATGAGCGACACGGCGCCGGCGGTGGTCTCCTGAACCGGGGTAAGCACCATCTGTGGGGTGGGCCCCGCGCCGGTCACGTGCAGCGCGAAGAACCCCGTGAGCGCACCGCCCGAGATGATCGTCCAAACCACCACGTGGGCCCGCGACGAAAACATGAACGAGCCAAGCGACGGAGCAATCAACAGCCAGACCAGGTTGGACCACGGAAAGCCGCCGCGCAGCCAACCGATGTAGAGCAGCAGCGCCGCCCCCGCGCCCAGCACGATGTGAGTCGTGACGTTGATCGATCGGAGATGCCGCAGCGACCAGGGCACCCCCAGAGCAATCGTAATCCCGCAGGTCGCGTAGCCGGCCGCCGCCGCCGCCGACCCGTAGCCGAGGCCATCGAGCACCGCGAACAGCAAAATGATCGGCACCAGGACGACACTGGCGTACAGCAGCTGCTGCGCACGGACTCGGTTGTCCGTGTCGAAGTCGTCCGGGGTCGCACGCGCGATGTAGCGCTCGAGCCGAGACGGCTGTTTGTCCAGCGGTCTCATCTCACAAACGTCTCAGTTGATCACCCGTTCCGATGACCGCAAAAGCGCCGCGGCGTCGCCCTCGACGGGCAAGTACAGGCGAAAGCGAGCGCCCCGCCCGGGCTTGGAGTCGACCGTGATCTGCCCGCCGGCCTGGGCGACGATGCCGTATGACGACGACAGCCCCAACCCGGTCCCCATGCCGCCCTCCTTGGTGGTGAAGAAGGGCTCGAACACCCGCTCGGCGACATCGGGGGTCATGCCGGCCCCGGTGTCGGTAACGGTCAGCTCGACGTAGCGTCCGGGCGACATCGCCACCGGCGCCGTCGCTCCGGCCTCGAACCGCACAGTCCGGGTGCGAAACTCCAGCGTCCCCCCATCGGGCATCGCGTCGCGAGCGTTGGTCGCGAGATTCAACAGTACGCGATCGAGCTGGCTGGGATCGATGAGCACGGTCGCGCCGTCACCCGCCAGCTCGGTCGCGATCTGGATTTGGCCGGACAGAATGCGCTGCATGAGGGAGCGAATCGACAGCACTCGTTCGTCGATGGACGTCGGCTGTGGCTTGGCCGGGCTCTGCCGCGCAAACGCCAACAGCTGCTCGGTCATATCGCGACCGCGCTCGGCCGCCTCGGCGACTGCGTCGACGTCCGGCCGGCACGGATCGTCCTGGTCGCATTTTTCCTGCAGCAGCAGCGCCGAGCCCCCGACCGCGCTCAACACGTTCCGAAAGTCGTGGGCGATCTCCCCGGACATTCGCCCCAGGCTTTCGAGTCGCTGGGCGCGCTCGAGACGCGCGCGAAGGTCGTCGCGTTGTTCGCCGAACTCGCGGCTCACGTTGACCGACGGCCGGACCACCAGAACCATGAACACCAGCACGCCCAGCAGCGACCCGAAGCCCGCCCGGATCGATGCTTCGGGCGTAAACACGACCACCGGCTCGATGCCGCCGAAGCGGACCTCGGCAATCCAGAAGAACAGGATGGTCGCCATGGCCACACCCGCCCAGGCCAGGATGGGCCCGCGCCGCGCAAACACGAACACCCCGACGGCGGGCCCGACGAGAATCCACGTGAGGGTCGACCAGGGGAAACCGCCCCGCAAATAGGCCACGCAGGCCATCGACGACATGCCCGACGCGAGAATCAGATGCGCCGATCGATCGATGTGCCCGGTTCGCGCGAGGTACGGCGGCACCACCAAACCAATGACGGCCGCGGCCGACCCGTACGCCACAAGTCCCTGCCAGGCCCCATACGAAAGCCAGAACCACAACCCGTATCCCAGCAACGCGAGGGGTGCCAGCAGACAGCCGATCAACAGCTGCCGAGCGCGCTGCTGCGGCTCCGCATCAAGACCAAGCGGCTCGAAGCGCTCGATGTAGCGCTCGAGCCAGGTCCCGTACGCCTGCCGTCTGTATGTCGCCGTGTGATCCGACAACGTCCCCAGCTACCTTTCCAGAGTAGCAGCCCCTTCATCCTCTCTGGATTTGGCCCGTCTGGCCAGACCGAACCGAACGTCTGGCGGATCGAGGCAATGCCAGGCAAGGGCGGGTCGTTGGTGCGACCGGTCACGCCTCGGCGCCGAGTGGCGGGGCGCAGTCTGCTACTCTCCGCCGCGCGCATGAAGTCCGCGACACGAGTGACGATTTTCGCCCTCGGCCTGATCGCGGCATCGGGGCCGCTCGCGCCCCCCGCCGAGGCGCAGATGGACGGGGTGCGCCGCGAAGAGGGGGTCAAAGAAGAAGCGGTTCCGCAGCCGACCCTCACCAAACCGCCGCAGCTGCTGCAGGCGGCCACGCCGGAGTATCCGCCGGAGGCGCTCGCCAAAGGCCTCGAGGCCGAGGTGCCGGTGCGCATCGACATCGACGCCACCGGTACCGTCATCGGCGCCGAGGTCGTGACTCCCGTCGGCAACGGTTTCGACGAAGCCGCCGTCGCGGCCGCCAGGCAGTACCTGTTCGAACCCGCCGAATTCGATGGAGCCCCGGGCCCCATCACGGTGGAAACGACGATCTACTTCGTCATCGAGGTGCAAGAGGTGCCCGACGAACCGGTCGCGCCCCCGGCCGATGCCGGCACGAACGCCGGCGCGGGCGACCCCGACGACGCATCCGACGCCGCGCCGCCGCCACCCGGCCACGCCGGTCCTATGGACAAACGCGTGTCGATCGAGGGCGTCGCTCTCGAACGCGGCACTCGCCGCAAGCTCGCCGGTGTGATCATCTCCGTCGCCGAGCTCGGCCTCGACGCCGTCACCGACACCGAGGGACGGTTCTACGTGCACGGCGTCCCCGAGGGCCGCTACACCATTCTCGCCCAGGCCGAGGGGTTCGATCGATTCGACCGCACCCTCGACGTGGCCAAGAACGAAAAGGTGGAGATCCGCCTCTGGATGCGGCCCCGCGGCGGCAACCCCTACGAGACCATCGTCGAGAGCGAGGATGAACGCCTGGAAGTCACCAAACGAACGATTCAACGGCGCCAGTTCACGACGGTGCCTGGCACCTTCGGCGACCCCGTGCGCGTCGTGCAGGCGCTGCCTGGCGTGGCCCGCTCGCCGTTCGTGTTGGGGTTCTTGCTCATTCGCGGCTCGAACCCGCCGGACAGCGGCGTGTACATCGACGGCCATGAGGTGCCTTTGCTGTTTCACTTCCTGGGCGGCCCGTCGTTTCTCAACCCGGAGTTCCTGCAGGAGATCAACCTCTACCCGGGCGGCTTTCCAGCCCGCTACGGCCGCGCCACCGGCGGCATCGTCGAGGTGAAGACGCGACCGACCAAGAGCGACGGCGTGCACGGCTCCGCCGACGTCGACTTTCTCGATGCCGGCGGCTATCTGCGCTTTCCCATCGGCGACAACATGAGCGTCGCCGTGGCCGGCCGGCGCTCCTACATCAACCTGCTGCTGCCGTTTTTCCTGCCGGACGACGAAGGCGACAGTCTGGTCGTCACGCCGGTCTACCAGGACTTCAACGCGCGCTTCGACTGGGACCTCAAAGAGGATGGTCGACTGAGCTTCTTCGTATTCGGCTCGGGCGATCGCCTCGACGTGCTCTCCGAAGATGCGGACTCGGAGCAGAACCTGGCTCTCGATACCGAGATCAACTTCTTTCGAATCATCGCCTCGTACAAGCGCGCCCTGGCCGGCGACCTGACCATGAACTTGTCGTCGGCGTGGGGCGACGACGACGTGGTCTTTTCCGGCGGCCAGTTCGAAGACCAGGATCCGCGCACCGACATTCGCATCAAGCAGCGAACCTGGTCGACGCGCTTTGCCGTGTTCGGCCAGCTCACCCCGCGCCTGCGCCTCGACACCGGCCTCGAGATTGCCTCGCGCATTACGACGTTCGACCTGTTCTTGCCGGTGTTCGACGACATTCGCGTCTTCGGCACTCCCGACGTAGACCCCGAGGACCTCGACCTCACGGCCGCCGGCCTGGCGACGTCGGCCTGGATCGAATTCGCCGCCGACCTCGGCGCTGGCGTCAAGCTCATCCCGGCCCTGCGCCTCGACGGCTACGAGATCAACGGCGAGCTGCGCGGCAACCTCGATCCGCGGCTCACCGCCCGCTGGGCCATCGACGACCAGTGGACGGCCAAGGGCTACGCCGGCTTGTTTAGCCAGGAAGTGCAGCCCGAGTTCTTCGATTCGCGTTTCGGCAACCCGGACCTGGGCATCGAACGCTCGTTCCACCTCGGACTGGGCGGCGAGTGGCGCCCCAACAAACTGTGGCTGGTGGATGGCGAGGTCTACTACGTCGGACGCGACAACCTGGTGACGCTCAGCGACGAAACCACCACGCGCGAAGACGGCACCATCGACCAGCTGTTTTTCGACAACGAGGGCGACGGCTTTACCTACGGCTTCGAGCTGCTCATTCGCCGTGAAATCACGCGCAACTTCTTCGGTTGGCTTTCATATACCCTGTCGCGCACCGAGTTTGCCGACCGCAACGATCCGGAGGATCCGAGCCTGGCGCCGACGCAGTTCGATCAGCGACACGTGCTCAACACCGTGGCCAGCTACCGCACTGACGGCGGCTGGGAGTTCGGCGTGCGCTATCGCCTCGCCAGCGGCGTGCCGGAGACCCCGGTGATTGGCAGCACCTTCAACGCCGACACCGGTGGGTACGAGCCCCTTCTCGGCGACCGGTTCTCGTCGCGCACGAAGACGTTCAACCAGGTCGACGTGCGCGCCGAGAAGACCTGGCTGTACAACAACTGGTCGCTGTCCGCCTATCTCGACATTCTCAACGTGTTCAACCTCGAAAACGTCGAGGCCGTGCAATACGACTTTCGCTTTCGCGACAGCGCGCCCATCACGAGCGTTCCGTTCGTTCCGAGCCTGGGCGTCAGGGGGCAGTTCTAATGGGTGCAGGGGCAAGACCCGCGGCTTTGCTTGCGCTGACCGCCGCGGCGTCGGCCGGCTGCGCGATGGACTTCGAGGAACCGTCGATCGTGCTCGACACGCGAGTTCTCGCCATCGCCCTCGACCCGCCGGAGCGGCTGGTCGACCTGTCCGGCATCGACCCGCAAAACCCGGGCGACTTCGACCCGAGCGCTTTGGAAGGCCTCACCACGACCGCGTGCGCCCTGGTGGCGGATCCCGAGGCCGATCGGACTTTGTTCTTCGAGTACGTGCTGTGCCCCGAGACCGAGTCGCGGCGCTGCGACGACCCCGACGACCCGGTGTTTCGGTTCGCCTCGGGCACCATTGACGATCCGGACACCGCTGCCGACGAGCAGCTGGCCTGCGGCACTCTCGAGCCCAGCCCGGCGCTCGTGCCGGTGTTCGAGCGCGCCATCGAAGAAGACCCGTTCTCCGGATTCGGCGGCCTGCCGGTCCAGGTCGAGCTACGCCTGCGCCCCGACGGCGTCACCGACGCGGACGCCGAGGTGGCGTCAAAGCGCATGCTCTACACCCCGCAAATCCTCGAGGAGCAAACGCAAAACGAAAACCCCTCGGTCGCGTTCTTCACCGCCGTCGCCGGTCAGCCCGGGTCAGACGATCGGCCCGAAGCCGACGAAGACGCGGCTCCGCTCGATCTGCGCGCCTGCAGCGAGCTCGGGGGCGAAACGCCCGCGGTAACGGTCGGCCCCGACACCCGGGTGACCTTTTTGCCGGTGGAAGCGGACGGAGCCCGCCAGGACTACCTGGTGCCCACGTTCGACGGCGACATTCGCGAACTGACGGAAAACCTCTCGTACCAGTGGGTTTCGACCGGAGGCGACTGGGTCGACGAGGAAACCGGCGGGCCCGTGGACCCATTCGGCAACGATCCGCCCCTGCGGGCGACCTGGGAGTCGCCCCCCGCCGAGGATCTGGAAGGTCCTGAAACGATTCAGTTTTGGTCCGTCGTGCGGGACGAACGCGGGGGCCAGGACTGGTACCGGTGGTGCGTCCGGGTCGAGCCGTAACTAATTGAATTGACTTGCCCCTCGGTCGACGCGACGATCCGGGGGTTTGATGCAGGACTTCGACGAATCCGTCTACGCGGCGGCGCTCGAGCCCGGCGATCGGATTCTCGACCGGTACGTGATTCGGGAGCGAATCGCCAACGGCGGTCACAGCCTCGTTTACCGGGGCGACGACGAGCGGCTCGCTCGGCCGGTTTGCATCAAGCTGTTTCACAAGCTCACCGAAGAGACCGGCGTGCGCCGGACGAGCTACGAGCATTTCGTTCAGGAAGCGTTCGCGCTGTCGAAATTGGCGCACCCCAACACGTTGCGCATCTTCGATTTCGGCTACCTGCCCCTGCCCGACGGCGAGCAAGGACCGCCGTTTCAAGTATCCGAATACATGAGCGGCGGCACCCTGAGCGCCCGGGTCAAAGTCGACGGCCCGTTCCGCCTGACCGACGCTCGCTCCATCGTCGTGGGCCTGTGCGGCGCCCTCGCCGAGGCCCACGAAAACGGGCTCATCCACCGCGACATCAAACCGAAGAACATTCTGTTCGGCCACGCCGGCAGCGAGCGGGTCGTAAAGCTGGCCGACTTCGGCATCGCCAAACTGCTTCCGGCTCCGCACGAGCTGGTCAATCGCGCGGGCGACACGGTGGCGGTCGCGGGCAAGAACCTGCTCATGTTTTCGCCGAGCTGGGCGTCACCCGAGCAGATGGTCGGCAGCAAGCTGGGGCCGCTGGCCGACGTCTACTCCCTCGGCCTGGTCATCACGTTCATGCTCACGGGCCAGGTCGTGTTTCGCTCCCAGGATCCCCAGGAGTCGTACCGCCACCGCAAGAAGGCCGAGCGGCGGTTTCGAGAGGCCTTCGACCACACCTACGTCCCGGTGGAACTCGCCGACCTGCTGATTCGCGCGTGCAGCTTTCGCCCGGCGGGACGGCCGACCGACGCCCGCGCGTTCTGCGACGAGTTTACGAGGGTGTGCGGCGACGAGCCGAGCGGCCGCAGCGCGCGCATTCCCCTGCCGGCGCCGCCGCCCGAAGCGCGAACCCAGCCGCGAGCGACGCCGCCTCGCCCGCCGCCCGGCAGCCGCACCCGCGAAAGCCAGCGCGGCCCCGGGGTCGAAACGGTGGCGGGCAGCGGCGTCAGTGGAGCCATGCCACCCGTGCGAATCAGCGCCATCGAAGGCGACCGCGAACACCCCCTGGGTGACCGGATCGGCCGCCTCGTGCCGCTGCGCAGCGACACCGCAGACGTCGACTGCGCCGGCGGCAGGGCCCGGCTTCGCCTGTCGCTCATCCCGGGCGCCGGCGACAGCCGGCTGCTTCACGTCATCGGCCTCGACTGCTTCGTCGCTCGCGACGGCGGCCGGCCTTCTCCGGCGGTGCAGTTTGCCCGCGCCGGTACGCTGCAAATCGTCAACCCGGCGCGCAAGCCCCTGGCCGAGGCGAGCGTCTCGCCGGGCAAACCCGCAGCCGGCCACACGATCTTCGACGTCGGCGGGCGCTCCGTGGCTCTGTCGCTCGACGACCACCCGTATCCACTGGCGGTCGACTTCGGGCCCGGTGCCGAGTGCCTGTTCGTATTCGCCGACAAGCCGGGAGGGGGCAACGCCCGATGAGGGCCGGAGGTAGCAACGCCCGATGAGCGATCGACACCCCACGAACCCGCGACTGGTTTCCGTCGGCGGCTTCGACGAAGCCGAGAAAACCATTCCCGCCATGGACCTGGTCCAGGTGTCGCCCTACATCGCCAGGTCGCGCACCTATGCGTTCGTCGTCGACGAAAACGGCCAGCCGATCGAGCTCGGCTCCGGCCGTTTCGCCAAGGCGTACCTCGGCGAGGAACGCTGGGTCGAGTCGAAGACCACGTTTCGCCGCAACGTTGCCATCAAGGTCCTGCAGCGCGGCGTGTCCGACGAGGACGCCATGCGCTTTCAGCTCGAAAAGGAAATCCTCGAGCGCGTCCAGGGCCACGAAAACATCGTGACCCTGCTGGCCTCGGGCGAAAGCGACAACGAGAACTTCCTGCCTCCGCCAATTCGGGAAAAGGTGGAGAACGACTTCATGATCCTCGAGCTCATGGACATGTCGCTCGAAGAGCGACTGAAGGGCTCGCGCGCCAAACGACGGCGCGATGACTTGCTGGCGCTGGGATATCCCGAGCGCATCTTTCGGGTCCTCGACTACATGCTGCCGGTGGCCCGCGCCATTGAGTACTCGCACCTCATTCGCGACACCTGCCATCGCGACATCAAACCGGGCAACGTGCTCATCGCCCTGCCAGATCCGACTCTGCGCGGCTCGCAGATGAAGGTGAAGCTGGCCGACTTCAACGTCGGCAAGGCCAAGGCCCCCGACCACGAGCGCTCGATGACCTCGTTTTCGAGCGTGCCCGGAACCCTGTACTTTCAGAGCCCCGAGCAAGAGGTGAATGCCTTCGAGGTGCTGTGCAACGTGCAGCAGGGTTCACCGGAAGTCGAGTTCTTCGAAGACTTCTACATCGACATCTACGAAAACGACACGTTCTCGCTCTACAACCGCGGTGGCGTGTACACGGTGGCCGGGGCCGACCGGCAGCGAAAGCGCATCGTCCTCACCAAGCCCTACGCCGACGGTAGCGAGACCAACGTGCGCGGCAAGGTAACCAAGAACGTCGGCCGCCCCGCCGACATCTACTCGCTCGGCGCGCTGTTCTACTACCTGATCAGCGGCGCCTACGCGAACCCGAAGAACTTGTACGACGCGTTCCGCAAGTTCATCGAATACGAACGCAAGGACGAGACCAATACGGTCACCGCCTATATCGACCACGAATACCGCATCATTCAGAACCTGCGGCAGCCCAAGTCCGACGATCAGGGTGAGGTCGAACTCGCGCCCGAGGATCGCTTCTTTTCCTACAAGCACTTTCTCGACGGCAACGGTGAGCTCGTCGATCAGTCGGTAATGAAGATCATCGCCAAGTGCATGATCCGCAACAAGCCGGACAGCTACTGCATGTCGTGGGACCTGCACACCAACGGCATCTCCGAACTGGTAGACGATCTGCTCGCCCTGTACGCGCACTTCGGCGTCGATCCCTCGGTGCGCAACGCGTACATGGGCAACTCCATTCCCCAGGTTGCTCGTCGCCCCAACTTCATGCGCCGCGCCTGGGACAAGTTCGTCGCGGCGCGGCGCAAGTAGCCCCGCCCATACACCGAGAGGTCATGCTCGAAACGACGTCTATCGACGCCCCCGCCGGGCGTTTCGCCGCCCTTGCCTGTGGCGACGCCGGCGCTCCCGTAGCGCTGGTACTCCATGGCTTTCCCGACCACCCGCCGAGCTTCGCTCGCCTTCTGCGCTTGCTGGCCGACGCCGGGTACCGGGTCGTCGCGCCGTGGCTGCGCGGTTACTACCCTTCACCGCTCGACGGCCCCTACCACCTCGACCGCATCGCCGACGACATCATTGAGATGTCCACCATCTTGTCGCCGCGCCGACCGGTCGCCCTCGTTGGCCACGACTGGGGAGCCGTCGCGAGCTACGCGGCACTGGCCGATGCGCCCGGCCGGTTCTTTTGCGGCGCAACTCTCGCGGTTCCTCACCCGGTCGCGTTCCTGGCCAACGCCCCGCGCACGCCCCGGCAGCTGGCCAAAAGCTGGTACATGTTCTTTTTCCAGGCGCCGGGCGTCGCCGAACGGGTGGTGCCGCGCGCCGACTTTCGCCTGATCGATCGGCTGTGGAAGGCGTGGTCGCCCAACCTGGAGGTGGCGCCCCAGGACCGCAGAGATCTCAAGGATTGCCTGGCGCGTTCGATGCCGGCGCCCATCGAGTACTACCGGGCAGCCATGCGACCGCTGCTCGAGGCCCGCGAGCGAGTCGCGAGGCGCGCCGCGCAGACGATCTCCGTGCCAACCCTGCACCTTACCGGTGCCGACGACGGCTGCATCGGGCCAACCCTTGGCGACGGACAGGAAAAATATTTCACCTCCGATTTCGAAAGCCGGGTCCTGCCCGGTCTGGGTCATTTCCTCGCCCAAGAGGCCCCGGAGCGGGTAGCCGACCACCTGATCCCGTGGATCAACCGTTTTAAATCAGACAGCTAAGGGCCCACTGATAAGAATATCTTGCGCACCGCAGCATTGCGATCTACACCCTCAGGGTTAGTCGCCCGTGCGAACACTGAGGTAGTAAAGTGCAAGAACGAGCTGTCCGTCCCCTGACTGCCCCCCCCACCGAGCGCCGACTCGCGCCGGTGGACGACACCTGCCTGGTCGACCTCGACCAGGACCATCCCGGCTTTCGCGACGACGACTACCGGCGGCGCCGCAACGACATTGCGCTGGTCGCGCGCAACTACCAGGGCGGCCCCGTGCCCGAGGTTGAGTACAGCGACCGCGAACACGACGTCTGGCGCGAGGTCTGGGACCTGCTGGGCCCGCTGCACGAGCGGCACGCGTGCCGCGAATACCTCGACGCCGCCGCGCGCATGAACCTCGACCGCACGCGCATTCCGCAGCTGTGGGAAGTCAACCGGAGCATGATGGCCGAGACCGGCTTCGAGATGCAGCCCATCGCCGGCATGGTCAACGCGCGCACGTTCTTGTCGCGGTTGGGTGCGCGAGTCTTCCCGTCCACCCAGTACATCCGGCACCACAGCGTGCCGCTGTACACCCCGGAGCCCGATGTCGTGCACGAGCTGGTTGGCCACGCGGCCACGCTAATCCAGCCCGACATCGCGCGCATCGCCGAGCTCATCGGCCAGGCCGCCCAGGTCGCCACCGACGATGAAATCGTCGAGCTCGAGCGCATCTACTGGTACATCTTCGAATACGGCGTGGTCGAGCAGGACGGCGAGCTCAAGGCTGTGGGCGCAGGCATCCTGTCGTCGGCGGGCGAGCTCGAGCGGTTTGCCGACGGGCCCTTTCAGCCCTGGAGCTCGGCGAGCATGGCGGCCACGCCCTACGACCCGACGGACTACCAGCCCTTCTACTACGTCGCGCCATCGTTTGAGCGGATGATCGACGACGTCACGGGCTACATCACCGAACGCTTCGGCTAGCGGCCCCGGGCACAACGCCCATCGCGAGCAACAGGCCCCGCCGGACGACCCCGGTGGGGCCTTGTCGTTTCGGGCCCCGAGCGTCCGGTGCCAACGCGCCCCGCCCGAAGGGCGCCAGCTCGGAAACGAAAAAGGCCCCGCCGGACGATGCCGGCGGGGCCCTTGGTCTACGGAACCAGCGCCCTAGCGCCGTCGGCGCCGAATGAACGCGAGCGCCAGGAACAGGCCGAGGGGCAGTGCGGTGCCGGGCGCCGCGTCCGACACCGAGCAGCCGCCCGTCGTCGTTCCGCCGCCGCCGCCACCGCCGCCATCGCCGGTTCCGTCGTCGTCGCCGTCACCGCCCGAGGTGGTGGTGGTGTCGCCGTCGCCGTCGCCGCCCGTGGTGGTGTCGCCATCGCCGTCGCCGTCACCGCCCGTGGTGTCGCCGTCGCCATCGCCATCGCCGCCCGTGGTGTCGCCATCGCCATCGCCGTCGCCGCCACCTTCGGTCGTGCAGGTCGCCGAGCAGCCATCGCCGTTGTCGTTGTTGCCGTCGTCGCACTCTTCATCCGGGTCGGTGTTGCCGTCGCCGCAGAAGGCGCCGCCGAGGAAGCCGACAACCGCCACGTCATCGAGGTTCCAACCGCCGAACTGAAGGCCTGCGTCGGACTGCAGCGACACCGCGATGGTGACCGAACCGTCCTGAGCCAGGTTGGTGATGTCGATATCGACAAACCGCCACTCGCGGTCGAGGTGGTGGAGGTCGTTTTCAGCGTTGTTGTCGCCCGGAAGCCCGCGCGTAGCGTTCGTGAACACCTCGGTGCCGTCCACGGTGATAACGGCCTCGTCGAACGCCGAGTCCTCGATGTTGAGGTAGCGGCGGAACTGCAGTCGCACCGACTCGTAACGACGAGCGTCGAACCCGCCGACCGTAACGCTGGCCGTGACGTTGTTGGCGTCGGCCGAGTAGTCGGCGCCGAGGCTGTCGGACAGAACCGCGCGACCGGAGTAGGCGTCCGCCGGGTCGCCGCCCTCGCTAGCCCGGGTGACCCCGACCTGAAAGCCGTTGAGCGACCAGTTGCCCGACCCGCTCTCGAAGTCGTCGAAGAACAGGCTGTCGGTGTCGCCGAAGTACAGCTGGTACTCGGGGTCGGCTTCGTTGGCCGGGAACGTGGTCACGCGACCGTTGTTGCCCCGTGCGGTGATCGTGTACTCGATGACCGTGTTGGGCTCGAAGGTCGGCATGTCGCCGACCAGGGTGTTGCCGCTCACGCGCAGCGTAACGGACCCCTGCTGCGTGCCGCCGCGGACCCTCCACGCAAGCGTGCCGCCGTCGGCCTCGACGTCATCGCAGCCGTCGGGGATCGTAAAGGGAACCGTGGCCGTGACCTCATCGACGATGGGGGTCTCAAAGTTCGGGTCGGCGAACGCGCAGCCGTCGCCGGGCGGGCCGTAGATGGCTTCCGCACCCACGCGGTCGCCGGCAGAGAAGTTGAGATCGGGGTCGGTTCCGTTGCACTGCGGGTAGTGCATGATCGAGTCGCTGTCGTAGGGCGTAAGCGCTCGCCAGTTGTTGTCCTCGAAGCAGGTGCCCGCCTCGCGACGGGTGTGCTCGTGGCGAAACCCGAGGGTGTGGCCCAGCTCGTGGGCCATGATGTTGGTGAGCGACCACCTCGTGTTGAACGAGCTGGTGTCGACCAGCACGTTTCGCTGGCTGCGCGGCTGCGCCGGAAAGAACGCGCGAGCCAGGTAGCTCTGTCCGCTAACCGGGCGGATGTCGAAGACAACGTTGGAGTTGCTCGCGTTGCAGTTGCTGTCCTCGCTCGGCAGGTGAACGAACTTGAGGTTGGCCGACTCTTCCCAAAGGGCCGCACCGGCTTTCATGTCCCGCAGCATCGCGTCGTAGCGGCTGCCGAAGGAGGTGCTGACGCAGTAGGTGAGATTTACCCGCTGCTGCTCGTTCCAGATGTCGTCACGGCCGCCAATGGTGTTGACGATCAAGGCACCGTCGTGGCGGGTCAGCCGCTGGTAGAACGCCCGCAGCTCCTTCTCGGTCCAGATCGGCACGTCGCCGTTGACGATCCAGGGGCCCTCGTTGGGCTCGCGATAGGTGTTCGCCAGAAACTCGTCCCAGCTCGGCACGTCGCCACGATTCGTGGCGATGTCGTCCGTGTCGCCGCCGGAGCCCGCGCCGAGCCCGCCTTCGACGCAGCCCGCGGCCAGGGTGAGCGCCGCAGCGGCGCAAATCAGATTCCTCATAGGTCGTCCTCGAAACATTCGCTGAGTGGGGGGAGCCGGTTGCAAGTTCCAGCCTTTGCGCCTCTTTTGCAGAAGTTGCGCCAAAGTTGAACGCTTCTGGAAACGTCGCCCGGAGCAGCCAGGCGGAGGGCCAGGTTGGAATGATCACCGGCCGTTTGCGCCGCCTCGACCGCGCGCCGCGGTGCGCCACCGGGGCGCGCTCGAACGAAACATGCTGCGTCGACTCATCGAACCTGGGGCACCAGTGCGAATAGCGGGCATCACTGCTGCCCCGAAGAATCCAGGCCTTAGCCCAGTTCGAGGCAGCTCCCGGGAACCTCCGCGCGGCCGCACGCGCCCCCCCGGCGCAACAATCGTTCGCTCTGCGGCCGGGCCTCGTGCGCCGGGCGCCCCGACAACGCCCAGCCCGGCGGCTCCCCCTAGTGACCTGGAACAGGGATTGTTGGGAAATGTCCGCGGCCCATCCGCGTGATGGCGAGGCGTGAGGAGGGAGTTTGGTGGGCCCAAGTGACCGACGAACAACGACGCTAGCGCGTGGAGGGGGCCGAACAGTTATCCGACGAATACCTGTTCCAGGTCACTAGACCTCGGGCAGCGGTTCGCCGGCCAGGCGGGCCCGCACGTTGTCCACGCGGTCCTGAACCGACTGCCTCATGTCACCAATGGAGGTCATCACCGCGTCGACGTGCTCGATGAACTCGAGCTCGCAGACGCCGTCCTCGACTCGACGCACGGAAATCGATCCTTCGATCAAGTTGATGAACACGGTGCCAAACGTCTTTTGGTAGCGGATGAAGCCGAAATCCACCGCCTCGGGATCTCCTTCGAGGGTTTCGTAGCGCCAGTTTTCCGTCCACTCGACGTCGATGAAGTCTTTCACGAGGTAGTCGATGGTGAACGAGTGCTCGTACTGGGGTTCGACATCGAAGACGAACGTCTGGCTGTTCGTTTGCCGTCGGTTAGCCACGACCTCGGCGTCTTTCAAGATGGCCCAGACCTCGGTTGCATCGCCTTTGACGTAAGCCCGCGCGTGCACCCAGTCAAAACCGTCTCGGCTGCCGTCGGCAAACGCGATGACCTCGGGGAACGGATCGCCGGCGCCCGGCGGGACGGGCGGCGCTTCGTTTTCGCCGAGCGGCTCGAGGCCCTCGGGAAACTCGGTCGTTTCGTTGCCGAAGCACCCGGCGCCAAGGCTCAAACACACCAGCGCCAGGGCCGGGACAAACGCCGCACGTCGCGTCACGAGGGCCAGCATAGGCCACCGCTCCCACGCGGACAAATCGCTCCCCCAGAGCAATTCCGCGCCGCGGCCGCCCCACTAAACCGCTAAGAACAAAGGGGGGATTCCGGCAGCCTGCGCGCCATGGCGCCACGCCTGTCGGCGACCGCCGTCGAAACCGGGTGCGTGGCGTCACTCGACATCGCGGACAACGCCGAGAATGCGAGGCCGGGCACCGCCCTTGTAGTGCACGTGCACCGCCGGCTCGATGCGCCGGTTGCGCGCAATCCGCACTCGCAACACCCGGTACTCGTCGTCGGCAGCGGTCGGCAGGCAACCGCGCCCGTCCCGCCGCAAAGACACTTCGCGGTAAGGCTCGCCCTCGTCGTCGAGTTGCTGCAGCTCGCCACCGTACGCAACGCCGTAGTGCAGGGCCAGATCGGTCATGCACAGGTTTCGGCCCGAAAACTCGAACCAGTCCAGCGGGCTGACGCCGGTAAAGTAGCGCGCACCGATGCGAGCCCGGCGGGCCCAGAGCACCTCGACGAGGTAGTTGGCCGCCTCCGGGTTGCTAATCTCGGCCGCGTCGACCACCGCCTCGACCATGGCCCGATCAAAGGCCATGACCAGTTTGGCCGCCCAAAACGCATCGGCACGATCGAGCATCCAGAACGGCCAGTAGGGATACCGCTCGCGCCATCGGGCCGGATCGAACGCCACCGCCGAGAAGCGACCAATGGCCGGATACGGGGTATCCGGCTGCAGTTCCCACGGACGCGTGTACAGCCCCAGGCTCACGAACGCCTTTGCCTGTTCGCGAATGTCCCAGGCGTATTCGAACCCGAGCTCGTTTTGATCGACTTCAGCGCGCAGCGCGCCGAGTGACTTGTCGAACCCGCGCAGGTAGTGCCGCAGATGGCCCCCCTCGGCGCGGGTGACGAACAGGTCGACCGTGTTGTTTTCCTTGATGTCGGTGAAGTTGACCCAGGACGCGAACACGCGCAGGCCCCGCAGCTCGCGCCGATGCTCGTGACGCACGCGGTCGTTGGCGTCGTCGGCTCGCACTCCCTCGGACCGCCAGCCGCCCTTTTCCCGACCGGGCAAGCTGGCGACGGCCAACGCCCGCAGCCGACCGTCGGACCCGCGACGGGACGCGCGGGCCAACACCTGCCCGACCAGCGCGCCGTCGAGCCCCGCGGCATTCATGGCCTCGAGAGTCGCCGGCGCCAGGTCGGAACCGACGACGAGATCGTCGAGGCGAAAGTGGTGAATCTGATGGGCCGGAACGTTGTAACCAGCGCCCCACAGAAGCCGCGCCGTCACCACACCGGCCGTGGTTCGCTGCTCGGGGTTGGCGTCGGTGTCGAACACGAACCGGTAGCGGGCACCGCGAGCATCGACAACTTCGATGCGGGGATCCCCCAGCTCGTCGGCCTCGGCCAGCACCAGCCGCAGCGGTGCCTCGATCGGTACCCCGGCGACCGGCGCGAGCGCCAGGTCGGCCGCCGTTCGTTGGCCAACGCGGCCGACGCGGTTGGTAAACCACGTCGAATCGGGGACCTCGTCGAGAGCGTTGATGTTGCCGGCGGTTCGACTGCCCGGCGGCACGACCGCGCGCTGCAGCCGGCGAAAGAACAGCGAGTTGGCGATGTAGCCCTTGAGGCCGAACCGACGGCGCGCCGGCTCGGCGATGGGCTCGCGGTCGGCGACGCGCCACACCACGGGGCGGTCGAAAAAACGGCCCTCGCTGCCCCGCCCCACGCAGGCCGATGCTGTCGCCAGCAGCGGCACCAGCAGCCACACCGGGACGGCGGCCAAGCCCCTCAAAGGCGCTTCTTTCGGCCGCGAAACGCGGCCAGCGGATCGGTGGTGATGAACAAGCGCAGCTCTTCGCCGTACGCGATCTCGGTGCGAAACACGAAGTCCTGCAGGGTGTGAACGACCAGACCGCCGCCCACGCCGACCCGGGGGCCGTCCTTGAGGCCGCCGAACAAGTCGCCGACGTCGCGACCGACCGTGCCGCCCTCGACGAAGACGAGCCCCGACACCAGATTGTGAATCGGGTAGCGGTACTCGACGGTAGCCAACGCCGCCAGCTTGTCGCGAAAGCGGTTGTTGCGATACCCGCGCAAGGTGCCAGGGCCGCCCAGACGCGGCAAATCGGTGAACGGGATATCGCTGTCGGCCCCGAGGACGCCTTCGATGCCGAACCGCGCCATGACCACGCGGCGCTCGCGAAACACCGTTTGAAAGATGCTGCCCTCGATGCCCCAGTGGCCGTACCCGAAGCCGTCGACGTTGGGCGCACCGCCGGCGAATCCCTCGACCAGCCAGCCGTCCGAGGGCGCCCCGGGATTGTCGCGGTTGTCGATGGAGACGTCCATCGACAGCTCCAGCACGGTCGCGCGCGGCGTGCCGAAGCCCGGCAGTTCGGACAGATCGTAGACCTCATCGATCGACACCCGGCGCCCGTCCCGGTCGCCCGGGGGCAGCGTTTCGAGTCGGCGCACGTTCGCGATGACCGATGGGCCGACCGCAACGCGGCGACCATCCCAATCGAAGCGAGCCCCCGCGCTGGCGATGCCGAGAAAGCGGCGCTGGCGAAAGCGGGTCTCGAACGAGCCGTCCCGGGGATCGATCACCGTGCCGGGAACGTCGTCGATGACCCCGGCGCGCCCGACCCCGCTGAAGATCTGGTCCGGGGTCTCCTCGGCGCGGGCAAACGCGCTGGCGTAAAACCGACTGCCGGCGATGCGCGGCACGTCGAACTCGAGCTGCACCGACTGGTCGAAGCTGCCGCCGCGCAACACGACGAACCGAATCGCTTCGCCGTCGCCGAGCAGGTTGCGGTGAAACGCCTGGGCCCCCAGCGAAATACCCAGGCCGGAAAAGAAGCCAACCTCGGGCAAGATCGCGCCGGAGCGATCGGCGTTGTAAAACAGGTCCTCGACCCGCTGCCGAACCTTGTACTCGCGCTCGAGATACAGCGCGCCTTTGATCGGCGCGATGCCCGCGCGCACCAGCCAGCGCAGCCCGCGACCGGTCTTGTCGAACACCCAGCGAACCGGCGTCGGGCGCTGCCCCTTTTGCGGCGGCACCTCCCAGCTGCGCGCCTCATCGGGTGGGACCTCGGGGGCCGCTCCATCGCGTTCGTAAGGATCGACGGGGGTTACGTCGGCATCGCTGGTTTCGTCGGTCCTCGGGGTGGCGGTCGGCTCGCCGGCAGGAGCCGATTGCGCGGCGGCAGAAGCCGTCCAGGCGGCGGAAACCGCGGCTAGAAGCGCCGCGGCGCGCAGTGCTCTTCCCCACATCGAGATTCCGATTATAGTGCGCGCCATCGTGCCCAGAACCTCCCTCGCCGTCGTCGCCGCCCTCTCGCTGCTTTTTGCCAGCGGCTGCAGCAAGAAGGAGGCGCCCGCCTCCGAGGCCACCGCCGGTGAGACCGCGGGCGGCCCCGAGGCGGAGGCGCCCCCGGCGACCGAAACCAAGCCCAAGGGCGACCCGGCCACCGAACTGGCCAGGAAAGTCCTCATCGTCGATGGCCACATCGACCTTCCCTTTCGCCTGGACGAGGGCCGCGCCGAAGACGGCTCGATCAGCGAAAACGTCGCCGAGGCGACCGAGAAGGGCGACTTCGACTACCCGCGGGCGGTCGCCGGCGGCCTGGACGCGCCCTTCATGTCCATTTACGTGCCGGCGGAAAAGCAGGTCGGCCGGGGCGGCAAGCCCGGCGATGCCAAGGCCTTTGCCGACGCGTTGATCGATCTGGTCGAGGCGCTTGCCAACGACAACCCAACCAAGTTTGCCCTGGCCGGCACGCCCGACGAAGTGCGCGCCAACCACAAGGCCGGCAAGATCACGCTGCTGATGGGCATCGAAAACGGCGCGCCGATCGGGGACGACCTCGCCAACGTCGAGCACTTCTTCAAGCGCGGCGTGCGCTACGTGACCCTGGCCCACTCGAAGTGGAACCAGCTGTCGGACTCGTCGTACGACGAGGAACGCAAGTGGAAGGGCCTTTCGCCCCTGGGCAAGCAAGTCGTTGCCGAGATGAACCGCCTCGGCATGCTGATCGACATCGCCCACGTGAGCGACGACGCCTTCGCCCAGGTCATCGAGCTCACCAAGGCGCCGGTCATCGCCTCGCACTCGTCGGCCCGCAAGTTCACCCCGGGCTTCGAGCGCAACATGAGCGACGACATGATCAAGGCCCTTGCCGACAACGGTGGCGTCATCATGATCAACTTCGGCTCGTCGTTCATTAGCGACCGGGCGCGCAAGGGCATCAAGACCGTGCGCGAACGGCTCAACAAGTGGGCCGAGGAATCCGGCGTGGACCCCTGGTCCGACGAGGGCCAGGCCAAGATGCGCGAGATCTCCGCGGAGGTCGGCCTGAAGATGGCCACCGTCGAGGACGTGGCCGACCACATCGACCACGTCGCCAAACTCGTAGGCGTGGACCACGTCGGCCTGGGATCCGACTTCGACGGAGTCGGGCCAACCCTGCCGACGGGGCTCGAAGATGCTTCCAAGTACCCGAATCTATTCCGGGTCTTGCTGGCCCGCGGGTACAGCGACGAGGACATCGCCAAGATCGCGGGCGGCAACCTGATGCGCGTGTGGGAAGCGGCCCAGGCCCACGCGGCATCTCAAGGCAACACCCCCAAAGCGCTATGAGCTCGCGTCCGCAAGACATTCCCTCGCCCTGGTTCTACGCCGTCGGCGCCGCCATCGCCGTTGTCGGCATTGCCGCCAGCATCTCGTTCGCGCGGGCGCGGTTCCACAACACCGTCGGCGCCATGGATCGCTACGTGATGCCCGGCGACCACGTGGTCGACCTCGAGATCGACGGCTACATGATCTTCTGGGAAAAGAAGACCATCATCGACGGCAAACCGTGGGCCGAAGCCGAGCCGCCCAGCGGTATTTCATGCACCGTGGTGCCCCTGGTCGCGATCGACGAAAACGGCGCGGTGGATCGCTTTGCGGTCATCGAACCGCAGCGCGTGGAAGCCACTCAGCCCTACGCTCTCGACGACTACATCGGCCAGTCGGTCCTGCAGTTCGACGCCATCACCAACGGCGAACACCGGCTTTCGTGCGGCTACGAAAGCGGCGACGGACCAACCGTTGCCATGGCCCTCGACGACACCGGCAAGTCGGGCTGGACGGTGTTCTACGTGGTCGGCGGCGCGTCGGCGGCGCTGCTGGCGGGCGTGGCGTTCGTTTTCGGCGTGTACATTCGCCGCGCCCGAGCCCTCGGCCGCGCCGGACTCTCGGGCGAGGGCATCGCGTGAGCCCACGCGTTCGCCGGGGCCTGCAGTGGGCACTGGCGATCTTCTTCACGGTCGCCGGGCTCAACCACTTCTTCAACCCCGCGTTCTACGAGGCGCTCATTCCACCGGTGTTCGTCGACATCGCGCCGGCCTGGTTTTGGAACTACGCCTCCGGCGCCGGCGAGGTGGTGTGCGGCGTGCTGCTGATGGTGCCGAGATTCACCCGGCTGGCGGCCTGGGGCATGATCGCCATTCTCATCGCGGTGTTTCCGGCCAACATCTACCACGCCCTCGAGGGCGGCCTGGACCATCCAGACCTGCCCGAAGCCATGAAGAGCGGCACGGCCGCGCTGGTCCGGCTGCCGTTTCAGTTGGTCTTTGGCCTGTGGGCTTGGCCGTTCACCCGCCCGCAAGCACCGCCGGCGTCTCGATAATCTGGTGTTCGACCAGGCGGCGGTACACGCCGCTCCGGCTCATGAGCGCGTCGTGGGGCCCTTGCTCGACGATGCGGCCGCCGTCCACCACGACGATGCGATCCGCGTCGCGCACGGTGCTGAGGCGGTGGGCGATGACGAGCGTCGTGCGGCCCTCCATGAGCCGTGAAAACGCCGCCTGCACCAGGGCCTCGCTTTCGGCGTCCAGGTTGCTGGTCGCCTCGTCGAGCACGAGGACCCGCGGGTTGGCGATCAGCGCCCGGGCAATGGCGATGCGCTGGCGCTGACCGCCCGAAAGCTGCACGCCTCGCTCACCGACCAGGGTGTCGTAGCCGTCGGGAAAGACCTCGATGAACTCGTGGGCGTGGGCGTCCTTGGCCGCGGCAACGATGTCGGCTTCGGACGCGCCTTCCCGCCCGTAGGCGATGTTTTCGCGGACGGTGCCGGAAAACAAGACCGGCTCCTGGGCGACGACCGCCATGGCGCCGCGCAGGTCGGAAAGGCGCAGGTCCCGCAGGTCGACCCCGTCGAGGCGAACCGCGCCGCGCACCGGGTCGAAAAAGCGAAACAACAGCGAAATGATCGTGCTCTTGCCCGCGCCGGACGGGCCGACGAGCGCGACCACCTCACCGGGCGCCACCTCGAGCTCGATCTCCTTGAGCACTTCGTGGTCAGGTCGGCTGTCGTAGGCAAACGACACCCCCTGAAACGCCACACCGCCGCCGCCCTCGGGCAGGTCCACCGGCCCGTCGGGGTCGCGAATGTCCGCTTCGGTCTCGATGATGCCAAACAGCCGCTCGGTGGCCCCGGCGGCCCGCTGCAGCTGGCCCCAGAGCCCGGCGAGCGAGCCCAGAGCCCCGGCGATCATGAACGTGTAGATGAGAAACTCGGTGAAGTCGCCGGCGGTTACCTCGCCGGCGATGATGGCGCGCCCCCCCATGTACATGACGAAAGCGATTGACACGTAGCCCATGGTCGAGACCGCCGAGAACAAGGTCGCGCGCCAACGGGCGAGACTGAGGCTTTCGTTGAACGCCGACTCGATGGCCTCGGCGTAGCGATCCGACTCGTGGCGCTCGCGCACGAACGCCTGCACCGTTTGCATGGCGCCCACGGTCTCCTGCACCCGACCGCTCGCCGCGGCCAGCCGGTCCTGCACGGTTTGTGACATGCGCCGAATGAAACGGCCGAAAACCATGCCGCCGAGCACCACCGGCGGCACCACCAGCAGCATCAGACCGGTGAGCCGCGGCGACACGATGAACAGCAGGGCGATGCCGCCAACCAGCTGCACCGCATTGCGCAGGGCAATGGACAGCTCGCTGCCCACGACGCTTTCAATGCGAGTGACGTCGCTCGACAAGCGCCCGACGAGCTCGCCGGTACGCTGCCGGTGAAACCACGCCGACGGCAGGGTCAGCAGTCGATCGAACACCAGGCGACGAAGGTCGGTCACGACGCGTTCGCCGAGCCAGCTCATCAGGTAGTGGCGAAACCACACCAGCACCGCGTGGGCCGAGAACAGGCCTATCAATATGTAGACGATGCCCTCGAGCTCCGCGAGAGAACCACCGGCGACCCCCTTGTCGATGGCATCACCGGCGAGCTTCGGGTAGGCAAGCGACAGTCCGGAACCGATGAGCAGGGTCAGATTGGCCAGGTAGAAGCGCGCGCGGTGTGGTCGCAGCAGCGCGACGATGCGACGAAGCACACCGAGACGACGCAGCGCGCCACGGCCTTCGCCATCGCGGTCCGCGGAGCCGGCTCCGTCGATGGCATCGCCACCCCGGGCAGCGCCGCGCTCGCGGGCGTCGCGGTCGCGGTCGGTGTAGGCACGTTCGCCGTCGGGCATTGCGCGCAAGCATAGGCCACCGTCTGCGGCGCGGCATGGGCCGGTCGCAAAAACCCGGCGCCCTCCCCATGGGCGGCCCGGTCGGGGGTGTAAGCTCCGGCAATGGCGGACAGCACGGTTCCCCTCGACAAATTGCGCACCATTCCGCTGCTGCGCGGTTTTTCGGACGAACAACTCCACTCACTCTCCGAGCTGTTCGTTCCCGTCGAGGCGGGGCAGCTGTTCGATGTGCACGACACCGCCGAGTCGCTGTACCTGCTGCTCGACGGCGAGGTCACGCTGTACCAGGGCGAACGCGAGATGTTCACCCTGCACCCGCCGGCGCTGCTCGGCGAGCTGGGTGCGTTTGCCGGACTTCGGCGCAACAGCCGGGCCGAAGCGACCGCCGGCGCCACGGTGCTTTCCATCGAGCGCGTCGCCCTGCAGGACTTCTTCGCCACCCACGCGGAGCTCGGACTGCACTACGAAAAGAACCTGCTGTACATCGCCGCCGAGAAGATCGACCGCGACCAAACGCGCCTGGAAGACATGCGCGAAAACCTCGTGCGCACCCAAAAAGCCATGAAGCAGATGCGCGAGTACCTGCTCGAGAGCGAGGACACCGCGGTGAGCGCGCACCTGCACGACATGCTCGACGGCCTGATTCAGCGCAACCGCCGGGTCAACTACCGGGTTTCGCCGCCGTCGGCCCTGGCCGCCAATCTGCGGCTCGACGACAAGCGAGCCGCCCAGGTCGTGCAAATCTCGCGAACCCACCTGTCGTTTACCTGCTCGGGAACCACTCCCGAAGCCGGCGCCCGCATGAGCGGGGTGCTGTCTTTGTCGGGCCCCGAGATTCCGGTGAGCGGCAAGGTCCTGCGCACCAAGGGCGACCGGATCGACCTCGAGCTCGACCTGCTGCTCGACGACTACGCCGCCACCCTCGAGGGCTACCTCACCCGGGTGCAGCTGCTCGACTTTCTCGCCTAGCCGGCAGCACACCTGCGCGCCAGCCAAACGCCCGGCCTCGATGAGGTCGGGCGTTCGTCGTTTCGGCGGCGGCGTGGACCGCCGGGCCTCACCGTGTCGCGCCCGCGGCAACGTGGCTGCCCGGCACCGGTCCCTAAAGCCTGGCGATCCACGACCGTCGACGGGCTCGCTACACCCGGCGTCGACAACGGCGTGAAACCACGCCGGTGCGGCCGTGGTCCAGCCGTTGCAATCGCGCCGTGCGTTCGCGCCGCGCGTCGGCAGCCACCAAGGCCCGCCGCGGCGCCCCGATTTCAACGAACCAACAGGACCCACCATGAACCTTCGCACCTCTGTATCCGCCCTTCTGTTCGCCGCCGTCGCGGCGACGAGCGCCGGGGCTTCGGCGCAAACCCGAGCCCCCGGTCCCATCGTCATCGCCGGCGAGCGAGCCCCCGCCGATCCCGACCATGTCGTTGGCCGCAACCTGCCCCGCGACTTCGTCAACGAGACCACCGAGACCCGCTCGTCGCCGAGCAGCGAGATTCCCAGCTACTCGCGCTGGAACGATTCGCGCACCACCCTGGGCAACTCCAAGCGGTTTCGCGTCGACCTGCGGGTGGGCACGGCGGTCTCGGCTCGACACAACGCCGCCAACATCGGCAACGAGGTTCGGGCCGACGGCCGGGTGAACCTCGACCTGTGGATCTTCAAAAAGAAGCTCCAGGCCTTTGATTCGCACACCTACGCCATCTACCGGTCCGAGGCCGACCGCCACGCGTACACCCGCGCCTACCTGCTGGGCCAGGCGATTTTCGACAAAGGCTTTTCCGGCAGCGCGCCCAAGGTCAACTGGAGCAACGTTAAGACCCGCCAGTTCGCCGGCGGCTGCGAGACCTTCAGCATCTGGTTCTTCCAGGTCGAGGCGTGCGCCGGGGCCAGCGGTAGCCTCGGGGTTGTCACCAAGGCGGATGCGAGCCAGGCCCGCCGGGCGTTCGTGGAGATGGGACCGGAGGCGGCGCTCGACGGCACCGCGTCGGCTCTGCTCACCGGGCCCTTCGGCCAGGTCGGCGTGGGACCGCAGATCGATGTTCGCGTCCTGGGCATGGAGCTCAAGCGCCGCGCCACCTCGAAATACACCGCTCGCCTGTTCGAGACCGAGTACGAGTACGACCAGTGGCGCGACGGCTGCCTCCAGGCGCTGGAGGGCAAGTTCTCGCTCAAGTGGAAGGCGTTCTGGGCGGAAGGCACAAAGAAGCTCTTCGACTGGGATGGCTTCGAAAAGTGCTGGGACAGCCTGCGCGACACCGGCAGCGTGACCGTCGAAACCGGCCCCGTCTACAAGGCGCCGTAGGCGGCACTCGTTCAAACCACGTGACGATCGGGGGTGAACGGAAACCCGTTCACCCCCCCTTTTTCAGGAGCTCGACCCGTGAAACGCATCCTACCGTTGCTCGCCCTCGCCGCCCTGACCACCGCGGGTGTCGCCGCCCTCGTCTCGGCCCCACCGGCGGCGCTCGAATCCGGCCGCCTGGCCAACGCGGCCGCCGCGGCCGGCCCCGCCCCTGCGTCCCGCTCGGGTCGGCTCACGTCCCCGCCCCCGCAGACCGAACTCGGCGAGTCGCTGTCGTACCGACTGGTTTCGACCACCGACCTCACCCTGTCGGGCGAGCCCGACGCGGCGTCGCCCGACCCGGGCGAAGCGATGCGTCTGGTGGCGGAGCTCAGTGGTCTGCTGCGGGCAACCAGCGTCGAGCTGCGCGACAACGCCACCGTGCTTCAACTCACCTTGAGCGACGCGCGCACCGAGACGACCGAGTTCGCGGGAACAAAGCGGATCGAACGCAACACCCAGAACCTCGCGGGCCTCGACCGGGCCTTCTATGCCGAGTACGGCCCCGCCGGGGACCTCATCCAGGTGTACCTGCCGCCCGAGACCGCGCTGGAGCACCGCAACACCATGCGAACCGTGGCCGCGGCGATGCAGGTATCGCCGCCGCCGGCCGACCGCGACGTCTGGAGCACACCCCAGGTAGTCGCCGGCGCGACCGTCGACGTGCAATACCGCCCGCTCGGCCCCGACACCTACGAGCGCACGTTCGAGACCGACGAGCGCACCGGTCGGGCGACACTCGCGATTCGCGACCGGCGCCTCACGCGACTGCGAAGCGACGAAACGCTGTCGTCCGCCGCTCTCGGCCTCGTCGGCGCGGGCTCGATGACCCTGGAGCTCGTGCACCGCGACCAACGAGCCCAAGCCGTCGACCAGTGGCGGCGCGACCGAGCCATGGTGGTCGCGGCGGGGGTGTCAACCGAAGTCGATCGAGCGGCCGCCGAGGAGGCGTCGTTTTCCGCCCTCGACGACGGCACGCCGGTAACCGACTTGCTCGCCATGCTGCGCGGCCTGGCGCCCGGAAGCGAGGCCGAGCGTGAGCGCTCGTACCTGATGCGCCGGCTCGCCGCGCGCTTTGCCCTGCACCCCGAAGAAGCGCGCACGGCGGGCGAGGCGGTTGCGGACCTGGCACCGCACGAGGCCGCCACGGTCGTCGGCGCCCTGTCCGCGGTCGGCAACGCGGAGACCGAGCAGAGCCTCGCCCGGATCACCGCCGATGAGACTGCGCCAGCCGGCCTTATCGCCGACGCCGCCAACGCCCTGAGCTTTCACGACCGCCCCGGCGACGTCGCCATCGAAGCGCTGGCGGCGCTGGCCGACTCGGACCAACGGGACCGACGCGGTCCCGGCCTGCTCGGCCTCGGCTCGGTGAGCTTTCGCCTCGGCCAAAGCGACGACCCGCGCGGTGAGCGCTTGGTACGTGACCTGATTCGGCGCTTCGCCGCGGCCACCACCGAGCAAGACCAGGTCGATCTGCTCGCCGCCCTGGGCAACACCGGCAGCGAGCTCATCCTGCCGACCCTCGAGGCGGTTGTCGCCGGGAACAACCCGCGTCTGCGCCACGAAGCGGTCGTGAGCCTGCGATTGGTCACCACGCCCCGCGCCGACGAGCTGCTCGCGCGCTTTCTCGCCGCCGACGTCGCTGTCGATCTGCGCCGGGCGGCCCTGTTCGCCGCGCGCTTTCGCCCCATCGAGCCGCTCTTGTCGGCCCTGTCGGCGCTGCTGCAAGTCGAGCCCGATGCGGACGTTCGCGGCGAAGCGCTCGAGCTCGTCGGCGAGCGCCTGGGCGACCTCGCCGAGGCCGCGGACATGATTGCCCGGGTGGCCGAGCGCGACCCGGAGGAGCGTTTGCGGCGGCGCGCTCGGGAGCTGCTGGAAACCGCCTGACCGCCGTCGCGGTGCACGGGCGGGCTCGTCCGGCCCGCGGCTTCGAACAAACAACAAGCCAGACTCCCGCGCAGCCTCGTGGACGCGCGGGAGCCTGGCCTGGTTGCCACGCGCGTTTAGAAGGGCGTCATGTTGGAACCGACCGGGTGCCGGTTCTGACTGCCGCTGAGGTTCTGAATCCCGTTGCCGGGCTCGCCGTCCAGGTCGATCCGACTGAAGTCCTCGGTCGAATAGAGCTCGATCGTCGAGTTGCGGGTGCGAACGTAGAGCCGTCCGGCGATCGGATCGATGTCGAGACCGACTACCTGATTCTGGGTCGAGATTTCGGTGATGGCGTTGCCGTTGGCAAGGTCGATGGCGACGGCACCCCGGGTCCGGCCTGAGTTCTGCCCGGTGGCGGCGTACAGAAGCGTGTCCCCCATCACCCGCAGAGCGCCCACGCGATCCCCCATGCCCGACACGGCGATTTCGGTCACGGCTCCCGACGCGAGATCGACAGCCAGGATCGGCGCCGGTTCGTCCGTACCACCACGGCCGAACAGGTCGTCGGGCACTTCGAGACCGCGGCCGATGTTGCGGTTGACCAGGTTGACCCCAACGAACAGGCGCTGGTCGTCGGCGCTCCACGCGGCGATGTCGGCGCGGCTGGCGATGCCGACGGTACCGAGGTCGATCGGCTCCCCGATGACCGCGAACGTCGCCACATCGATGAGCCACAGCTCGTTGAGGGTGCCGATATGGCTCGACACCAGGGCCGCCAGGGTCCTGCCGTCGTTGGACAGAGCCAGACCGCGGGCAATGCGACCGGTCTCGAAGTCTCCAAGGGCGAGACTCGCAATCGGTTCGAAGGTGAGGCGGTCGTGAAGCACGAGGTCCACCTGGTTGGGCGCGGAACGCGCGTTGCCGTTGCCGCCGATGCCGCCGTTCCAGTGGCCGAACTGGTGGCCACTGCTTACAACGGAACCATCCGGCATAACGGCGACACCCGCGACCTGGCCCGGGGTGGGCGCCAACAACAAGAGATCGCGCGTCTCGAGGTCGACCACCTGCAAGCCGTGCAGCTTCTTGCTCAGGGCAATCGCGCGCAACCCAAGCGGGCCGCTGGTGACGGTGCGTCCCCCGAAGCCATCGGCGCCATACAGAGCACCGGTTCGGCCCGTCAGCGTGTTGACCGTCTGATCGTCGCCCAGCAGCAGCGGGCTGGTGGTGAAGTCGAGAACGACGTCGACGGAAGCGGCGTCAGTCGGCGTGTAAGACACCACCACCGTGGTGGTGGCGGTGCTGCCCTCGCCCAGCGATTCGAACAGATCGTCGCTGGTCGGCTCGCCGCCGCCCCCTCCGAGAACGCCGCTCGCCTCGTCGACCAGCTGCGCGCCCGACACCGCAAGCCCGAAAAGCGTGCGCTTGATGTTGTTTTGAACCGAAACCTCGAGGGTCGCGTTGCCGCCGGCCGCGTTGACCGTGGCGCTAATCTCGAGGCCGGTGGGCTGGCTGGCTACCGTGACCGTGTCGTTCTCCGTATCGACAACGAGCCTGGCCTGCAGGTCCGGCAGCGGCGTCACCACCGACGCGGCCGCAGCGACCAGAGCGTAGTTGCCGAGATCGTCGTGCGACCAGACGGTGTACTGAAACACGCCGGGCTCGCTGAGCGTGTCGGTGGCGCTGTCGATGTCGCCAGCGGCGAGCACCGACTCACCACCGGGCAAGGTGTCGCCAGCGGCAAGTATCTCGCCTTGCACCGGCGAGCTGGGGTAGGCGTTGTCCGTGCGCACCACGATAACGCCCGCGAAGTCGCTGTCGCCGGGATTGGTCCAGCTGAGGTCGACGCTCGTGCCGTCGCGGTCCGCCGTCAGGCCGGTCACCAGTCCCGGCGGCGCGGCGTCGACGTCGAAGGCCGCGGTTTGAACCGCCTCCTCGTTGCCGGCGATATCGACGGCGAAGAACCGAATCTCGGTGCCCGCCGGCAGATTGGAGAGGATCACCGGACTGCCGCCCGACCGGGAGCTGGTTGTCGGCGCCGAGCCATCGAGGGTATAGAAGATGGCGGCGGGCTCACTCGCCGTGAGCGTCACCTCGTCCGGCATCACCCGAACTCGGCCGGGCGCCGGAGATATCGACGTAGTCGGTGCCTGGTCATCGCTGGTCGGTACGCACTGTCCGTCGCTGGCTTCGGTGCCGGCACCGCATTCAAAGCCATCATCGCCGCCGCAAGCGGACAAAAGAAGAGTGGCGATCGCCCCCCCGAGCAATCCAAGTCGTCGCATTCGTGTTCCTTTCGGAAGCGGATCTATCGCGCCCCGGACGCACGCCCCCCCTTGGGCCGCGCTCCCCCAACGCGCGTTGAAACGAAAGTCTGCAACAGGCGGCGCGCCGACGGAAGAGTAGAAATTCGCGCGACATGTCGCGACGAGTGGGGCATCGCCGCCGCTGTGGTTTCAGCGATGGACTCAGGACACCGCGGCGGCGAGTTGATCGCGCAACCATCCGTGGGCCGGGTCGTCGTCGGCGCGGCGGTGCCAGACCATCGACAGCTCGAAGCCGTTGAGGGCAACGGGCGGTTCGCGGACAACCAGATCCAGCGCGGGGGCGAGCTGCAAGGCGACGCGCCGAGCAATGGTGAGGACGTAGTCACTGTTGGCCACCAGGTGGGGCGCCACGGCAAAGCTCGTCACGGTGCGCGCCACTCGGCGCGAAAGCCCCTGCTCTTCCAGCAGGCGATCGACCACGCCGCGCGGGTCGCCGCGCGGAGACACCAGAACGTGTTCGAGACTGGCGAAGCGCTCAGCAGTGAGCTTGCGGCGCGCGGCGGGGTGGCCCTTGCGCAGAACGCACACGAACTGCTCGTGAAACAGCGGCCGCTGGCAGATGTCGGCGGGCAGGTTGACGAACACGCCGAGGGCCAGATCGTAGCGGTTGGACCGCAGCTTGTCGGGCGCGTCGCCGTCGTACACGTGGGACTGCAGGGCCACGCCTGGTGCCGCGACCGCGATGGCGTCGCTGGCGGGCGCGAGAACGAAGAGTTCTGCGAAGTCACTGGTCGCGATGCGAAAGTCGCGGCGCAGGGTTTCCGGGTCGATGTCGTCTCCAGCCCGCAACGCCCGCTGCAGCTCGTCGAGAGCGCGGCGCAGGCGCGGGCGAAGGGCCTCGGCCCCCTCGGTGAGCACCATGTCCCGGCCCGCGCGGACCAGCAGAGGGTCGTCGAGAGCGTCGCGCAGCCGGGCGAGGGCGTGGCTGGTTGCCGAGGGGCTCAGCGCCACGCGGTCCGCCGTGTGCTTGATGCTGCGGGTATCGAGCAGGGCATCGAGCACTACCAGCAGGTTCAGGTCGATCTCTCGAAGCTGCACATCATGCATGTATTCACTGCAATCATTGCATTTGATTCAGTCATGGTCGAGGCGCATGTTGAGGCCATGACGACGACACTCATCACCGGCGCAACCGGGACCATTGGCAACCAGCTGGCAAAGGAGCTGCTCGAGCGCGGCGCCCACACCGTGCGGGTCGGCACGCGGCGCCCCGGGGCGACTGCCGAGCTCGAAGCGCTGGGCGCTACCGCCGTGGCCCTGGACCTCGACGATCCCAACACCCTCGACAATGCCTTTGCCGGCGTGGACCAGCTGTTTCTGGTCGGCCCCCAGAGTCACGAGACCTTTAGCGATAGCGTCCCGCCCATCTTGGCCGCGGCAAAGCGGGCCGGCGTTTCGTTCGTCCTGCGCATCTCGGCGCTGGGCGCCAACCCCGAGGGCGGCTTTGCCCTGGCCAAACACCACGGCCTGGGAGAACAGTACCTGCGCGACAGCGGTCTGGACTTCGCCATCCTGCAGCCGACGTTCTTTCAGGACAACCTGGTCAAGTTTCAGGGCCAGGCCATCGCCGGGCAGGGCGCGTTTTACGGCGCGTCGGCCGGCCAAAAGGTCGCCTACGTGAGCTCGGCCGACATCGCCCGAACGGCGGCTGCCATCCTGGAAAACCCGGCTGACCACCGCGGCAAGTCGTACGTGCTAACCGGCCCCGAGGCGCTCACCGATGCCGAGGTTGCCACCGTCGCCGGCGAGGTCCTGGGCAAAGAGATTCGCTACGTCGACGTGCCCGGCGAGCAGATCGAACAGTCGATGCTCGACAACGGCGCGAGCGCCTGGATGGCTGCGTCGATGAAAGCCCTCGAAGGGGTCAAGGCGGCCGGGTACGCCGCCGACGTGTCGCCGACGGTGGAGGCAATCACGGGCCGCGCGCCCGAGAAGCTGCGCTCGTTTCTCGAGCGCCACCGCGGCCAGTTCGCCTAACGGCCTGCACTCGCTCCGTCCTGCGGGGGGGGAGGCATCCGCCCGCCGCCGCGCGGCCCTCCAACGGCCGCGCGCGGCCCGGGGCCCGACGTGGTAACACCGGGAGGCCATGGCCTCGCCCGAGCAAGAACGGCTTTTGCAGCTGACCCGCCGGGTCAGGGAGGGCAGCGCCACCGAGGCCGAGCGCGAAGAGCTGGCCCTGTACGCCAACGAATCGCCCGAGAACCAGGCCCTCGCCGTGCGCGTCCAGCGCGACGGCGAGCTCGGCCACGGCTGGATCGATCGCTACGCCGCGGATCGAGAGCTTGTGGCCGAGGAAGAGTCGCCACTGTCGCTGGCCGAGCGCAAAGTCGGCGTCGGCCTGGTGGTCGCGGGCGCGGTGTCGGCGCTGTTCGTGCCCCCGGTCGGCGTTGCCGCCGTGGGCCTGGGCGCCGGGCTTCTGGCCTGGTCCGTTGTGCGCGTGGCGCTCAAAAACCGGGGCAAAGACCCCTACGGAGACATTCAAGAGTGACGAGCGAGCTTGTTCCCACCGGCAGCCGGGCCCTCGAGCGAGGCGACGCGACCACCCTGCTGATCGCGACCACCGACACCATCCCCGGCTACCGCATCGTCAAGGTTCTCGGACTGGTCCGCGGCAACACGGTGCGGGCCCGCAACGTCGGCCGGGATTTCCTCGCGGGGCTCAAGAGCATCGCCGGTGGCGAGGTACGCACCTACACCACCATGCTGGCGCAGTCTCGCGAACAGGCCGTGGACCGCCTGCGCGCTCACACGCTCGAGGTCGGCGGCAACGCGGTGGTCGGCATGCGCATTACGACGTCCACGGTCATGCAGGGCGCCGCCGAAATCCTGGCCTACGGCACGGCCGTGCTCATCGAACCAGCGTAAACCCCTCGCCGCCGTGGGGCGAGTCGAGATTGGCCCTTGACTGTGGTGAGTAAACACTTACTCTCATTCCGTGGTCAAGCTGTCGGCCGAAGAACGCCGCGACGCGATCCTGCAGGCCGCCGTGCCTCTGTTCGCGAGGCGCGGCTTTGCCGACGTCACCACCCGGGAGATCGCCCGGGCGGCGGGCGTGTCCGAAGCCCTGCTCTACCGGCATTTTCCAAGTAAGTTAGATATTTACCAGGCCATCCAGGACCATTTCGTCTGCTTTGCCGGCGAGCCGACCGAGCGCCTGGCCAGCATGCCGGACAGCACCCAGTCGCTGGTCGTGTGCGTCTACCTGCTGATGTGGAAGATCCAGCAGGGGCCGCCCGACAAGCAGCAGCGCCAGGAATCCCTTCGGCGCCTGCTCATTCGCTCCATCCTCGAGGACGGGACCTTTGCCGCCGAGTTTCACCTGCACACGGCGGCGCTCTGGGTGGACAAAATCCAGGCGTGCTTGCGCGCCGCCATTGCCGCCGGTGACGTCGACAACGAGCCGGAAGAGTCCGAGTTCGGCGTTTGGATGGGGCATCACATCGCCGTCGCGGTCGGCCTGTACGCCATGCCGCCCAGAGCGGTCGTCGAGTATCCGGGCGGAAACAAAAAGGTTTTGGACCGCAGCGTGCGGTTTGTCCTGCGCGGGCTGGGCATGACCAGCGAGGCGATGGCGCGCCACTTCAACCCCGAAGCCCTCGAGCTTCTGCTGTCGGGCGCGCTCGCCTCGTAAAAAAACGCCCGGCACTTGTCGATTCGGCCCCGCCCGGCCGTCGAAGCATCGAAACCACGATTCCGTTGAGCCTGACGAGAAACCAGCTAGTAAGTAAGTGAACACTCAGGAGCTGCCATGAGATCCACGATCGCCAGCATTACCGCCGTCGCCCTGCTGGGCGCGGGTTTGTCAATCGCCGCCGCCGGCCCCGCCGAGGACAAGGGGTGGGAGATCGCCAAGAAGGTCGAAAAGGCCAACGACGGCTTTCAGGGCGAGACCTCGACCCTCGAGATGACCCTGATCAACGCCCACGGCGACAAGACCACGCGCAAGATGACGTCGATGGTTCGCGAAAAGAGCGGCGACGGCGACCTGTCGCGCATCGAGTTTCGCTGGCCCGCGGACGTCAAGGGCACGCGCATGCTCACCTGGTCCCACAAAAAGGACAACGACGACCAGTGGCTCTACTTGCCGGCCATCAAGCGCGTCAAGCGAATCAGCTCGCGCAACAAGTCGGGCAGCTTCATGGGCAGCGAGTTTTCGTACGAAGACCTCGGCAGCCAGGAACCCGAGAAGTTCAAGCACAAGTTCCTCGGTGACGAGACCCTCAGCGGCCGCAAGGTCTGGAAGACCCAGCGCATCCCGACCGACAAGCGCTCGGGCTACTCCAAACAGATCGTCTGGATCGACAAGCAGTTCATGAACGCGGTCAAGATCCAGTACTACGACCGCAAGGGCGAGCTGCTCAAGACCGGCACCTTCTCGGGCTACGAGAAGAAAGGCAGCTGGTACCGCGTCGGCCGCATCGACATGGTCAACCACCAGACCCGCAAGAAATCGTCGATCGTCTGGAAAGACCGCAAGCTCGGCGTCGATATCGACGAAGACGAGTTCGACAGCGACGAGCTCTCCGACTAAGCACACGCACCAGGGCCCGCCCCCGACTCCGGAGGCGGGTCTTTTTGGTTCGACACCGAGGCAATCATGAACCACGCAAAGGCAGTGGCGCTCGCGTCTGTCCTGACCGCAGTGACGACCGCGCCGGCAGCGGCCGACGAGCTCGAAGTATCGAGCCAGGGTGAAGTTGGCGCCGAGGCGCGCATCTTCTTGCCGGGCACCGAGGGCGACCTCGGCAACGTCTCCGGCATTGCCCGCCTGTACCTCGAGCTCGAGTACGACGACTTCGAGCTCAACCTGCGCGGCTTCGGCCGCCACGACGGCATCGACCGCAAGCGCAGTGCGCTGTTTCCCGAAGAGGCGTTTCTCGAATACAAGAACAACCCGGTGCGAGTTCGGCTGGGCTACCAGCTGCTCAACTGGACCGCCACCGAAGCGTTTCACCCCGCCGACATCATCAACGCCCGGTATCTCGACGGCAACGTGCAGAACCCCGAGAAGCTCGGGGAGCTGATGGGAGCGTTTCGCTACAAGTTCCTCGACGGCAACGTCGAGGCCTACGTCATGCCGCTGTTTACCAGCCCGGTGTTTCCGTCCGAGGACTCGCGTTTTCGCTTCGGTCCCCTGGGCGTGGCCCTGGGCGAGACCCTGGTTCTCGACCGCGACGGGACCCTCGAGGACGATCCGTGGTTTCTGCAGTGGGGGGCCCGGGTCCAGCAGTCGATCTTCGGCGCCGACGTCAGCCTGCACTTCATCCGCCACATCGACCGCAGCTTGCCCCTCGTCACGCTGACCGACGACGGCAACGGAGGCCTGACTCCAGGCCTCGTGTTCCAGGCTCTCACCCAGGTCGGCGGCACCTATCAACAGGTGTGGGGCCCCATCATCGTCAAGGTCGAGGCCGCGTATCGCGACTTCGAAAACCCGACCGAGAGCGAGCGAGAGATGCTGCCGCCGGAGCCGCTTTTTTCCGTCCCCGACCGCGACCACACCCTGGTGGCCGTGGGCCTGGAGTACGGGCTGCCTCACGACGACGGCGAGAGCACCTTTTTGCTCGAGGGCCAGTACGCCATCGGCTTTCCCGACGAGGAAGAAGCGCCCGGACAGCTGCTGCTGTTCGGCAGCGACGTTCTCGCCGGCTATCGATACGCCTTCAACGACGTCGACGACAAGACCATCACGGCGTCGGTCATCATCGACATCGAGGAGCCGGAGCAGATCTTCGGCAACGTTGCCTACCAGCAACGTATCGGCGAGGAGTGGCGCGGCGAGCTCGGGTTTCGCCTGATCAACTTTCCCGCCGCGGACCCCAATAACCCCCAGGGTCCCGAGAACCTCGACGACGCCAACTACTTCTACACCAGCCTGATTCGGTTCTTTTAGCCGAAAGGCCGCAGGGGACACACATGAGTAACGACACCACGGAATCGAGTCTCGGCGATCGCTTCGTCGATTGGATCGTGCGGCGCCCCTACTACGCGCTGCCGCTCGGGCTTTTGCTGGTCGCCGCCGCGGCCACCGGCTTTCCGCACATCAAGGCCAACTTCACACACACCGCGTTCTTCCGGGCGGAGGACCCGATGCTGGCCGAGTTCGACAAGTTCGAGCGCCAGTTCGGCAACGACGACGCCGTCGCCGTGGTTGTGCACAGCCCGTCGGGGGTATTCGACCTCGACACGGCGACCCTGCTGCAGGAGCTCACCGAGGAGATGTGGCAGGTCCCCTGGGTCATCCGCGTCGACTCGCTGGCCAACTTCAACTGGGTCCACGCCTACGAAGACGACATCGAAGTCGAACCACTCATCCCCGACGACATCGAGCTCGATGAACAGATTCTCGCCGAGCGGCGCAAGGTCGCCCTCGAACACGAGTCGGTGCCCGACTACCTGGTGAGCCGGGACGGAAAGACCGCGCTGGTATACGCCCGCCTCAAGCCGGGCTTCGAAACTCCGCCGGACACCACCGTGGTCGTTGGCGCCGTTCGAGAAACGATCGAGCGCATCAAGCGAACCGACCACGAGATCTTCATCACCGGCGGCCCGGTCATCAACTTCTCGTTTCAGGAGAGCACCCAGATCGACATGCAGAAGCTGATGCCGATGGTGCTCGGTGCGGCGTTCCTGTTCCTGATTGTGCTGCTGCGAACCGTCGGCGGCGTGGTCCTGCCGTTTGTCACCATGCTGTTCTCGGTCGCGTGCGCGGTGGCGTTCGCCGGCCACTTCGGCTTCGAGATCAACAGCGTGACCTTCATGCTGCCCTTCATCATGATCGCAGTCGCCATCGCCGACTCGGTTCACGTGCTCTCGACGTTCGTGCGCGGTCGGCTCCGCGGCCTCGACAAGATCGAGGCAACCCGGTACTCCCTGCGCAAGAATCTGGTGCCGACCATTCTGACGTCGCTATCGACCTCGGCCGGCTTCTTTTCGTTCGTCACCTCGGACCTAAAGCCCGTCCTCGGTGTGGGCGTGCTGGCCGGCGCGGGAACCATCATGGCGTGGTTCATCACCTACCTCATCATGGGGCCGCTCATGCGCTGGTTTCCGTCGCGCATCAAGCCGTCGGGACACCAGGAAGAGCTCAAGCGCCCCAGCACGCGCATGGCCCGCTACACCGAGTGGCTGCAGGCCAACAAGTGGATCGTGATCGGCGTGTACGCAGCCATTTGCGCTGGCGCCATCGGACTGGCCACGTTCAACACGGTCAACTCGGACCCGTACAAGTACTTCGCCAAAGAGTACCCGCTGCGCCAGGCCAACGACTTCATCATCGACAACCTCAGCGGTACGGCCGTGTTCGAGATGCGCATCAGCGCCAAGGAAGAAGAAGGCATCAAGGAACCCGCCTTCATGAAGGCGGCCGAGGAGTTCGAAAAGCGCATCACCGACATGGACGGCGTCGCCAAGACCGTGTCCATCGTCGATATCCTGCGGCAGACCAATCGCTCGCTCAACGGCGGCGACCAGTCGGCGTACGCCCTGCCCGACACCAAAGAAGCCATCGCGCAGGAGCTTTTCCTCTACCAGATGTCCCTGCCCCAGGGCATGGACGTCAACAACATCCTGACGGTCAAAAACGACGCCATTCGCGTCACCGTCATCTCCTCCATCACCGATTCCGCCTCGTGGACGCGCACGGCCAAGCGGTTCGAGGCGATCGGCGCCGAACTCGGACTCGATGTCACCGTCACCGGCAAGACCAAGCTCTACCAGAGCATGAACGGCTACGTGGTGCGCTCGTTCATCGAGTCGCTGCTCATCGCTGTGCTGCTCGTCAGCGTCATTCTCATCGTGGCGTTCAAATCGTTCAAGCTCGGGTTGCTGGCGATGATCCCCAACGTCATCCCGCTCATCGTCGGCGGCGCGGTGCTCAAGATCCTCGACCACCCTCTCGACATCGGCACCGTGCTGGTCTCGAGCGTCTGCCTGGGCATTGCGGTCGACGACACCATTCACATGCTGTCGAACTACCTCGTCAACCGGCGCGAGGGCCGCACGGCAACCGACGCCGTCGGCATGGTTCTCACCCACACCGGACCGGCCCTCATCGTGACCACGGCCGTGCTCGTGGCCGCCTTCGGCTCCATGGGCCTGGGCACCTTCGTACCCAACGTGTACTTCGGCATCATGACCGCCTCGGTCCTGACCGCGGCCCTGGTCACCGACCTCACCTTCTTGCCGGCGGTACTCCTCATTCGCGCCGAGCAGGAAGCGAAGAAAGACGAACAGCCGGTGCCCCGCGCCGTGGCAACCCGGCAGCGCTAGCTCGAGCCTTTCGCCCGAAACCAACAGCGGGCCCCTCGCACACGTGGCGAGGGGCCCGCTTTTTTGCGTTCGGCTTAATCGGCGAGTTAGTCGGCGAGAGTGATGCGGTAGTTCTGGTTGTTGTTGTTGTCCCAGTACATGGTCCCGCTGGGGTGCTGGTAGAAGATCGCGTACTCGACGACGACGCTCTGGCCCCGGACGCTGCGGGTCTGGCCTTCCGGGTTGGTCCACTCGAGCGGCCCGATGCTGCGGTGCTCGCGAATGGTGCCGGCCGGCGTGAGGTCGACGCCCCAGCGCTCGTTGCCATTGCCGAGGTCGGCTTCCTTCTGCCCGTACGCCCAGCGCACAGTCTGCCAGTTGTCTTCGGTCCAGACGATTCCAACCCACTTGCTGGTCGACAGGTCGGGCACCGAGATGTCCACCCACACGTTGACGTCAGCGCGCGACGTAATGCCGTCGCCCGCGATGTTGGTATCCCAGGTGCCGGCGGCAATCTGGCGCAGCGGCTCCTGCGCCTGGGCCGTCGAGCCCGCGGCGAACACGAGCGTGAACAGAGAAAGAACGAGTAGTTTCGATTTCATGGTTGGGGGCTCCGTGAAGGTTCCGCGACCTCCGCACTGCAACCGCCGCACCGGCACAGGCCGGTCGGCAAGTCCTCGAAGAGTCGACCAAACCGACGTCGGTCGCCGTGTACCGCTGTCACGCTGTTGCCCTTTGCAACCGCCCCGTCGAACAAAGGTTTCCCGGCGCGCCAGAAGAACGCGGCCGAGGCGGTGCTCCGCCCCGGCCGTTCCTCGACTAGGCGATGGCCGCGCCGGCCGGAGGCCTGGCGCCGACGAACCGCCGCCAGGCCCGCGCCCGGCAGGCGCCGAGAACCTCGCCATGCTCGCGGTCGGTGCACGTGTGGGGCTCGAGCACGGTCTCGGCCGCGGCGATGAGATCCGCGATGAGGTCCGATGTACGAATCAATCGCGCGTACTCGACGAACGCCTCGAACAAAAGCTCCTCGGCGGTGACCGTTGCCAGCCCCGCGGCGCCCAGCACCTCCGGCCGCGTCTCGGGACCGGTCACTGGACGGCTCCGTTCTCGGGCACCGCGCCGTTGCCCGCAGGGGGCGTGCCCCGCACGGTCGTCTGTCGGGCCCGCTCGAGCAAGAGCGCCTCGAGCTTTTCAACCCGGGCCACGTCCATGGCCAAAGCCGCGGCCGCCTTGTCGCGCCCCTGGCCGAGCTTGTCGTTGCCCCAGGAATACCAGGCCCCCTTGCGCTCGACGATGCCGAAGCGCTCGGCGCAGTCGACCAGCTCGCCCGGCCGGTTGATGCCGGTGCCGTACAGAATCTCGAAGTGGGCCTCGCGAAACGGCGGCGCCAGCTTGTTTTTGACCACCTTGACCCGCACGTTGTTGCCGACGACCTCGTCGCCGTTTTTGAGCGGCTTTTTGCGGCGAATGTCGAGGCGCACCGAGCAGTAGAACTTGAGCGCGTTGCCTCCGGGCGTGGTCTCGGGGTTGCCGAAAACCAGCCCGATCTTTTCGCGCAGCTGATTGATGAACACCACCACGGTCTTGGTGCGCGCCGCCACGGCGGTGAGCTTGCGCAAGGCCTGGCTCATCAGGCGCGCCTGCAACCCCATGTGCGAGTCGCCCATCTCGCCTTCGATCTCGGCTCGGGGCGTGAGCGCCGCGACCGAGTCGACGATGATGAGGTCGATGGCGCCCGTGCGCACGAGGGTGTCGCAGATTTCGAGGGCCTGCTCGCCGCAGTCGGGCTGGGATACCAGCAGGTCGTCGAGTTTGACTCCCAGCCGGCGCGCGTACTCGGTGTCCAGGGCGTGCTCGGCATCGATGAACGCGCACACTCCGCCGGCGGCCTGGGCCTCGGCGATGGCGTGCAGCATGAGAGTCGTTTTGCCCGACGACTCGGGGCCGTAGATTTCGACGATGCGGCCGCGCGGCAGGCCGCCGACTCCGAGCGCCACGTCGAGGGCGACCGAGCCGGTGCGAATGATGTCGACCTCGGCGACGTCCGAGCCGTCGAGACGCATGATGGCGCCTTCGCCAAATTGCTTCTTGATGACGCGCAGCGCCTCGCCAATAGCCTTGCCCTTGGCCTTCTTGAGGTCCTTGTCCGAATCTTTGCTCTTCTTCACGGTTGTTCTCCAGGCGTGATTGCACGCCCGGGTTTCGCAACCGCCGTACCAACCGCAAAGGCGCGAAGTCACGTCGCTCGCGTCCGGTGCCGCGGACGCTCCGTCCGAGACTCGGACACCAACGGACGCCGGACGCCGCCTCGCGCACCCTCAGCGCGGCGCCTGGCCGGGGACGAGGTTTCGCCCCGACGAACGCAGGGCGTGGTCTTCGTTCGAGATGACCAGCGGGTAGCTCGCGGTGCGGCGCATCACCGGGCGCGTGGGCGCCGCCGTTCGGTAGCCGCCGCCCCCGGCAGCTCGGGGATCGAGCTGACGCTCGACCACACCAAAGACGGCGACCTCATCACCGTGGGCAATCAGCCACTCCTCGGCCAGGAGCGGCCCCGGCAGCGGCCAAACCCCGTGGGCCTGCAGCACCGATACGAGCGCCGGCGGGACCTGTTCGGGTGGCAGTTGGTTCCAGCGCCGGCCCCGGGCCGGGAACACGTCGGCCCCGGCCGCCTGTACGCTGAGGACGTGGTCACCGTCGTGCAGCTCGAACGGGATGACCCGCTGCTCGCGCGCTGCCGGTCGCCACGCGTGGTCCCTGAAAACGTACAGATCCAGGCGAAACGCGACGCAACGCCGCCCGGTCAAGGGGGACACCAACGCCTCGCGCGCGGTGACTCGCCCCGCCGTTGCCGCCGGGCCAGTCGGCAGATTCGCCAGGGCAACGCGCTGCACGTGCTGCAAGACCCGGCGAACCAACTCGTCGCGGCCTTGCGCGCGCCCGCGGCTGCCCTTCCAGCCCGCCACCAGGAGCGCGACCAGCGCGCTCCCAAACACGACCAGCGATACTTCCACGACCGGCGCTACTCCGCCTTCACGACGGCCTCAGCGGGATTGGTGCAGGCCTCGAGCTCGACCGCCGACAACTCGGGCTCGGGCTCGGGTTCCGCGGCCGCCGAGTCGGCGCGAGCGCCGTCGGTGACGAGGAGAACGAGGCGTTCGAACACGCCCCACTGTACAAGGGCGGCGCCCACCGGCCCTGGCCCATTTCGGTTCACCAAATAGCCCGGCGGCACGGCAAGGGCGCCGCGGCCGCCGGGCCCCACAGGTCAGTTGCCGATTTCGATGTCGGCGACGCCGTCGCAGTCGAGGTCGATGCCGTCGAACTGTCCGTCGCCGTCGGTGTCCAGAGGCGTCGGGAAACACGACGGCACGGGCACGCTCACGTCGCCAACGCCGTCGCAGTCGAGGTCGACGCCGTCGGGAATGCCGTCGCCATCCTCGTCAATGGGCTCGGGCACGCAGGCCGGGTCGATGTCGGGCAGCTCGACGTCGATGGTGCCGTCGCAGTCGGTGTCGATGCCCTCGGGCAGGCCGTCGCCATCGGTGTCGATGGGTTCGGGCACGCAGGAAGTCGGCGGCGGCTCGACGCCGAGATCGATGTCGGCCAGGCCGTCGCAGTCGAGGTCGATGCCGTCGGGCACGCCGTCGCCGTCGTCGTCGATGAGCGGCTCGTCGCACCAGCGAACGTCGACCGCGCCGTCGCAGTCGAGGTCGACGCCGTCGGGGCGGCCGTCGCCGTCGGTGTCGACGAACGGGTTGCAGTCGAGCCAGTCTTCGAACGAAAGATCGGGCACGCCATCGCCGTCGAGGTCGACGGCGTCGGGCACGCCATCGCCGTCGGTGTCGAGCAACTCGAGCTCGTCGGCGCTCGAGGCGACGGGCTGAGGCTCGTCGATGGAGCCGCCGGTGCAGCCGGCGACCGAAACGATACAGGCAAAGAGAAAGGGACGGAGTCGAGGGGTCATTGAGGAGCTCTCCAGTCCCGGCGGTTGTCGACGTAGTGCGGGCGGCGCGGAAAACGGCTCAGGTGTGTTGTGCGAATGTCTTCAGTCGCACTTTGGATTTGTCGGGCGGGGCGCGGGTCGGGGTTAGGGCGAGCCGGGCCGAGCCGGGCCGGGCCGGGCCGGGCCGAGCCGAGCCGGGGCGAGCCGGAGCGGAGCGGAGCGCACTTTCGCTTTCGGGAACGATGCTGCGGGCGAGTGGCGGGCGGCACGGGGGGCGGAGAGAGGGAAGGACGCTCTGCGGACGACCGGGGCTGCGCGATGGGGGGTGGTCGTGCTCAGGCATACGGTCCGCTGGCCGTGGGCGTTGGGCGCAGGGCTCCGTGCCGAGCATGGACGTGGGAGCGTGCGGTCCGAACTGCGCGCGACCACCCCCCATCGTCTCCGCCCCTTTGGGCTTGGGCGTGCCGCGACACTTTTTTTGTGGGGGGGATACTGTCGGTGCCGGCCCGTGGGCCGGCAGATTGTTGCAAGTGGTCGCGGCCGCCACCGTTTGTGGGGCAGCCTGAACCGTCGAGTTTCGGCGGGCGAGCATGCGGGCCGTGGGCGGGTAGCAACGACGTGAGGCGGGCGCGCGCGCGAGCTTTGGGCGAGTGAGGCGGCGCGCGGGCCGTGGTCGGGCGGCCGGGCCCATCGACGTTGGGCGGGCATGCCGGCCGTGGTCGAGTGAGGCGGCGCGCGGGCCGTGGTCGGGCGGCCGGGCCCATCGACGTTGGGCGGGCATGCCGGCCGTGGGCGAGTGAGGCGGCGGGCGGGCCTTGGTCGGGGCGGACTGTCCTATCGACGTTGCGCCGGCATGCGGGCCGTGGGCGGGCAGCAATGACGTGAGGCGGCCGGGCCCATCGACGGTAGGCGAGCGGGTGCTCAGACCGGCCGCGGGCCAGGGCTTAGAGCGCGTCCTAAGCCCCCCCGCCGACGGCCAGGTGGACGAGGGGCGTCGATGGCAAGGAACGACGAGGAGAATGGGTTGAAACCCATCGACGAGGAGAGACGCGGCAAGCGGCGCATCTCGCGCCAGCTGGCTGGGTGCGGGTTTTAGGACGTGCTCTTAGCGGCGGCGGCTGGTTCTGGCGAGGAGGATGGCGGCGGCGAGGAGCCAGAGGCTGCGCGTGGGGCTTGGGTGGGGCGGAACGGCGCAGCCGCCGCCGTCTTCGTCGGTGCTGTCCGGGCCGGTCGGGCTTTCGGTCGGCGGGTCCGGGTCGGCGCAGTCGGCGACGCCGTTTTCGTTGGCGTCGCCTTCGTCCGGCCCGGGCGAGCCGCTGCAGTCGGTGTCGACGCCGTCGCAGACTTCGGTCTGGCCCGGGCTTCTCTGATCGTCGTTGTCAGCACAGTCGACGTCGGCGCAGTAGCCATCCTCGTCGGCGTCGCCGGCCGCGTCGTCGCCGGTGCACAGGTCGCAGCCATCGGGCACACCGTCGGCGTCGGCGTCCAGCGCGTCGTCGGCGTCGGCGCACGCGTCACACCCATCGGGCACGCCGTCGGCGTCGGCGTCGACCGCGTCGTCAAAGCCGGCGCAAACATCGCAGCCATCCGGCGTACCGTCGCTGTCGGCGTCCGCCGCGTCGTCGGAGCCCGGACAGATGTCGCACGCGTCGGGCACCGAATCGGCATCGGCGTCGACCTGGTCAGCCCCGGCCTCGCAGATGTCGCAGCCGTTGGGAACGCCGTCAGCATCGGCGTCGAGGCGGTCGTCTTGACCGGCACAGACGTCGCAGGCATCGGGAACCGCGTCGGCATCGGCGTCGGCGGTGTCGTCACCGGCGGCGCAGACGTCGCAGCCGTCGGGAACGCCATCGGTGTCGGCGTCGGCGCCATCGTCAAAGCCCGCGCACAGGTCGCAAGCGTCGCCAACCCCGTCCTGGTCGTCGTCTTCCTGCAGCGGGTTCGAAACCGCGATGCAGTTGTCGACCGAGTTGGTCACCCCGTCGCTGTCGTCATCGCCATCGAGGGTGGCCCGCATGGTGAAGCTGCCGGTGGCGGTGCCAAAACCGTGCACCAGAACCAGGTACGTTTCGCCGCCGGTTACCGGGATTCGAACCTCCGCCGAGTTGCCGGCGCAGTTCGCCCCGTCGTCGTTGCCGCCTCGACAGACCAAAGAGCCGCAGGATCCGCGAAACACGCTAATCTTGTTGTCGTAGGCCGACGTGCCGCACGTACTGAAGGTGATCGCGCCCGACTCGGGTGCCGTGAGCGTGTACCAAACCCCCGCCGCCGTGATGGACGTGCCGCAGGTTGTAAGCCCGTCGGTCGCGGCCCCCGACGTCGTGCCGGCGACCTCGACGTCGAGCGGCAACGGTATCGCGTCGCCGCAGGCGTCGTTGGCTGGCTGGGCCCACGCGGACGACACTGACAGCGCGCAGACGGCGGCGAACGCGACCAGGCAAGCAACCAGCGAACAACAGACTCGAAGGCAGGTCATCCCACGAGCGTAGGGGGACCGCGTCGACCTCGACTCGCACGTGGATCTAACGAACCCATCGCGATGTAGGCGGCGCGGTTGGTGCGCCCTACACGGTCAAGCGCGGGCGACCCGGTGGCCGCCCGCGTTGTTCAAGCGCCGCGCGTGCGGCCCGCACCCTCAGAAGCCGTTGGCGGTCAGCCAGGCGTCAAAGGCGAGCGCGGCGATGGTTTCGTGGCCATCGTCGTTGGGGTGGATGCAGTCCTGGGTGACGAAGTCGCCGCCCGACTGAGCCTCGGCGAGGAACGCGTCGAAGGTATCGAACGCGACCACGTTGTCGAACTCCGACGCCACCCGGCGAGCCACGCCGTTGAGGCCCTCGACCCCGAACAGCGGGTTGCCCTGAAGCAGGAAGTGAACCAGCGACTGGGCGCCGCCGTCCGCCGTCGGAAGCGACGGGGCGACGAAACCAGCGATCTGAGCGCCCGGGATGAACGCGTTGGCCGGGTCGGTGTTGTCCACGCCAATCGAGTAGGCACCCGTGAGGCAGTTGGCCTCGTCGAACGCGCTGTACTCGAGGCGGAACAGAACCGTCGCGTCGTCGGCGAAGGCGGTCACGCGGCGCAGGGTCTCGCGCAGGTTGGCCTCGTACTCGCCGTAGAGCTGGCCGAGCAGCGGAAGGCACTGGGTCTGAAACAGGGTCGGGTCGCCGGCAAAGCAAGGAGCGCCGTTGACCAGCACCTGAACGCCGGCCACCGCCGGAGCGGGAATGCCCGACGCCGGGTCCACGACCGCCGCAACCAGTTCACCCGTCGCCGTGTTCACGAACGAGATTGCACCCGTCGCCGGATCGACGACCGGCGAGTACACAA
>Ga0207422_1001424_pt1 | contig 47321 bp, 42 predicted proteins | sample MarCyaLeptolynsp_FD_187757 | JGI IMG/M metagenome (GOLD analysis project Ga0207422, IMG submission 187757) | Marine cyanobacterial communities from Panama - species 1 Leptolyngbya sp. (SPAdes) | ecosystem: Environmental > Aquatic > Marine > Unclassified | place: Panama: Panama City | collected... | reverse complement strand
CAATCAATTCCTCGACATGGCGCACATATTTGATGGCCTGGGCCGGCAATTCGCCCCATGTCCGTGCACCTTCCGTCGACTCTTTCCAGCCCGGCAGCGTTTCATAGATCGGGACAACCCTGTCCTGAGCGCCCTGTGACGCAGGCAGGTAATCGATCCGTTCGCCGTCAAGTTCATAGCCGATGCAGATCTTGATCTCGTCCAGCCCGTCAAGCACATCGAGCTTCGTCAGCGCAATCCCGTTGATGCCGGATGTGCAAACCGTCTGGCGCACCAGCACAGCATCGAACCAGCCGCAACGGCGCCGACGGCCCGTGACGGTGCCAAACTCATGTCCGCGTGTTCCGAGGAACTCACCGACTTCGTTCTCCTGTTCTGTCGGAAACGGCCCCTCGCCAACGCGGGTCGTATAAGCCTTGGTGATGCCGAGGACATAATCGATCGAGCCTGGACCAAGGCCGCAGCCAGTCGCTGCCTGACCCGCAACGGTATTTGAAGAGGTCACGAACGGATACGTGCCATGGTCGATGTCGAGCAAGGCGCCCTGTGCCCCCTCGAACAGGATCCGCTTGCCCTTGCGGCGCAAATCGTCGAGCAGATACCAGACCTTGTCCATATAGGGCAGCACCTTGTCTGCGATGCTGGCCAGCTCGTCATAGATCGCCTGCGCGGAGATCTCCTCCTGGCCGAGACCGCGGCGCAGGGCATTGTGGTGTGTCAGGAGACGGTCGATTTTGGCCGGCAAGGTCGTCAGGTTTTTAAGGTCCATCAACCGGATTGCGCGGCGGCCCACTTTATCCTCATAGGCGGGGCCAATACCCCTTTTCGTGGTCCCGATACGCGTGCCGGAGTTGGAATTTTCGCGCAAGGCGTCCAGTTCCCGGTGCAGCGAAAGGATCAAGGTGGCGTTTTCAGCAACACGCAGTGTTTCCGGAGTGACCACAACGCCCTGCTCCGCCAGCCGCTCAACTTCCTCGGCGAGCGCATGCGGATCCAGAACGACACCGTTGCCGATCACTGAAAGCTTGCCCTCGCGCGCAACGCCGGACGGCAGGAGAGACAGTTTGTAACTGATGCCGTCGATGACAAGCGTATGGCCGGCATTGTGTCCACCCTGGAACCTGACGATGACATCGGCCTGTTCCGACAACCAGTCGACAATTTTGCCTTTGCCTTCGTCCCCCCATTGAGAACCGACAACAACCACATTCGCCATCTAGTTTTTGCTCTCCTGAAAGCAGCTCTTTGCACCCGTTGCAACAAGCAGGGTGCCAACACGACAAGCCCCGGCATGCTGGCCGGGGCAAACGGCGCGGACTATAGACAGGTTTCCCGGCGCATGCGAGTCTCCGCACCCAAAATAAGAGGCCGCTTTTCCTATTTAAACACCGCTTATAGTCGAGTGTTTGACCTTATTTGGGCGGCTCGGTGGTCTCATCGTGCTTTTCGCCTCCCGCCAGCTTGTTGATCATCGGTGATGTCCTGAGGAGCCAGACGAAACGGCGCCTCTGACTGACAGGAACCGCTTCACGGCTGAACATGCGGAAAATGACGAACAGAACCAGCAACAGATGCAGTGTCGCCGTGTAGACGAAGAAGGCTGCCGGCCCGAAAACTCCCATCAGAAGCGATGCGACAAAAGGCCCGATCATGGCACCGCAGCCGAAAGCCAGCATGATACCGGCCGCAACATCCAGGAACTGGCCGGGTTTTGCGTGATCGTTCCCGTGTGCAGCGGACAGGGAATAAAGCGGCAAGGCGAAACCGCCAAAGAAAAACACGCCCAAAAACAGTTCCGCCTGGCTCGATGACCGGGCGATAAAGAGGCAAGCGATCCCTGCGCCAATCGTGAAGACGATCAGCACCAGACGCCGATCGAGACGGTCCGAAACCCAACCCGCCGGATACTGGAAGATCGCTCCGGCAAAAACCCAGATCGCGATGAAAGCTGCCACCGTTTCCAGACCAAGGCCGATACTTTCCGCATAGATCGGGCCAACCATGCGGAACGCCCCGTTTGTCAGGCCGATTGTAAAAATCCCGACGATCGCGACCGGGGAAACCCGCCAGAGCATCATCGGATTGACAATCTTGGCCGGAGGAGCCGGCGGATTGCCCTCCCGTGCCAAGGATATGGGAACCACCGCAAAGCAGAACAGAACGGCAAGAAACATCAAGATGCTGGGGCCCGTTGCTCCCAGAACAGGCAGCATGAACTGACCGCCCATGACGGCGCCGAGATCCACGATCCTGTAGACCGAGAGGATGCGTCCGCGGGACGTGTTGGTCGCGATTGAGTTCAGCCAGCTTTCCAGCACCATGGCTGTCCCGCAAAACGCGGCGCCGCTGACAAACCGCGCGACCATCCAGGGCCAGCCGGCTGGCGCAAAGGCAATGGCCAGAACAGCGATGGCACTGACTGAGGCAAGAGCCGCAAACACGCGAATATGGCCGGCCCTGGCAATCAGAAACGGCGTCAGGATCACGCCCGATATCAAGCCGGCATAGTAAAGCGATCCCAGAAGTCCGATCATGCCATCCGGCAGACCTTCAAGATTTGCACGCACGGCGATCATGGTCATGGCGAGACCATTGGCAGCCAACAGACATGCGGCTGCGATCAGCATCGGGGTGAGCCGGCCGGCAAGGGGCGAGCCTTCGGCGGTTTGGGCGATCTGTGTCATGGGAGACGGGTATCCTGAATGCGCCAGCAGGGAATGAGGGTACGGACGCACCGGCCACTTTGCCAGAATGAGAATTCAGCGCAAGTCGAGAACTGGGTCGCGGGATCGCTTTTCGGGTGTCGGAGCCACTGTCACCGTGATACCCCGATCATTGAATTGAACATTTTCGGACCGGGGCCATGTCACTGCGAAACTGGATCTTGCTAATTGTGCTGGGCGCCATCTGGGGCGGATCCTTTCTGTTCGCCAAGGTTGCCGTTGCCGAGATCCCCCCGTTTGTGCTGGTGTTTTTGCGGGTTTCCAGCGCGTGCGCGGTTCTGCTGGTCGTGCTCTGGTACCAGAAGCTTCTGGGCGCAATGACGCTAAGTCTGGCCGGACCGTTTCTGATCATGGGGTTCTTGAACAACGCCGTTCCGTTCTCGCTATTGTTCCTAGGACAAACCGAAATTGGGGCTGGCCTCGCCTCCATCTTGAACGCAACGACACCGGTATTCACCGTCATCGTCGCCGGACTTCTGACAAAGCAGGAAACACTCAGCCCGAACAAGTTTCTAGGCGTTCTTTTGGGTGTTGCCGGTGTCGCGATCATGCTGTCGAGCAGCCTGTCCGGCGTCGCCAGCGATCCGGTCTGGGCGCAGTTGAGCTGTCTCGGCGCAGCGGTTTCCTATGCCTGCGCTGCGACCTACGCGCGGCGTTTCAAGAAAGTCCAGCCACAAGTCGCTGCTGCGGGCCAGCTTCTCGGATCGAGCCTGATCATGTTGCCGATCGCCATAGCCGCAGGCACCGGATGGAGCTTGTCAGAGACGAGCATGACCGCATGGCTCAACGTTGCGGCTCTTGGCGTGATCGCGACCGCCCTCGCCTATCTCATTTATTTCCAGCTTCTGGGAGAGGCTGGCGCGACCAACGCTTCGCTTGTCACGCTGCTCGTACCGGCAAGCGCTCTCTTTTTTGGCTGGCTGATCCTCGGCGAAAACCTCAGCGCACTGCAGCTCGGTGGATTTGCGGTGTTGCTGTTGGGTCTGGTTGTGCTGGATGGAAGAATTTTCCGCCGGAGCGGGAGTCACGCCGTCGGGAAATAGGAAAGTGCCAATGGAGTACGGTGAGTTGGCCTCCCGGATCGCGCTTTGCGCAAGGCCGGGAGCCGGTTTTCAAGGTGAGAGATCTCTCAGCAGCTAGAACCTGAGTGCCTTGACCTGCTTCACATGGGAAACAGCTTGCAAGCGCGCCATCACATCGGTGGAGACATCGTCATCAATCTCAACCAGGCAGATTGCGTCCCCGCCAGGGGCTAGGCGTCCCAGGTTGAACGTAGCGATGTTGACACCGCTGTTGCCTAGTTCCATTCCGAGATGACCGATGAAACCGGGCTTGTCCTCGTTGGTGATGTAAAGCATGTGCTCACCGAGTTCGGCTTCCATGTTGATGCCCTTCACCTGGATGATCCGCGGCTTACCATCGGCAAAGACGGTACCGGCAACGGACCGTTCCTGACGCTCGGTGATCACGGTAAACCGGATATAGGTCTCGTAGGCTCCCCGCTTCTCGCGGCGAATTTCCTCCACTTTGATGCCCCGGTCTTTTGCAAGGATCGGCGCCGAAACCATGTTGACGGTTTGCAGGAGCGGGGTCAGCAGACCTGTTAATGCCGCCGCTGTCAGCGCCTGAACGTTCATTTCAGCAACAGCGCCCGCGTATTCAAGCTTCACGCCCTCAATCCCCGTTTCGGTGAGCTGGCCGGCAAATGAGCCGAGCTGCTCCGCCAGGCGGACGAAGGGTGCAAGCTTTGGTGCTTCCTCGGCGGTGATCGAGGGCATGTTGATGGCGTTGCGAACGGCACCGTCGAGCAAGTAGTCACACATCTGTTCTGCGACCTGCAGGGCAACGTTTTCCTGAGCCTCGGAGGTCGACGCGCCGAGATGCGGCGTGGAGACGAAGTTTCTTGCGCCAAACAACACGTTTTCCTTCGCCGGTTCCTCCAGAAAAACGTCAAAGGCGGCCCCGCCCAGCTTACCCTCATCCAAAGCCGCGCGAACGGCGACTTCGTCTGCAAGCCCACCCCGGGCACAGTTGATCAGGTACGCTCCTGTTCGCATCCTGGCGATGGCGTCGCCATTGATGATGTTTCGGGTTTTGTCGGTCAACGGCGTGTGCAGCGTGATGACGTCTGAACGGCTTAGAAGATCATCCAGCTCGACCTTCTCCACGCCGAGCGCAACCGCCCGCTCCGGTGTCAGGAACGGGTCATAGGCAATCACCTTCATTTTCAGGCCGATTGCCCTTTCCGCAACGATGGACCCGATATTGCCGCAGCCTACGAGGCCGAGGGTCTTGCCAGTGAGTTCGCGCCCCATGAAGCGGGACTTTTCCCATTTGCCCGCTTGGGTCGAGGCGTCGGCCGCCGGGATCTGGCGGGCGACCGCCATCATCATCGAAATGGCATGTTCGGCGGTCGTGATGGCGTTGCCGAAGGGCGTGTTCATGACAATGATGCCGCGCGCGGTCGCTTTCGGGATGTCGACATTGTCCACCCCGATCCCCGCCCTACCGACGACTTTCAGATTGTCGGCAGCGGCGATGATCTTTTCCGTCACCTTGGTTGCCGAGCGTATTGCCAGACCGTCGTATTGGCCGATGATCTCGAGCAGTTTTTCCTTGTCCTTGCCGACATCGGGCAAGAAATCAGCCTCAATGCCGCGATCCTTGAAAATCTGTACGGCTGCCGGCGACAGCTTGTCGGATATAAGTACCTTGGGAGCCATAAAGCTTCTCCTTTAATGGAAAGGCGAACCGGGCAGCGCGCCGCCCGGCGGTTCGTCACAACAGGAGAAAATGCTCAGGCAGCCTGAGTCAGTTTCGATTTTTCGGAAGCGTAAGCCCAGTCGAGCCAGGCGGTGAGCGCCTGAAGGTCCGCTGTTTCGACGGTCGCACCTGCCCAGATCCGCAATCCCGACGGGGCGTCCCGGTAAGCACCGATGTCGTAGGCGACACCTTCCTGGTCGAGCTGCGCGGCGACCGCCTTGGCAAAGGCGGCCTGCCCGTCCTCTGCCAAAGCGAGAATGTCGGGATCGACGACTTTCAGGCAAACGGACGTGTTGGACCGGGTGGCCGGATCAACCGCAAGGAAAGCGGCCCAGCCGCTGCGGACCACCCAATCGGCAATCACCTGAAGGTTTGCATCGGCCCGGCTCTGCAGCCCGGCAAGACCACCTGACCGGTCTGCCCATTTCAGGGCGTCCAGATAGTCCTCGACACAGAGCATCGACGGTGTGTTGATCGTCTCACCGCGAAAAACGCCTTCAATCAGCTTGCCGCCCTTGGTGAGGCGAAAGATTTTGGGTAATGGCCAGGCGGGTGTGTAGTTTTCCAACCGCTCAACAGCTCGCGGACTCAGGATCAGCACGCCGTGGGCGGCCTCCCCTCCCAGCACCTTTTGCCAGGAGAAGGTCACGACATCGAGCTTGTCGAAAGGAAGTTCCTGCGCAAATGCGGCAGATGTCGCGTCGCAGATGGTCAACCCCGCCCGGTCGGACGGAATCCAGTCGCCATTCGGAACCCGAACGCCGGATGTTGTACCGTTCCACGTAAAGACGACATCCTTTGAAAAATCGACGGATGCAAGATCCGGTAGTTCGCCATACGGCGCTTCAAGAACGCGCGCGTTTTCCAGTTTGAGCTGCTTGACCACATCGGTCACCCAGCCCTTGCCGAAGCTTTCCCAGGCCAGCATGTCGACACCACGCGCGCCGAGCAGCGACCACAAGGCCATTTCGACGGCACCGGTGTCCGACGCCGGCACGATGCCGATGCGGTAGTCTTCCGGAACCTTGAGAATCTTGCGGGTCAGGTCGAGGGCTTCGGCGAGTTTCGCCTTGCCGGGTTTGGCGCGATGCGATCGACCGAGCGGCGCATCGGAAAGACCTTCAAGCGACCAGCCGGGGCGCTTGGAACAGGGACCTGATGAAAAATTGGGATTGGCCGGACGCAGGTCCGGCTTGGCAGTGAGACTTGTCATATCTGTCTACCCTCGCAGATAGTTGCCCCTCGTTGGGGAGGGGTGGCCCACCTATGGGGATAGGACGTTCCGCGCTGCCGGTCAATTCAATTCCGGTTCAAGTGCAAAAAGGCCGGTCTGGAAGACCGGCCTTTATCAATTCGCTGTCAGGCTTGATCAGAAGTTGCTGCTGATCGGGCCTTGAGGCTGGTAGACAACCGGGGCAGGCGTCGCAAAACCAGAGTTGAACGAGTACCGAGCGCCCAAACGGAACTCGTGAGCGGTGAGGTCTTCCCAGTGAACTCGGCCTTGTCCGGTGCGCACATTGTCATAGACCACCGTTCTTGCGTCGCCGAGGTCCTTGTAGCGGTAACCCGCATCAATGGAGAAGTTGTTGTTAACCGCATATTCGGCACCTGCCATCAGCGCCCAGGCGAAGTTCCACTCCCCGTTAGTGCCGCGATAAACACCGTCTGCTTGGCCAGGGTTGATGGAGACCGCATTGTCAGTGCGAACGTAAGCAGCACCGATACCGGCGCCAACATAGGGCGTAATCCGGTTCCATGTTCCAAGATCGATGTATGCGTTCACCATGGTGGTCCATACATCGATGTCTGCATATTCTTCAGACTGCAGGCCTGAACATGTTCCGCAATCGGCATAGCCCTTTGCTTCGGCTGGCGTCTCATAGTCGAGCGTGATGTCCGCGCGCAGGTACCGATTGAACTGATAGCCCACGCCGACACCGATCATCCAGGCATTGTCCAAACTCTCACCGGTGAACCGCAAATCGCTCGCACCCGGTTCCTGGAAGGACCCTGTCGGATCGCTGTAAATTTTGTAACCGATGTCACCGCGTAGGTATAAGCCACCGACCGCGGGAACTTCCGGAATGTGTTCAATAACCGGTGCCGGCAGGTCCGCTGCGTAACCCGCAGTGGAAAGCGCGACTGCAAAGCCGGTCAAAGACAAACGCTTGAAGAATAAATTCATGTCCTCGTCCTCTTCCAGTGAGCGTCCGCTTTTCGTTGCCGGACACGTCAAACTCGAAAGCATACTGACGGGAATTCATTAAAGGTGGCTTAACTCTGTTCTTTAACCGTATTTTTTTACCTTAAGGAAGTCTTAAGATGAAAAATAAAATTTACACTTTGTTAAGAAACCGCCCCTGTTGAGGCGGCTTCAATGCAACGATTGTCTTGAGAAGCGTTTAGGCGGCGACAGAGGCAACAACGCCGGCAATGTCATTGACGACTTGCTTGACGAGTTCCGCGTCATCGCCTTCTGCCATGACCCGGATCAGCGGTTCGGTTCCAGACGCCCGGATCACCAGACGACCGGCAGAGCCGAGGCGTGCTTCGCCCTCTTCTATGGCAACCTTGACCTGGTCCACTTCGAGCGGCTTGCCGCTCTTGTAGCGGACATTTTTGAGGATTTGCGGTACCGGCTCGAACCGGCGGCACACTTCAGAAACCGGCTTGTCCTGATCCTTCACACAGGCGAGCACCTGCAAGGCGGCAATCAGCCCGTCGCCGGTGGTCGCGAAGTCGGACAGAACGATGTGACCGGATTGCTCGCCACCGACATTGAAGCCGTTCGCACGCATATGCTCGACCACATACCTGTCGCCCACACGCGTCCGGGCGAGGCCGAGACCAAGGTCGCCGAGGTATCGTTCCAGCCCAAGGTTGGACATGACCGTGGCAACAATTCCGGGACCGGAAAGCCGGTCATTGGCTTGCCAGGACTGGGCAACGACGGCCATCAGCTGATCGCCGTCGACCTCCTGCCCGTTCTCGTCGACAATGATGACACGGTCCGCATCCCCATCCAGCGCGATACCGATATCGGCGCGGACTTCGTGCACTTTTCTGGACAAGGCGTCTGTCGAGGTCGAGCCGCATTCCTTGTTGATGTTGAAACCATCCGGCGTGACACCAATCGAAATGACATCTGCGCCCAGTTCCCACAGAGCTTCCGGGGCGACCTTGTAGGCCGCACCGTGCGCGCAATCGATCACCACTCGCAGGCCTTCAAGGCTCATTTCACGCGGCAATGTGCGTTTGGCAAATTCGATATAGCGCTGCTGGGCACCGTCAATACGCTTGGCGCGCCCGAGATCGCGGTCGCCAGCAAGGCGCGAGGTCAGGTCACTTTCTATGAGGTCTTCGATGCGCCGCTCGATTTCGTCGCTCAGCTTGAAACCGTCCGGGCCGAAAAACTTGATGCCATTATCGTGAAACGGATTGTGCGATGCGGAGATCATGACACCGAGATCGGTGCGCAGCGAACGGGTGAGCATGGCAACGGCCGGGGTCGGCATCGGACCGAGCAGAAAGACATCCATTCCAACGGAGGTGAAGCCAGCGACCAGCGCTGTTTCCAGCATATAGCCGGAAAGACGCGTGTCCTTGCCGATCACGACCCGGTGCTTGTGACCGCCATTCTTGAAGACCAGACCGGCGGCCATGCCAACCTTCAGAGCCATCTCTGCCGTCATGGGATGGGAATTGGCCTGGCCGCGAATGCCGTCGGTGCCGAAAAACTTGCGCATCTTCGTGCCTGTCTGAACAGTTGCTTTGCGCTCTTTTAGCGCAAATGAATTGGTTCGATCTTCAAAATATGTGAGCAAATATTACTATTCACTAACGATCCACACCTGCGTTCAAAAACAAAGCAGCCCGGCACTGCCGGGCTGCTCATCATTCTTGTTTTTTGGCAGGTCCGATCAGGACGGCTGGGGCTCCATGCCGCCACTGGCCTCATCGCCACCGCGCTTGGCGCCTGCCGTTGGAACCGCAGACGAGCGGCCAATGGGCTGGTCGTCATCCGTGTCGCGCACAGGCGGCTTGCCGTCAAGCAGATCCTTGATCTCATCGCCGGACAGGGTTTCGTATTCCAGGAGGCCCTTGGCGATGGTGTGAAGCTGGTCTTCATGCTCCTTGAGGATCTTGTTTGCCGTTTCATAGCCCTGATTGACGAAGGACTTGATTTCAGCATCCACGATCTTCTGCGTCTCGTCAGAAACGTTCTGGTTTTTCGCCACGGAGTGGCCAAGGAAGACCTCTTCCTGGTTTTCACCGTAGAGCAGCGGCCCGAGCTTGTCGGACATGCCGAACTGGGTTGCCATCGCGCGCGCAAGTTTCGTGGCCATCTGGATATCGCCGGAGGCTCCGGAGGTGACCTTTTCATAGCCGAATATCATTTCCTCGGCGACGCGGCCACCCATGGCAACCGCGAGGTCGGCCTTGCACTTGGCGCGGGTCAACGACACCTGATCCTTTTCCGGAAGGCGCATCACCATGCCCAATGCGCGGCCGCGCGGAATGATGGTCGCCTTGTGGATCGGATCGGAAGCTTCCTGGTGCAGCGCGACCAGGGCGTGCCCGGCCTCGTGATAGGCGGTCAGCTTCTTTTCTTCCTCGGTCATCACAAGGGTTCGGCGCTCCGCACCCATCATGACCTTGTCCTTGGCATCCTCGAACTCGGCCATCGTGACAAGACGCTTGGAACGTCGTGCCGCCAGCAGCGCTGCCTCGTTGACAAGGTTCATCAAGTCAGCACCTGAGAACCCGGGCGTGCCACGTGCGAGCGTTTTCACGTCAACGTCAGGCGCGAGCGGAACCTTGCGCATATGCACTTTCAGGATCTTCTCGCGTCCGGTGATATCCGGGTTCGGAACCACGATCTGGCGGTCGAAACGGCCGGGGCGCAGCAGTGCCGGATCGAGAACGTCCGGACGGTTGGTGGCCGCGATGATGATGATGCCCTCATTGGGTTCAAAACCATCCATCTCGACAAGCAACTGGTTGAGGGTCTGCTCGCGTTCATCGTTGCCGCCGCCGAGACCGGCGCCACGGTGCCGTCCAACCGCATCGATTTCATCGATGAAGATGATGCAGGGCGCGTTTTTCTTCGCCTGTTCGAACATGTCGCGGACGCGTGAAGCACCCACACCAACGAACATTTCGACGAAGTCAGAACCAGAGATCGTGAAGAACGGAACGTTTGCCTCACCTGCAACGGCACGCGCAGTCAGTGTTTTACCGGTACCCGGAGGGCCAACCAGCAGAACGCCGCGGGGAATACGTCCACCAAGACGCTGGAACTTCTGCGGGTCACGCAGGAATTCAACGATCTCCTGAAGGTCTTCCTTGGCTTCGTCGATGCCAGCAACGTCTTCAAAAGTGACCCTGCCATGCGCTTCAGTCAGAAGCTTTGCCTTCGACTTACCGAACCCCATGGCCTTGCCGCCCGATCCCTGCATCTGCCGCATCACGAAGATCCAGATACCGAGGATGATGAGCATCGGTAGCCACGAGAACAGCGCGCCAAGCAGAGGCGAATTTTCTGCTGGCGGGTTGGCCTTGATCAGGACGCCCTTGTCGCGGAGTTCATCGACATATTGAGCACCGTCAGGCGCATAGGTCTGGAAAGCACCGCCACTGTTGTACAGACCGGTGATTTTCTGTTCCTGAATGGTCACAGACCTGACTTCGCCATTGTCGACCTGTCTCATGAAGTCCGAATAGGCAATGTCGTTGGTGGCGCCTTGCTGCGCAGGACTTTGAAACAGCTGGAACAATGCGATCAAAAGCAGGGCGATGATCACCCAGAGTGCAAAGTTGCGAAAATGTGCGTTCATTTCGTTCCCTTAACCGCCCGACGCGACTTAAACTGCACGCGGTTACATTTCCCTGGACCGTAGATAGGTCGCCCAAGGCCCGCTGCCAAGGCGGTGCGCCATAGTTGCGCATTTGCGCTGACTAATTTGTTAAGCCCGGACCTCTATCAGAAGTTTGAAACGAGGAAAACACTAGAATTCCCCGCAAAAGTTCTCTTCGTCCCCATTGCTGGCACTTAATTTACCCCGGATCGGCACGCGCGCCAAATCCAACCCGTTGATATGGTTATTTTCCTCAAGTCGGGTCGGAAGCGTAACGGGGTTGGTATAGGTCTTCCCGTCTTCCGACCAGACCATCGGTGAGCAGTCGAACGCCGCTTTCGGCCATCCCTCCGGCCAGACCACATCCCTGGAACGCACCGGCGCACTTTGCAGCGGCCCGAGCTTCAAACCGGCAACATCCGCTAAGGCGGTATCCGGCAATAGCGAGAACGCATAGCGATCGTCCCAGACCCCACCGGCACCAAGGTCCCTCACGGTTTCAGGGGGGTTCCGGCCCGGTTCCCGCCAGCACCAGACCGAATTCTCGTCGGCAGCAAAGACAGCACCGGAAAGTGATTGGTGAACGGCATCGCCGGATACGAGGGCAGCATCAAGCGCCTGCACTTTTTGAAAGCGAGGCCTGGACGGACGGCCGGTCACATCCGTGATCAAGACTGCAAGCAGCCGCAAACGCAGATCTTCAGCCAGTTTCATATAGGTTTCTCGAGCGATCCGGGCAGGACCTGCCGGGTGATGCTCGACATTTCTGGCGGCAACGTCGCTGACCGTTGCCTCCAGCGCTTCGCGCGACCGGCGCATGTGTGCCGCTGTTTCCGCAAGGCGTTCTGCCGAAAGACCTTCTTCCTCCAACAGGTCCATAATGCGCCGCAGCCTGCTTCTCTTGTATTTCGGATCAATGTTGGAGGGATCCGTGCACCATGTCAGGCCGCGCTCGCGCAAGGCCGCTTCCAGCCGGTTTTTTCGCACGCCGAGGAAGGGTCGCAGAAGACGCACCCCTTCCGGACCGTCGGCGGTGTCTTGAACCATCGCGCTCAGGCCGGATACGCCGCTGCCGCGCGTCAGACGGTCGAGAAAAGTTTCGGCCTGATCGTCCAGATGATGTGCGAGCAACAAAGCCTGGGCACCCGTTTCATTCATACGGTGCGCCATCAAACGATACCGCGCGTGCCGCGCGGCTTCTTGAACATTGCTGGTCGGTCTGGGTTCATCCCAGGGAATGATCTTTGCGGGCAGGCCGTTTCGCGCAGCCGCTTCGAAGACAAATTGCGCCTCGTCGCTGCTTTCCGGTCTCAAACCGTGATCGACGACAAGGACCTCGGCATCGCCGCGCCAGTTTGCGCGTTGCCGCCATTCGCTGAAAAGGACAAGAAGACAAAGGGAATCCGCGCCGCCGGAGACACCGAGCGCGAGCGTTGAAAACGAAGCTAGAGGGGAAAAAAGCGCGTCAACGGTTTCAGCCGGGAGCCCTGAAGGCTCAACCGGCTCGTCAGGAACACTGTGCACGCTGGCGTTCATTGCGCGCCTCGCTCAAGACCGCCGGCGCCGCATTCGGGAATTTGTTGAGCAGTTCGGAGAATGTCGCGCAGGCTGCTTCTGCCTCGCCCAGGCCGCGCAGCGAAACGCCGAGCTTCAGAAGGCTGTCGGGGCTTTTGTCGTTGCCCGGGTGATCTGTGTATGTCTTCAGGAAGGCATCGGCGGCACCGCGATAATCCTGCTGGGCCAGAAGGCTTTCGCCGAGCCAGTATTGGGCATTGGCGGCGAGCTCGCTGTCCGGATAATTTTCAAGAAAATTGCGGAAACCCACTTCTGCTCCCGAATAGTCCCCATTCACGGCGAGGGAATAGGCATCCCCATAGTCGGTCTGAGGATCACCGCTACCGATTATTCCGGCAATCGCGTCGTCATCGGTTGCCAGCGACAGGTCCTGGGTCAGATCGTCGCCGGTGCCGGGGATCGTATCCAGGCCCTTCGCAAGATCCGTCAAGTCGATCGGACCGTTCGATGGCAGACCGTTGTCGTTTTCATATCCGCCGGACTGAGACCACGTCCCATCCCCAGAGCCATCAGCAGGAAGCGTCGCCACGCCGCCGCCGGGTGTCGTCAGCGTTCCTGTCTGAGGCGTTCCGTCCGCTCCAAGTCCGGGAGCGGTGCTTCCGGGCGCTCCAAGCGGTGCTAGGTCCGAACGTTTGCCCGGTGTTCCGCCTTCGAGTTGCTGGAAACGGTATTCGTTGTCTTCCTGCATGCGGCGCATCTGGTCCTGCATTTCCCGCATCTGGAAGGACAATTGCTCGATCTGTCCGGTCAGAACCCGGATCCGCTCTTCCAACTGGCTGATGCGAACAGCCGATTCATCATTGCGTCGTCCAAACAGCTGTGCTTCTGACGGTGTGGCCGTAACAACCATCACCAGCGCCAGAAACATGCCTGCAAGTGCCTTATAGTTCTGCATTCGGTCCTCCGGTTCAGAGACGATCGAGCAAGAGACATTGAAACCGCCCGCCAAACGTAGCTGGGCGCGCCATTTGCCCGTCAACTCCTCATGCGTGAAGTCATAATCATGCCCGGCTCTGCACTCAAGTGCACAGAGCGCCCGGAGTTCGGCTAAATTTTGGCGATAGGCTTGCCAGCAGCAAGAAACACCCGTTTTGCCACCGCGAAACGATCGAGGCCGGGCAAATTGCCCGGCCTCTCGCACTTTTCTTGAGCTTTAGCCCGATCAGTTCGTGGCGTTGTTCAACACGGTAACGGCGCGCCGGTTCTGGGACCAGCAGCTGTTGTCGTTACACACCGCGACCGGACGTTCCTTGCCATAGGAGATCGTCTTGATCCGGCTGGCGCTCACCCCCTGCGAGACGAGGTAGTCCCGGGCAGCCTGTGCGCGGCGTGCACCGAGAGCGATGTTGTACTGGCGCGTGCCGCGCTCGTCTGCGTGGCCTTCGACGGTAATCGTGTATTGCGAGTAGCGGTTCAGCCATTTGGCCTGCCCTGCAAGGGTCGACTGACCCTGTGAATTCAGGACCGACTGGTCTTCTTCAAAGAAGACGCGGTCGCCAACATTGACGACAAAGTCCTGGCCGGTTCCCGGCTTGACGTTGCTTGCGAGCCCATCCGGCTTTGTCTGGGCACATGCTGCCGCAAACAGAAGCGCAAAGCAGATCACAATCCACCGCGCTCCCTGTCCGGCATATTCTCTTTTAAACATTCCCATCTCCTAATCCCCAGTCCGCCAACCCGACATTCGCTGTTAGGTAAACGCTTTCTAGCCAAACCTGGTTAAAGGGCTCTTTTCAAACCTGGTTAACGAAATATGAAAGCGCCAAAAAGTCGGCGGACTCTCCAGTGTTTTTTAGTTAATGAGCGGCGACCAGGACGGATCCGACGCAAATGCGGGCGTGTCAACGCGCTGCTCGTTATAGCCGGTCAGGTCAACCGTCCAGACTTGCGGACCACCATTGGCGCCCGGTGTATCACGGAAAAACACCAGAACTCGGCCATTCGGCGACCAGGCCGGGCCTTCGTTGTGATACCCCTCCGTCAGGATACGCTCGCCTTTCCCGTCAGGCTTCATCACACCGATCATGAACCGGCCCTGATGCTGCTTGGTGAATGCGATCAAATCCCCGCGAGGTGACCAGACGGGCGTTGAATATCTGCCCGGACCGAAAGAAATACGCCGTGCTTCGCCGCCATTTGCGCTCATGACATAAAGCTGCTGGCTGCCGCCCCGGTCCGATTCGAACACGATCTGGCGTCCGTCCGGCGAGAAGGAAGGGCTGGTATCGATTGCCGCCCCATTGGTCAGGCGTGTCGTCCGGCGGGATCTCAGGTCCATTTTGAAGATGTTGGCATTGCCGCCCTGCTGCAGGCTCATGACCACACTCTGGCCGTCTGGCGAAAAGCGGGGGGCAAACGTCATTCCCGGGAAGTTGCCGACAATCTCGCGCTGACCGGTTTCAATGTTCAGCAGATAGACGCTCGGATCCGTACCACCATAGGACATGTAGGTGATTTCCTGGCTGGTCGGCGAAAACCTTGGTGTCAGCACCAGATCGTCGCCGCGCGTCAGGTAGCGCACATTGGCCCCGTCCTGGTCCATGATCGCGAGCCGCTTCACGCGTTTGTCCTTGGTGCCGGTCTCGTCAACGAAGACAATGCGCGTATCGAAGTAGCCCTTTTCGCCGGTCAGGCGTTCGTAGATGGCATCAGCGATAATGTGAGCGAGCCTGCGCCAATTTTCCGGCGTTGTGTAGAATTGCTGACCGAGCATCTGTTCCTGGGCGAAGACATCCCAAAGACGGAACTCAGCGCGCAACCGGCCGTCGGGTTGCTTGATCACGGTGCCTGTAACCAGCGCCTGGGCACTGATCTGACGCCAGTCGCCGAAGCGCGGCGTCGAGTTCACGCTCATGTTTTTCTGGATGAAGCTTGCCGGATCGAGCGGATTGAAAAGGCCGGAGCGCCGCAGATCTGAGGCGATCACGCCGGTCATGTCCGCGGCAAGCTTGCTGTCGCCACCTTCTGCGGAAAACGAGGGAAGCGCGATCGGCAGCGGTTCGATATTGCCCTGGGTGATGTCGATTTCAACAAGCGCCAAGGCAGGACGGGGAGCGAGAACAGCGGCTATGGTCATAAGAACGGCCAGCCCGCAGGCCTTCAGACCTGTCGGGACGAAATGCGTTTTTAGTGTTCCAAGCATGAGCGCTCAGCTCCTTTGTCGACAGTGTCCACGATGGGACCGAACTAGCCCCCAAGCATCTCGCGGGGGTCGAAATTGATGATCACTTCCTGCCAAGCTTCATACTTAGCAATTGGCAGAGAATATGGCTGACACCGCATTACGGCACGAACAGCACTGCTTGAGGCCGCTCCGAAGGCGGGATTTCCACTGGAATTCAAAACGTCGGGACCACCGGAGACCTGTCCGTTCTCGGACAGGTTGAACCGCACACGCACCTTCAGGTCTTCCGCCCCGACCGCGCCGACCGGCGGGTTCCAGCATTGGGCAACCTGCGATCTGAGCGCATCGAGCTCCGATTGGCTGAGGCGCACATTCTGGGCCCCCTGCCGTGACCCCAGAGACGCCGGCTCCTGCGAAGCATTGCCCTGTTGCTGCGCTGGTTCGACTTTGTTGAGCAGCGCGGCGATGTCGGTGGAATTGAAGTCATCTTGCGGCGGCTCTGGCGCTCTTTGAGGCGGTTTCGGTTTTGACCGGGGCGTCGCGCTGGTCACGATCGGCTGCGGCGCAGGTGCCGCTTCCTGCTGGGGAGCAGGTTCCGGTGCCGGTTCGGGCTCCGCAGCTGGTGTCGGCTCAGGCGCCGGGGCCGGTTCGGGCGCCGGGGCAGGTTCAGGCTCTGCGGCCTGTTCCGGTTCGGGGGCCGGAGGCGGTTCCGGAGCAGGTGACGGCGTTGGCGGCGTTGGCTGTTCGACCTGGCTTTCGCCCGGCTTGTCGACAGGTTGCGGCGGCTCTTCGGCTTCGCTCTCGCTCGGCTCAACGGCAGCCACTTCACGCACTTCAGCAGTTCTTTCGCCCAGCCGGAGCTGCGTAAACTCTTCAACCGGCACCAGGTCCACCGGCAGAGTCTCCACTTGCGGCACAGAAAAACTCTCCGCGTCCGGAAAGGCGATCAGGCCCCAGACCAGAATAGCCGAATGACCGGCCAAAGACGCGATGAGACCTGCGCGCATGACGCGTTACGAGTCCCGTTCTTCCAGAGTGACAAGTCCTAAGCGTTTGAAGCCGGCTGCATTGATCCGGCCCATGAGTTTCATCATTGTGCCATAGTCGGCATCCTGGTCGCCACGCACGTAAATGCGCTCTTCGTAGCCGTTCGCTGCAATTGCTTCGAGCTTCGGCACGACCTCTTCGATCGCGATCGGCGTATCCTGAATGAAGATTTCTCCCGTGGAATTGACCGAGATGGTTATCGGCTCAGTGTCTCCTTCAAGGGCCTTGGCCTGCGTTTCCGGCAGATCAATCGGCACGCCGACTGTCAGCAACGGTGCGGCCACCATGAAAATGATGAGAAGAACGAGCATGACGTCGACAAAGGGCGTCACGTTGATTTCGGTCATCAGAACAGTCCGGCGCCGACGCCGCGAGCGCCGTCCGCCTCCTGCGTCCCCGGACCCGACTTGCATGCCCATGGTTCAGGCCCTCTCGTCGATCTGGCGGGAGAGGATTGCCGAGAACTCGTCGGCAAACCCTTCCATGCGGGCAACAGCCTTGCCGACATCTGAGGCGAACTTGTTATAGGCAATCACCGCCGGGATCGCGGCCAGAAGGCCGAGCGCCGTTGCAAACAGCGCCTCGGCAATACCAGGCGCGACAACGGCAAGGTTCGTGCTTTCCGAGGCCGCAATCGCCTGAAACGCGGTCATGATGCCCCAGACCGTGCCGAACAGTCCGATGAAGGGTGCGGCGGAGCCGACAGTAGCCAGGATCAGGAGCCTGCTTTCAAGCCGCTCCGCTTCCCGCTGAATAGTGACGTCCATGACGCGGTCGATACGTTGCTGCAGAGAGCCGACAGCCGGCCGCGGACCTTCGTGGCTGCGCTTCCACTCCCGCATGGCAGCAACGAAGAGTGCCGCCATGGAGTGGTTCACTCGGTTGTGCAAGGTCCCGTATAGCTCTTCGAGCGACTGCCCGGACCAGAACACCGTCTCGAAACGGCTCATCTGCCGGCGCGTGCGGCCGATCAGCATGACTTTGTCGACAATGATCGCCCAGCACCACACGGATGCTACAAGCAGACCGACCATGACGATCTTGACGACGATGTGCGCTTGCCAGAACAGCGCAAAGAAAGACAGATCGCCGTGCGGCGCTTCCAATGTCGATTGGACAAGTGTTTCCATAAATTCAATGACCCCTTGGCCGTCTGGCGATGGTGTGCTTCCAGGTATCCGGAGACCGCATCGTCAGTCCGGAATCAATACGCCAGCATCAAAAGCCAGCCGCCTCTCTGACGTTTGAATTTGTCAAAACTGGGACTTTGCCGAGCAAAGCAAGCCCTTCTTAAAAGGAATCAATTAAGGTTACTGCAAGATTAACGCAGAATACGTTTTGCAATGATTTACGAAGAACTCGCGATCACAAAAGACCGACCACTGACAAACCATTCATTCGTCTGGCAATTCGCTCGGCGCATGCTGAGCGAGTTTTTCCGCCAGATTGACCGGTAGGCGGGTTGGCCTGCCCTCCTGGGTAATTACCGCGACCGTGACCGCTGCGGACACAAGGAGCTCTTCTCCCCTGTAGACAAGCTGGTCGAGCTTGACGCGCGCGCCCTTGAATTCCGAAAGGCTCGTGTGAACTTCGAGAACATCGTCGATCCGTGCCGGTTTCTGGAAATCGAGCGTCATTCCCCTGACGGCAAAGGCAAGCCCGCCTTTGGCAAGTTCCTTGTGGTGAATGCCGATCAGGCGCAGAAAGTCGGATCGGGCCCTCTCGAAGAACCGCACATAGGCACCGTGATAGACGATCCCGGTGAAATCGGTGTCTTCGTAATAAACGCGCACAGGGAGCACATGACCGCCCTCTTCCAGGCGTCCCGACAGATCCGGCCAATCAGTCACGGTTTCATCCTCGTATTCGAAAAAGACAAAGGCCCTCCGGTCTTCTGACCGGAAGGCCTCTCGCTTACCTAGGTTCTGCCTTAGGCCGCCGCAACCTCTGACAGGAATTTCTCGACCGACGCCCGCAGGTGTTCGGCCTGCTGCTTCATCTCGATCGTCGCCGTCAGCATGTCGCCGACTGCTGCAGAGTTTTCTGCAACACCTTCATTGAGCGAGGCGACGGTAGATGCGACGCTGCGTGTTCCGTCGGCAGCTTCTGCGACATTGCGCGAAATCTCGCTGGTTGCCGACCCCTGCTGCTGAACCGCATCGGAGATGGTCATCGTGTAGGAATTGACTTCCTCAACCGATTCCGACACACGGCCGATCTCGTCGACAGCTTCTGACGTGGAGGCCTGAATGGCGGCAATCTGCGCAGAAATTTCTTCCGTTGCCTTCGCCGTCTGACCGGCCAGCGATTTGACTTCCGAGGCAACGACCGCAAATCCCTTGCCGGCATCGCCTGCGCGCGCCGCCTCGATCGTTGCGTTAAGGGCAAGCAGGTTGGTCTGTTCCGCAATTTCCGAGATCAGCGAAACAACATCGCCAATCTTGTTGGCCGCCTCTGCGAGGCCGGAAATCTTGGAGTTCGAACTTTGCGCGGCAGCCGTGGTCTGTTCGACGATGGAAGCCGTGGTCTCGACCTGGCGCGAGATTTCCGAAATCGAAGCGTTCAACTCTTCGGTTGCCGATGCAACGGCCTGAACGTTCGAAGACGCGTTTTCCGATGTCGTGACCGCGGTCTGTCCATGCTCGGACGCGGATGCCGACCGGTCGTTCAAGGCCGACGAAACGTCCTCGACGCGCGCAATATTGGTTTCCACCAGTTCCAGAACCGACTGTGATTCGGCACGGAAGTCCGCAATCAGGGAATCGATAAGCTTTTCCCTCTGCTCGCGGGCGATATGTCCCACCTTTCGTTCGGAAGCCAGACGCTCCCGTTCGATGGAATTGTCCTTGAAGACCTCGATGCACTTGGCGAGACGGCCAATCTCGTCCTGCCGTTCCGTTGCCTCGACGGCGACTTCCAGATCGCCGTCTGCGATCTTGCGCGCGGCAACCGCCAGGCATTCCATCGGCGCAAACATTCGCCGGGTAATCCACCAGATCAGGCCGACGATCGGCACCAGGCACAAAAAGCCGGAAATGATCGCCCCATAGGTGATCCGGTCTGCAGCAGCCGACAATTCCGTCTGCTTCACCGCTTCGACCACACCGTATGGCGTGTTCTCGAAGGTGTTTTTTGCCTCCGCGAACCGGTAATCGCTACCGTCGAGTTCAATCAGCCGGTCGCCCGCGCCAATATCCGCCATGGAATGGTTTGCGGCTGCGCGGCCCATGTCATCCAGTTGCAGCAGTTTGCCTTCGGCATCGACGAGAAAGATCTGCTCGCTTTCGCCGATACCGGTCGGTTCGTTCAAAAGAATGGCAAGTTGCTGCATGTCCGCGGAAAACGCCACAGCTCCAAAAAAACGGTCCAGATAGAACACCGGTGCGGCAAGCACGAGGGCGACAGATCCATCCTCGCTGGCCACAAAACCAGAGGAATAGATCTGACCGGCCGCAAGCGTTTCGGCCTTGGCCGCCTCAAACAACTTGCCCATGGCCAGTTGAACGGGATTGCCTTTGATCCCTTCGTCTTCGACATGAAAGGCGAATTCCGGGCCCTTGCGATAGGTATAGGTGATGAAGCCGTCGGGATTGGCCAGGGCTGCATCCGAAAACAGGCCTTGGCTGATCACGTCCTCGTAGACCGGGTGAACAACCTTGTGATTGTTCACGTAATAGTTGGACTCTTCCGGTTCCACCAGCAGATGCAGTTCGTGCGGCAGATTCGGATTGTCATCGACATAGATCCTGCGGAGGGTTTCCTTCTGATCTTTCTTCAGGTTTTTCCAGCCGACAAGCGTCTTCATCAGGCTGTCCTTGGCCTCTTCGAGAGAGACAAAGAACTTGGCGCTGTAGGTGACCTGGTCCAGCGCCAGCTCAAGAACCTTTTGTTTCGACTTGGTTGCGGCTTGCAGGCTGCTGTCAGCCTGTCCGTTCGCAACGTCGCGAGAAAGTGTGGATGTTACTGTTACAATTGCCACGCACATTGTTAGTGCGCCGGCCAAGAACATAAGAGCCAGTTTGGATGAAAGCCGCTTACGCATAGTGTCCCCCGCAAATTTGTAGGGACAATACGAGGGGATTCGCCAATAAATGCTTAACCACAACTCCTGAGACATAGATAAAAATAACAATGCAATGATGTTATCCCGACAGGAAACTTATTCGGGATCGGTAAAAAGACCCATTTGGGAGATGTCTGGCCTTTCCGGTGCCTGGAGCCCGAGATGAGCGAAGGCTGTTGGCGTCAGGATTCGTCCACGAGGCGTGCGCTGTAAGAAGCCGTTCTGGATCAGGTAGGGTTCGACGATTTCCTCAATCGCGTCCCTCGGTTCTGAGAGCGCAGCAGCAATGGTTTCGATCCCGACAGGGCCTCCACCAAAATTGACGGCGATCTGCCGGAGATAGCGACGATCGAGACCGTCAAGTCCGGCCCCGTCCACTTCCAGCTGCAACAGAGCGCGGTCGGCAAGTTTCCGATCGACCTGTGCGATTCCTTCGACTACGGCGAAGTCACGCACTCTTCGCAACAAACGGCCCGCGATCCGCGGCGTTCCGCGCGAGCGCTTGGCAATTTCGTGTGCGCCATCTTCGGCAATGCCAATCTGGAGAATGGCGGCACCGCGCTTGACGATGTGTTCCAGCTCTTCGACCGTGTAAAACTGCAGCCGGACGGGAATGCCGAAGCGATCCCGCAACGGAGTGGTCAAAAGTCCGAGACGCGTGGTGGCGGCCACCAGAGTGAACTTGGCAAGGTCGATCTTGACCGACCGCGCAGCCGGTCCCTCGCCAATGATCAGATCGAGCTGGTAGTCTTCCATCGCCGGATAAAGAACTTCCTCGACCGCCGGATTGAGACGATGAATTTCGTCGATGAACAGGACATCCCGTTCTTCCAGATTGGTAAGCAGCGCCGCAAGGTCACCCGCCTTGGCGATCACCGGTCCGGAGGTTGCCCGGAAGTTGACCCCAAGCTCGCGCGCCATGATCTGGGCGAGTGTCGTCTTGCCGAGGCCCGGCGGGCCGACGAACAGCACATGGTCCAGCGCTTCGCCGCGCGCCTTTGCCGCTCCGATGAAGACCTTCAGATTGGCACGTGCCTGGGCCTGACCGACGAAATCGTCGAGCGTCTGGGGCCGCATCGTGCTGTCGATCTCATCACCGCGTATTTCCGGCGTTACGATACGGGTTTCATCCGACATGGCTGACAACTACAAAAAGGAGAACGATAAGCGCCAGCGAATAGGCAACCCGAAGCGCATAGAATTTCCGGAACTGACTGCGCACGAACGGATCGTCCGTCTCGATCCGGCGGCCTTTCATTGCAAACTGCCGGTCTCCAACCGATTGCGAAAAACGGTGGTCGAGATACATGATCCCGCCAATGCCGAGCGTCACGAAGACGATCGCAATTACCGCGTATGTGAACGCAATCATCCAGCCAGTTCCTTCAAGCCCAGACGGATCAGTGTCTCGGTCGAGGCATCTTCGCCTGCCGATTGCATGGCCTTGGCGACAGCCGCGCTCGCTTGTGCCTGTGCATAACCCAGATTTGTCAGCGCGGAAACAGCTTCTGCGACCGGACGGGCGGCAACATTTTCCGAAACGCTTTGCGAGACGGCGATCGTTCCCTGGTCGACGCTTGCCAGCGACGGCGCTTTGTCCTTGAGTTCGGTGAGAATGCGTTCAGCAACCCGTTTGCCGACGCCCGGCGCCCTTGAAATCGTTGCCTTGTCACCGAGAGCAATTGCGTTGGCAACTTCGCTCGCCTTCAAGATGCCAAGAATACCCAGCGCGACCTTCGCGCCGACCCCTTGCACCGTCATCAGGATACGGAACCACTCGCGTTCGGCCTCATGGCCGAAGCCGTAGAGCTTGATCATGTCCTCGCGGACAATCGTTTCGATGAACAGGACCGCGGCTTCGCCCGGTCGTGGCAGGCCCTGCAGAATGCGGGACGGACAGTGGACCTGATAGCCGACGCCGTGCACGTCGAGAATCACGTGATCCTCGCCAAAGCTGTCGATCGTTCCCTTGAGCTTGCCGATCATGCGGCCCCCTGTGCCGCAAGGCGCGCGGCGGTGCTTGCGCGGTGCTGCGCGTGACAGATGGCAATGGCAAGCGCATCTGCCGCATCGTCGGAATTGAAGGTTGCCCGCGGCATCAGGACCTTGACCATCGCCCGGATCTGCTCCTTTTCCGCGTGGCCCGTGCCGACAACAGTTTTTTTGACCAGATTGGGCGCATATTCCGCAACGGGCAGTCCGGCAAGCGATGGCACGAGGAGAGCTATGCCCCGTGCCTGGCCGAGCTTCAGGGTTGCGCCTGCATCCTTGTTGACGAAGGTGTGCTCAACCGCCGCTTCCATCGGCTGGTGTTCGTGAACCACGGCGCGCAAGCCCTCATGCAGATCGACAAGGCGCTCCGCCAGGCTTTTCTTGTTGTCGGAGGTGACCGTCCCGGAAGCAATGAAGGAAAGCCGGTTTCCGGCCGCCTCGATCATGCCCCAGCCGGTGCGCCGCAGGCCCGGGTCAATGCCAAGCAATCGAATCGCATGTGTCATGGAACAAATCGGTAACAAAACTTCGCCATTGACGCCAGCCAAAGCGCAGCTTACCACCGCAATGCCTGTCCAAAACCTGCCCGGCTCGCGCAATCCCCGAGAGTTCGGCGAGGGGACCTGGGAGCAAAAAGCAAGGTCAGGCTCACGCCTGCCACAGCATATTCCGTTGGCGAGACTTCATGTTTGACATTTTCAGTTCCTTTGCTCCCGGCGTGTTGTTGTTTCTGGCCGTTGCTCTTTTCATCGCCGGTTGTGTCAGAGGATTTTCAGGCTTTGGTGCCGGCATGATTTTCATTCCGGTCGCGACCAGCCTCATCCTTCCCGCAACTGCGGCGGCAACATTCTTGTTCATCGACAGCATCGTCACGCTGCCGCTGCTGATCAGGGCCGTGCGGCAGTGCAATTGGTCGACGGTTCTCCCGGCCGTGTTCGGATCGGTGATCTTCGTGCACCTGGGAGCCTGGCTGCTGGCAAGCACCGACATTCTTGTTCTGCGATGGATCATCTTCGCGATTGTGACCTGCCTGTTGCTTCTGCTGATATCCGGCTGGCGTTATCAAAAGCAGCCTCCGGCGGCGATTTCCTTCGCAACCGGAGGTGTTTCGGGCGTTCTGGGAGGCATCTCGCAGGTCTCAGCGCCACCGGTCGTCGCCATGTGGCTCTCCAGTTCGAGCGACCCGGCAGTGGTCAGGGCCAACTTGATCGTCTTTTTCGCGCTTGCGAGTGTTGGAACCTTCTTTGCCTATTTTTTGAATGGCTTTTTCACGATCGAGGTCTTCCACCTTCTGATCATTGCAGTCCCGGTTTATGCACTGGCGATCTTTTCGGGCGCACGCGGGTTCAAAAACGCAAATCCAGGGCACTACAGAAAGGTTGCGTATGCACTGATCGCGGTCGCGGCCCTCACCAGCATGCCAGCACTTGACCCACTATTCCGCTAAATCCTTCTGCGATCGGACTTTCTCGCTCCATTTGGCGCATTTCTCGGCCATGAGCCTGTTCAGCTCGGCTTCAAATTCCGCCTGGCTTTCGGAGGCGTGCGCCAGCACACTGAGCGCGACAATCGCAGCATCAACGGCTTCCTCGCGCACGTCGGCGAGCGAATGGTTCTTGTAGGCGCTCCCCGGCGCCTTGGTCACCGACAGCACCGCCTGGGCGAGTTCACCGGCTTCCTCGGACAGCTTCAGCGCCCGTTCAGCGAGCGTTTTCGGGTCCGCACGCGTCAGTTCGTAGATTCCGAACACTTTGTCCTCCTGAAGTCACCCGCTGCGAAGGGAAACCAGATTTATTTGCAATCCAAACGTCATCCCGGCCGTGCGCGGCGAAAAGCCAGGACCAGCCCGCCTCAAGGCATCCTTGTGCGGTTTTGTGAAACGCTAAAGATCCTGCCCATTCCGGTTCGCTCTACCAACGAGCGGGCCCCGGTTCTCCCTTTGGTCGCCCGGAGTGACACCGTCATGCGCAAAAACATCATCATTTTAAACGCACGCATGCGAGATCGGGTCAGCTCATTGAGTTGATGACAATCGAACTTTCAGTTCTCAAAACAAAACCCCGGCATTGCCGGGGTCTTGGATACGCAATCCTGAAACGTCAGGACGCGAGGGCTTCCATGGTTTCATCGTCAACGTCGAAATTCGAATAGACGTTCTGCACGTCGTCATCGTCTTCCAGCATGTCGATCAGTTTCATCAGCGTCTGGGCCTTGTCCGCATCAACCGGCGTCAGGTTCTGCGGCTTCCAGATGATCTTGGTGGAGTCCGCTTCTCCCAGGGCTTCTTCCAGAGCCTTTGCAACGTCGTTGAGGTCCTCGAAAGCGGCGTAGATCGTATGGCCGCCGTCGTCGGACTGAACATCTTCAGCACCTGCCTCGATGGCGGCTTCCAGAACTTCTTCAGCTTCACCGGCTTCGGGCTTGTAGATAATCTCGCCGACCCGGTCGAACATGAATGAAACCGACCCGGTTTCGCCGAGCGACCCGCCGCACTTGGTGAAATAGGAGCGAATGTTGGAGGCCGAGCGGTTGCGGTTGTCGGTCAAAGCCTCCACGACAACAGCAACGCCTGCCGGGCCATAACCTTCGTACCGGATCTCTTCGTAGTTGTCGCCGTCACCTGTCTGGGACTTGTTGATGGCCCGCTGGATGTTGTCCTTCGGCATGGACTGGGCCTTGGCGTTCTGGACAGCCAGTCTCAGTCGCGGGTTTGAATCCGGGTCTGGATCGCCCATCTTCGCGGCAACGGTAATTTCCTTGGAAAGCTTGGAGAACATCTTCGAGCGGGCTGCGTCCTGACGGCCCTTGCGGTGCATGATGTTCTTGAATTTTGAATGGCCTGCCATGGCTCTTCCCGGTTTTTTTGCAGATGCTCTGGATGAAAACTGCGCCGCTTATAGGCAAATTGACTGCGAAAATCCAGCTTGGCGGCCCAAGCCTGAAAAAGATCAGCCAGCCGATGCGAAGAACGGCGGAAGGACCGGTTCCAGACGACCACCGATCCGAAGCGGGGCAATGCGTTCAGCCAGTCCCGTGCGATCGTCCGTTTCAATCGCGACGCCGCAAATGGTGGCAACGCCCGACGCGGGTGTGAAACGGGACCCCGGGATCTTGCGCTGAAAACGGTTCACCGGCTCTTCTTTGTCCATCCCCAAAACGCTGTCATAGGACCCGCACATGCCGGCGTCCGACATATAGGCGGTTCCCTGCTCCAGGATCTGGTAATCAGCCGTCGGTACATGGGTATGGGTTCCAACGACCAGGCTTACACGCCCGTCGAGAAAGTGCCCCATCGCCTGTTTCTCGCTGGTGGCTTCCGCATGCATATCGACAACGATCGCATCGGCAACTTCTCCAAGAGGGCAATCGCCGACAACCTTGTCGATCGCTGCAAACGGGTCGTCCAACGCGTCCATGAAGACTCGTCCCATCACGTTGGCAACCATCACCTGGGCACCGTTGCGGGCGGTATAAAGATGCGCACCGCGGCCTGGCGTCCCGACCGGGTAGTTCACCGGCCGAAGCAGCCGGTCCTGGCGCTCGATATAGACCAGGGTATCCCGTTGGTCCCAGACATGGTTTCCGGTCGTGACAACGTCCGCCCCGGCATCAAGGATGTTCTGCAGGATCGCCTCGGTAATGCCGAAGCCTGAAGCCGCGTTTTCACCGTTGACAATCACGAAATCGAGTTGATTGGCTTCCACCAGATCCGGCAGCTGCTCGATGACGGCGCTACGGCCGGTACGGCCGACCAGATCGCCAAGAAACAAAATACGCATACACCCTCACCTGATCAGCCGAACGATCTGAAGCCCTGTTCGGTCAAAATTCCATGCAAAGGTTTGTCATGCGCTTCTGTGGGCACGCGGTCAACCTCCTGAACGGAAAAGGCAACGCCTATGCAAAGCAGCGGCGCTGATGCTTCGAGCGCCGCGATCGTGGTGTCGTAAAAGGCCCGGCCGTATCCGATACGGTTCCCGCTTGCGTCGAACCCTGCAAGCGGCATCAGAAGGACGTCGGGGCGCAACTCCTGTGCCTGCGGGCCCGGTTCCCGGCAACCGAAGCCGGCCTCGAAGAGTTCCGTGTCCCGTTCGAGACTTCTGAAAATCAGGCTGGGTCCGGTCATGACCGGCAGGCTCAGCCTGTGCCCCTTCTGGCGCAGCGTGTCCAGAAGCGGCCTGGGATCGATCTCGTCGCGGATCGGCCAGAACCCGGCGACGATCGCCCCTTCCGGCAACGGCAAGGTGTGGCTGTGATCGACCAGCTGCAAGCTCTTTTCGATGCGCTCGATGTCGCTCATCGCCTTTCTGCGCGCAAGCACCTGCTTGCGGAGAGCGTCTTTCTTGGCGGCAAAGGTGGAAACGTCTGTCATGGGCTCTCAAAATCTCAACATCACGCCCGGATGCTCCCCTTTGAGGGGCGAGCGCAGCCGTCCGACCGTTGGAATCGCAATCCCGGGAAACCTACAAAGTAGGTGGGCGCCGTATGCAACGGACCACGGCCCAGCGCAGGGACAGCTCCCGAAGGAATGCTTAAGGCCCCGGGGATAATTTTCCTGACGTATCGGACAGCCGCAATTACCGCATATAGCCCCGCGCTCCGGCAATTACCAGAGCGTCGTCAATTTCATCACAAACGAAATTCTGCTTGTTGCCCGGCCCGTTGGCGCTTCGATCAGGAGGGGTCGGGTGAACGCAGGCTTTTGGTTAGGCCTTCCGCAAGGCTTTCGATCCTGGCGGCCGCAGAGTGGACGGCTCTGGAAAGCTCCTGCTCGTTCTGGCTCATGTTGTCGAGTGCTGCAAGCTTTTGCTGGTTTGCGTCAGCCAGCTGCTGCTCCAGTTGCTTTATCTTGCGCTCGAGCTCGGAAAGCTGGTCCGTTGCCATGATACCCGCCATCACCGTCAGCCGCTGATCGCCGATTTCACCAAAGGAACCTTTCAATTCGGAGATCCAGCCATCGAATCGGGCAGCTAGCCCCATCAAACGGTCTTCCTCGCCGTCGTCACAGGCCATTCGGAAGGCTTTGCCGTTAATCGTGACTGTTATCTGCGCCATGCGTCTTCAGCCCCTCCGGTCGTCATCCGCCATGCGCATCCAGGACGCTTCGGATTGTCTCCATCGCCGAGACAAGCCGGCGGGAAACATCCTTGTTGGCCTCTTCCAGCCGCAAGGCACGCGCTTCACTTTCGTCAAGTGAAGCTGCAAGCTGCGACCGGTCCTCACCAAGCCTTTGCAGGTCGTCCTGAAGAGAATTCAAGGACCTGTCAGCATCCATGCGCCGCTGCACCGCTGTTTCCAGATGCCCCACGGCAGATTCCAGCCGATTTACCGCATCGGCAAGGCTGGTTTTTTCCATACACTCGATTTCCGCCATTATTTTAAACGCCCTGATCTTATTGCGGCGGCCCGCCTAAGCTTCCCATTCCCTCAAAGTCGCGAGAGTCGCTTTCACCTCCCCATGCGCCTCCTTGCTTGAATCCTGCCCTGCCCGGCACGATCAAGCACGCACAATTCGGCGAAAATGCAAACCTTTGTCAGGCGTTCGAGCTTAGGCATCGCAACTTCCCGCAGTCAATGGCACCATTGGCAGAATCCTCAACTCTATAACCGCCAGCGTAGGGAATTTATTCCGACAAACGCATTCCGGAGCTTTATTGACTCGGTGCGCGTTCCTGATATTTGTCTGGCGCCTGAACCAAGCTGAGAACTGTCAGTCTCTGACAAACGCACTTCATAATCGCCTTGCCGGACGGTCAATTCCGGTCAAGGACGCTCCAAAGTTAGCAACGGGAAGATGATGACCGATCTTGAAAAACACCAGCGCATGGCAAACGCGATCCGCTTTCTTGCCATTGATGCCGTGGAAAAGGCGAAATCCGGTCACCCCGGCTTGCCCATGGGGGCGGCCGATATCGCAACGGTCCTGTTCACTGAATTCCTGAAATTCGACCCGACGGCGCCCAATTGGGCCGACCGCGACCGTTTCGTGCTGTCAGCCGGTCACGGGTCCATGCTGCTTTACAGCCTTCTGTATCTGCTTGGTTATGAAGACTTCACGCTGGATGAGCTGAAAAATTTCCGTCAGCTTGGCTCCCGCACCGCCGGCCATCCCGAGTTCGGTCATGGCGAAGGTATCGAAACGACGACCGGACCGCTAGGCCAGGGACTGGGCAACGCCGTGGGCATGGCAATCGCAGAGCGCCTGCAGGCCGACCGCTTCGGCAAGGATCTTGTCGACCACTACACCTACGTGCTTGCCGGTGACGGCTGTCTGATGGAGGGCATCAGCCAGGAAGCCCTGACGCTGGCCGGTCACCTGAAGCTGAACAAGCTCATCGTCTTCTGGGACGACAACGGCATATCCATCGACGGCAAGGTCGAGATCACCGACAGCACCAACCAGCAGGAACGCTTTGAAGCGTCCGGCTGGAACACGATTTCCATTGACGGTCACGATCCGGAAGCCATTGCGGACGCAATCCGCCAGGCGCAGGCGAGTGACAGCCCGACGCTGATCGCCGCAAAGACGACGATTGGCTTTGGGGCTCCAACCAAGGCTGGCACTGCAAAGGCGCACGGCGCCCCCCTTGGCGCCGAGGAAATTGCTGCAACACGCGAAGCGCTCAACTGGCCGCATGAGCCGTTTGAGGTCCCAAGCGACATTCTGGACGCCTGGCGTATTGCTGCCTTGCGCTCCGCCCACGCCCACAAGGATTGGCAGAAACGTTTTGCCGATGCGGATGCGGACAAAAAGGCGGAATTCGAGCGCCGCAACCGCGGCGATCTTCCGGCCGGCTTCACGCAAGCCGTGCAGGACTACAAGAAGAAGCTTGCCGAAGAGCAGCCGACAATGGCCACCCGAAAGGCCTCCGAGGCGGTTCTTGGCGTTATCAACGAAGTGGTTCCGGAAACGATCGGCGGCTCTGCTGACCTGACGGGCTCGAACAACACCAAGACAGAGCAAACCGTGCCGGTCACGCCGGATGATTTTTCCGGGCGATATATCCATTACGGCATTCGTGAGCACGGCATGGCCGCCGCCATGAACGGCATGGCGCTGCACCGGGGCATTATTCCTTATTCCGGCGGCTTCCTGATCTTCTCCGACTACTGCCGTCCATCAATCCGTCTGGCGGCCTTGATGAAGCAGCGGGTCATTCATGTTATGACCCATGACTCTATTGGTCTCGGCGAGGACGGCCCGACCCACCAGCCGGTCGAACATTTCGCAGCATTGCGTGCCATTCCGCAACTTACATTCTTCCGTCCGGCCGACATCACCGAGACACTGGAATGCTGGCAGCTGTCCCTGGAAAACCAGGACGGACCGTCCATCCTCGCGCTGACGCGCCAGAACCTGCCGTCCGTGCGCAAGACCTATGAAGAGGACAATCTCTGCGCAAAGGGGGCCTATGTGCTCGTCGACAGCGATGACGAGGCGGCGGTGACGATTTTCGCATCCGGGTCCGAAGTCGAGGTTGCAGTCGCCGCTCACAAGGATCTGACCGAAGACGGTGTTGCCGTGAGGGTCGTATCTGTCCCATCCTTTGAGTTGTTCGAGGCCCAGTCCGAGGACTACAAGGCCGCCGTCATCGGCACGGGTCCGGTCAAGGTTGCCGTCGAAGCCGGCATTCGCATGGGTTGGGACCGCTTCATCGGCAACGATGGTGCCTTTGTCGGCATGACCGGTTTCGGTGCGAGCGCGCCCTACAAGGCACTCTATGAGCATTTCGGCATCACCAAGGACGCCGTTGTTGCCGCTGTGAAGGAAAAGCTCGGCGCTTAATTGAGATCAATTCCCGGCAGCTTGATTTCCTCCATAAGTCGCCGGGCCCCGGGCACAGAATTGCCCTTTAACGCAACCACCACACGGTGGTGCACCAATCGGCGTCAATCCTGGAAAGACGCTAGAGATTGCGGGAGTTGAAAATGGTAACCAAGGTAGCAATCAACGGTTTCGGTCGCATCGGCCGGAACATATTGCGTGCAATCGTCGAGAGCGGCCGCACGGACATCGAAGTCGTCGCCATCAACGATCTCGGCCCGGTTGAGACCAATGCGCACCTGCTGCGATACGATTCGGTTCACGGCAGGTTCCCGGCAGAGGTGGTTGTCGACGGCGACAGCATCGTCGTCGGTGGTGGCAAGCCGATCAAGGTGACTGCTATCCGCGACCCGAAGGAACTTCCCTGGGGCGAGCTTGGTGTTGAAGTCGCCATGGAATGCACGGGCATCTTCACCGCCAAGGAAAAGGCTTCTATGCATCTGGAAGCCGGCGCGAAACGCGTCCTGGTCTCTGCACCGGCAGCCGGTGCCGACAAGACCATTGTCTTCGGCGTCAACGATAGCGCACTGACCGCCGACGATCTCGTCGTTTCCAACGCGTCCTGCACCACCAACTGCCTGTCTCCGGTCGCCTATGTGCTCAATGAAGCCATCGGCATCGAAAAGGGCTTCATGACGACGATCCACTCCTATACAGGCGACCAGCCAACGCTGGACACCATGCACAAGGATCTTTATCGCGCCCGCGCGGCAGCCATGTCCATGATCCCGACCTCCACCGGTGCTGCCAAGGCGGTTGGCCTGGTCCTGCCGGAACTCAACGGCAAGCTGGACGGTGTTGCGATCCGCGTCCCGACCCCGAACGTTTCCGTCGTCGACCTCAACTTCATCGCCAAGCGCGAGACCACGGCTGAAGAAATCAACAACGCCATTCGCGAAGCCGCCAACGGCAAGCTGAAGGGCATTCTCGGCTACACCGACGACAAACTGGTCTCTATGGATTTCAACCATGACAGCCACTCCTCCGTCTTCCACACGGACCAGACCAAGGTTCTGGACGGTACTTTCGTTCGTATCCTGTCCTGGTACGACAACGAGTGGGGCTTCTCCTGCCGTATGTCTGACACTGCCATCGCTATGGCGAAGCTGATCTAAACGGTGAGCCGGATGTTGAAACATCCTGTTTGAACCCATTGGCGGATGCGGGATCGCTGCATCCGCCTTTTTTGTGCGAATTGTTCCTGACCACAGGTGACACCCATGGCTTTCAAAACTCTCGACGACCTGTCCGATCTTGCCGGCAAGCGCGTTCTGGTCCGCGTTGACCTCAACGTTCCGATGGACGGTGGCAGGGTCACCGACACCACCCGTATCGAACGGGTTCTGCCAACCATTCGCGAATTATCCGAAAAAGGCGCGAAGGTTGTTCTGCTCGCCCATTTCGGCCGCCCGAAGGGGGAGCGCGTGGCGGAGATGTCGCTCGCGCCGGTTGCTCCTGCTGTCGCCGATCTGCTCGGAAAGCCGGTCGCCTTCGCCAATGACTGCATCGGACCGGCAGCAGCAGACGCTATCGCAGCGCTGCCGGATGGTGGCGTTTTGCTCCTGGAAAACACCCGCTACCACAAGGGCGAGGAAAAGAACGATCCGGAGTTTGCCAAGGCCCTGGCAGCGAACGGTGATATCTACGTCAATGATGCTTTCTCTGCCGCCCACCGCGCACACGGTTCCACCGAAGGCATCGCCAAGCTCCTGCCCGCCTACGCAGGGCGCACGATGCAGGCCGAACTCGAAGCCCTCGGATCTGCACTCGGCGAACCGGTCCGTCCGGTTCTGGCGGTTGTCGGCGGCGCAAAGGTTTCCTCAAAAATCGATCTTCTGGAGAACCTGGTGTCCAAGGTCGATATGCTGGTAATTGGCGGCGGCATGGCCAACACGTTTCTGGCAGCGAAAGGCGTCGATGTCGGCAAGTCACTCTGCGAGCATGATCTGGCCGACACTGCCCGAAAAATCATGGTGGCAGCCGAAGCGGCAAACTGTGAAATCGTGTTGCCCGACGATGCAATCGTTGCGAAAGAGTTCAAGGCCGGCGCGGACAACGAAACGGTCTCGCTCGATGCCATTCCCGCCGACGGCATGATCCTGGATGTTGGCAAAGCCTCCATTACAACCGTCAAGTCCAAGATCGATGCTGCCAGAACACTTGTCTGGAACGGCCCTCTCGGCGCCTTCGAAATCGCGCCGTTCGACATTGCAACGGTCGCGGCAGCCCAACATGCGGCGGAAAACACAAAAGCCGGCAAGCTGAATTCCGTTGCCGGCGGCGGCGATACCGTTGCGGCCCTCAACCACGCTGGTGCTGCGGACAGTTTCTCCTATGTGTCCACAGCAGGCGGCGCTTTCCTCGAATGGCTCGAGGGCAAGGAACTGCCGGGTGTGAAAGCCCTGGAGGGCTAAAAGCAGATCAGGAGGAAAACATGCAGCGCTGCTTTACCAACATTCTCACGACGGACGTCGCCGCGACGGCTGCCTTCTATGAGACCCTGCTTGGACTGACGCCAAAGTTTTCCTCCGACTGGTTCGTAAACCTGGCCGATCCGCAGAACCCGGCGCTGGAACTCGGCATTCTTGAACAGACAAACGATATCGTCCCGGCTGGTGCCCGAAATACTCCTGCCGGTGTCATGCTGACTTTCGTTGTCGATGACTGCAATGCGGTTCACGCACGCGCTTTGGCAGAGAATGCGGACATCATCGAAGCTCCGCAAGATATGCCTTACGGGCAACGGCGCATGATTCTCAGAGACCCTGCCGGAACCTTCGTCGATGTCAGTTCACTGATCTAGGTCGCGGACCCGGACAGGGAAATATTAATTTACGCATCAAATTAATTGTGTGTGCCGAAATTCCATCATGTCGTTGTATTTTAATTGATTTAGGCACCGGTCACGGCCTTTCCATAGCCGAAATTCTTGTTAGAACGACCGGAGTTTGACGCAGCGCAACTGCACAAAGCGCAATATTGCGCTAGCCTTCAGCGCACTGCACGGAACCGGACCCTGGGAGACTTTGATGGCACGTATTACCCTTCGCCAGTTGCTTGATCATGCCGCGGAAAACGACTACGGCGTTCCGGCTTTCAATATCAACAACATGGAGCAGGCCCTGGCGATCATGGCCGCGGCCGACAAGACCGACTCTCCGGTTATCATCCAGGCGTCGCGCGGCGCGCGCGCCTATGCCCACGATGTGATGCTGAAGCACATGATGGACGCGGTCGTCGAGATCTATCCGCACATTCCGGTCTGCGTGCATCTCGATCACGGCAATGCCCCGCAGACCTGCATGACCGCCATCCAGGCCGGTTTCACCTCCGTCATGATGGACGGTTCGCTGGAAGCTGACGGCAAGACCCCGGCCAACTGGGACTACAATGTCGGTGTGACCAAGACCGTGACGGACATGGCTCATCTCGGCGGCATTTCCGTTGAGGGTGAACTCGGCGTTCTCGGTTCGCTCGAAACCGGCATGGGCGACAAGGAAGACGGGCACGGCGCCGAAGGCAAACTCAGCCACGATCAGCTGCTGACGGATCCGGAAGAGGCCGTGAAATTCGTTCAGGAGACCAAGGTCGACGCGCTGGCCATCGCCATGGGCACCAGTCACGGCGCTTACAAGTTTACCCGCAAACCCGATGGCGACATCCTGGCGATGCATGTGATTGAGGAAATTCACCGCCGTCTGCCGGACACGCATCTGGTCATGCACGGGTCGTCCTCCGTTCCGCAGGACCTGCAGGACATCATCAACCAGTATGGCGGAGAAATGCCCCAGACCTGGGGCGTTCCGGTCGAAGAAATCCAGCGTGGCATCAGAAACGGTGTGCGCAAGATCAACATCGATACGGATAACCGCATGGCGTTGACCGGCCAGATCCGCCGCGTTCTCGCCGAAAATCCGGGCGAATTCGACCCGCGCAAATACCTGAAACCGGCGCGCGAGGCTATGGAGAAGCTGTGTGTTGAGCGTCTTGAGGCCTTCAACACAGCGGGCCAGGCGTCCAAGATCACGAAAATTAGCACGCTCGCCGAAATGGCTGCAAAGTATCAGGACGGCAGCCTGGATCCGAAAATCGGCTGACCGGCAGCGAAGCTGGAAAAGAACAGACCATTCACTTTCTTGAAAGAGGGGCCTTGCGTCCCTCTTTTGCCGTCTTTAGGTCATGAACTGACCGGCGGGTGCACCCCGCGTGAAGAATTGCCGCAAGCAGGACCCAAAAAGTGAATCGCCCCCGCCTCTTTCTCGTAACGCCACCACAATTCGACACCAATGATCTGGCAGGAAAGCTGAAGACAGCTTTTTCGGGCGGCGATGTTGCGTGCGTTTTGATCTATTTGCCGGACGCCGGAACGAAGGCCATTCAGGATGCTGCGACAACGCTCGTCCCCGTGATTCAGGAAGGTGGCGCGGCTGCCTTGATCTACAGGGACACGCAGGCCGCCGGGCGCAGCGGCGCCGACGGCGTACATGTCGACACGTCTCTTGAAGACCTCAAGCTTGCGGTTGAGAGCTTTCAACCGGAACGGATCGTCGGAACGGGCGGAACCAAGTTGAAACACGATGCCATGGAATGGGCGGAAACCGGAGTGGACTATATATTCTTCGGCAAGCTGGATCTGGATGAGAAGGAAAAGGCACACGACAAGACGCTCTCAAGTGCGTCCTGGTGGGCTGAGCTGTTTGAAACGCCCTGCGTGGCGCTTGCCGGCAACACACTGGAAACGCTTGACGAAGTTGCCGCGACTGGAGCGGACTTTGTTGCGTTGAAGGATGCCGTGTGGCAGTCGGAAGGTGACATTTCCGCTGTGATTGCCGAGGCAAACCGGATACTGGACGCCAATCCGTTTGCCGATGTGGACTGAACGACTGACGCCTGTTGAAACGACGGAGTAGACTGATGCCGAAGGAATACGCCTGTGCTTGCAACACACGCCTGGCCGTATTCGCTTTGGCCGCTGCCATGACGCTTTCCGTCTACGCATCGGATGCAGCCGCACAGGAGACCGACTTCGATGCCGTAGCGACTGGCGAAGGACCCGACAGGACCCCCGCGGTTATTGATGTCACGACACAAAACAAGACATTGTTCGGTATCATCGACGCTGGCCCTCCCGAATTGGACGACAGCAAAACCGCAACGGCAGATACGGCGTATTCGGCATTTCAGCGCGGCTGGTTTCTGACCGCGCTCGGATTGGCAACACCTCTTGCTGAACAGGGTGACAAGGCAGCTCAGGCTCTGCTCGGCGTGTTGCACGAAAAAGGTCTCGGCATTGAACTCGACAAGACCAAGGCGGCAGACTGGTACTCGCTGGCGGCGGCAGCCGGTGACAGCGGATCTGCGCTGCAACTCGCGCAGTTTTATCTCCTCGGCACCGGTGTGGAGGTCGACAAGACCAAGGCGGCGGATCTGTTTGAACAGGCGGCCGATGCCGGCAATGCGGCCGCACTCTACAATCTTGCCATCCTATATCAGGAAGGCGAAGGCCGTCCCTTTAACGAGGAAAAGGCCCGTGAGCTCTTGGAACAAGCTGCAAGGCTGAACGATCCGGAAGCGCAATACGCCCTCGGACTGTCCTACCTGGAAGCCCAAAGTGGCCTGAACGATCCAGGCCAGGGCGCCTTCTGGCTCGGGCGGGCGGCCCGTCGCGGACATACCTCGGCCCAGGTCTACTACGGTATATTGCGGCACCAGGGTAAGGGGATCGATCCCGACGAGGCTGAAGCCGCCGACTGGTTCGAGCGCGCAGCAACGGCGGGCAATCCGGTCGCCATGAACCGCCTAGCCCGTGTCTATGCCTATGGCCGGGGACGCGAGCAGGATTTTGCGTCGGCGGCCGGCTGGCATCTGGCTGCGCGCACGCTCGGCGTTCCCGATCTCGGTCTGGACAGAATTGTCGAGACACTCGACGAACAGACCATGGATGAGGCCCGAAAGCTGGCGGAACAGCATTCAACAACGCTCATGGCACCGACGGAAGATCCGGCAGCTGAATCTCCGTAATTCCTCTCCGGGCAGGCCAAACATCGCGGAAATTGCCTTTTTTCCTTGAAACGGTCCTTCTTTTGTGGTGGACAGGCGCGAGCAAATTCTGGCGCCGTGGCTTGTGGCCGCGTCCGCGCTGCTTCAGATCCTAACAATTCATAACATCGGTCGTTCCATGAAAATCAACGGTAACGAAATCAAGCCCGGTAACGTGCTTCAGCATCAGGACACACTGTGGGCCGTCGTCAAGGTTCAGCACGTCAAGCCCGGCAAGGGTGGTGCCTTCGCCCAGGTTGAAATGAAGAACCTGCTCGATGGACGCAAGCTCAACGAACGCTTCCGCTCTGAAGACAAGGTTGAACGGGTTCGGCTGGAACAAAAGGACTTCCAGTACCTTTATACCCAGGACGACATGCTGATCTTTATGGACACGGAAACCTACGAGCAGCTTGAGCTTCAGTCTGATTTCGTCGGTGATCGCGCTGCCTTTTTGCAGGACGGCATGATGGTCACCGTGGAACTGCATGAGGAACGTCCGATCGGCATCACGTTGCCGCAGCATGTCACGCTGGAAATCAGCGAAGCTGACGCTGTCGTGAAGGGACAGACCCAGTCGTCATCCTATAAGCCTGCACTCATGGAAAACGGCGTTCGCGTGATGGTGCCGCCGTTCATCACCGCCGGTGAGAAGATCATCGTGGACACCGGCACACTGGAATACGTGCGCCGCGCGGACTGATTTCAGGCCCTACCAAATGACATGGTGCGTCCGGTCCGGCCGGGCGCCGCCCAACAACAAGTGACAATCTATGGCGCGCACAGCACTCCTCAACGTGATGGTTCAGGCCGTGATCAAGGCAGGACGCAGTCTTGTCCGTGATTTCGGTGAAGTGGAAAATCTCCAGGTCTCGCGCAAGGGCCCAGGAGACTTCGTCTCGGCTGCCGACCGTCGTGCAGAGGAGATCCTGCGCGGTGAACTCACCAAGGCCCGCCCGACCTATGGGCTGGTCATGGAGGAAAGCGGCGTTGTCGATGGCACCGACGGCCAGCACCGCTGGCACATCGACCCGCTCGACGGAACCACCAATTTTCTGCACGGCATTCCGATCTTCGCGACTTCGATTGCGCTTGAGCGTGCCGGTGAAATCGTCGCCGGCGTGATTTTCAACCCGGTTATGGACGAGCTCTACACCGCCGAACGCGGCCGGGGTGCTTTCTTGAACGACCGCCGCCTGCGGGTTGCCGGCCGGACAGAATTGCCGGAAATGCTGATCGGTACCGGCATGCCCTTTATCGGTCATGGTGATCACGGCCGCGCCCTGCGCGAGCTTCGGTATGTCATGCCGGAAGTCTCCGGCGTTCGCCGTGCAGGTGCTGCGGCTCTCGATCTTGCCTGGGTTGCCTCTGGCCGTCTGGACGCATTCTGGGAGCACAATCTGAATTCCTGGGACATTGCGGCCGGCATTTTGATGGTTCGCGAAGCGGGCGGCTTCGTCAGCGATCTGCAGGGCAAGAACAAGATGCTGGAAACAGGTGACGTGCTTGTCGGCAACGAATATGCCCACAGACAGCTCCTCAGGCTATTGAAACAGGCTGAAGCAGCGGCTTAGGGCGCAGACCCCTTCAAAAAAGCCCGTATGCTGGACGCGGCACGGGCCGTGTACTAGCGTGATTCCCCGGCGATTCGATCATTTGTCAGGAGAGACAGTCTCGGCTTGGCGGCGATACTCCCGCAGTCGCGACTGGCATTCACGTTGAGCAACACAGAGCCCTTGCCCAAGCTTCCCGTTGCAATGACGGACGACATCGTTGCGTCTTCCACCGACGGCATCATTACGATCGACCCGCAGGGTATTCTGACATCTTGCAACCCGCGCGCTGAGAAGATTTTCGGGCTAAGCGCGGGAGAGATTGTTGGGAAGACCGTCGCCGACGTCTTTCTCCCGTTGCAGGACCTTGATGACTTCACCGACTGTGTCCTGGAGGCCGTCCGCCAACCTGAGCTGGAACACATTGCCGCAATCAGCCTGAAGCGTGAAAACACCGTTCTTCACCTCAACGTTCGTACCGTTTTGTTGCACCGGCGCGACTCGGACGATCGCGTCGGCGTGCTGGTTATGCTGTCAGACGAAAGCGAACGGGTTGAATTGCTGACAAAGACGGCTGAACGCGAAAAGGAACGCGCGGCGACCGGGCGCTTCATCGTCGCGATTCTGACGATCTTCAGTCTTTTCACACTGGTTCTTGAGCCGATCCAGAAGCTGGCGCGCGCGCAGTTCTACGATCTCGGTCCGGTTATCGCGTTGTTGACGCTCGTGATAATCGCCTACTACATCAACCGCTGGGCTGCGCCACATTCGACCGCCTTCAAGCTTAATCTCCGCCCAAAGCCGCGTTATGTCATGGAGAGTATCTTGTGGTCGCTCGGGTTCTGCGCCGCAATGACGGTCGGAAAGTACTTGTTCCTCTCCGCAACGGGCGCTGACGGCCAGACAACCGCGCTGTTTTCTTTTCTGGTTCTGGACGACGGAACGCAGGTCCGATCTCCAGGGCTCTTTGCGACTGCCCTGTCCATCTACCTTTTTTCAGTGCTCGTTCAGCAGTTTGCGATGCGGTGCGCCATCCAGGCTCCGTTGCAGAGTTTTCTGACAGGCGTCATCGGGCCTGCCGGATGGATCGCCAATCTGGTCTCAACGCTGCTTTTTGCCGTCCTGCACGCGCATCTCAACCCGGTTGTATCGCTAGCGGTAATCGCACCCTCACTTTTGTGGGGATGGCTGTTCATGCGCTCGGGCAGCGTCGTGACGCCCATCATCTCCCATGCGATCATAGGGGTCTACGCGATCTTCGTCCTCGGCGTTTTTGCGGGACTGGATCAAGTGTGACAATGCGATAAGGCGGAATTGAAAAACACGAACGTGAAAACAAAACGTCGCCCGAAAATTCTGATCGTAAACGCGTATGTCGATCCCTGGCGATCTGCGGCACCCATGCGCCTTTTCATCCCTCGGGCCATGGCACCCTACTATCTCGCCGGCCGGTTTTCGTCCGCTCGCGCCGATGTGCGTGTCTATGACGAGGTCTATCATGGCGCCATGCTGGCACCCCGGCATTTCGGCTGGCCCGACCTGGTGGTCTTCACAGGCCTGACTGCTGCCTTTGACAGAGCAAGACAACTCTCCGCTTACTTCCGGAATGCAAACCCCAAAGTCTGTGTGGCCATCGGCGGACCGATCGCCCGGGCCTTCCCAAGAGCCTGTGCCGACGTGTTTGACCATGTCTGCGCAGGCGACGTTGAATCGCTCGATGACCTGATTGACGATATCCTCGGAGCCGATTTGCGGGCCGAAGACCCCGCACCGCGATTTGATCTCGCAGGATGGTCGTTTGGCCTTGGCTTTGTGGAGACCACAAAGAACTGCAACTTCAATTGCTCATTTTGTTCGCTGACGGGAGAAGGAAGAGCTTATCAGCCCTACTCCACCCAAGAGATTTCAAGTCAGTTGGATGCCACCGGCCGCCGGTCCATGCTCATGGTTCTCGACAACAATTTTTACGGCAACAACCGTGGAGACTTTGAGCGAAGGGTCAGACTGCTCGGTGAGCGCTGGCGCTGCGGCGACTATCGCGGTTGGGGCGCACTGGTGACCGGGGACTTCTTCAAGAACCCGGACAACCTCGCCATGGTCGCCGCAAATGGATGCAAGGCACTCTTTTCCGGCGTTGAGTCTCTCGATCCCGAGGTTCTCAGAAACTACAACAAGCGTCACAGCCTGTCTTCGGACCCTCGGTCTCTGGCGCGCTTGTGCGCAGAACACGGTGTGCTTTTCGACTATGGCATGATGCTCGATTTCGGCCGGCAGACCGTCGATGAGGTCGACGCGCAGATCGACGCCGTGCTCGACAGTATCGAAACACCGCTCCCTGCCCTCCTGTCCCTGACCATTCCAATCCCGGGCACGCCGCACTTCGAGGAAACGGCGCGGTCGGGCCGGCTAATGCCAAATCTCCGCCTGAGCGATCTTGACGGGCAGAAGCTGGTCGAGTGGCCGAGGGAACCTCTGGAGCGTGTCGTTCCCTTTCTGGCCGACCTGCTCCAGTTCCGCGGCCGCAAGACCGCACTCGCGCGCCATGCGATAAGACATGCCTGGTCTCAAAGGGCTTCCTTCGACCGCCTCCAGACGACGATCAGCATGATCGGTCCCCTGGTGCGCTTTTGCGGCGGGATGCGCATCGGCAGTCTTCGCCAGATGTGGCACACCTGGCAGGAGCCGAAACGGACCTTTTGCGCCATGAGCGATCCGCTCGGTGCTTCATATCGCCCGTCACATCGTCTGGACGCAAAATTCGCTGCGGATTTCGAACCGCTTTATCTCACCGACGCAAAGGGCAATCCAACCGAAAGCGTCGAGTGGAAAACCCCTCCGCCGGCCAAACTGAGGTCTGTCGCAAATGCCGAAGCGGTTTTTGGTGCCCCGGCAAATTACTAAGGGGCGCCGGCACACAGGTCACAGCGATTTCGAAAGCTCCCGCGAACGCTACTTGGCCTGCATGTTCGCGACCATCTTCAGCACCTGGCGGCGTGGCATCAATGGCGTGAGCCAGTTCAGCATCATTGAAAGCTTTGGATCGTTGATGGCAATCAACTCGCCTTTCATCATCGCATCATAACCGCACTTCGCGACGGATGCCGGTGTTGCGCCCTTTTGGTTCGCAAGGCCTGTGCCGGCAAGATCTGCGGTCGCCACAAACTCCGTGTTGACCAGCCCGGGGCATAGCGCCGTTGACGTGATGCCATCCTTGCGCATTTCCTGGTCGATGGCTTGGCTGAACGAGGTAACGAAGGCTTTTGTCGCAAAATAGACGGCCTGGTAGGGGCCTGGCATGAAGCTGGCTGTCGAGGAAACCTGCAGCATCTTGCCGCCATTTCTGGTCTTCATGTCATTTCCGAACAGGTGACTGAGCGTCACGAGCGCAGAGATGTTCAGATCAATCATCGCCTGATCCTTAGCAAGATCTCGCTCCAGAAAGCTGCCGTGCCCGCCAAAACCCGCATTGTTGATCAAGATGTCGACGTCGATGTTGTGCGCTTTTACGGTGTTGAACAGTTCCGTGGCTTCTTCGGGAGACCCGATGTCCTGGGCGATCACCAAAACACTGACACCGTGGGCACTTTCCAACTCTGCCTTGAGCGCCTCAAGCGGCTCTTGCCGCCGGGCGACGACAACAAGATCGCCACCTTTTTTGGCATGATAGCGAGCGAACTCCATTCCGATACCGGAGGATGCTCCGGTGATAAGCGCTGTGTTTGGCATGTTTTTCTCCTGAAAAAGTCAACGACTGTTGACTTGGGAGATAGTGTCGCCCGATCACAAAGTCAACAGTCGTTGACAAATTTCTCCCAAGCGTCTAGTCGGAAGGCATGGGCAAGTCAGTCTCAACAAAAGAAAAACTCATTCACACGGCCAGGGACCTGTTCTGGACGCGCGGTTATTCGAATGTCTCTGTCCGCGACATCACCGGTGCCGCCGGTGTAGATGCGGCGCTGGTATCACGCTATTTCGGAGGCAAGCAGGGTTTGTTCGAGGCGACGCTGGCCGAAATCCCGACCTGGGAACCGCTGATGGCAGCACCGGAAGATCTCCTTCAAAAGGCCGCAGAAAGTTTTGCGCACCCCTTTGATCCGGAAAGGGACGCTGCAAATGTTTTCACCATGCTCCTGGCAAATGTCATTGATCCCGAAATGGGCGACATGATCCGCGGCATGGTGCAACAAAAGCTTGCCGATCCGCTTGGCGAAAGGCTGGGGGGCGCGCAAGCGCAGGAACGGGCCGCGCTGCTCCTGGCGATCCTTTTCGGCGTTTCCCTGATGAGGAAAAACTTTCAATTGGAGGCCCTGGCAGACAAAACCCCGGAAGCTTTATGCACGCTGCTCACGCGCTTGGGCCAGACAGCTCTCGAACCCGAAAACGCAGATAGCAGATCTTGAGCGAATCTGACCCTGGGGTCCGTACCCAAGAGCCTCACGCTGCCTGTTTTCCAAGAGACAGCAGTTTGCTTGAAAACTTCGCCACCTTTCCACCACCTGGAATGGATTTCAGACATGCGACTGTCTCCGGCCGGTCGGGTGCCGTCCCCGCCGCAACGTGCAACTCGTAGAACAGCTCCAGCATGCCGCCCATATCCCGCGGGCACTGCTCAGCCGGAAAATCCAGAATAAGAGCGATCGCTTCACGGACGTGAGCGGAGGCACCTGCCTGTGCCATGGCGGCGAACCCTTTTGTCCATCGCGTCGTCGGCAACGCACCGGACAGCATGAACGTCTTGACCGCTTCTGCAAACAGCGTGGTAGCCAACCGCCCCTCTGAAAGAAGGCTTACAGCTGCCTCTCCCGCAAGGGAGGTTACCGACTTGTCCTCGACAGCCATGTAGTAAGCAAGCACCCCGGCTCCGAGCGGGCCGACATCAGGCCCCGGCCGGAAAAACGGCTCCAGGTAAGCACGCGTATGATTGTCCGTCAGTTTTTGCCAGACATCCTGATGAAGCATCGCTTGCCGGAAGAACAGATCCGGCGCAGCCGGGCGCACGAGTGACGCCCAGGCGACATCTGCAAACGAGTGTCCGCAATCAAGAAGCGGGTAGGATCGGGTAGCGCCAGATTGGACAGGCGCCGAGCGGAGCAAGTTACTCTCTTCGCTCAGCTCCGGTGTGATAGGCACCTCGATCTTGACCCAGAAATATTCGCCACCCGGGCTCTCTTTCCGAATGACATTCAGTTTCATTTTCGCAGCTATGCCGCAGTCCGGCAGTGGCTTCTCGAAGAGCGACACAACGCGCTTGTCTTCTGCGATTGGCCGTCTCGCGCACCACGCCGCCGCCCACAATTCCGGGGTCGGGCCCACATCCACATCCTGCCCCATCGCATAGGCAACCGCCCGCTCTGTTTCGGAAGTACGCGGCAAGTCTTCAAGGGTGCTCCGCTCCTCGCCGCCAAGGCGCATGAGCGCCAGCGACAGATCGGCGATGCCGGGGGTCTCACCAGCACGATGGTATTCCGCCAGTCTTGCCAAGAGCTGGCCGGCACAGATCGTCCCGGAGCTGTCGCTCGCCAACGAGAGCAGCGGAAGGGATCTGCCAGCAAGAACGCGGTCTGTCATTTCCGCGTTCCGGGCAAGGTGCAGACTTTGGACCCTGGTGTCTTCGGTCTGCCGGCGGTAGTCGCCATTGTCTTCCTCGCGCCGCAGCAACTCCATTGCCGTGCCCTCGCTCAGCGCAAGACCGGTGAGCGCAAGAACGGCGCGGATTTCTGCATCACCCGGTTTCTTCCAGACTTGTCTGGCGCGTTTCTTAAGTGGCGACAGGACCGTCTCGTCCTTCCGCAACTCCACTCCAAACCGCGAGATGCCGTCAACGGCTCGCTCGACTTCGAACGGGTCGCGAGGCGCCTCGAGAACCTTCAGGAACAGGGCAAAAGCTTCCTGCGCGCTGTTCACCGGCAGGATTGGCGTCACCGCTGGTGCATCCGGCACAAGGACGTCTTCGGCCACGACCTGCTGCGTTTTGGTTCCCACCATGGTCGCGATCCGGGTCCGAACCGATGGGGCGACCAAATCGACGTAGTCGGACAAGATTGCACGGACATCCTCACGCGCGCCCTGATTCAGCTTTTCAATGAGATCCAGCGCCTTGCCCTGCACGCTCGGATCTTCAGACACCAGAGCGAGCGACGCCGCGTGTGCTGCCTCGGAGCTGATCGATGCGTCGCGCTTTGCCGCCTTCTCGACAAGCTTCAACGCGGCAAGCGCAGGGCCCTTCGCGCGAGCCTGCAGAACGGGTTCCAGATTAGACAGCAAATGAGCAGCCTCAAGAGCAGATGCCTTTTCCAACGCCTGCACATATTTCAACGCAAACGAAACGGTCGGTGGCACTGAAGACGACAACAGCGACATGTAGCGTTCAGCGCGCGCAGCGATTTCCGCCTCGGTCGGTTCAAGTGCCGAATGGAAGCGGGAATACCAGCCAGCCCGGTACTGCCCGAAATCCCGATCCAGCGCATCAAGGGACGCGTCGAGCAGTCTCTGCCGGTCGAGCCTCCCTTCCGCTGCATAGTTGATCAGCCGGGCGGACCAGGTGGTCATGCCCTGCTTGGCGAACTTGTCGTGGTTGGCCAGACTGAATTCACCGCCGCCTTCAACCTCGAAAAAACGCCACACGTCCCGGGACAGAAGGACCTCTTCGTCAATGCCCCAGCGTTCGTGCCAGAGACCGTAATATCCGAGAATAATCGCATCGCTCTCCGGACGGCTTGCCAGTCCGTTCTGCCAAAGGGGCGCAACGGCACCGATTGCGTGCGGGTTGTTCTCGACCTCGTAGTCGACAAGGCCTTGAGCCCAGTCGAGATTGAGGATTTTGAAAACGTCTTCGATCGGAAGGGATGACGGTAGGGGAACATAGCCGAGTTTTTTGAACTCCGACAAAGTCGCAGTCGCAAACAGCCCCACGATTGCGGCATCCGGATCGCGCGGCTTTTTGCCTTTGCTTTTGTCCTGCTGAAAGCCAAACAGGACGTGGTCAGTGTAGAGCTTGGCAACCGTTTTCGCATGCTTGCGCCGCTCTGAGGCCGGGATCGCAGCCAGAGCATCAAGGGCAGCGCGCGCCTTGTTCCTGGTGAGGATCGAAAGAAACTCTTCGTCGTTCATTCCTGCGTCTCCAGTTGCAGTTCAACCGCCAGAACGTGTTTGCATGGGCCCCGCTGGCGACCGTTCCTGGCGAACCAGGGACAAGTACACTGCCATCCCTCGTCACTTTGGCTGACGCTGTGAACGGCGCCCTCACTCGCGACCTTCGCTCCCGAAGCTGTCAGCGTCACTGCCCCGTTCTCAACCAGCTTCTTCGCTGCTTTCAGACGCGGATTGAGTGTGTCGAGCGGTGCCAGATCGAACGGAAGAACGCGGTGGAAATACCCGTTCCGGCTGAGGTCGAAGCCGACCAGCCCTCTGGACGCGAGTTCCGCAAGGGCATGCTCGACGGCATCGCGGTCCAATCCTGTCGCATCGGTCAAGGTGCCGACGTCGATCTGGTCCTGCCAATTGAGTTGCGCCAGAAGTGCTGAAACAGCGTCAGCACCCGATTTTGCCATGCCCGACAGAGTGCCGCCGTCTCCCGAGAAGCCGCGCCATGGCTCGGCGTTCAGAACCAGCCAGAAACGCTGAGTGCCGAAATCGAGGGCCCATGCGCTTGCACCGGTCGCATCTGAAACGAAAACTTCCAATCCCTCAGACCGGCTGATCATTGGCTCCAGAACACGCAGCCTGTGGCTGCCACACAACGGGATCGCACCTTCACTTTGGCGTGCCGCCATATGCACAGCGCCATTGCGCAAAGAGAGCCATTGAGCCTGATCGTTTTTCCCGCGGGGCAACGCCCGCAAAAAACGCTGAGCCGCAACACGTGGCAATCGAAACGCTGGCCGCATCTGCGACAGAACAACCTGAACTTCGGCAAATCCCTTAATCCAGCGCAGCGGCAATGGGACTTTCTTTTCGACGATCTTCTGGTTGTTCCGGGTGATGCCGACCGCATCTTCCTCGATCGAGAGCCTCAGCTCCGTGTCTCTTCCGACATTTGCGAGCGCAGCCCGCACGTCCGGGCCGAAGTCGACATTTGTGGTCCCGTTCCGGCGATGGGAGACGTCGAGCGCACCTTCGTTCAAGTCCATCCGCGCGTAAGCGCTGCAACAGGCAGAGAACCCCTCGAACCGCACCGCCCCTGGACTGACGGTTGCAACGGGGTCAGCCTCGCGCAGGATCCTTGCCAGCATCGAAGGAGGGACGTAGTAGCGCGCCCCCACCGTTTCGGAGACTGCCCTTAATCCTTTGGCAGTCACATCTGGAAAGAGCGCGCGTGCCTCGAGATAGCGTTCGGCTCTGTCAGGTGCCGCACCACTGTCGCTGACAAGACAAAGCTGATCAGCTGCAGCGGTTGTCACATATTCAGAACTGCGAGCGTAGCGGTAGGTTTTGTCAATTGCGGGCAAAGCTCGGGTTTCCCGTACGGACCAAGAAACAACCGCTTGTTTTTGGCGCTTTGCAATTAAATTGAAGTGAATTTCACAATTACAATTGTCTCAACCTTCTCTCCGGCGGTCCCTTAAGCGTCCACCTTCAGATTGGATATCGCAGCAACGCTGCAACCGGGGCGGAACCCGGCAGGTCTTCCTGCCGTACGCTGATGACCTCGCCGCCGGTCCGGATAACGCGGCAGGCAATCTCCGACAGCACGTCATAGCTGTCCGGGCTCTTGGTTTCTGAATAGCTGATCGCTCCGGACAGATCATCCACGCGTCCGG
>Ga0207422_1001422_pt1 | contig 47352 bp, 42 predicted proteins | sample MarCyaLeptolynsp_FD_187757 | JGI IMG/M metagenome (GOLD analysis project Ga0207422, IMG submission 187757) | Marine cyanobacterial communities from Panama - species 1 Leptolyngbya sp. (SPAdes) | ecosystem: Environmental > Aquatic > Marine > Unclassified | place: Panama: Panama City | collected... | reverse complement strand
AAATTGCCGAAAAGATCATCATCTTCCATCACAAACCTCGAGCCAAATCAGGGACCCATCGAATCATGCAAACACGACGGACGCAATCAGTTCGAAAACAAGCACAATAGATTCACAGGCTCTGAGGTGCTGAGGCGCGGAGCGAAGTGGAGCCTCGAAGGACGCTCCGAGGCTCCACTTCGCTCCGCACCTCAGGACGAGGTTGACGAATATGAATATCGTTGGGTCGTAGGATCTTTTCGGCAGCTTACGCGCAATTAAGACGGTTGGTGAAACTGTTTTATGACGCAGTCAAACTAACGCATGTCGCGCTTGATCTGCTCGAGATAAAACGCGACATGCGCAACAAAAGGTCTGCAGCTCGTGGCATGGATCCTATTTCACGCGACATGCTGTAGCGTTTCTATACCAACGGCGAAAAACACTTGAGCGAGCTACGCTGGATTATCTGGGCGTATGACAGGGCTTCACATGTTTCGGCCAATCCACGAGGATCTGTCGACACTTCTTTTCTGTTCACACGACCTCGTCCGAACAGACGTGCTTGAAGTCGGGATGCCGGGGAAGCGGGCTCTGCAGCCAAAACGGCTCCGAATTCGATCGTTGCGCGCCCCCTCCCCGTCACGCCCACAGTTTCCTAAATTGCGCGCACCTGATCCAGGAACGCCGTCATGCGTCGGGTGAGGTCGCTGGCCTGTTGCGAAAGCTCACCGGAGGCCTGCTGCACGGCTATGACCGTGTTGCCTGATTCAGCGGACGATTCCGAAACGCCTTCGATATTCTGTGCGACCTGATCGGTCGCCGCCGACTGTTCTTCGACGGCGGAGGCGACGGTGGCGGAAATCTGGGCCATTTCCTCGATGATTTTGTTGATCGATTCGATGCCCTCGACAGACGTTTCCGTCGCGGATTGGATCTCTCCGATCTGTTGTGCAATCTCATCGGTCGCCTTGGCCGTCTGATTGGCGAGTTCCTTGACTTCCGAGGCGACAACGCTGAAGCCCTTTCCGGCGTCACCGGCGCGGGCCGCCTCAATGGTTGCGTTGAGCGCCAGAAGGTTGGTCTGTTCCGCAATGTCCTGAATGATTTTCACCACATTGCCGATCTTCTGTGCCGCATCCGACAATCCCTGAATCAACTCGCCTGATCTCTGCGCTTCCTCAAGCGCATTTTGAGCAAAATTGTTCGATTGACTGACCTGTTGCGAAATTTCAGCAATTGAGCTCTTCAGTTCTCCGGATGCCGTCGCGACCGTCGATGCCTGCGCGTTGGTCTCTTCCGTCGTTGCCGCCATCGACCCGGCGCTTGCTTCCAGTTCGGTTGCCGCTGCGGACACCGCTTCCACGACAGATCCGACATTCGTCTCGAAATCGTCGGCAAGCGCAACCCGGTCCGATATGACCATCCAGTTCAACATCGGGCCGATATATTCGCCCTTGGTTCCCATAATGGCATTGACCCGCAAATCGAGTGTTTCGTCTCCCAGCTTGATTTTCGTGTGGTAGGGCAGATTTGCCGGATCACTCAGAATTCTGCGCTGATGTTCCGGATTCTTGTGAAAAACGTCGACGCTGCTGCCGAGAATTTCATCCACGGGGATCTTCAACAAATGCTGAAGCGGACGGAGCGTCTCGACGCTTGTCTTGTTGATGTAGGTGATATCGAACGTTTTCGGGTCCAGCATCATTACGTTGATCGGCATGTCGTCGAGCATTTTCATCAGCTTTGCGGTTTCCCGCTCGACGCGCACCTTTTCGGTGACGATCTGCCAGGTCAGCATCGGGCCGATATATTTGTTGCCGTCGTAGAGAGGACTTACGAGCAGATCCAGTGACTGACCGCCAATCTCGATAATAGTCTGGTGCGGAAGATTTTTCGGATCGGCCAGCATTTTGCGCTGATGTTCGGGATGCTTGTGGAAAATATCGATACACTGGCCAACAATCTCGTCTGCCTTGCAAGGAAGAACATCCTCGATCTGCCGCAAACCTTCTATGGTCGCTTCATTCACATAGGTGATTTTGAAGTCCCTGATATCGCAGGTCATAACCGCAACAGGCATTTTGTTGACCATGTTTGTCATGGCCTTGGCGCTCAATTTCCCCTTGAACATGTCCAGCACTCTTACATCTCCATCAGTTAGTTCGGGTTGACCAGTCTGGACAACCAACCCGGTTGCCAAGCCATTCAGAGATCCCCACGAACAATCTCCCGAACAGACCAAGACTTCGAGAAGTCCTTAATGGACAAATGAATACTTGTCTGATCTCTCAACACACCAATCAACACCGTAAGTATCAATACGTACAGCGTCGATTTTCACTGTCGCCGATTAGTTTCTGTTTGTAAAAAATAGTATCGGTCGGTTAACGAAACACTAAATCGTCAATAAGATTTACCTGAGAGTTTTAATTGTAATTTTCGCCAATGTACTTACAAGTAAAACAGCAATAGCTGGGCTTGAAAATTTGGATAATTTCCACTATGCGGCATTCAAAAATCCCTTCTAGACTGACGTATGCATTAAATCCCGATATTTTAGATATGTCACAGGCGCACTACCTTAAGTTCATAAAGAATCATCGATACAAATCGTCCTGATTTACCCAGGAGGCGCTCCCGTCGCGAAATGTGCCTGGACGCGTTGTCTGGAACGCCAGAACAGAACAGGCGATTGGGCGATACCGCCCAGCCAGAAAGCCCAATTTGCACGGCGCGGATTGTATCGCGCCTCAACATGAAGAATGATAAAGACGATACGCGGCACGAACAATGATTTTCAGGGAAATGTCTCTCACCAACACCATCAACCAGCTGCCGGTTAACGGGTCGAAAGCGGATGATTTATTCCCGCTTGCGCTCACGAACCTGACCTATTTCGGACCCGACAAACAAGTGCTTCTGGACAGCACGCTTGTCCTGAGCGCGACCGGAGTAACCATTATTCTCGGTCCGAACGGCGCTGGAAAATCTCTCCTGCTGCGATGCCTGCATGGGCTCTTACGGCCGGCCTCCGGCAGGATTCGCTGGAATGGACACAAACCGGATGACGCAATTCACGCTCGTCAGGCCATGGTTTTTCAAAAACCGGTTCTGTTGCGACGCTCGGTGGCGGGAAACATGGATTTTGCCATGAATGCCCACGGCCCAAAGGACCCGGCGTTTCGAGATGAATTGCTTTCAGCCGTCGACCTTCTCAGGCACAAAGGCCAGCCGGCGCGTCTGCTCTCGGGTGGAGAGCAACAAAGACTGGCGCTCGCCCGCGCCCTGGCGACCCGCCCCGACATTTTGTTCCTCGACGAACCAACGGCCAATCTTGACCCCGCATCGACGCTTGTAATTGAAAACCTGATCCGCCGGGAGGTCGCGGCCGGCACAAAGATCATATTTGTCACCCACGACATCGGGCAGGCGAAACGCCTGGCTGACGACATCGTATTTCTGCATCGCGGTCATGTTTTGGAGCAATCCTCCGCAGCGCCCTTTTTCGAGCAGCCGCAAACGGAAGAGGCCGCCAACTACCTTGGCGGCCAAATCATCTTGTAGGGTCCGGTTCACGGTGCCCCTGGAGGGCAAAAATCAGGCGGCGCGCAGGGAAAGCGCGCGCGCTTCGGCCCGGTCTGCATTGCTTCTGTCGCCGAGCCCCTGAAATGCCCGTTTGACATAGGTCCAGTTTTGCACGCTTGTCGGCTTCAGGGCGCAGCGTTCGTTGGCCAGGCCAAGCGCCAGATCGAATCGACGCGCCCGCAACGCCGCTTCCAGCAGCGTCCAACCGATGATATCGCGTTGGGCGAAACTGCCTCCAAGCCGGTGGGTCATGTAGCGAACCGGTAACAATTGATCGACACAGGCGCCGTATCGCCCGTTGTGAAAGTGCTGCATTGCCAGGCAGAACGGCATGCCGATTTCCCGGCTCATGGCGACATTGGCGTCAGAAGCGGATTCCAGATAGCGTTCGTTCGCGGTCAGGAGCTTGTCCTGCGCATCCTGCCGATTGTCGGACACGAATGTCATCATGGCATGAACGTCATTGAAGGCATAAAGCGTATCCTGGGCCGATGGCTCCCACTTGTCGGCAAGGATCGACCAACGTTCGGCAGTGTCGATATCGAGCAGTTTCAGCCGCCATAGCAAGGCTGCCGCATCCAGTTCCTCGTATTTGTTGCCGTGCGCATCGTTATCGCAAAGGTGACTGTCATAAATCTTCAGAACTTCATCGACATCACCGATATCGAGATGGAAAAGCGACGTATGCCACCACAAATGGTTGGCGAAGTTCGATGTGCCCCACCGGTCGACATAATCGCCCATGAACCGGATACCGCCGGCCTGTCGGCCTTGCATCTCCATGACGTGGCTGACCGCATGGACCGCATAGGGGTTGTCCGGCCGGATCGCCAGTGACCTCCGCCCCATTTCTTCGGCCAGATGGTAGTCGCGATTTTCTTCCAGTCCGAAAGAATAAAATCCGAGAACAAATTCGTACCCCGGGACACTTTCATCCCACAGATTGAACACCCGCGCGACCACGTCGCGCTGTCCGACAACGTCGCCAAGCAGAACGTCGGTCAGATGGACCATTTGCAGGGCCAGAAGGTCCTTGGGGTAGTGGAAAAGAACGGCTTCCCATTTTTGTACCGCGCCAAAAAAATCGCCATGCATCCAGGCCTGCAAGGCTTCAAGATGGCCCCGTTCACGGTCGTTGCCGCTGTCGATCAGAGCTTCTGCCCTGGCCACCGCATCGACCATGTCCTGGTAAATCCGGGTTTCCATTGCCTGCGTCAGCCACGCCGCCTTGAAAATGTGGGCCATCACGAAATTCGGATGCTCTTCAAGGATCGTATTTGTCAGCGCAATGGCGTCGCCACGAAAAGCCAGCGCGCATTCATGCGCCGCTTCCAATGCTTCAATCGCCGCATTGTTGGCGTAGGACACCGGCACACCACGACAGTCGGTCGCATTCGTTTTCAGGCCGGTGTGGGTTGTCGTTGGCATTTCCACCACTCCTTGTCATCTCCGTTATGCAAAACTAGTGCAGAATCGCATCGATTTGAACCATCGACAATGTTTGCTTTTCTGACAATATCGCGAGTTTTCGTGAAAATAGGATCGTTGGGCGCACAGGCAGTTGACGGTCAAGCGGCGATGTCCGACGGAAATATCGTCCTGGCATCCCCCGTGCGCCATTGTTGATATTTGACCATAATCGCGGCAAACCGCTTCGAGGCAAGAAAGCCCTGAAGCCAGGCGTGCAGGCCGGGCCAGGGTTGGGCATCGAACCAGGTCCGGTCGACGAACGCGAACTGCCGGACGAACGGCAATATCGCAAAGTCGGCATATTTCGGTTGTCGCCCGAAAAGCCAGGGGGAGGCTTGGAGGCGGGCGTCCAGGCCAGCCAGAAAATCGCATGCCCCGTTGCGCTCCCGCAGGCTGTCGACACCCTCATATCGATTGGAATATTTGTACCGGTCGAGCCGATCCTTGAACGAACCGTCACTCAAGGCCACCAGATCGCGCATGGCACCGGCGTCCTCGGCCTGGGGCAACAGATTTTCAGGATCGTGGGCCTCAAGGGCCCAAAACATGATGTCCAGACTTTCCTCAAGAACGGTGCCGTCCTCAAGCACCAGGACCGGCACCGTCGCCTTCGCCGACGCTGCGACAAATTCCGGCGCCTTGTCACGAAGGACAATCTCGCGCAATTCGCAAGTGCACTCGCTTGACATGAGCGCGAGACGCGACCGCATCGCATAGGGGCAACGGCGAAAGGAATAGAGGATCGGCAGGATTTTCGAAGACATTGACAAAGACCCACTTCTGCAGCGCGCGCCATTTCATAACGGTTCAAGGCGTGTTGACCAGCGATTTTGTAGACGGAGCGAAAGTCGGCTACACCTCGTTTCCGCTCCTGTCGAGACTCGAATCTTGCTGAACCACACCCTGACAAAACCAGAAACGCATCCTGCCATTGCCGCCAGCATGATCGTGCTCTCCACCTCCATGTTGGGGTCGCTCTATTTTGACCACCCATGGCTCATGCCGCTCGCATGCGCAGCCTTCCTTTGTTTCATCCTCGTCAGTACCCGTTTCCACGGCCGGCGCGAGAGGTTCCTGATCGCTGTCTCCATCGCACTGACCGTGACGGTCTGGTTCAGATCCCCCGATGCACAGCACCTGCTGCAATCCGCGTTGGAACGGGGCGTATTTCTCGCTGCATTCATGATCCTCCTGGCGCTCCTGCGCGAAGGCGCGGTCACCTCGCCCGCCGTCCTGGAAGTCGGGACCTATCTGACACGCCAGCCGCCGAGCCGGCGTTATCTGTCGATTCACCTCGGCGGGCATCTGCTTGCGATCATCCTGAACTTCGGTGCCCTCAATCTGCTTGGGCCCCTGATCATGCGCGGGATCGACTCCAGCACGACGGATGAGCGTGTGGCCGAAATTCGCAAGGAACGCCAGATTTCAGCTCTTTTGCGCGGATTTGCATGGATGGTTGCCTGGTCTCCGACCGCGATCACCCAGGCGCTGGTTTTTGCAATCGTGCCCGGGGTCGAGCCTGTGCGTATGCTGACGATTGGCCTGGTGCTTGTGCTTCTGACAAGCCTCGCCGGCTGGGGTTTCGACTGGCTCACCGGATTGAAGGCGCGGCGGGTGATACCGGCTTCCGCCCGCCCGCAATTCGACGGGAGCGACCCGTTTCCGCGCATGTCGTTCCTGAACTTTCTGGCAATCTGCTTCTTTCTGGCCGGCGCGACCGTGGCGGTTATCCTCCTGTTCGAAGTCACAACGGTGCCGGCCCTGATGCTGGTTGCGCCGATTGTCACCGGATTCTGGATCATCAGACAAAACCTCCAGCAACGGGACTGGCCGCGCCGGGTTGTGTCGCGCGTCAAGACCATCGCCACCGGTTCCATGCCGCTTGGCAGTCCGGAAGCGGTCACCCTGGCATGTGCCGGCTATTGCGGAATTTGCGCGGCCGGTCTGGTCGATGCGACATGGTTTGCCGAACAGTTTTCCCTGGCCCAATGGAACGATCTAGCAATTTATGCAGCGGCGATGCTGCTTCCCGCTATCCTGTCCAACGTTGGCCTGCCGCCGCTGATGGTCATAACGTTCATCGGCACTCTGCTCTCCGGCCTGCCCGGACTGGACTATGATCCAACATTACTGGCGATGGCGTTCTGCGTCGGCTGGGCCCTCAATCTCACCGGATCGCCGTTTGGTGTCAGTGCCGTCATCATGGCGCGCATCACCAATGTTCCCACGCGCGATCTGGCCTGGCGCTGGAACGGTTTGTACTCCCTTGCCACATTCGCCATCTCATCGGTCGTCCTGATCGCCTTCGCGAGGATTTGACTTCTGTCCACAGGCCCTGGTCGGACGGATTGATCTGCTTTGACTGCCAATGTGCGATCGGCAGGCGGAGCGCAAATTTCAGGGGATGCTCCGCCTGGCCCAGACCAACAGAACGGAGGCAGCGAGTATTCCGATTGCACCGGGCCAGCCAAGTGCGATGCCAAATCCGGCAAGGTCCGCCAGCCATCCCAGCAAAATCGCGCCGACTGCCGCACCACCGATCCCCAGAACGGTCCATAAACTCATCACGCGTCCGCGATAGGTATCGGTCAGGGACAATTGCACTGTGGACTGCAATCCAATGCCGACAGTCGCGCCGCAAAATCCGATACCGACCACCGCCGCAAGCGCAACGGCCCAGTTTTGCGTGAGACCAAGCAATATGCACAAGCCGAAACCGGCAAACACGGAAATCACCGAAATCAGCGGGAGCCGGCCGACGACCTGGCGGTTGCGAACCGCCATGAATGTCGATGCTATCAGCGCACCGGCGCCACCGGCAGCCGCGATCTGACCCAATCCCGACGCTCCCCTCTCGAACGCACCGTCTGCAATCGCCGGCAATATCTCGAGCGCCCCGCGACCGACGATCGAAAACAACCCGGTCATCAGCATCGCCACCCGGATCACGGGATGCCGGACGGCCACAAGGGCGCCGTCCCTCAACTGGCGCAGGAACGGCTCCCGTGTTCCAGCCTCCTGATCGCGTTCGCGCAGCCTGATCCGGGTGAGTGCTCCCAAAAACGGCAGGAAACATGCAACCGTAATCGCCATAGCCGCAGTCGCCCCGTAACCCGCAATGATAACACCGCCGATGGCTGGCCCGATCAGGCGCGCAAAGTTGAAGTTGACCGATGTGATTGCGACAGCATTGGCAAGCGCATCACGGGAAACAAGACGCGGAGCCATGGTCATGCGCAATGGGTGGTGGGCGCTGGTGACAGTGCCGATTGCGAGGCAAAGGAAGGCAAGGCTCCAGATCGACGTCAAACCGAACAGCTGCAACAGCAACGCCGCCAGACTTAACCCCGCCTGCAGGGATTGGGTGCAAAGGGCGGCAATACGAACATCAACCCGGTCCGCAAGGACGCCAAACAGCGGGCCGGACAGAATCGTCGGCGCAAACAGGAGGAACGACAGCCCGCCGACCCAGGAGGCCGAACCGGTCAGATCCCATCCGAGCCAGCCGAACACGATGCGCTGAATCCACAAACCCTGCAGCGAGAAGAAAGTTCCCGCGACATAGATTCGAAAATGAGGCGATTGAAGTGCGGGTAGCCGCATGGACGGTGGGAAATCCGGTTGAACGAACACAGGGACCACCAGAAAGACGCTGATGGAATGACGAGAAAAGAAGCCTGGGGCAACGCTTCAGGCCTGTCAGTTTTCAGTATAGGTCGGTTCGGGGAACTGCGTAAGGTGATGCCACACGATCTTTGCAGACGGGACGGTCCTGGAAATCCAACATCGACGGACGCCGGTTCAACCCGACCCTCCGCGCAGCCCCGGCAATCCGATTCCGGTTGCATCGAATCCGCCGTCGACGCCCAGGATCTGGCCATTGATGTAACTGGCCGCATCCGAGCACAAAAACCAGATTGCGTCGGCAATCTCCTCTTCCAAGCCATAACGTGCAAGGGGAATGGCGTCGTGGTACCCGGCCCGGATTTCAGGACTGTGCACCGCCTTGGCCATCGCCGTGTCGACCGGTCCCGGCGCGACCGCATTGACGCGGATGCCGACACTGCCAAGCTCCGCCGCCTGTTGCTTGGTGAGATGCATGAGGCCGGCCTTGCTGGTTCCGTAGGCGACCCGCAGGGTGCTTGCGCGCTGGCCGGAGATCGACGCGATGTTGACAATGCTGCCGCCACGTTCGCCGTCAAGCATGATTCGGGCAGCGGCCTGCGCGCAATGAAATGGGCCTCCCAGGTTGACCGCAAGGACGCGGTCCCAATCCTGTGCGCTGGTTTCCAGTATAGGTTTGAAGACTGCAATCCCCGCATTGTTGACCAGTGCATCGAGGTGGCCAAATGCGCTCTCGACCTCGGCAAAGGCCGAATTCACGGCTATCGGATCGGCAACATCGCAACACAGCGCCAGGACGCCTTCCGTCGGTTGCAGCATCGCCGCCGCATCCGTCAGGGTCGCGCCATCGATGTCGATCATGGCGACCCGCCAACCCTCATTGAGGAATTTCCGTGTCGCCGCCAGACCGATCCCGCGCGCGGCACCTGTTATGACGGCAGTCTTTTGAGATGGAATTGTCATTTGGACCCGGATTTGTTGCCGCGCAACCATTTCCCGATCAGCATCGCGGGTCAAGATCCAAGCCCGGCATGTTCACACCGGTCACAGCATCAGTTTGAAGCCTTCATGGGTCGCGCTAAAACCCAGGCGCTCGTAGAACCTCAATGTATCGACACGTTGTTTGTTCATGGTCAGTTGCACCATGCAGCAGTCCGCAGCCCGCGCTTCCGCAATGCCGAATTCAATCATTTTCTTCCCGGCGCCCTGCCCCCTCAGCGATTCATCTATGCGAACCGCTTCTATCTGGGCACGTTTGCCGCCCGTAAAAGACAGGCCGGGAATCATGGTCAACTGAAATGTCCCCACCACTTCGTCATCGCGACAGGCGACGAAAAGCCTGTTTTCCGGACTGGCCTCGATCGCCTGAAAGGCCGATCGATAGGCCTCGGAGATGCCGGTCTCGTCTGCGACTTCGCGCGTATTGCCGAGAAAATCATCCGACAGAAGCGCGATGATGCGGGCAAGATCGGTCTCGACTGCGTCGCGAATGACAAGTTCGACCGGCTCGGTCATGGCGCTCTATTGCCTTATCCCATGGAAATTGACGCTATTGTAGGACGATCCGCCCAAGGACTGAATAGCCGCGATAGAGGGGCTGGTATGCAAGAATGCCGCCGCGCGCTTCTGCAGTGGCGCGGAGAACTCCGTACAAGGACTTGCGCGGCGTGACATGGAACCATGTCAGCCAGGTCCGCAGCAGACTGCGAAACGGTTTCGGCAAATCGCACTGGTCGCCAAAATCGACGACATGCAAGTGCCCGCCCGGCACAAGATGGTTCATCGCGTTGGCGATCGAAATCTCCCACGCCGGAATCATCGACAGCGAAAAGGAAAAGAACACACGGTCGTAGGTGGCGGCGCCAAAAAGCACAGAACCGGAAAAATCGGCCGCATCGGCCTGTGCCACAGCAATCCGATGCCCAAGTCCGGCGCCGGCGATCGTGCGGCGGGCCGTCTTCAACATCGCTGTGGAGATGTCCACACCATGGAACTGCGTGTCGGGATAGGTCCTTGCGGCGGCAACAAGATTGCGCCCGGTGCCGCAGCCGATTTCCAGTACCCGCCCCCCGGACGGCGGCTCCAGATCCCGGATCAGCCGGTCGCGACCAAGCAGGTAATATCTGCGGGTTGCATCGTAGAAATGCCGCTGCGCCCCATAGATTTTGTCCATCAGGTCGCGTGTGGCAATCGTATCGTGCGACAGGTTCATCTGCGATCACCGCGCCTGCGACGATACAGGTGAAATCCTCCGTAAATCGACGACCTGTCTCGCTCAGAACAGGATTTTGAACCGGCAGAATCGTATTCCCACTGCGACAGATATTCGTCGCGGACGCGCCCCGGCAGAATTGTGGGAACGCCCGCGGTCCTGAAGATCACCCGCGCACCCGGCGCGGCGGTGCGGGTTATCTCGGCCCAAAGCGCATTCAATTGCACATCTGTCATCCAGTCCTGCGCGTCGAGCAGAATGTAGGCGTCGAGGCTTGCGTCCGCTTCCAGACCGAGGTGATCGGTAAACGACCGATTGTGCACACGCACCCGGTCCGCCCGGTGTCGGATCTCGGAAAAATGCTTGCGTTTCAGGTACGCAGGCAAAGGGCCGGCTCCGTCACTGGCATAGGCGCGTCCGAAGGCCTGCCAGGCGAAATAATTCTCCGACATGGAAAAATCGCAGGCAAGCCGTTCAAGACGCTGCCGCAGCACCGACGCCATATGTCCGTCGACAGATGCGCCCGCCAAAGCCTCATATTGCGCGGGCGGAATACCCAGACCGTAAAGCGACAGTTTTTTGGACGTCGCCCAGCGGACGAACCATTTGTCAAAAAGCGGAGCGACCCGCTTGTCGAAATAGGCGCGCTGATCGGCAAGGGTTTTCTTGGCGGTCAGTTCCTTCAGATCAATGCCGTAGAACCGCGCCGCCAGATGACCGATACCAATAAAATAACCAAGCAGTCCATGCCGGTAGATGTCGCGGGCAAACAAACTGATCCGGCGCCGGCCGGTCCAGTCCCGACCTTCCCAATAGGAGCGTGTGTCGACATCAATCGCTTCTCGCAGAAACCGTTGATAAGTGGTCACGTTTGCGGCCTGATCCGCTCCGCCGAAAAACCGGAAAAACACGTCATAGGTCGGCAGGTTTTTGATGGCTGCCAGCTTCAGGCGGGTCAGCGACACGTGCGCCTGATTGAGATCGACGGCGATAATCTGTGCCGGGTCGGCGGTGAGATAACTCATCACGTTGCAGCCGCCGGAGGCAATGGTGATCACCCGGTCGTTCGGACCGAGCACCAGCGCCTCCATGTCGACTTCCGGGTCTTCCCAGATTTGCGGATAAACCAGTCCCCTGAACAGGAACGTGAAGGTCCGTTCCAGAAAACCATCATAGGAACGCGAACATGAACGGTGTACGGCGGTTTTCAGATGAAGCGCACGATCCGGAGAAAATGAGCCTGTCATGACGATTCGCATGGTTTGATGAACACAAACCAGCGTTAGTCCGCCCGCATGACAGGCCCGTGACGTCTGTTACCCAGGCCGAGAAACAGCCCCGTCGGACAGGTTTCAATCAGTCGTCGAGGCCGAGCTTGGTCTTCAGCAACTCATTGACAGCCTGCGGATTGGCCTTGCCTCCTGTTGCCTTCATGACCTGCCCGACAAACCAACCGGCCATTTTCGGTTTGTCCCTGACTTCGTCGACCTTGTCGGGATTTGCGGCGATAACGTCATCCACCGCCTTTTCTATGGCGCCGAGATCAGTGACCTGTTTCAGGCCCCTGTTTTCGACGATCTCCCGCGGGTCCCCGCCTTCGGCCAGAACGATCTCGAACACCTCCTTGGCGATCTTGCCTGAAATCGTCTTGTCGGAAATCATGTCAATCAGGCCGCCAAGCTGATCTGCCGAAACCGGGCTGTCGTCGATACTCTTTCCAGCCCTGTTCAAGGCCCCCAGTAGCTCGTTGACCATCCAGTTCGCGACGGTTTTTCCATCCCTGCCCCGAACCACCTCTTCGAAATAGTCGGCAATCGCAATTTCGCTGACGAGAATCCCCGCATCGGCAAGCTTGAGACCGAATTGTTCAATCAGCCGGTTGCGTTTTTCATCCGGCAGTTCCGGAAGGTCTTCGGCAATTTCATCGACATAGGCCTGGCTGAATTCAAGTGGCAGCAGGTCCGGGTCGGGGAAATAACGATAATCGTGCGCCTCTTCCTTGGAGCGCATGGACCTGGTTTCGCCGTTCTTCGGATCGAAGAGCCTTGTTTCCTGGTCGATCGAACCGCCGTCTTCAAGAATGCCGATCTGCCGGCGCGCCTCGAACTCTATCGCCTGACCGGCAAATCGCATGGAGTTGACATTCTTGATCTCGCAGCGGGTTCCGAAATCTCCACCGGGGCTGCGAACGGACACATTGACATCAGCCCGCATCGAACCCTGTTCCATGTTGCCGTCGCAGGTGCCGAGATATCTGAGAATCGAGCGCAGTTTGGTCAAATAGGCCTTCGCTTCGTCGGAGCTGCGAATGTCGGGCTTTGACACGATTTCCATCAGTGCCACGCCTGACCGGTTCAGATCGACAAAACTCATGCTCGGATGCTGGTCGTGCAGTGACTTGCCCGCATCCTGTTCCAGATGCAAACGCTCAATGCCGATCTCAACCGCTTCGCCATCGTCCATGTCCAGATGAACGACGCCCTCGCCGACGATCGGGTTCTTGAACTGGGATATCTGGTAGCCCTGCGGAAGGTCGGGATAGAAGTAGTTCTTGCGATCGAACACGCTCTTCAGGTTGATCTTCGCCTTGAGTCCAAGTCCGGTCCGCACGGCCTGGCGAACGCATTCCGCATTGATCACCGGCAGCATGCCGGGCATCGCCGCGTCGACGAGCGACACGTGATCGTTGGGCTCGCCGCCGAACTCCGTTGAAGCGCCGGAAAACAGTTTCGAGTTGGAAGAGACCTGGGCATGGACTTCCATGCCGATGACGACTTCCCAGTCGCCGGTCGCGCCTTTGATGAACTTCTTCGGATCGGGCGTGCGTGTATCGATGAGAGTCATGGAAGCTCGGTCAGCCGGATTGGAGGAAAAGGATTTATCCTGTGTTGGCGAAGAACGGTCCGTTCGTCAATGGGGATTTGAGCCTGGACCGATTGATGCATGTCAAGACGGCTTGCGCAAATCACTGGCATGATCGTCGAAAAAATAAACTTGGGAGAAAACGCATGGCATTCGCTCGGGTTTTTCGAATGTTGGACGAACGGTCCGATCTGATGGGAAGAATGCTCGACACGCTCGGCATCAGGCAACCGCGATGCAGCGATCTGCAATCCGCCAGGGATCTTCGCGAAGCCGCGCAGAACTGCGTCCATTGTCGCGCAAGTCCCGAATGCAGGACCTGGCTCGACGAGCAGGACGTGATCGGCCAGACATCGGAACCGACGTTCTGTCCCAACTATGAACGCTTTCAGACCTGGGAAAAAACGAAACGGTAAGCCGTAGACGATTGCGCAACGACATGCGCCCGTTCACGCGTCATTGTCCGTTCTCGCAAACTGCGAAACGACCTCACCGGTCTCCTTGCCTGGGACGACCGGGACAATTTCGAAGCTCACGCCGGTTCCCTGCCATTGCAGAATCCAGGCCTGCAATTTGGTCAGGTCGTCACACTGCATCAACTGGAAACACCGGCTGAAATTCGGCTCTACCCAGGAGTCCAGGTAAAGCAGGCCTTCGGGGAGCATCCGACCCTTGCTTTGAAGCCTTTGATAAACCGGGACCATATTGTTGTCCCGGAAGGTTTCGATCACCATGAAGAGCATGGCGTGATCAGCCTTTCTGCCACCCGAAATCGGTCAGGAGTTACCACCAGCGCGCCGGAGCAAACCGTCCCGCCGCGTCTTCGACGACCTGGCCCAATTGGAACAGGGTTTCCTCCTCGAACGGCCGTCCGATCAGTTGCACTGCAAGCGGCAGACCGGACCCGGTCAATCCCGCCGGAATCGCAATACCCGGCAATCCGGCCATGTTCACCGTCACGGTGAAAATGTCGTTGAGATACATCGCGATGGGATCCGCCGCCATTTCCGCCATGGCAAAGGCCGGCTTCGGTGTGGCCGGCGTCAGAATTGCGTCAACGCCGGCGTCGAACACGCGTTCGAAATCGCGTTTGATCAGCGTGCGGACCTTTTGCGCCCTGAGATAATAGGCATCGTAATATCCGGCCGACAGAACGTAGGTGCCGATGAGCACGCGCCGCTTGACTTCCGGTCCGAACCCGGCGGCGCGCGTCTTTTCGTACATATCGACGATATCGTCACCGTCGACTCTGAGGCCGTACCGGACGCCATCATAGCGCGCCAGGTTCGAAGACGCCTCCGCCGGCGCGACAATGTAGTAGGCCGGCAACGCGTATTTGGTGTACGGCAGGGTGATATCGACAATCTCTGCGCCCGCATCCCGCAACCAGTCGGCGGCCTGCGTCCACAATGTTTCGATGTCCCCGGGCATGCCGTCGAGACGATATTCCCTGGGAATGCCGATTTTCATGCCCTTTACGGAGCGGCCGATTGCGGCCTCGTAGTCCGGTACCGGGACGTCCACCGACGTCGTGTCCAGGGGGTCCACCGACGCCATTGATTTCAGCATGATTGCCGCATCGCGGTTCGTTTGCGCCAGCGGGCCCGCCTGATCGAGCGACGAAGCGAACGCCACCACGCCGCGGCGGGAACATCGTCCATAAGTGGGTTTGATCCCGACGGTCGCCGTCAACGCCGCCGGTTGGCGGATCGATCCGCCGGTATCTGTTGCCGTGGCCGCCGCGCACAGCCGGGCGGACACTGCGGCGGCCGAGCCTCCGGAAGATCCGCCCGGGACCAGGTCGGCATTGTTTCCGGTTTCCCGCCAGGGATTGATGACAGGTCCGTAATAACTGGTTTCGTTCGACGACCCCATGGCAAACTCATCCATGTTGAGCTTGCCAAGCATGACCGCGCCATCGTCCCAGAGGTTCTGCGTAATCGTCGATTCGTAGGTCGGTTCGAAGCCGTCGAGAATATGGCTGCAGGCCTGGCTGTGAATGCCCTTCGTGCAAAACAGGTCCTTGATGCCCAGCGGGACACCTTCCAGGGGGCGCATGTCGCCCGAGGCGATGCGCGCGTCGGAGGCTCTGGCCATCTCCAGCGCCCTTTCGGGAAGCTCGACAATATAGGCGTTCAAGGCCCGTGCGGCTTGCATCGCCTCCAGATAGGCCGAGGTTACTTCCTGGGACGTGAATGCCTTGTTCTGAAACCCGTCGCGCAGGTCCGCGATTGTAAGTGCGGTCAAATCTGTCACAGGTCAGTCTCCAACGCTTGCGCGATCGGCAGGGATTGAAACAGAACGCATCCCCGCCGTGCAGGATTTGTTCGCCGGCAGCAGCCTGGAATCAGGACCTTCATCCCCTACTCCACGACCTTTGGCACAAGGAAAAAATTCTCTTCGGTTACGGGAGCATTGGCCACGATCTGCCCGGAGCAGGCGCCATCATTGATCGTATCGGCTCGTTTTTTCATATCGATGTCGACAACGGACGTCATCGGTTCAACGCCATCGACGTCGACCTCGTTGAGTTGCTCGATCCAGTCCAGGATCGTGTTCAACTCGCCCTGCATGGTTTCGGCTTCGGCGTCCGATACGGCAATGCGGGCGAGGCGCGCAACACGATGCACGGTTTCTAAATCAACGGACATTCTATCGGCTTTCCAATGGAGACACCCCGTGATCGCCTCGGCTTTCGTCGGGGCCACGAATGCGCCGCGTATAGCTGTTTGACAATCGCTTGGCAACGGATTCCGCTGCCTGAAACGGAATCCGTCAGGGTTCGAACGCGGAAGGATCAGACCTCGATCTGCGCCCCGACATTGCACACATTCACCAACCCCGCATCGGCCCCCATTTCGGTCAAAAAACCATCAGCAGATGCGTCAAGAATCGGAAACGTGCCGTAATGACAGGGAATGACGGTCTCGAAATGAAAGAACTTCCGGCAGGCGAGAGCAGCGCTTTTCGCGCCCATCGTAAACCTGTCGCCAATCGGAACAATTCCGATCTTCGGTGCATACAGCTCTTCAATCAGTGCCATGTCTCCGAAGATCTCCGTGTCGCCCATATGATAGAGCGACCGTTCGCCGTCGGCCTGCAGCACGATTCCGTTGGGATGGCCGAGATCATGGGAGACACCATTTTCATCAAGATGAGCCGAGGAATGGTGGGCAATTGTGAAGGACACGGAAAATCCGTCGTGATGCACGGTGCCGCCGGAATTTGTCGGATCGAATTTCTCCAGCCCTTGGGAATTCAGCCACATGCACAGATCGTAATTCGTGATCACGGTGGCGCCGGTTTCACCGGCGATCGCCAGCGTGTCACCCACGTGATCTCCGTGCCCATGGGTGAGAATGATGTGGGTGCATCCGGCAATCGCCGCCTCGCGATTGCCGTCGAAGGACGGATTGCCGGACAGGAACGGGTCTATCAGGATGGTCGAGGAAGCAAGTTCGATACGAAACGCGGAATGTCCAAGCCAGGTCAGCTTCATGGCGGGCTCCAATCACGAATGGAAATGTTTCTACACAAGGTTCAGGGTCTGTAGACAGTCACACATTACCGTGTTGCCCGCCAAGGCAAATAGAAAAAGTTGCCCCCTCGCCAGGACGTCCCTCGCCCTCTATCGTCCAGCCGTGATGCGTGCAAATGGTTCTGCACAGCGCCAGCCCGATCCCTGATCCTTCATATTCGTGCGAAGCATGCAGGCGCCGAAAGGGCTGAAAGATCTGTTCGCGGTATTGCATGTCGAAGCCGATTCCATTGTCGGAGATCTTGACACAACAGGCCGGTACCGCATCGCAAGGCTTGATGTCGATGACCGGGACCCTGTCGGGGTGTCTGTATTTCAGGGCATTGCTGATCAGATTTCGGAACACCTGCTCCAGATGCGCCCGATCACCGTCAACGACCGGCAGGTCGCTGCTGCGGATCCGGGCTTTGGTTTCCACGATCTTCAGTTCCAGTTCGCCGCAGATTTCGCCCACAAGACTGCCAAGATCGACCGCCTGACGCACGAGGTCATGGTTCGATGCCCGTGAATAGGCCAGAAGATCTGCGATCAGCTTGCTCATGCGTTGCGCGGAACTCGAAATCACATTCAGCATGTAGCGACCGTCTTCATCGACCCGATCCCAATTGTCCTCCACAAAGATCTGGGAGAATTGCCGGATTTTTCGCAAAGGTTCCTGCAAATCGTGTGAAGCGATGTAAGCGAAGCTCTCAAGGCTTTTGTTGACTTTCTGAAGCTCCAGGTTCTTTCGCATGATGGCGGCCTGGGCAGCGTTGCGCTCCGTGACGTCATTGAGCACCGCAAGATAACTGTTTTGCGCGTTTTCGCATGTGTCGAGTTCCGCGATGGCCGACAGTTCCATATCGCGGATTTCACCGCTCTTTGCCACGAACCTGTAAGGCAGATCCGAACAGGTGCCTGTCCGGTAGAATTCCGGCAGAATCGATTGTTGCGCCTTGGTTTCCGTCTCTTCGGTCAATAAGCGCGCCAAAGGCTGACCAATCACTTCGTCACGAGAATAGCCGAGATGTTCGAAAAACCGGTCCGATCCTTCAATGATCTGGCGCGTTTCGTTTGTGGAATAGAGCAATGCCGGCGTGTTGCGATAATGATTGAGGTAACGGGCGCGCTCCCGATCGAGTTGGCGGTTCAATTTCTCCAGGCGGGCCTGCGCCTCGACAAGATCGGTGATCGCGGTGAATGCGACGATGATTCCGCGTTGGGTCCTGCCGGCATTGGCGCGAATGGCAACGTCGAGGTCGTCATAATCGTAGTGAATGTCATAGGCCTCATTACGACCTGTGCGCAGCACACGCCGGTAGACATCAATTGCACCGGCCGGCCAGTGGCCGGGCAACAGATCGCTCAACAATTGGCCGATCATGTCCTCGCCGCGCATCTGGAACATGTCGCCGGCATAATTGTTGGCATCCGATATCCGAAAGTCCAACGCCGGATCATCCGCGTCGCCGACTGCGTCGAAAGCCATAATCCCGCTGAGGGAAATCTCCTTCACCAGCTTTTGGCGATCCCGATGAACCTGAAGTTTGTCATGGGCGTTTTTCGTCTCGGAAATATCGGTTTGGATTCCGCCAATGGCGATCATCTCGCCCGCCTGGTCGTAAATCGGAAATTTCCGGGTGCGGAAGAAGCGCCCATTGAGCGACAGCGGTTCCTCAAGATCATAGGTCTGCGGCTGTCCGGTCTGTTGTATGACTTTGTCCGCGCGCGTAAACAAAATCGCCACGTCTTCCGGCATCAATTCAAAATCGGTTTTGCCCAGGTGGCCTTCCCGCGTGAAGCCGTATTTGTCGAACCAGTTCTGGTTGGCTTCGATATAGCGCCCGTCTAGATCCTTTGCCCAGATGACGGTTTCCGACTGATCAATCAGGCCTAGCAGGACCTGCAGTCCAATTGACGATGCGCTCGCCCCGGCTTGATCGTTGTTTCTTGTTGCGGCTTGACGCTGCATGACCCGCCTTTGCGAAATGGATAATTGCTGAACCGGTCGGATATTGAACCAAAACCATTAGAGAATTGTTTCCCATGATTGCGCCCGGCACCGGGTTGGGATAGAGCCCGGCAACAAACACTTCACCGGATAATCCATGAACGACGCCGACCTTGAGAAAATGCAGGCACTTTTCGACACGCTGACGTCCGGCCAGCGGCTGCTTGGCATGGATCTTGGGACCAAGACCATCGGCCTTGCGCTTTCAGATGCCGGTCGTTCGATCGCCACGGCCTGGCAAACTGTCAAACGCACCAAGTTCCAGAAGGACGCAGACATACTCCTGGGGCTCTGCCAGGTCGAAAATATCGGTGGCCTGATTCTTGGCCTCCCCCTGAACATGGACGGTTCCGAAGGGCCGCGAGCCCAGGCAACCCGGGCATTTGCCCGCAACCTTGCGACCCGCACGGAGCTGCCGCTCGCGTTCTGGGACGAGCGATTGTCGACAGTTGCAGCGGAAAGGGCAATGATTGAAGCCGACATGTCGCGCAAGAAGCGCGCGGAAAAGATCGATGCCGCCGCCGCCGCCTTTCTGTTACAGGGCGCGCTGGACCGTCTCCAGGCAATGCAGCGCAAAAGTCAGCCCCGCTGACGTGCCCGTTGGGGCAAAGGTGACGCCGGAGTTTCGCAGCCATTCTGTTTCAGGCCCCTTTCCCGTGAAACCAAACTGATACAAAGCAAAACCGGTCTATACTTGTGCAGAGACATGACTCTCCCTACGTGAACCTGCGTTGAAAGGACCCGGTTCGTGGAAGTTGCAGCAATCCTTGCCTTTGTGGCGATCGTTATCATTGGCGCAATTCTGGGCCTTGTCGCTTACTGGAAGGTGCGAAAGGTTCAGGATCTTCCTGCGCAGGTCCTGCGATTGCAGGACGAAATCCAGGCGCTTCGAGACGAAATCGCTCGCCGCCGGGTTTCAACGGGCGAGCCCGCCGCAACATCTTCATCCGCTGATCCCGCTACCCAGCCGCGCCAATCGAGTCAGGACCCGACAGCTGAACGAACCGGCTCGGCGCCAGACCCCGAAGACGACGGTCTGGAACGACCTGAGACCGACACGACGGCCGGCGAAGAGCCCGCTGCGTCGCCACAAGGCGACGAAGAAAAGATGGCGGCAAGATCTGCAGCCGACCCGATGACGGCGGGTTACAAGCCGCAGCAGGAATCGGCGTCCGCCGCCCCGACGCAAAGCGCAGCGCGCGCAAAACCCAAGCAGGATATCGAAAGCACCGTCGGCGCCCTGTGGGCGGTCTGGGTCGGCGGCATCGCGCTGGCGCTCGGCGGCATCTTTCTTGTCCGCTACTCGATCGAACAAGGCTGGCTCGGCCCCGTTGCACGGGTCAGTTTCGGCCTTCTGTTTGGCGCGATCCTTGGCGGCCTCGGGGAATGGACCCGTCGACGCGGTCAGGCGTTTTCCATTGCCGGTTTCGAAAAAGCCAACATTCCAGCCATCCTGACCGCAGCCGGAACCGTCGCGGCCTTCGCCTCGGTCTATGCAGCCTATGCTCTTTATGAACTGATTTCGCCGGCAACCGCCTTTGTCGTGCTCGGCGCAGTGGGTGTCGTGGCGCTCGCCGCCGCCCTCCTGCATGGCGTCCTGCTCGCGACCGTCGGCCTGATCGGCAGCTATTGCGTTCCATTGCTGGTGAGCACGAACGAACCCAATCCGCTTGCCCTCGCGATCTATATCCTTGTGGTTTCAGGTGCGGCTTTCGGCGTTGCGCGGATGCGCCTTTGGCGGTGGCTGGCGATCGCCGCCGCCGCCGGACTGTTCGTCTGGGGATTCATCCTCCTGTCGGTAGCGGGATCCACGGACCGGTTCGTGGTTTTCGGATACATCTTCGCTTCGCTGGCCCTGATCTACGGCATCTTCGTTGCCAGCCTGTATCCGCGGGAACCGGAACGTTTTCGAAACACCGATATCGTCGCGACCGGCGCGCTTGCCGCGCTGTTGCTGCTTCTGCTTGGCGCCATTTTGTTCCACACCTACGATGCGTTGACCATCCTCGTCCTGATGCTGACGATTGCGGCCTGCTTCGGAGCGACTTATTTCTACAGTGCCGTACGATACGTGATCCTGGCGGGAATGCTGGTCGTCGTGCCGGGATATCTCGGTTGGTCTGTGCCGCTCGATGAGCTGATGCTGTTCACCGACAGCATCGGTTCAACCCATGGCGTTTCGACGCCGATCCTGGAAAACATCAGGCAGAATTCGGATGCGGCCTTCATCTGGACCGGTTTGCTGATGGGCGGACTGGCGGCCGGTCTTGGACTGTTCGGAACCCTGCATTCCGCCGGGCGGGCCCTGCTGGCGGTCGGCGGCGCCGGACTGCCTGTCCTGCTGCTTTCCGTCGCCTACGTCCGCCTGCATACATTCGAACCGTCGCCGCTGTTCGGTATCGTCGCACTTGCTCTCGGTCTGGGTCTCGGAGCCGTGGCAAATCGTTTGTTTTTTCAACTGCCCCGGGATGCAATTGCCCGCGAAGAAGCAATCTCCGCCTATGCCATCACTGCAATCGCCGGTGTGGCGCTGGCGCTTGCGTTCGTTCTGGAACGCGGCGCGCTGACCATCGCGCTTGCCCTGGTTGTGCCTGCAACGGCTCTTGTTTATGCGCGCAGACCCCTCAGCCCCCTGCGCCCGGTCGCGGTGATCATTGCCCTGCTTTGGATCGCCAGAATTGCCTGGGATCCCCGTATCGTCGGCGACGACCTCGGGACGTTCCCGGTGTTCAACTGGCTGCTTTACGGTTACGGCGTTCCCACCGCCGGATTTGCCGCCGCCGCCTGGTCGCTGGGCCGGGATAGACGGGATATCTGGCTGGAATGTCTCGAGGCGATCGCCATCGCAGCGCTTGCCACGACTGTCGCCCTCGTTGGACTGCACGCGGTCGATCCGGACGAAGTCTTTACCCCGCCCGACAGTCTGGCGGAGGCCACAATCTTTTCGCTCGTGTCCGGTGGTATCGCTCTGGGTCTGCTTCGGATCACGCGAACCCGGACGAGTCGGACGATGGATGCGGCCGTCACTATTCTCGGTTATGCCGGCATGGCGATAGCGGCGTTCGGCCTGCTTATTGTCTGGAATCCCTTCCTGACCGGCGAACGGATCAGCCAGGGTCTCATTTTCAATCAGTTGACCTTTGCCTATCTGGTTTCGTCCGCGCTTTACGCGGTGCTGGCACTGACGTCCCGCGGCAAGCGTCCTGTTGCTTACAGCTACAGCGCCGCAAGCCTTTCCTTCGTCCTGTTCGCAACCTGGGTCACCCTGACCATCCGGCACGCTTTTCATCCCGACGGTCTTGATGTCGGCCGCACGCTCGATGCGGAACTCTACACCTATTCGATTGTCTGGCTGGTCATCGGGCTTATCGTATTGCTTGCCGGGATCTGGTCCGGACTGCGTCCGGTGCGCCTGCTTTCAGGGGCCATTCTCATCGGCGTTGTGGCCAAGGTGTTCCTGGTCGACATGGCCAATCTGACCGGGGTTCTGCGTGCCCTGTCCTTTATCGGGCTCGGCATCGTTTTGATCGGGATCGGATTGCTGTATCAGCGGCTGTTGCGAACGCCGGCCGCACCCGAACCGGATGACGATGAACCGGCGGCCGATCCCAACACACGGGAGAGTACACCCTGAATCTGAGACTGCTGTCAGCCGTGTACGTCGAAAATCAGCATGACGTAGGCCGCAAACAAAGCCAGGTGCACCATGCCCTGCAGCATGTTGGTGCGGGGACCGGCAAAAGTGATCAGGCTGACGATGATTGTCAGTATCAGAAGGATGATCTCTGTCGTTTCCAGACCAAGTTCCACGATGGCGCCAGTGGTCCAGGCAATGGTGAGAACCGCCGGAACGGTCAGGCTGATGGTTGCAAGCGCAGATCCGAGAGTGATGTTGACGGACCGCTGCAACTGGTTGGCGTAGGCGGCCTGCACCGCGCTCATTCCTTCCGGTGTCAGAATGATCGCCGCGACCAGAAAACCGCCCAGCGCAACCGGCGCTCCTGAGACCGTCAATCCGTAATTGACGAAGAGTGCCAGCGTCTTCGACAGGAAGATGATCGGCAACAGCGCGGCAATCAGCCCAACAGCGTGATAAAGCGGCGACCGCAGGGGGCCATGGTGTCCGTGCGCCGCATCTCCTGCACCGTTTTGTCCGCTGCCCTCGGCCGGCTGACGGAAGAAATCCGTGTGGCTGACGGTCTGGATTGTCAGGAACACACCATAGAGGATCACCGACATCACAATTGCAAAGACGGCCTGCAGAAGCGAGAGTTCACCGCCGGGAGCGGATGCGGTAAACCGCGGCAGCACCAGCCCGAACGCCGCCAACGGAACGAGAACCGCGAGAAAGGTGTTGGCGCCCTGCAGATTATAAGCCTGGGTTCGATGTTTCAGTCCGCCGATGACAAGGCTGAGCCCGACCAGCCCGTTCAGGGCGATCATCATGACGGAAAACATCGTATCGCGGGCAACCGTCGGTCCGCCGCCGCCCGACAACATGACCGCGGCGATCAGCGCGACTTCGATCCCGATAACAGCAAGCGTGAGGATCAGCGTGCCGTAGGGTTCGCCAAGGATCTCCGCCAGACATTCGGCGTGATGGACCACTCCGAAGGCGCACCACATCATCACGGCGATGATCAGCGCCAATGCCACCGCACCGGTGATTGCGTTGAGGTTTTCGGGATGGACCGTTTCTCCGGCCATCAGAATGGCAAAAAACAGGAGAAAGCCGACAATTGTACAGATTTCCTGACGTAACGCTTTCATTGCTGGACAGCTCCCGAACGCATCGCAGCGGCGCCGCTTCGGAACGCCGATCAACATTTCAAACTATCCTGCAGGCAAAAGGTTTACGCAACGAGTCCGCCGAAAAAAAGAGGCAGTCGGACCAGGCGAATGACCTCGTTTTTCAATGAGCCATCGGAAATATCGGGCTTGCATTCGACCATGGCCAATCATCCGTTTGCTCGCCATGAGAATAGCGCGCCACGGAGGCGATGCAGGCGGCCGGGCGTTTGTCCAACTCAGAGCGTTGTGCTGAACCTGAACCCTTCGGGATAGAACATTTTCAAAGTGGTGATCGGCGTCGTGTTCATCCAGGTGGTCCGTTCGACCAGAAACAGGGGCGAGCCGATTGCGATCTCCAGGGCTTCGGCAACATCGCCGGAAGCGGAACAGGCTGAAAAGCTGATATCTCCACGAGAATAAGGAACATGCCGCACCAGCCATTCATTCGGACTGATGTCTTCCAGCGGAGCTTCCAGAATGTCCGGGCTTGCGGAAAAGTTCACCCACCGATCCTCAAACATATGTGGCCGGTTGTCGGACAGGTGCACCGTCTGAAGGTGCAGCATTTCAGCCGGGCCGGACAGACCGAGACGGGCGCGGATCGAAGACGGCGCCTGCTCGCGCCGGTTGCTGACCAGCATGTGCCTGTAAACCCCGCCACGCTCTTCCACCTCTTGGCGTATGATGGGGATTTGCAGCGTGGCCTTGCGGATCGGCGTCAGCGCCACATGGGTTCCCGACCGGCGTTTGCGCTCGACGATCCCGGTCTCCGCCATCTGGCGAAGTGCCCGATTCACTGTCGTGCGCGCGCACCCGAACTCTTCTGCCAGATCAACCTCACCCGGAATGCGCGCACCGGGCAGCCATTCCCCGGAATGGATACGGCGCAGAAGCTCTTTCTGCACGGATTGATGAGAATGGCCTTGCCGGGCAGTCATCGGAATCCTGTTGACAATTATGTATGCACATATAATCATAAATAGGCTGCATAATCAATTTCAGAAGGCATGGACCTGCAGCAGGTCGATGCAGGTGCGAGCGCTAAAAGAGATAAAATCTGCGCTTGGCCGGGGAACAGACACATGCACTACGCACCCAATTCCGAGGCGTGTCCGCTTCCCTATTCCCCCTTCAAGAGCTGTACCGTACCGCGGCCGATCGGATGGCTGTCCACTCTGAGCACGGCGGGGATCGCCAATCTCGCACCCTACAGCCAATGGCAGAACCTGACCTTTGATCCGCCAATGGTCATGTTTGCAGCCAACCAATATCCGGACGGCCGCCGCAAGGACACCGTGCTCAACGCCGAAGAAACCGGCTGGTTTGTGTGGAATATGGCGACCTACAAACTCCGGGAGGCCGTCAATGTTTCCGCCATGGCCCTGCCGGCCGATCAGGATGAATTTGTCCATGCCGGCGTGACCAAGGCCGATTGCATCGATGCACCCGGACCGCGCGTGGCGGAAAGTCCGTGCCACTTCGAATGCCGATACCTGTCCACGCACCGCCTGCCGGGCAACTCGCCGGTTGGCTGGGTGGACATCGTCTTCGGCAAGGTGATGCATATTCATGTGGCGGACGATGTCATCACATCACAGGGCAAGATCGACATTCCGTCGATCCAGCCGATCGCCCGCATGGGCTATTATGACTATACCTGCGTAACGGAAGTCTTTGAAATGCGCATTCCCGGCGCTTCTCCGGATGCCGCTGACGGTCTGGAAGGAAAGGCTTAAGCCGACGCAAAGCCGCAACAATTGCAAATCCTAAAACAAGGAGACGAAACCATGCAGAGAAGAGACTTCCTGAAAACAGCCGCCATCGGTTCGGCCGCAGCCGCGACGCTGGCGACCCCGGCGATTGCACAGGACAAACGGCAGTGGAAGATGGTCACCGCATGGCCGAAAAACCTGCCCGGGCCAGGTGTTGCGGCGCAAATGCTTGCCGACCGGATCACTGCCCTGTCCGGCGGGCGCATCGAAGTCAAACTGTTTGCCGCCGGTGAACTGGTTCCCGGGCGCGGCGTCTTTGACGCGGTATCGGAAGGAACCGCGGAACTCTACCATGCCGTACCGGCCTATTGGGGGTCGAAATCCAAGGGAATTCTGATGTTCGGTTCGCAGCCATTCGGTCTGCGCGCGGACGAACAGGTCGGCTGGCTCACCCATGGCGGCGGTCAGGCGCTTTATGACGAGATGTACGGTCGTTTCGGCCTCAAGCCGTTTCTGTGCGGCAATTCCGGGCCGCAATGGCAAGGCTGGTTCAACAAGGAAATCAACTCCGTCGACGACCTGAAGGGATTGCGATTCCGGACCACGGGCCTCGCCTCGGAGATGTGTGCCAAGCTTGGCATGGCGGTCCAGGCCATGGGGGGACGCGACATGTTCCAGGCGCTGCAATCGGGTGCGCTTGACGCGGGCGAATTCATCGGCCCGTGGACCGACAGCGCATTGGGCTTCTACCAGGTCGCCAAGAACTATTATTGGCCAGGTGTCGGCGAACCCTCTTCGGCCGAAGAATGCGCCGTGAACGCCGCCGCCTACAATGACCTGTCCGACGATCTGAAACAGGCCGTCAGCGTTGCTTGTGAAAGCCTCTACAACCCGGTCTGGACCGAGTACACAACCAAACACGCGCTCGCGCTGCAAAAGCTGGTCGCGGAACAGGGCGTTCAGGTCAAGAAATTGCCCGATGACGTCATCGTCGCCATGGGCAATGCCGCCGGCGAAGTCATTGCCGACCTGCGGGCTGACGATGACGAACTGACGCGGCGCATCGTGGAAAGCTTTCTCGCTTACCGCACGTCCATTGCCGGTTACATGCCCTATGCCGACAATGGCCAGATGAATGCGCGGGCCCTGGACTACAAATACTGATCCGGCGGTTTCGGTTCTATAGCCAAACGAAAACCACGCGTGGGCAACCTGTTTGCCCACGCAAATCATTAAGGATCTGATTTTGCTGAAGATTGCCGACAATCTGGACACGATCAATCGCGGTGTCGGCGATCTGGTGCGCTGGTGCGCCCTTTTCATGGTGCTGCTGCAATTTGCGATCGTGCTGTTGCGCTACGTCTTCGGCGTCAGCTTCATTTTTCTTAACGAAGGCGTCTTGTACCTGCACGGCGCGCTTTTCATGCTTGGGGCAGGATACACATTGCTGATCGACGGACATGTCCGGGTCGATATTTTTTATTCTCAGGCCGGCGAACGCCGCAAGGCCATGATCGACATTCTCGGTCACCTTGCGTTTCTGGCGCCTGCCATGCTGATCCTTCTCGTCTATTCCTGGCCTTCGGTTCGACGGTCCTGGTCGATCCTTGAAGGTCCGATCTCCGTCGGCGGTATTCCCGCGTCCTTCCTGCTCAAATCCCTGATCCCCGGCTTTTGCATCCTGCTTCTGATCCAGGGGCTGGCATGTCTGTTGCGCGATATCCTGCGCTATCGGGCGGCAAACTGATGCTGCCCCTTGATCTCCTGATGTTCGCGGCGCTGATCGGCGCCATCCTGATGGGCTATCCGGTTTCGTTTTCGATCGCCGGTGTCGCCACCCTGTTTGCTCTGGCCGGCTGGGCGCTCGGCGCGTTCGACATATCCCTGATGGGTGCGCTTGGACAGCGGGTGTTCGGGCTTTTGACCAACGACGTTCTGATCGCCATTCCGCTCTTTGTTTTTATGGGCGTGGTGCTGGAAAAAAGCCGGATTGCCGAAGACCTCCTGGAAACGATGGCGCGGCTGTTCGGGCGCATGCGCGGCGGCCTCGGCGTTTCCGTGGTGCTCGTTGGCGCGCTGCTTGCCGCCTCGACCGGCATTGTCGGCGCGACCGTCGTCGCCATGGGCATGATCGCGCTGCCGACCATGTTGCGCAACGGCTACAACCCCGCGCTCGCCTCCGGCACCGTCTGCACCGCCGGCACGCTCGGCCAGATCATCCCGCCCTCGACCCTGTTGATCATCCTCTCGGATGTGATGTCGAACGCCTATCAGCAGGCGCAGTTCGCCGAGGGCAAATTCACCATCGAGACCATTTCCGTCGGTCAGATCTTCGCCGCGGCGCTGATGCCCGGCCTGCTTCTGGTCGGGGTCTACATCGTTTATCTGCTTGCGCGGGCCTGGCTGGTCCCCGGCGATGCTCCAGCCATGCGCGAGGATATCGACCCGCCCACACGGGGCGAGGTCGTTCGCGCAATCCTGCCTCCGATCCTGTTGATCGTCGCCGTTCTCGGCGCCATCCTGGGCGGCATCGCCACGCCGAGCGAGGCGGCTTCCGTAGGCGCCGTCGGCGCGGTGCTGATGGCCGGACACCGTCAGGGCGTGTCCCCTCGCCTGATCGTCACCGGTGCTGCCGCCCTGCTGCTTCTGGCTTTCGCCGCCGGGCTGGCGCCCGTACGGCTGCAGCGCAGCGACACCGGGATTCTGGAATGGGCCCAGGGCGGACTTTACGCCGTCATGATGCTTTTCGGTCTGTTTGCCGTGGCGGCCTCTCTGCACCGGGCCCTACGGGACGGCATGCTCAAGCCGGCGCTGACGTCGACCATGACGATCACGGCCATGATCTTTGCAACGATCCTGACCGCGAGCATGTTTTCCCTGGTCTTTGTGGGGCTTGGCGGCGAGGACCGGATTGCCGAGATTCTGACGATCATGCCCGGCGGGCCGACCGGCGCGCTGATCTTCTGCATGGCGCTGATCTTCGTTCTCGGGTTTTTCCTCGATTTTGTCGAGATCACCGTAATCCTGTTGCCGCTGATCGCGCCCGCACTGATCCTGATGGGCCATGATCCGATGTGGCTGGCGGTTCTGATCGCAATCAACCTGCAGACCTCGTTCCTGACCCCACCATTCGGATTTTCCCTGTTCTATCTGCGCGGCGCGGCACCGCCGGAAATCACCACCGGGCAGATTTACCGCGGCGTCGCGCCATTCATCCTTTTGCAGCTTGTCGGCATGGCGCTGATCTGGCTTGCGCCACAGGTCGCGACCTGGCTGCCGGACAGCGTCTATTGAGCGTCGTAACAAGGTTTCACAGTTCCCTCCCCGTCAGGATGATGCGAAACGACGTTTCTTCTGGTCCGCAATCAAAGCACAGTGCACGCCAGTTCAGACAACCCTGGCTTATACTTAAAGGTCGACCTGTTCGCTTCCACACGGTAGTTGCCCATCGGCAGGCTTTTCCGCGCCCACTTGGATAGGTCAGCGTGCGACCGCTGGCTAAGCAATGCAAATCGATCTGGAGGCGCGGTTCCCGGTCCCCGCCAGTAGAGTTTTGGAAACAGTTTTACGAGCTCCGGATCACCGGTTGTAACGCAGATCGCGAAGAAGTCTTCGCCCCGAAAAGAAAGGGATGGCGTAACACGCCAGCAGGACTCGCCGTCTGCCATAACCCATTCACTTTTTTCAATATCTATTCGCCCAGCTCTTTGGAGGTACAGCACAACACCCAACGCCTGGGGCCGGTATTCGCAGCGTATCAACCTGTCAAGTTCCGTATCCAGAAAATCCAACCCTACCTTGTAATCCTCCGACGCCGCGCTCTGCCCACCCAAAAGCAGAACTAAACCAAGGGCCACTCCGAGGCATTTCGCCAGATATGTCGTCATTCCAACACCCTCTTATAAACTTGCACACTTAAATTGCGCGTACTGGCCGAACCGTTCGCCACTTGCCATCTTGCAGTGCTTGTCATCGACGTCATCAACACCGAGGCGCCGGACAATCCGGATATGGCGCGAAAGGAAAGCGTCGTTCCTGCCCTCAACAAGAATAATTACGAGGCCTGTCTGGGGTCGCTTGCATCGCAAGTCGCACCCCAATCACAGCGTGCCGCCCATTGAGCGGCAGCCTACGGCTTCACCGCTCTCGTGCCGGTCTGTCCATTCTGTGTTATCAACTGCACGAAAGCACTGTTAAGGCTTGCTGCATTTGAGTTCGGACGAGCCAACTCCCCAATCGTTGACGCTCACCTCGTATTTGCCCCTTGGGAGGTTATTTTGCGCCCATTTGGCCAGTTCGGTAGGCGGAAGGCCACTGACCAACGAAAACTTGTAATATTGGCCAGCTCCAGGGCCTCTCCAGTAGAATTTGGGAAACAGCCTTACAAGATCCAGATCATTGGTTGAGACGCAAACGGCAAAAAAATCGTTGTTGCGAAACGAAATTGATGGATTTACACGCCAGCAACTTTCGCCATCTCCAACATCCCATTCTCTTTTTTCGACGTCAATTCGCCAGGCTCTCTGCAGGTAGAGCAAAATACCCAAGGCAAAGGGCCGCGCATCACAACGCATTATCTTCAACAATTCGGTATCAAAAAACTCCTCCGTTTCGAGATCCGCTTCCGTTGCCCTGATCTGCCCGCTCAAAAGAAGCACAAGCACAGCAGTCACACCGAAACACTTTGCCAAATATGTCGTCATTCCGACACCCTCTTCAAATCTTGCACTCCTAAACTGCGCGCAGTCGACGATGCACATTCCAACACGGCGGATCCGCAGGCGTTTTCCGTATCGCCAGGGGATGCACATCCGAAGACAATGACGAAGAAAACAAATCGCCGACACACACGCAATAGATGCATAATAAGTTAACACACCCTGTTGAAATTGGCAATTCGGTGACCCAATGAGACCCTTCGAAGGCATTCGCGTGCTCGACCTGACCCACGTTCTGGCCGGACCGTTCGCAACCTACCAGCTTGCGGTGCTTGGCGCCGACGTTATCAAGGTCGAAGCGCCGGACAATCCGGATATGACCCGAAGCGAAGGTGTGATTCCCGAGCTCAACAGGGAAAACTACGGAACTTATTTCCTGTCCCAGAATGCGGGCAAGCGCGCCATCACCCTGAACCTGAAAACCGAGCAGGGCAAGGCGATCCTGCGCCGGCTGGTCAAGGATGCCGACGTCCTGGTACAGAATTTTGCCGGCGACGCGCTGGAAAAGCTCGGCTTTGGATATGAGGCCGTCTCCGCGCTCAACCCGTCCCTGATCTATTGCTCCCTGACCGGCTACGGGCGCACCGGCCCAAAAGCCAATCATCCCGCCTACGATGTGGTTATCCAGGCTTTTTCAGGTTTGATGGCGGCCAACGGAACAAAGGAGACCCGTCCGGTCAGGGTCGGACAGCCGATGGTCGATTATGGAAGCGGCGCCCAGGCCGCCCTGGCCATTTCCGCCGCTCTTTTTCAGCGCACTGTCACCGGCAAGGGGCAGCGGATCGATGTTGCCATGCTCGATGCGGCGCTGCTGATGATGAGCGGCGCGGTCGTCGACACCGATGCGAGCGGCGCGCCGCCGATGCCGCACGGCAATGCCCATCCCAAATATGCCGGCTATTGCGCCTATGACACAAGCGACGGCATGCTGATGATCGGCGCCTGGACCAACCGGCAATTGTCGCGACTGTTTGATGTTCTCGGAGAATCGCAACGCGCCGCGGACGTGCTGCAGACCGACCGTGCCGAGATCGGCCTTGCGCGCGAGAGCGATCAACGCATCATCGCCGAACACCTGCTTGAGCGCACCGCAGACGAGTGGGAGGCGATCCTGAACGAGGCAAGGGTGCCTGCGGCGCGGGTCCGCGAACTCGATGAGGCCCTCGCCCACGAACAGGTCGCATCGAGAGCCGTCCTGCAGGAGAGCGGCGGGCACGCGTCAGGAGACGCCGGCAGAAGACTCCCCGTAGCAGCCTATTCCTTCGCGCACGGTTCGCCGTCCATCGATCGACCGCCCCCTGCCCTCGGTCAGCACACGGAGGATATTCTGGTCGAACTCGGATACGAACTGACCGAAATTGCCGGGTTTCGCGACGCGGGCGATATTTGAATGTCCTCGATCGACTCCGCCGTCGGTTCGGAGTGAACCGCGCTTGTGTTCGCCAGTCCCTGTCAGCGGAACAGTCAGCCCAGCAAGAACTCCAGCCGCGCATCGACCCTGGATGGCGCAAACTCGACAATCTCGGCTTTGACCACGTTTTCAACCACAAACGGATCTTCGTTCACCCGATCCTGCAACGTCGCCAGTGAAACGTTATGGGCCAGGATTCCGCCACCGAGATTGGGCTGCAAGCTGCCGACCAGCAGAAACACTCCGTCGTCGAACCCTTTCTTGATCCAGTCATTGTGGCCTTGCATAAACGCGCCGGCCTTGGGTTTGTTGTCTGAAAACCTGAGAAATACGATGAACATCGCTTTCATCCTCCTGCCTGATTGTATGAACTTTCCGCATCCGAACACCGGTCCCCGACGCGAAGGCAGACCAGATCTATGTTAAATAATGACATTTTGTGACATATTAAATCCATGACACGTGCAGGCACCTATGACCGTCTCAACCGCCTAGACCTTCTGGCCAGCCGCTTGAAGGCGGAAGAACCGATGACCGTCGGCGACCTGTCCAGGGAATTCGGGGTGAGCTCCCGCACCCTGTCGCGCGACATTGCCATCCTGCGCGAGCGCGGTTTGCCGATCGAAGCCGATCCGGGGCGCGGCGGCGGGATCCGTCTGCATCGAACCTGGGGTATCGGCCGACTGTCGCTGAGCTATCAGGAAGCGGTCGAACTCCTGTTCAGCGTTGCCATTGCCGAACGGCTGGACTCGCCGTGGGCGCTTGTCAGCCTCTCGTCGATCAGGCGCAAGCTGGCGGCATCATTCGCGCCGGGCATGCGGGACCGGATCGACGGGCTGCGGCGTCGCATCCATGTGGGGTTGAACATGTCTGCCAGGGTGCTCGACAGTTTCAACCCTCCGGACCCGGCCTGCATGGAACCGATGTTTCAGGCGTTTCTGGAGATGCGGACGCTTGCCATTACCTATGTGGATGTCGAGGGACAGCGCACGGTCCGCAGCATTGAGCCGCACCATCTCCTGCTCAAGAATCCGGTCTGGTACCTGTATGCCTGGGACACGGGCAAAAACGCGATCCGATGTTTTCGCTGCGACCGGATCGAGCGCGCCTCGATCGAACCGGTCCGGTTTTCCGACCGTCCTTTCGAAGGGTTTGCCGAAGCGATGAAAGGCACCGACGCAACGCCGGTTTGAGGGGAGTCCCCGCCCACAGCGTCCGAAGGGGACATCGATTCCCGATTTGTCAGATCCGGTCCGAATACCTGACCTTGGCGTTGATCTTGTCGACCTTGAGATTGATGGAGCGGCGAAAGATCTCGGCTTCCAGATAGGCGATTTCGTCCTCGCGTTTTTCAGGCGTCGTATCGATGTACCAGGCCTTCGGCTGCCCGTTTTCGCCGGAATTCCAGCGATATCCCCGGGCTTTCAGGGTCTCCTTCAGTTCGAACGGCGCATTCTGGGCCCAGATCCGCAGCGAGCTCTTGCGCGCCGTCTGCAATAGCGCATGAAAGGCGAGTTCGCCGGAACGCGGCAGCGGTCTGGCCAGAAGCTCGATCGCCGCCTCACAATCGTTGAGTGCGCGATGCCCCTCGAAGAACAGGCCTTTCAGCATCAGGAGATAAAACAGCTTCGTTCCTTCCGCTCCCTCCGCCGGCCAGTCGATATCGGCCATTGAGCAGGCCCAGTACTTTTCCTTGAAAATCGGGCAGAACCGCTCGACGAAGGGTCTGTCGAAACGAGCGTTGTGGGCGACGATCAGATGCGCGTTGGCGACAAAATCGGCGACATCCTGGGGATCGATTGACTGGCCCGCGACCATCGCATCTGTGATGCCGGTCAGGTCGGTGACGATTTTCGGAATCGGCTTGCCGGGATCGCGCATTTGGTCGAACCCGTCGCCGACTTCAAAGATCCGTCCGTCGGCCGCATACGTGAACGGCAGCAGCGCAATCTCGATGATTTCTTCCGTGTCGGGGTTGAGCCCGGTGGTCTCCACGTCGAGCAGAATACCGAGGAACCGTGCCGAACCGTCATCGGGCTGGATCACCCGACGCGGTTGAAGCCTGCGCAAGACCTTGTAGTCCTTGTCGGCTTCAAGCCGCAACGCCATCGTTTCGAGTTCAGGATCCTGACTCACCGTACTTCCATCCAATCCGAACGCTTCCGCCCAAGCAAACCACCTTCATATCCCTCGTGCAAGAGATCTCAGCCCGAAACAGCGCCTTGTGGCGTTATTCGCTCGGACAGATGGCATCGACGATGGACCGTGCATCGAACCGGCTGTCCAGCATGCCATAGGTCGACCGCCATTGCCCGCCGAGCCGGGTGACGAGAAACGCCTCGGACAACACCCCCGGCGCCGCGGCATGCAATGCCGCCGCAGCCGCGGTCACGGCCAGTTGTTCGGTCAGGATCCGCGCCGTGCCGGAATCATCCAGACTGGCCGTCGCCAGTTTGGTCAGCACATCGGTAAAAGCCGGATGCTGGCGGCCGAAATCGGCTTCAAAGGCGGTGATCACGGCATCGATCGCGTCCGGCTGCCGGATCAGGACCCGCAGCACATCGAGGCACATGACATTGCCCGAGCCTTCCCAGATGGCGTTAAGGGGCGCTTCCCGGTAGGCCCTGGCGAGATCGTGCTCCTCCACATAGCCGTTGCCGCCGATACATTCGAGCGCCTCGTTGATGAAGGCCGGCGCCATTTTGCAGACCCAGTATTTGATCGCCGGCGTCATCAGCCGGGCATAAGCCGCTTCCTGGCCGTTTTCGGCCTGCCGGTCGAACGCGCGCGCCAGCCGCATCACCAGAGCGAGCGCAGCCGCTGAATCGAGCGCCATATCCGCCAGCACCGATTGCATCAGCGGCTTGTCGATCAGCGGGCCCGCAAAGACCTGTCGATGGCGACAATGGTGCACGGCGCTTGCCAGCGCAAACCGCATCAGACCGGCGGAGCTGACGGCGCAGTCCAGCCGGGTCAGATTGACCATCTCCAGGATTGTGCGCACCCCCGCGCCGACCTTGCCGACAAGAAACCCGCCGGCACCGTGGAATTCAACTTCCGATGAGGCATTTGACCGGTTGCCGACCTTCTGTTTCAGACGTTGCAGATGCAGGGGATTGACATCGCCGTTCGGCAAATGCCGCGGAACCAGGAAACAGCTCTGGCCATCGCTGCCCGTCGGTTTGCTGCCGTTCGCCTTGTGATTGCCTTCTCCGGTTTGCGCCAGGACCAGGAACGCGTCGCACATCGGCGCCGAAAAGAACCATTTGTGCCCCACAAGGCGCCACATATCGTCGCCCGTTGGCGTTGCAAGGGTGGTGTTGGCGCGCACATCGGTGCCACCCTGTTTTTCCGTCATCCCCATGCCGATCGTTACGCCGGCCTTCTGATCGGGAGGCAGAAACCGGTGGTCGTATTGCTGCGACATCGCCTTCGATCGCCAGAAGGCGTTGATGTCGGGCGCGTGCCGCAATGCGGCCATCGCCGCGCTTGTCATCATCACCGGACACAGATGCCCCATTTCCAGCTGGGCGCTCATGTACAGTTTGATCGCGTGCGCGAAATGGCGCTGTCCCTCGGCAAGATCTCCGTTTTCCCAGAGATCGCTGTGCAGCCCCGCCTCGAAACTGCGCCGCATGAGCGCATGGTAGGCGGGATGAAAATCGACCTGGTCGACGCGACGGCCGTGCGCATCGTGTGTGCGAAGCACCGGTTCATGCTGATTGGCCAGCCGGGCCATTTCGAATGAATCGGCGGCGCCGCAGAGTTTTCCGTGTTCGACAAACCCGCCCAGGGTGCCGCGCTCGAACTCCGACTGTGCCAACCGGATCAGCAGCGGATCGGAATGAAAAAGGTTTCGTCCGGCAAATGCCGGCGGCTGATTGGTGACCTCATGGGTCGCATGGAAAGTGTCGGATGCCATGAGTGCCTCTTGCCAGATGCTTCCTGCCGAAACCCTTCCGGCGATTCTCCGGACAAGGTTTGTGTGGACAGGCTAGCACGGTTCGCATGCTTTTCCTTGTCGGCTGCAAAAAATGTGGCTAATGCAGTGGCTTTGATGACAGCCATTGCAAATCTTCCCAGCTACGCCTTCCCCAACCGACATCTTCTCGGCATCGAAGGCCTTTCACCCCAGGACATCACCGCCCTTCTCGATATGGCCGAAGCCGCCGTCGGCGTGAGCCGGCAAATCGAAAAGAAGAAGGCCGTGCTGCGCGGACGCACCCAGATCAATCTGTTTTTCGAAGCCTCGACGCGGACACAATCTTCGTTCGAAATTGCCGGCAAACGCCTGGGCGCCGACGTCATGAACATGTCGGTCTCCGCATCCTCGGTCAAAAAAGGCGAGACCCTGGTCGATACGGCATCGACATTGAACGCCATGCGGCCTGATATTCTCGTCGTCCGGCACCATGCCGCCGGCGCCGTCGAACTCCTGTCCTCGAAAGTCGGATGCTCCGTCATCAATGCCGGTGACGGTGCCCACGAACATCCGACCCAGGCGCTGCTCGACGCCCTGACCATTCGACGCAACAAGAACAGTCTCGCCGGCTTGATCATTTGCATCTGCGGCGACATCCTGCATTCCCGCGTCGCCCGTTCCAACATCCTGATCATGAACGCGCTCGGCGCACAGGTGCGCGTCATCGCGCCGTCGACCCTGTTGCCGATCGGCATCGAGCGAATGGGGGTGGAGGTCTTTACCGACATGCGCGCCGGCCTGAAGGATGCGGACATCGTCATGATGCTGCGCCTGCAGCGCGAACGCATGGACGGCGCCCTGGTTCCATCCGTGCGGGAATATTTCCGATATTACGGACTTGATGCCGAAAAGCTCGGATATGCCAGCCCGGACGTTCTTGTGATGCATCCCGGCCCCATGAACCGGGGCGTGGAAATCGATCCGGCGATCGCCGACGGTCCGCAAAGCCTGATCCAGGAACAGGTCGAGATGGGCGTCGCAGTCCGGATGGCGGTCCTCGAAGCCCTTGCCGCCCACCTTCCGAACGGTTAGCGCCATGATGACCCCGCCGCACAGCACGATTCGATCCGACACGACCCCGGTCGTGATCGAAAACGTTCGGATCATCGATCCGTCCCGCGATCTTGACGAAGTCGGCACCATCGTCGCCGTCAACGGACTGATTGTCGAAGCCGGAGCCGGCGCCCGCAACCAGGGAACGCCCCATTGGTCGCGGATCATTGACGGAACCGGCAAGATCGCCGTTCCGGGCCTTGTCGACATGCAGGTTTTCACCGGCGAACCGGGTGCAGAACACCGTGAGACACTGGCGTCGGCCTCAATGGCGGCCGCTAGCGGCGGCGTTACCACCATGGTCGTCATGCCCGATACGGATCCGGTGATCGACGACCCCGCCCTGGTCGATTTCATCCTGCGCCGGGCCCGCGACACGGCCTTTGTCAACGTGCATCCCATGGCCGCGTTGACCAAGGGGTTGAACGGCAAGGAGATCTCGGAGCTTGGGCTTCTCAAGGAAGCCGGCGCGGTCGCGTTTTCAAATGGACGCAATCCGATACGCAATGCCCAGACGATGCGCCGCCTGCTCGGCTATGCCAAGGATTTCGACGGTCTGGTCGTCCATCATCCCGTTGATCCCGACCTGGTCGGGTCGGGAGTCATGAACGAAGGCGAGACCGCCTCCCGGCTCGGGCTCATGGGCATTCCGCGCGAGGCCGAAATGATCATGCTGGAACGCGATCTGCGCCTGGCCGCCCTGTCGCGGGGGAGATACCATGCCTCGCAGATTTCCTGCGGATCCTCGGCCAATGCCATCCGCCGGGCGAAAGGCGACGGTCTCGTCATGAGCGCCGGCGTTTCCATCAACCACCTGACGCTCAACGAAATCGATGTCGGCGCCTACCGGACCTTCTTCAAGCTCGCCCCGCCGCTCCGGTCCGAGGACGACCGGCTTGCAACCGTTGAGGCGCTGGCGGACGGAACCATCGACGTCATTGTCTCCGGCCACGACCCGCAGGATGTGGAAACCAAGCGGCATCCGTTCGCCGACGCCGCCGACGGCGCAATCGGAATGGAGACCTTGCTGGCCGCGGCGCTTCGGCTCTGGCACAACGACCTGGTTCCGCTCCCCCGGTTGATCGAGGCCATGTCGACCCGACCTGCCGCCCTGCTCGGACTTTCCTCGGGCACGCTGAAATCCGGTGCTCCCGCCGACATCGCGCTGTTCGACCCGAACATGCCGTGGGTCGTGAAGGAGGAGACAATCGTCTCCCGCTCCAAGAACACGCCCTTCGAGGGCGCCCGCTTTCAGGGTCAGGTGATGGAAACCTTCGTTGCAGGTCAGAGCGTCTTTCGGTATTCCGATAGCTGACGCCACGGAAAGAGGTACAAGCCGTGCCCGATCCCATCAACTGGGCCCTTGTCTGGCCCTATTACCTGACCGCGCTGGCGTTCGGGTATCTGCTCGGGTCGATCCCCTTCGGCCTGCTTATCACGCGATTCGGCGGCATGGGCGACATCAGGTCCATCGGGTCGGGCAATATCGGTGCAACCAATGTCTTGCGCACCGGCAACAAAAAACTCGCCGCCCTGACGCTTCTCGGCGATGCGCTGAAAGGCACGGTCGCGGTCCTGCTCGCCGCGCGATGGGGCCCGGAAACCGCCGTCATCGCCGGCTGGGGCGCGTTTCTCGGACACCTTTTTCCGATTTGGCTTCGTTTCAAGGGCGGCAAGGGTGTTGCCACGTTCGTCGGCATTCTCATCGGATTGACGTTTCCGGGATTGCTGGTGTTTGCGGCAGTCTGGCTCGTGACCGCGTTCGTCAGCCGCTACTCCTCGCTTGCGGCGCTCTTGGCCAGTCTTGCGATCCCACCGGCCATGGCGTTTCTCGGCCATTGGAAACTGGCGGAGGCGACGATCCCGCTGGTGATTCTGTTGTGGATCAGGCACTGGCCGAACATCAAACGCCTCCTGTCCGGAAAGGAGAGCCGGATCGGTGGCAAATCGTGAAAACGAAAACGGTGACCTTTTCAGCGAGCCGCCAATCCGGCTGGATGACGAGGAGCGGATTGCACGGCTGCAATTGATCCGCACCGATCAGGTCGGCCCGGCCCTGTTCAGGGATCTCCTGGACCATTGCGGGTCCGCGGGCAATGCCCTTGCCGCCCTCCCCGACCTGTCGCGTCGCGGCGGCGCACGCCGCCCCCTGCGAATCTGCCCGCGTTCCGAAGCCGAGACCGAACTGGACAAGGCGGCATCGTTCGGCGCCCGCTACGTCGCGGTCGGCGAGCACGATTATCCCAGACACCTCGCAACGCTCGATGCCCCGCCGCCCCTGCTCGCGGTAAAGGGTGCCGGGGCAATATTCCGACGCGACGCCGTGGCAATTGTCGGCGCCCGCAACTGTTCCATGTCCGGTTCCCGGTTCGCCGGCCGCATGGCCGAACAATTGGGCTCGGCCGGCTATGCAATCGCATCCGGTCTTGCACGGGGCATTGATGCGGCTGCGCACAACGCGGCGCTGGAGACGGGCACGGTCGCGGTTTTTGCCGGAGGGCTCGATCGCGTGTATCCGCCGGAACACAAAAGGCTTGTCGACGAAATCCTCGATCACGATGGCGCCGTCATTACGGAAATGTCTTTTGGGCTCAGCCCGCGTGGGCGCGATTTCCCGCGCCGAAACCGTATCGTATCGGGAATGAGCCTCGGTGTTGTCGTGATTGAGGCGGCGCAACGCTCCGGCACATTGCACACGGCACGGTTTGCACTCGAACAGAACCGCGAGATCTTTGCAGTCCCCGGCCCGCCGCTCGACCCCCGCTCACAAGGCTGCAACCGGCTGATCCGCCAGGGCGCCCACCTGATAACCGAGATCCGACACATAACCGACGTGCTCGCACCGATTGCCGATCGCCGCTCCCGAGAACCAGGATCATCGCCGATTGCGATACCGCGCCGGCCCGACACCCCCGGTCCTGAGGCGAACGCTCCGGCCCAGCCGGATCGGGATCGCGTGCTGACAGCCCTTGGGAAAGCACCGGTCTCGGTGGATGATCTCGTCCGTCACACGGAATTGCCGGCGCGTACGGTACAGTTTATCCTGCTGGAACTGGAATTGGCCAACAGGATCGAACGGCACGGCAATCAAACCGTATCGTTGCAATATTGAGGCTTGCTTCATCAAGTCGGGGCGAATTTGACAAAATGTGTGTTGTTTCCCGCTTCACAAAGCGCTCGAACGCCGCGGTTTGCGCGCCCCGCCGGCAGACCATGGGACGAATTGCGTAACGGTCGCGGCGCGTCAGCCCTTGACCAAACAGCCTTTAGAGTTCATTTGACTGCTTAACCGTTCCCCGGTGACCATGTTTCGCGGGGACGCCGCTAACCCGGCATTTCGCCTTTCGCTTTCCTCAGATTATGGCATGAATTTAAGACGCAGATGAAAGTTGTCATTGTAGAATCCCCGGCAAAAGCCAAGACGATCAACAAATATCTTGGATCCGATTTTCAGGTCCTGGCCTCCTATGGACATGTTCGCGACCTGCCGCCGAAAGACGGCTCGGTCCTGCCGGACGAAGATTTTTCCATGAGCTGGCAGGTCGATCCCAAGGCCCAGAAACGGATCAACGAGATTGCGCGGGCGGTCAAATCGTCCGACGGTTTGATCCTGGCCACTGACCCGGATCGCGAAGGTGAAGCGATCTCGTGGCATGTGCTCGAAATCCTCAACGACAAGAAGGCCATCAAGGACAAACCCGTCCAACGCGTTGTTTTCAATGCGATCACAAAGAAGGCCGTGACCCAGGCAATGGAGGCGCCACGGGATATCGATACCCCTCTGGTCGATGCCTATCTCGCACGGCGAGCGCTCGATTATCTCGTTGGCTTCACGCTGTCCCCCGTGCTCTGGCGCAAGCTTCCGGGCGCACGATCCGCCGGCCGCGTCCAGTCCGTCGCCCTGCGGTTGGTCTGCGATCGCGAGCGGGAAATAGAACTGTTCAAGCCACAGGAATATTGGAGCATCGTCGCCACGCTCCTGAGCAAGGACCAGGACGAGTTTACCGCGCGGGTCGTTGGTCACAACGACACCAAGCTCAGCCGGCTCGACATTACCTCCGGCGAGCAGGCCCATGCGATCCAGGCGATCGTCGACAAGGCGGCGCTTCGGGTTGAGAGCGTCGAATCGAAACCGCAGAACCGCAATCCACAACCGCCCTTCACGACATCGACCCTGCAGCAGGAAGCGTCGCGAAAGCTTGGTTTTTCGGCCCAGCGCACCATGCAGACGGCACAACGGCTCTACGAGGGCATAGAAATCGACGGCGAGACGGTCGGCCTAATCACCTATATGCGGACGGATGGCGTCCAGATTGCGCCTGAGGCCTTGACCGGCGCCCGCAACACCATCCAGTCCGAGTACGGCTCAAACTACCTGCCGGATAAACCGCGCCTGTATTCCTCCAAGGCGAAGAACGCCCAGGAGGCTCATGAGGCGATCCGCCCGACTGGGTTTGATCGCCTGCCCCAGCAGATGGCCCGGTTCCTCGACCAGGATCAGGCCAAACTATACGATCTCGTCTGGAAGCGCACCGTGGCCAGCCAGATGGAATCGGCCCGCATTGAGCGCACGACCGCGGAAATTGCTGCAATATCGGGATCTGATCGCGTTATGCTGCGAGCCAATGGCTCGGTGATCCGGTTCGACGGATTCCTGAAAGTCTATCAGGAAGGCCGCGATGACGATCAGGATGAAGAATCAAAGCGCCTCCCGCCGCTGAACGCCGACGACCCGGTCAGCAAAAAGGCGATCGATACGTCACAGCATTTCACCGAACCGCCGCCTCGCTATACCGAAGCGACGCTCATCAAGAAAATGGAAGAACTCGGGATCGGGCGTCCGTCGACCTATACGTCGACCCTTTCGGTGTTGCGCGACCGGGAATATGTACAGATCGACAAGCGCCGGCTAATTCCCGAGGACAAGGGACGGCTCGTAACAGCCTTCCTGGAAAGTTTCTTCGAACGCTATGTGGAGTATGACTTCACCGCCGACCTGGAAGAAAAACTGGACCGGATCTCCGCCGGCGATCTCGCCTGGCGCGACGTGCTGCGCGACTTCTGGACACAGTTTTCCGGGGCCGTGCACGAGACCAAGGATCTGCGGGTCAGCGCGGTCCTCGATGCCCTCAACGAATTGTTGGCCGAGCACGTTTTTCCGCTGCGCGAAGACGGGACCGACCGCCGCAAATGTACGGCATGCGAGACCGGCCAGCTCAGTCTGAAACTGGGCAAGTTCGGAGCCTTCATCGGCTGTTCGAACTATCCCGAATGCCGTTACACGCGGCAATTGTCCGGTGAAGGTGAGAATGGCGGCGAAAACGATGGCCCCAAAATTCTCGGCGTGGATCCCGACAGCGGGCTCGAAGTGTCCCTGCGCTCGGGACGGTTTGGCCCCTATTTCCAGCTCGGAGAGGAAGCGAAGCCAAAACGGGCATCGGTGCCCAAAGGTTGGGATCCGGCAGCCATCGACCTTGAAAAGGCCCTGTCGCTGCTGAACCTGCCGCGTGAAGTCGGGCTGCATCCGGAAACCGGCAAGCCGATTGCCGCGGGGATCGGGCGCTACGGTCCGTTCCTGCAGCACGACGGCAAATATGCCAATCTGGAAACCGTCGAGGACGTCTTTACCGTCGGCCTGAACCGGGCCGTAACCGTGATCGCGGAAAAACAGGCAAAGGGTGGGCGCGGCCGCGCGACCCCGGCGGCCTTGAAGGATCTAGGTGAACATCCCGAACTTGGCGGAACGATCACAGTGCGTGATGGACGCTATGGGCCCTATGTCAATCATGGCAAGATCAATGCCACTCTGCCCAAGGACACGGATCCGCAATCGGTAACGGTCGCGCAGGCGTTGGAATGGATTGCCGCCAAAGCCGCCAAATCGGGAAAGAAACCGGCAGCGGCCAAGAAGCCGAAAGCCACCAAGGCGGCTGCCAAAAGCACCAAAACGAAGAAAACCGCAGCCAAGAAGCCCGCAAAGAGTGCGGCCAAACCGAAAACCACCAAAACCAAGGCGGAAACCTGACACGCAGGTACACGCCCAATTATTAAGGTCACATTGGTGTCTGCTGCCGGCTCGAAAAAGAAGTCCAGGTCCCGCGTGCCGTCGCGTGAAGACGTTTTGACCTTCATTGCCGAGAATCCCGGCCAGACCGGCAAACGCGAACTGGCCAGGGCTTTCGGTGTCAAAGGCAATGAGCGCGTTGCGTTGAAACAATTGCTGCGCGACATGACGGCGGACGGATTGCTTGAAAAAAAGCGCAAGCATCTGACCCGGCCGGAGGACCTTCCACCGGTTTGTGTGCTTGAGATTTATGGACGCGACGAGGATGGCGAATTGCTTGCCGTCCCGAAACGCTGGGACCAGTCCGAGAAAGGGCCGCCTCCTGTCGTACTGATTGCGTCCAACACGTCGCGCAAGCGCCAGAATGCCGAGGCCGGCATCTCCGATCAGGTTCTGGCCCGTGTCGAGCGATTGTCGGACCATGACCTTGCCAGGTACCGGGCCCGCATTCTCAAGGTTTTGCGGAAACGCGAAGGGGTTACCCTCGGCGTGGTGCAAAAGGCCGACCACGGTTACCGAATCGTGCCGGTTGACCGCAAACAATCGGAAATGCTGCTCGACCGAGACGATTCCGGCAAGGTCGAACCGGGTGACCTGATCTCCGTCGATGTTGAGGAACGCCGCGCGCACGGCCTGCCGCGCGCAAAGCTGATCGACCGGATCGGCTCCATGGACGATGAAAAAGCCGTATCGCTGATTGCCATTCATCGCCACGAAATCCCGAACCGGTTTTCGCCGGCGACGGTCGACGCCGCGGCGAAGCTGCAACCGATCGATTTGTCCAAGCGCGCTGATTGGCGCGATATACCGCTGATTACGATCGATCCGGCCGACGCCAAGGATCACGATGATGCCGTGCACGCGGAACCGGATCCGTCGCCGGACAATCCCGATGGCTGGATCGTGCGTGTGGCAATCGCCGACGTGGCCGCCTATGTCAGGCCGGGATCGGCATTCGACAAGGATGCGTTGCAACGCGGCAATTCGGTCTATTTCCCCGATCGCGTGGTTCCGATGTTACCGGAGCGCATATCCAACGATTTGTGTTCGCTGCGCGAAGGAGAAGACAGGCCGGCACTCGCCGTTGAAATGGTCTACGACAAGGCGGGCAACAAGATCAGGCACCGGTTTCACCGCGTCGCCATGCGCTCCCACGCAAAAATCGCGTATCAGGCCGCGCAGGCGGCAATCGACAGCCGTCCCGATGCGGTCACCGGCCCTCTGCTTGAAACGGTTCTGAAACCGCTTTGGGGCGCCTATGCCTGTTTGACGGCGGAACGCAAGGACCGGGCTCCGCTCGATCTGGATCTGCCGGAGCGCAAGATTGCCCTTACGCCCGAAGGCAAGGTCGAACGAATCTACACGGCGGAACGACTTGATGCGCACAGGCTGATCGAGGAGTTCATGATTCAGGCCAACGTTGCCGCCGCTGAAACGCTGGAACAGCAAAAATCGGCGCTGATTTACCGGATCCATGACGCTCCGAGCCTGGAAAAGCTGGAGGCGTTGCGCAGTTTCTTGTCGAGCCTCGAACTGTCCTTTCCCAAACAGGGCAATCTGCGCCCGCAGCATTTCAATGCAATTCTGCAGAAAGTCCGCGGGACAGAGCATGAAGAAGCGGTCAACGAGATCGTCCTGCGCAGCCAGAGCCAGGCGGAATACAATCCGTCCAATATCGGCCACTTCGGCCTCAACCTGCGCCGCTATGCGCATTTCACGTCGCCGATCCGCAGATACGCGGACCTGATTGTGCATCGGGCGCTGATTTCTGCCCTGGGGCTTGGCAAGGACGGGTTGCAACCGGAAGCCGAACGCACGTTCGCCTCAATTGCACTCGACATTTCCGGCATGGAACGGCGCGCCATGGTGGCCGAACGCGAGACCAAGGACCGGTTGATTGCCGGCTGGCTGGCCGACCGAATCGGAGCTACTTTTGAAGCTCGGATTTCAGGCGTCACCAAATCGGGCCTTTTTGTCCGCCTGGTCGAAACCGGCGCGGATGGCTTCATCCCGATTTCAACCCTTGGGGAAGAATATTTCGTCTATGAAGAAAGGTTTCATTCCCTGGTCGGAGAAACGACGGGAACCACTTTCCAGATCGGTCAGAAGGTTTCCGCCAGGCTTGTCGAAGCCCTGCCGTTCGCCGGTGCGATGCGATTTGAACTGATCGGAGGAGCAACAAAGAAGACCAAACCCTCCAAACGAAAATTCGGATCCAAGGGACCGCGTCGCGGACCGCGCCGCCGATGAACGCCGGAACGAAGCGACAGGTCCGCAAGCCATGCGAGGATGATCGTCAATGACACGGGATCTAGCAGTTCCGCCCCGCCGTCCGATTGGCAGGGCCTTATGGAACGGCCTGAAATGCAAATGCCCGAATTGCGGCAAAGGTGCCGTCTTTCAGGGCTTTCTGACTGTAGGCGACACGTGTTCCGGCTGCGGCCAGGAATTTCACCATCATCGGGCCGATGACGCACCGCCCTATTTCGCGATCATGATTGTCGGTCACGTTGTCGTCAGCCTGGTGCTTGCCGTCGAAATTGCCTATCGACCGGCATTGTGGATTCATGCGGCTGTGTGGATTCCGCTGACGATCGTTTTGGCCCTGGCGGTGCTGCGCCCGATCAAGGGCGCCATTGTCGCCTATCAATGGGCACTGCGCATGCACGGGTTCGAATATGATTCAAGTGGCGGAGCATCGCAGCCACCCGCCCCCACCCGATGATCTGTACCTGAAGAGACCGCCTCATGACGAATCTTGCCGAGCGCCTGACCAATGTCGAAAGACGCATGGACTATCCCAACCTTCGCCCCAGGGATGCGGCGACGCTGCTGATAATCGACAAAAGCAAACCGCAAAAGCCGACGGTGCTCATGGGCCGGCGACACGAAAAGCACAAGTTCATGCCGGGGAAGTTTGTATTCCCGGGCGGAAGGGTCGATCCGGGGGATTCGAAAACCAACGTCGCGGCGGATTACGACCCCGTGACCAAATCCCAGATCATGTACGACATGAAGCGGCAAAAGTCCGAATCCCGGGCGCGCGGTCTGGCGAACGCCGCAATACGGGAAACCTACGAAGAAGCCGGGATATTCATTGGTCGCAAACAGGCCGGTGATCTGCCGAAATCGAGCGGGTTTGCCGCTTTCGCGGAGCACGGCGTTGCTCTCGACCTCAGCCAGATGCATTTCATCGGTCGCGCCATAACCCCGCCGCGCCGTCCACGCCGGTTCGACACGCGCTTTTTTGTGGTGTTTTCGGACGCCATCGCCGACCGGATGCCGAACGGCATCCTTCCCTCCGGCGAATTGGAGGACCTCCACTGGCTGAGCCTTGATGACGCGAAATCCCTGGATCTTCCGACCATCACCTCTGTGATGATCGACGAAGTACAGAACCGGCTGTCCGAAGACCCACATCTGTCACCGGATTATCCCGTGCCTTATTATTTCTGGGGCAAGAACCGCTTCAATCGCGAACAGATTGCATCCTGACAAAGCCGGAAGCCGCCCGTTTGGGCCGCTTTCGTCGAATTCCCCCGGGTTCACCATGATCCGGACTTGACAGGCCCGTATCTGTGAGTATGGATATCGCAAAATCACGCGGCTCGCTTTGTTGGCGAGCCTTTTATTTCGGATTTTGGACCTATGGCTAAAGCAACAACTATCAAAATCCGGCTCGTATCGACTGCGGACACTGGATTTTTCTACGTGACGAAAAAGAACTCGCGGACGATGACCGAAAAAATGGTCAAAAAGAAATACGATCCGGTTGCAAAAAAACACGTCGACTTCAAGGAAGCCAAAATCAAGTAGCCAGTCCGGCGCAAGCCCTGCGCCACTGCTGATTGGTTTGACCGTACACGGGTTCCGGTCTGACAAAAAATGAGAGCAAATTGACCTCGCGCGGTGTTTCGGGCGGGGTTTTTCTGTTGGACAGGCTCGGGAGTGCATTCGGGTAAACCTGAACGGCTCCGATGCAACAGGCGTATTGTCCCGGCAAGCGCCGCGCACGATAGCCGGCCCTGCCCGTGGATACGCGCTCGAATGTTCTGTGCAAGATCAGGAAAACGAGGCCGCCCTGTAAGGCGGCCGGTCGAAGACGGATTGATACGAGGAGGCCATTCAATCTCGTCCCGACCGGCCTAACCCCACGGACCCAGGAGATGCGGCGGACCTGCGAACCGTAGGGATTCCTAGGTTCGAGCATCATTATTATTGGCTTGCTCAAACCATAGGCTCATCGCATGGAAACACTACCCATAGCGCGCGCGAAATCAAGCCAATAGCGAGTTCAAACCTGTTATTTTTAACGTCTTGGTAAACATAGATGCGTTTATTCGTACAATTCTTGCATA
>Ga0207422_1001419_pt1 | contig 47455 bp, 41 predicted proteins | sample MarCyaLeptolynsp_FD_187757 | JGI IMG/M metagenome (GOLD analysis project Ga0207422, IMG submission 187757) | Marine cyanobacterial communities from Panama - species 1 Leptolyngbya sp. (SPAdes) | ecosystem: Environmental > Aquatic > Marine > Unclassified | place: Panama: Panama City | collected... | reverse complement strand
CCCAGCCAGCTCCGCGGCGGCCCCGCGGCGGGCGTGGTGTGGATTCGCAACGACAGCACCTCGGGCAGCCTGCTGGCCGGTGAAGCCGTTCCCCTGGCGGGCCAGGCGCGGCTCACCGATTGGCTCGGCGACGTGCCGGTCGAGCTCGCGATCACGGCCTTCTTTCAGGTCAACCGCGCCCAGGCCCTGGCCATGTACGGGTTCGTCGCCGACTCGCTCGTCGACGGCCACGCCCCGGTCGGCCCGGGCGCGACCGCCGACCGCCCGGTGGCCGACCTCTACTGCGGCGTCGGCGGCATCGCGCTCACCCTGGCCCGGCGCGGCGCCCACGTGGTCGGCATCGAACGCGTGGCCGACGCCATCGCCGCGGCCCGCTCCGCGGCCACTCGGGCCGGGCTGTTGGAGCGGGCCCGCTTCGAGGTCGGCGACGCGAGCCAGCTGCCCCAGGTCGCCCCGGGCGCGCTGGCCGCCCTTGTGGTCAACCCGCCGCGCAAGGGCCTCGACGAGGCCACGCGCGGGGCGGTCCGCGCCGCAGCCGCCACCGACATGGTCTACGTGAGTTGCAACCCGGACACCCTGGCCCGCGACGCGCGGGAGCTCGCCGCCGACTACGAGCTGGTCTCAGCCCGGGCCTTCGACCTCATGCCGGCAACCGCCCAGGTCGAAACAGTTGCGCAGTTTCGGCTACGTAGCCGGTAACGTCGCAAGCAACGCCTGAAGCTATGGCAGCAGGTCGTCCGCCAGATCGAGCACGACCGTCGCCGCGCCGCCGGCCTGAAATCGCCGGGACAGCTGCCGGGTCTCGCCGCCGGTGCGCGCGCGAACGCGCGCTTCGTAGAGGCCGGCGGGAATCTGCAGCTCGTGCTCGAACGAGGTCACCGGCGCCGCGCCCAGCTCGCGCTCGACGAACGCGTCGATGGGGTCGCCTTCGAAAAAGTAGTCGATGCGCAGGCGGTCCACCCGGCTCGCCGCCTCGCCGAGCTCCACGCGAACTGTGATCCGCGCCGCTTCGACGCGGCAGGTTTCCGCCGCCAGCAGGCCCACCGCCGCCAAAAACGCCAGGGGGGCCACGCGTTTGCGCAGTACGTCACGGAAGTTGCGGTCCACGGACGTCACACTACTCTGGAACGAGTCGCCGTCCGCCGGAAACTGGCCCGACTCCACCATGCTCCATACGATTTGCCGGATGCGTCCGGTATCGCTCCTGCTTGCCAGCCTCGCCCTCGCGGTCGGCGGCGGCTGTGCTGCGCCCGCGCGCTCCATTCCCGAGGCGCCGTCCGTCGCCGGCGAATCGCCGCGCGCCACGCCCCGCTCAGCCGAGCGCCGCCGCCGCGCCCAGCGCCGGCAGCCGACCCGGCGACGCACCCGGCGCTCGCGGCCGACGCGCCGGGAACGCTTCGAGTTTCCGCCGCCGCCGCGACCGGCCTCTCCCGGCTTTGCCGACGGCGTGCCCCGGGCCCGACTCGAACCTGTCCGCCTCGGCAACCGCCCGGCCGACCGCCTGCGCAGCTACGTCGGCCGGCGCGATGACCAGGCGACCGACGTCGGCTTTGCCCTGGGCGCGTCGGCCAGCCTCGGCAAGGCGCCGGCGAGCCTGGCTGTCGACGGCGCCGACGACCTGCTGACCGCGGCGCGCAAGGCCCGAGCGCTCCGCAGCGCCAAGCCGACCGTGGGCGACTTCGTTGTGTTCGACCGGGTCGGCGGCGTCCGCGGCGCCCGGACGGTGGGCGTGGTCGTCGACGCGGTTGCCGACGGCACCGTGGAGTTCATCTTCCTGTGGAAAGGCGTCGTCCGACGCGGGTTTCTCAATCGCCGACGCGCCGACGAACAGCGCGACCCGGCCGGGCGCACGCTCAACACGTTCGTCCTGGGCGACCGCGCCTGGGGCCGCCCGGGCGCCAAGTACCTCGCCGGGCAGCTGTGGTCCACGTACATCCGGGCGGCTCGGCTGCGCGGCCTGGCCCCCGACCTCGTGGGCCAGGCCGACAGCGCCGCGCGCGCGACGGCGTTGCTGGCGGCCGACCCGGCCCGGTAGCTCAGACCGCAGCGGCTCGAGCGGATGCCGCTGAGCGCGACGCCGTGAGCGCGGGCAGCAGCGCCCCCGCGACCTCGGCCGGCTTTTCCTCGTGGCAAAACAGCTTGGTTCCGGCAACGACGTGCAGATTGGTGAGCGGGTATCGCTCGGCCATCTCCCGGGTCCACGCCAGGGGAAAAAACGGATCGTCGGCACCCCACACGAGCTGCACCGGCACGCCCAGGCGCCGGTGAATGCCGTCGAGCTCGTCGATGAAGCGCCGGTGAAAGTGACCGATGAGTTCCCCGGCCGCCCAGCGCCGGTTGGCGTCGTCTCGCAGCGGCGCCAGGAACAGCTCGGCAAAGTCGCCGTCGAGCAGCGACCGGTCGGCAAAGCACTCGCCGAGCAAAAAGCGGCTGCGGCGCAGCGCCGGGCGGTTGGCCGCCCAAGCGAGAATGCTGGCGAAGGCGGGCAGCTTCGACATCGCAATGAACAAGCGAAACAGGCGGCTCAGGCCCTGGGGCTGCTCGCTGTTGACCAGCGCCACCGCGCGCAGCCGCGGATCGCCCACCGTCGCGTGTCGGGCCAGCATGCCGCCGCTGTCGTGGCCCACCACCGCGTAGTCGGTGAGACCCAGGGCGTCGATAACGCGCCGCACGCTCGTGACGTGCTGCTCCAGGTCGATGCGCGTGGTGCGATCAAAGCGGCTGTCGCCGGCGCCGACCATGTCGATGACGTGGCAGGTCACGTGCGGCTCGAGGTGAGGCAACACGTGGCGAAAGGTCGCGCCGCTCACCGGCCAGCCGTGCACAAACAAAACGTCCGGCCCGGAACCGACCTTGCGATAGGCAACCTGGCCCTCGCCGACGTCGATGTAGCGGTGGGGAGCCTGGCGAAACAGCTCGGCGTTGGCGCGTTGGTCTGGTGTCGTCATGGTGTTGTCCTCGGCAGTGAAGGTTGCCGGCGCGCTCGGGCCTGCCCCGCCGCCGGTGTCCTCAGTGGAGTCGACCGCCGCTCCCCCGGCAATTACCCCGGCGGGTAGGTGACACGTCGGGGGCGCCCGTCTACCGTGAAGCCACGCCATGCCCACCCGCGAACCTCCAGCCGGCCTGTTTCCGGCCCTGCTCAAACACTGGCGCGGCAAGCGCGGCCTGTCCCAGCTCGACCTCGCTCTCGCCGCCGACGTGTCGAGCAAGCACGTGAGCTTTCTCGAAACCGCGCGCTCGGTGCCCAGCGCCGCCATGGTCGTGCGCCTGGGCGCCGCCCTCGACGTGCCCCTGCGCCACGTCAACGCCATGCTCGCCGCGGCCGGGCATCCGCCCACCTACCCCGAGCGCGACGCCGGCCTGTCCGACGAAATCGCCACGGCCATTCGCATGATGAAGAACCACCACGACCCGTTTCCCCTGGTCGTGGTCGACCGGCTGTACAACATCGTCGACCTCAACGGCGGCGCGCGCCGGCTGCTGGCCACCGTGCACCCGGCCCTGGCGGCGGGCGGCGACGGCGCCCTCGACGGCCTCAACCTGGCCCGGCTCACCTTCGACCCCGACGGCGCTCACCCCGCCATCGTCAACTTCGACGAGCTCGGCCGCGAGCTGCTCTGGCGCATTCAGCGCGAGGTCATGGCCGACCCCGACGACGGGCCCCTGCAGGGGCTGCTCGCCGACCTGCTCGCCCTGCCCACCGTCGGCGACGACTGGCGAGACGCCGACCTGTCGGTGCCCTCGTCGCCGTCCGTCATCCTGCACCTGCGCGTCGGCGCCTTCGACCTGCGCTTTCTCACCACCGTCACGGCCTTTCAGGCGCCCCAGTCCGTCACCCTCGACGAGCTGCGCATCGAAACCTGGTACCCGGCCGACGACGCCACCGCCGCCACCTGCCGAGCCCTCGCCGGCACCGCCGGCTAACGACGAAACCGAAGTCCGCGGCGTGACCAGCGAGACGCTTGCATGAGGAAACTGGAAAGAGAGCTCCGCGAGCTCCTTGCCCCGCGATTGGCAAGTCACGGCTTTTGGCGGCGTGGGCGCGGTCGAGACACGCTGTTCCGAAAACTCGGAGACGATGTCGTGGTTTCGCTCTCCGTCGATCTTGTGGGAAGCCGACTTCCGAGGACCTATCTCGTCGAATCAACCCTGCACATCGACCTCCCGATGGAGAACCGCGTGCTTGCGTCTTGCGGTCTCACGACCGACCTGCCGCTGATCAACGTCAACTGCGGCAACCTGTGGAGTTCCGACGATGCTCGAGGGGGCTTCTATGTGAGCAGTGAGGCCCTGGAAAACGCCGCTGCGGCTCTTGGTGCCACAATCGAACGCGACGTGATGCCCGTGGCCACTGGCGTTTCCCGCCCCTGGTTGATCTCGAACCTCGCGAGTTCAAACCACCGAGAATGGATCACCTCTGATCCGGTTTCGCGGCACCGAATCCTAATCGCGGCGGCAGCTCTGGACGGCCGGATGGACGCCCGAGACCGTTGGCTTGCGTCCTACGAAGAATACGCTCGCCGGCAAGCTCCGCGTTTGCTGCCAGAGGTTGCAGCGTTGGGCGACCACAGCGCTCAACCCAAATAAAGGCCCCTCGACGCTTTCCCGCAGCGTTTCTCGTCGGGTTGTACAGACGCTTCGTCTCGACGAGAACCGCGAGCAATACGCGTCCGAGAGCGCAGCCAAGCGTCGGTAGAGTTCGCGACGATCCCCGCAAGCTTCCTCAGTGAAAAACGGAGAACCTGCGCGGCCGCGTGATCAGAGCGATTCGAGCGGCCGGCTACGCCGAACGACGCTGCGAAAGCCACAACACGGCGAGATATTGCTTCTTCACTGAACCGAACTCCGTACGAACGAGTTGCTCGATACTTCGGAACAGGCGCTTCCTGGCTTGGCGCTCGAGATTTATGTGCCCGGAATAGGTGCTTAGCAGCCGCACGTACTGTTCCGGGGTGTACTCGGCAGTCCATCCGTAGCGCCGGACCTCCGTCGCGCCGAAGCAGCCGCTGGCACGGATCTCACCGAGCACGCGCTCGATACTCGACTCCGTGCGCTTCACTCCGGTGGGATCGGCGGGGTCGGGCTCGCGCGCCAGGTCCGGCGCATGCTCGCGGTAGCAGGCCTGAACTGCCTCAAAGAAACCCGAGGTCGGGAACTGGTGGTAGTTGCGAAACGGGCCGAAGTAGCCGTGGGGCCGGAGCGCAGCGGCGACCTTGGCTAACCCCTCCTCAGGCGCCAGCCAATGGAACGCCGTGGCGGAGATCACCAGATCGTAGTGCTCATCTGGCAGCTGCGCGTGTTCGAAGGCCTCACACCGGAAGCTGAGGCGCGGCTCGCCGGAAAACTTCTGCCGCGCGAAGTCCGTCATGTTCTGGTCGATGTCGTAGCCGTCGACCGCGTTTCCGTTCTCGGCAAAGAACTTAGTCGCTTGCCCGGTACCGAATCCGATCTCGAGGACGGTGCCGTCGGTTTGCAGTCCGGTTAACGAGACGATGTCGGCAAACAGACTCTGCGGATACCCCGGCCGCATTTCGTCGTAGAGGCCGACGAAACGGCCAAAGGTGGTTCGAAGGTCGGTCATGGCACAGGTAGCCGGCTCGGGCGAGCGCCACGTCAGCCCAGGATCGGGTTCGAGAGCTCTGTGGGTGGGGCAGGCCGGGCTCGAACCGGCACGGGCACAGGCCCAAGGGATTTTAAGTCCCTGGCGTCTACCAATTCCGCCACTGCCCCGACGGCGACGGCTGATGGCGCGCCGCGGTCTGCTGCACAGACTGCCCCAGCGGCGACCGGGGCGCCAGCCGCGCCGGCGAACATTCCGCCGCCTACGCGGTCGGCCGCGATCGCAAGTTCTCGCGAATCCAGTCCACGACCCGGCGAATGTCCTCATCGACCCAGGGCTTGGCCAGCAACAGCTCGATGAGGCCCTCTTCCTGGGCGGCCTCGAGCTCGGTCTCGTCCATCCAACCGGTCATGAGGATTCGCAGAATCTGGGGGTTTTCGGCGCGGATCTTGCGCAGCATGTCGGTCCCCGTCATCTGGGGCATGCGCTGATCGGTCACGACGACGTCGAACGCCTCGTCACCGGCGAGCTGCTCGAGGCCCGCGGCGGCGCTGGAGACGGCGGTGCACTCCATGTCAAACCGGCGCAGCAGGCGTCGCAGGGCTCTCCCCACGGAGACCTCGTCGTCGACGATGAGAATGCGCAGCGTGTCGTTGGCCAAAATCGTTGGGTTGGTCGCCCGCGCCCGGAAAGCAACGGGGTGGTTGGACGCCACACCGAGCCTTGACCCGGCGTGACTCCGACCTATTGTGTCGAAGGTCGGCACGGTTGACCACCTCTTAGGAGCCGAGAACCACAGCGATCTGGTCGGCCGACCGCCCTTGACATCTGAACGCCTGTTCCGTACTTTCCCGTTCGCATGCCCGCCGCCAAACGCCGCAAGCAGCCGCCCGCCTCCGAGCCGGACACCATCGTCGTCAAGGGCGCGCGCGAGCACAACCTCGACGTCGACTACCTGGAGATCCCCAAGCGCCAGCTCGTGGTCGTCACCGGCGTCTCGGGATCGGGCAAGTCGTCCCTGGCCTTCGACACGCTGTACGCCGAGGGCCAGCGCCGCTACGTCGAGTCGTTGTCCGCGTACGCGCGCCAGTTCCTCGGCCAGATGGACAAGCCGCGGTACGACCACATCAAGGGCCTGTCGCCGACCATCGCGATTCAGCAGAAGGCGTCGTCGTCGAACCCGCGATCCACGGTCGGCACGGTCACCGAAATCTACGACTACATGCGCGTGCTGTGGGCGCGCGTCGGCGAGCAGCGCTGTCATCAATGCGGCGGACCGGTGAGCGCCCGGTCGGCGGCGGAGATCGTCGACGAGCTGTCGAAGCTGCCGCAGAAAACCAAGATTACGCTGCTGGCGCCCAAGGCCGAGAACCGCAAGGGCGAGTTTCGCGAGCTGTTCGACGACGCCCGCAAGGCCGGCTTCGTGCGAGTTCGCGTCGACGGCATGATCGTTCGTCTCGAGGACGTTCAGGGTCTCGAAAAGCAGAAGAAACACAGCATCGAGATTGTCGTCGACCGGCTGACCATCGACCCGAAGTCGATCGGCCGGCTCACCGACTCGGTCGAGACCGCGGTTCGCGAGGGCCGCGGCAAGCTGCAGGTCCTGGTCGACGGCGAAAAGCGCCCCCGATCGTATTCGCAGGACCGCGCCTGCATTCCGTGCGGCATTGGCTTTCCCGAGCTGGCGCCCCAGTCGTTTTCGTTCAACTCCCCCCTGGGCATGTGCGTCGACTGCAACGGCCTCGGGGCGCGCCAGGCGGTCGACCCCGACCTGGTCGTGCCCGACCCGGACCTCTCGATTCGCGAGGGCGCCATCGCGGTGTGGGCGGGCTCGATGGCGCGCGATTCGGGCTGGACCTCCAACGTCGTCAAGGCACTGGCGGGCAAGTACAAGATCGACCTCGACAAGCCCTGGAAGAAGCTCACCAAGACCCAGCGCGATGTGTTGCTCAACGGCACGGGCGGCCGCCGGGTCAAGGTGACCTGGGAGGGCAAAAACGGCGGAGGCTCGTGGGCCGTGCGCTTCGAGGGCGTGCTGGCGCAGCTCGAGCGGCGGCAGCAGGAAACCCGGTCAGAGCGCATGCGGCGCCACTACGAGGGCTTCTTTCGCTCGGCCGACTGCGTGTCGTGCCACGGCACCCGGCTGCGCGCCGAAAGCCGGGCCGTGTTCGTCGCCGACCAGTCGATCGACACGGTCACCGGCTGGACCGTTGGCGATGCGGCCGCCTGGTTCGACAGCGTCGCCCTCACGGCGACCCAGCGCAAGATTGCCGGCGAGCTGCTCAAGGAGATTCGGGCCCGGCTCAAGTTCCTGCTCGACGTCGGCCTCGAGTACCTCACCCTCAACCGCAACGCGTCGACCCTGTCGGGCGGCGAGGCCCAGCGGATTCGCCTGGCGTCGCAGCTCGGCAGCGAGCTTTCCGGCGTGCTCTACGTCCTCGACGAGCCGTCGATCGGGCTGCACCAGCGCGACAACGAGCGCCTGCTCGGCACGCTGCAGCGCCTGCGCGACCTGGGCAATACCGTACTGGTCGTCGAGCACGACGAAGCCACCATCGAAGAGAGCGACCACGTCATCGACTTCGGGCCCGGCGCCGGCCGTCACGGCGGCAAGGTCGTCGCCCAGGGCAGCCCCGCGGACATTCTCGCCAGCAAGGAGTCGCTCACGGGGCTGTACATGTCGGGAGCCCGGGCCATCGAGGCGCGGCGTGAGCGGCGCGAGCCGCGCGGCAAGATCAAGCTCACCGGCGCCCGCGAAAACAACCTCAAGAACGTCGATGTCGAGATTCCGCTCGGGGCTCTGGTCGCGATCACCGGCGTGTCCGGGGCGGGAAAGTCGTCCCTGGTCAACGGCACCCTGTACCCGGCCCTGCGCCGCAAACTGCACCAGTCCACCGACCCGGTCGGCCCCTACAAGTCGCTCACCGGCCTGGACCAGGTCGACAAGGTCATCGTCATCGACCAAAAACCCATCGGCCGCACGCCGCGGTCGAACCCGGCGACCTATACCAAGGCGTTCGACCTGATCCGCACGCTGTTTTCGCAGACCCAGCAGTCGCGAACGTTCGGCTACAAGCCCGGGCGGTTTTCGTTCAACGTCACTGCCGCCCAGGGCGGCGGCCGGTGCGAAGCGTGCGAAGGCGCCGGAGTGCGTGAGGTCGAAATGCACTTTCTGCCGAACGTGTACGTCACCTGCGAAATCTGCAAAGGCAAGCGCTACAACGACGCCACCCTGCGCGTCACGTACAAAGACAAGACCATTGCCGACATCCTCGACATGCCCATCGAGGAGGCTCACGAGCTATTTGCCAACCACCGGCAGCTCAACAAGATCCTTCAGACGCTGATGGACGTCGGCCTCGGCTACATTTCGTTGGGCCAATCGGCCACCACGCTGTCCGGCGGCGAGGCCCAGCGCGTCAAGCTGTCCAAGGAGCTCGCGCGCCGGTCTACCGGCAAGACCCTCTACTTTCTCGACGAGCCGACCACCGGCCTGCACTTCGAGGACGTCAACAAACTGCTCTCGGTCATCGGCCGGCTGGTCGACACGGGGAACACGGTGGTGGTCATCGAGCACAACCTCGACATCATCAAGAACGCCGACTGGATCATCGACCTCGGCCCCGAGGGCGGCGATCGCGGTGGCGAGATCATCGCGACCGGCACACCGGAAGACGTCGCCAAGGTCAAGGGCAGCTACACGGGCCGGTTCCTTAAGCCGCTTCTCAAAAAGAAGCGCGCCCGCAAAAAGGCCGCCTGAGTCGAGGCCCACGACATGGCCCCGAGGGCGGCGGCTCGAACCCGTCGCGTCCCTACAGCTCGTCGCTGGAGAACGGCAGGACGTCGCGAATCTCGCTGGCGCCGGTGCAGAGCATGACGAGCCGGTCGATGCCGAGGGCAATGCCGGCGCTGGGCGGCATACCTTCCTCGAGCGCCGCCAAAAACCGCTCGTCGATGGGGTACTCCGGCAAGCCGCGCGCGCGTCGTTTGTCGAGATCGCTCTCGAGGCGGGCGCGCTGCTCGGCGGCGTCGGTGAGCTCGCCGAAGGCGTTGGCGAGCTCGATGCCGCCGATGTAAACCTCGAAACGCTCGACCAGCCCCGGGTCGTTGTCCTTGCGACGGGCAAGCGCCGCCAGCTCGACCGGCCAATCGACGACCACCGCCGGCCGATCCATCGCGGCCAGAAAGGGTTCAACGCGCTCCAGCCAGGCGCAGAAGAACAGGTCGTCCCACAACGTGGCGCTTCCCACGTCCACGCCGGCAGCGGCTACCCGCCGGTGCAATTCGGCCGCGTCCGCGTCACGCACGTCGACGCCGGCGTGTTCGAGCATGAGGTCGCGCACCGCAAAGCGCGGCCACGGCGACGACACGTCGATGGTCCGCTCGCCAACGACCACGGCGGCCGCGCCGCGCGACGGCCGGGCAGCCCGGGCACAGGCGGCGACCAGCTCCTCGGTATCGGCGACAATCGCGTCAAGCGACGGCGCGGCCCGGTACCACTCGAGCATGGTGAACTCGACGTTGTGCTGGGCCCCCGACTCGCCGGCGCGAAAGCACTTGCAGACCGAGTAGATTCGCTCGAGCCCGCCCGCCAGCAACCGCTTGAGCTGGTATTCGGGCGACGTGATCAGGTAGCCGCCCTCGCCTGCCTCGACGGCGGCCAGATGCACCTCGAGCCCCGGCGACGGAACCAGCAGCGGCGATTCGATCTCGAGAAACCGGCGCTCCCGAAAGAACCGCCGGACCTCGGAAAGCACGGCAGCCCGGGCGCGAAGGTTCGCCACCCGGGCCGCGCTCAGTCGCGAGCGTTCGCTCATCGGTGTTGTCACCGCCGCGAGCGCGAATCCCGGCGGCCGGGCGCCCGCCGAAGTATCACTCTTTGACGCGCTCGACGTACGCCTTGGAGCGCGTATCGACTTTGAGCAGGTCGCCCTCGTTGATGAACAGCGGCACCTGCACGATGGCGCCGGTCTCCACGGTGGCGGGCTTGGTGACGTTGGTCGCCGTGTCGCCCTTGGCCCCCGGCTCGGTCTCGGTAACGCGCACCTGGACGAAGTTCGGCAGGCTTACGCCGACGGCGCGGTCGTTGAAGAACAGCACCTGACATTCCAGGTTGTCGAGCAGCAGGCCGGCGTCGTCGCCGATGATCTCCGCGACGATGGTGACTTGCTCGTAGTTGCTCTGGTCCATGAAGACGAAGTCGTCGCCTTCCTTGTAGAGGAACTGCATGTCGCGCTCCTCGACGTTGGCGGGCTCGAGCTTTTCGCCGGAGCGAATGTTCTTTTCAATAACCGAGCCGGTGAGCAGGTTCTTGAACTTCGTGCGCGTAAAGGCCGCGCCTTTGCCGGGCTTGACGAATTGGAACTCGACCACCGTGAAGGGGTTGCCGTCCATGAGGACCTTCAGGCCCTTCCGAATGTCCGAGGTTTCGTACATGTCGCTGGTTTAGTACCCCGCAACTCGCAGAACGGTCAACACGTCCAGCGCCGGGAGCCGCCACATGTAGCACACCCGGAATACCGTCCGATTCGGCCGCAAGTGGGTAGAAGTTCATCACTCTGCAACACCGGGAACTCAGCGCACACACGCAACCTGTGCTAACAATTTTGTCGTGGATTCCACCACCCGATACCTTGAGCTGAGCAAACGCGGACGCGAGGCATTTCTCGACGGTTCCGCCCCCGCCGCCATCGTGCGACGCCGCAGCGACTCGCTCAAGGAGCCGAACCTGCCGCGCTCCACCGTTCGCCTCGACGCCGAGGAGACCATGGTGCTCAGCGGCGGCGCTGCGCTCGACCTCGACCTCGGCCGGACCGGCCCGGATCTCGAGGTGTATCCCCTGTCGAAGAAACCGGGCGCGCCGTTCGCCGACATGATCACGGTCGGCCGTACGGCCAACAACGACGTCGTCCTCAACGACGTGACCATCAGCCGCTTTCACGCCTACTTCAAACAGTCGGGCGGCATCTGGCGGGTCTGCGACGCCGGTTCCAAGAACGGGTCGAGCCTTCTGGGCAATCCGCTCGAGGCGCGCAAGGAGATGGACATCCGCTCCGGGCAAAAGGTCGCCTTCGGCGACGTCGAGACCACGTTCTACACCGCCGACGAGCTGTTCGGCGTGCTGCAGTCCTCCAAGTAGCGCCAACCGGCGCGAACCGCCCCGGCGCCTTTCGTCGCGTCGGCGGCTGGCCTATGGTCGCGGGATGACCGACGACCTGTTCGCCGGGCGCGAGCTGTGCCCCGACGGTGCGTGCATCGGCATCATCGGGCCCGACGGCCTGTGCCGCGAATGCGGGCGCGTCGGAAGGTCCGCGGTGAGCGACCCGCGCCTGCGGCATCTCACGCCCCTGCCGGGCGACGAGCCGGCCGCGGCGGCCGTGGACGATCCCGACGAGGCCGCCGGGGAACTGCCCGACGACGACTTCGCCAACCGGGTCCTGTGCCCGGACGGGACCTGCATCGGCCTGATTGGCGAGGATGGAAAATGCAAAGAATGCGACATCTTAGTTGAGTAGAGCCGCGTCGGGCCAAGTCGCACCCACGGGTTCTTGACAAAACCGGTCGGGTACGGCATTCCGAGGGGGCGGGATTTCCCGATTTCCCGATAGGAATTTTGCCGGCATGCGGCTTTCAACCAAGACCCGATACGGCGTTCGCGCCATCTTCGACATCGCCTTTCACAACGCCGGCCAGCCCGGCGTTGCGGCCCAGGCCAAGGACATCGCGCGGCGGGAGTCGATCCCCCTTCGATACCTGGAGCAGATCTTTCAGGACCTCAAGCGCGCGGGACTCGTCGAATCGAAACGCGGCCCGCGAGGCGGCTACTTCCTCAAGCTCGAGCCCGCCGACATTACCCTCGGCGACGTCGTGCGCGCCCTGCAGGGGCCCATCGAGGAGATGTTCGTCATCGACGCCGACGACGGTCGCGACGGGCCGCCCTCGTCCCGACAGGTCACGGGCGCGCTGTGGAAGGAACTGGCCGACCACGTGACCGGCTGGTTCGACGGCGTGACCATCGCCGACCTGGTCCGGCGCGGCGACGAGCTGGGCATCGCCAAAAACGGCGGTGGCCAGCCCATGTACTTCATCTAGGCCTCCGGGCGGCCACGGCGCCTCCCTATCTTTTCCGAACGAATCCGAATGGCAAACCGCGGAACCTCCAAAGCTCAGAGCATGCTCGAACTCATCGGCCAGACGCCGGTGGTCGAGCTCGACAAGCTCACCGGCGCCGATAGCGGTGCGCTGTGGGGCAAGTGCGAGCAATACAACCCCGGCGGGTCGGTCAAGGACCGCATCGCCCTGGCGATGATCGAGGAAGCCGAGGCCAACGGCACCATCGAACCGGGGCGGTCCACCATCGTCGAGCCCACCAGCGGCAACACGGGCATTGGCCTGGCCCTGGTTTGCGCCGCCAAGGGCTACCGGCTCGTCCTGACCATGCCCGAGGACATGTCCCTCGAACGCCGGCAGCTGCTGGAGAGCTACGGCGCCACCATCGAGCTCACGCCGGTCGACCGCGTCATGGAAGGCGCGGTTAGCCGCGCCCGCCAGCTGGTCGCCGAAAACGACGACTACTTCATGCCGGATCAGTTCAACAACCCGGCCAACCCGCGCATCCACGAAACCACGACGGCGGCCGAGATTCTCGAGCAGTTTGCCGATCGACCGGTCGACGCATTCGTGGCGTCCATTGGCACCGGCGGCACGATTACCGGAGTCGGTCGGGCGCTGCGCGAACGCTGGCCCGAGTGCCGCATCATCGGCATCGAGCCCGAGCGCAGCGCCGTGCTCAACGGGCAGTCCGCTGGCCCGCACCGCATTCAGGGCATCGGCGCGGGCTTCGTCCCCGACGTGCTCGACCGCGACGTCGTCCACGAGGTCCGCACGATCTCGGACCGAGACGCGTACGACAGCATGCGCACCATTGCGCGCAAACAAGGGCTTCTGGTCGGCATCTCGGCTGGCGCCAACGTCTTCGTGGCCTCGAAGGTTGCCCGCGAAGTCGGCCCGGGCAAGAGCGTGCTCACCATCCTCTGCGACACCGGCGAACGCTACTTCTCCCTGGACCAGCAGTTCGAGTAGCGTCCGATTCACCATGACCAGCACCCCTCAAACGCGCGTGCGCGACAGCCGGTTCTTGCTAATCGGCGCCGGCGGCCTGGGCGGCCCCATCGCCTACGCGCTGACCGCCGCCGACGCCGGCGAGCTGGTGCTGGTCGACGACGACGAGGTCGAGCTGTCGAATCTGCAGCGGCAGATCCAGTTCACCACCCGGCAAGTCGGCGAGCCCAAGGTGCAGGCGCTGGCCGACGAGCTGGCGAGGCGCGGCTTTCCGCGCAATCGCCTGTCCGTGCACGACCAGCGCTTCGAGCTCGACAAAGCGCCGGCCCTGCTGCCCGGCTGCGACGTCGTCATCGACGCGTCCGACAACTTCGCGACCAAGTTTGCGGTCAACGACGCCTGCGTGGCCGCCGGTATCCCGTTCGTCGTGGGCGGCGTGCTGCGCTACAGCGCCCAGGTGTTGTCCGTACTGCCGGGCGACACCGGCTGCTACCGCTGCCTGTTCGAGGGCCCGCCGGCCGACGCCGATGCCGACAGCTGCGCCGAGGCGGGCGTACTCGGCCCGGTGGTCGGCCTGGTGGCCGGTTACTTTGCCCAGCACGCGCTGGCGCTCGCCGCCGGAAACCTCGAGCACGCCGGCGCCTTGCTGGTGTTCGACGACATCGCCGCCAACCCCGAACCGCGCCGAGTTCCGTTTCGCCGGCGCGAGTCGTGCGCCGCGTGCGCACCGGTCCAGATCAGTCCCCCATTGACCAACCAAGAGGAAACGACATGAGCGCTACCCTAAACCCCGTCGCGGATACGACCGGGTCCCGACTCAAGGGCCTGAAGTGTCGCGAGTGCGGCTCGCGCTACGACCACGCCCCTGTGCACGTATGCGAAGTCTGCTTCGGCCCGCTCGAGGTCGAGTACGACTACGACGCCATCGGCCGCACGCTCGACCGCGCCACCATCGAAGCTCGCGAGCCCACGATGTGGCGCTACGCCGAGCTTTTGCCGCTCGACTCGGTGCCCGAGAAGGCACTGCCCATTGGCTACACTCCGCTCATCAAGGCGGACCGCCTGGCCAAGCGACTCGGCCTGCGCGAGCTCTACGTCAAGAGCGACCACGTGTGCCACCCGACCCTGTCGTTTAAGGACCGCGTGGTCGCGATGGCCGTCGCCCGCGCTCGCGACTTCGGCTTCGACACGTTTGCCTGCGCCTCGACCGGCAACCTGGCCAACGCGGTCGCCGCCGCGGCCGCCGCGCTCGGCATGAAGGCCTACGTCTTCATTCCCCACGACCTCGAAGATCAGAAGATCTACGGCACCCTCGTCTACGGCGCCAAGGTCGTGAAGATCAAGGGCACCTACGACGAGGTCAATCGCCTGTGCGCCGAGATCGGCGACAAGTACAACTGGGGCTTTGCCAACGTCAACCTGCGCCCGTATTACGCGGAGGGCTCGAAGACCTACGCCTTCGAGATCGCTGAACAGCTGGGCTGGCGCACGCCCGACCACGTGGTGTCGCCCATGGCCGGCGGCTCGCTGATCAACAAGATCCGCAAAGCGTGGAAAGAGCTCGAGCTGCTTGGCCTGCTCGAGGCGCCAACACAGACCAAGTTTCACGGCGCCCAGGCCGAAGGCTGCGCGCCCATCGTCGAGGCGGTGCGCGCGGGCCGCGAACTCATCAAGCCGGTGAAACAGCCCAACACCATCGCCCGCTCTCTCGCCATCGGCAACCCCGCGGACGGCTTCTACGCCGCGCGCTGCATCCGCGAGACCGGCGGCTTTGGCGCGGCTCCCAACGACGACGAAATCCGCGAGGCGATGCTGCTGCTCGCGGAGACCGAAGGCATCTTCACCGAGACCGCCGGCGGCGTAACCGTTGCCGCCACCCGCAAGCTCATCGAAGAAGGCCACATCAACCGTGACGAATCGGTCGTCATCTGCGTCACAGGCCAGGGCCTGAAGACGATGGACGCCGTCGTACCCGCGCTCGAAACGCCGCAGATCATTTCCCCCAACCTTTCAGAGTTCGACGCTCTCACGAAGGAATAGAGACCATGGCAACTGTTCGTATCCCCACCCCGCTTCGCAAGCTCACCCAAGGCCAGGACGAGGTTCAGGCCGCGGGCGCCAACGTCGGCGAGATCATCACCAACCTCGAGAGCAGCTTTCCCGGCATCAAGGCCCGCATCTGCGAAGACAGCGGCGAGGTTCGCCGCTTCGTCAACATCTTCGCCAACGACGAAGACATTCGCTTCCTGCAAAACCTCGAAACCCCGGTGAAGGACTCGGACGAAATCTCAATCGTCCCGGCCATCGCCGGCGGCCGCTAAACGAGCCTCCTCGCGTGTCGGCGCCGATCAAGAAGCGGGTGTACCTCACCTACCCGGCCGCCATGGTGCGCGAGCCGCTCGTTTGCCGCATGTACGACGAGCTCGGCGTGCAGTTCAACCTGCGCACGGCCAGTGTCACCGACGAGATCGGCATCATTGGCCTCGAGCTCATCGGCACGCCGGACGACGTCGAGCGCGCCGTCGTGTTCTTTCGGGAACACGGCGTGCGCGTCGAGCCGATCGCGCTAGACGTAATCGCGGGGTGACGTCTTGTCCGGCCCGAAGAGCCTCCAGCCCGCACAAACCCGGCGCTACGCCCGGCACATCCTCTTGCCCGATGTCGGCGGCGTCGGGCAGCAGCGGCTGCTGTCGGCTCAGGTAGCGGTACGCGTGGGCATCGACGCCTCCGCGGAAGCCGTGGCCCTGGCCTACCTGGCCGCCGCCGGTGTCGGCCGGATCTTTCTCACCGGCGACACCGACGGCCCGGTCATCAACGCCGAGGTCGACCAGTCCGTCGTGCTCGGACGGGAAGACGTCGGCAAGCCGCGCGGTGAGGCGTTCATCGCTCGGCTCACCGAGCTCAACCCCGAAGTGCTCGTGTCGCTGAGCGTCTCGGGGCCGCCCCAGAGCGCATCGGTGCTCGAAATCGTCCCGCAAGGCACCGAGGACCGCTCGGGCCTGCCCATCGAGTCCACGGTCGTGACGTCAGCGCTCGTGGATGGCAGCGCCGCCGCGGCGCAGCTGATAGCCAACATCGCCAGAGGTAGTACCCCTTGAACATGCACTCCAAGCGTCAGGTCCGCAGCGTCGTGGACCTGGTGGGCAACACCCCCCTCATTCGATTGCGGCCGGCCGAGCAAAAGGTCGGACACGCTTGCGAAATCTGGGCGAAGTGCGAGTTCGAAAACCCCGGCGGTTCGGTCAAGGACCGCGCCGCCCGCCAGATGCTGGTCGACGCCATCGAGCGCGGTGACCTGTATCCGGGCAAGGTCGTCATCGACTCCACGAGCGGAAACACCGGCGTGGCCTACTCGATGCTGGGCGCCGCGCTCGGCTATCCGGTGACCCTCGTCATGCCGGGCAACGTGTCCGAGGCGCGCAAGAACATCACCCGCGCATACGGCACCGAGATCATCTTTTCGTCCGAGCTCGAAGGCTCCGACGGGGCTATTCGCCTGGTGCGCAAGCTGGTCGCCGAGAACCCCGAGAAGTACTACTACCCAGACCAGTACTCCAACGACTCGAACTGGCGCGCCCACTACCTGACGACGGGCCCCGAGATCCTCGCGGAGCTCGGCGACCGCATCACTCACTTCACCACCGGCGTCGGCACCACCGGCACGGTGATGGGCACCGGCCGGGCGATGAAAGAGCACGACCGGCCCGTCGAGGTCGTGGCCGTCGAGCCCGACGACGCCTGGCACGGTCTCGAGGGCATGAAGCACCTCGAGTCGTCCATTGTGCCGCCGATCTGGAAACCCGAAGGGGTCATCGACCGCACCATCTTCATGCCGACCGACGAGGCCTGGAACGTCGCCGACGAGCTCGTCGAATCCATGGGCCTTTCCGTTGGTCACTCCGCCGGTGGCAACGTCGCCGCCGCCATTCGCGTTGCGCGCGAAGCCGGGCCCGGTGCCGTCGTCGCGACCATCCTGTGCGACCGCGGCGACCGCTACTTCTCCGCCCTGAGCTGGGAAAAGCGCTTTGTCTACTAGCGACCGGCCCGCCCCGGTAGACGTGCCGCGCGCGCTGCTCGAGCGGGCCTTCGCCGAGGCGCGCAAGGCGTTCCCCTACGAGTGCTGTGGCTGGATGACCGGCCCGCGCGACGACGAAGGCCGGGTCGACGCCGTGCGGCCGTGCGCCAATCAGCAGGCCGCTGGCGACCATCCGACCGCGGCCGACCGCAGCGCTGAGACCGCCTACGTCATCGCCGGCGACGACCTGCTCGCCTTCAACAAGGCCTTCGACAGCGAAGCGCCGCCGCGCGTGATCTACCACTCGCACCCCAACGGCCGGGCGTACTTTTCCGCAACCGACCACGAGGTCGCCACCAGCCCGTGGGGCGACGGCCCGGCCTACCCGGTGCAGCAGCTGGTGGTCGGCATCGACGAATCCCGAGTCACCGAAGTGGCGCTGTTCGCGTGGTCCGATGCCGACGGCGGCTTCGTCGAAATCGCGCGCCTGCCCGGCGAGCCGACCGGGTAGAGTCCTCCGGTGGCTCGACACCTGGCGCTGATCGTATCGACCCCCGCCGAGCGCGGTGATTTCGCGGCGGCCCTGGCCCTGGCTCGGGCGGCGCGGGACGCCGACGTCGAGGTCGGCATGTTCTTCATGTCCGCGGCGGTCGCGGCCCTGCCCCATCGACGCGACGACCTGCGGGCGCTCGCCGACGACTCGGTCGACCTGATCGCGTGCGCCAGCAGCGCCCACGCCCTCGGGCTGGACGAGGCCGCCTGCGGCATGTTGCTCGGTAGCCAGGACGACCACGCGGCGCTGGTCCACAAGGCCGATCGGGTGGTGGCGTTCACGTGAGGCGCCCCCGGCACGTTGCCGTCGTGGTCGACACCGACGCCCGCGACCGCATCGACGAAGCCCTGCGCGCGGCGGTCGGTCTCACCCTGCGCGGCGATCGGTTGACGGTCGCCGTCGTCGATCGCGCGGCCACGGTCCTGGAGCAAACGGGCGACGGACGGCCGCATCGGGGTCTGGCCACCCTGGCTCAGCTCGGCCACGACGTCCGCTGTCCGGTCCCGGCCGCGGCCGCCGCGCACCTGGTACGCACCGCCGATGCCGTGGAGATCTGGACGTGACCGAACGCTCGGTTTTGCACCTGGTCCGCGCCCAGCGGTCGGCTCTGCCGGCGCCGGGCGACACGCTGGTGGCCGTGGACTCGGAAGGCCGGTTTCACGCCCCGCCGGCGGCGGGCCGGCCGCCGGGCCCCGTCGACGCCGCCGACGTCGTGACCATGCTATTCGAAAGCGATGTCGTCGTCGTCTGGTAGCGCCGAACGCACCCTCGACCTGCGCGGCGAGGTGTGCCCGTACACGTTCGTCCACACCAAGCTCGAGCTCGAATCCATGCAGCCCGGCGAGTGGCTGTGCGTCGTCGTGGACCACGAGCCGGCCACCCGCAACGTGCCGCGAAGCGCGCGCGAATGGGGCCAACAGGTAGGCGAAATCGCTCCCATCCCGGGGGAGTCGGCCTGGACGATTCGCATCCAAAAGCGCACAACCGAGCGTCTGTAGCGCATCTCGGCGGTCGCCGGCCGCTGTGCTAGGCTGGACCCTCGAATGGCGGTGAAGCTCGAACGATTGCGCGAGGTCTTGCGCGGCTACGGCCGGGTCATGGTGTGCTTCTCCGGAGGAGTCGACTCGACCTTCTTGCTCAAGGTCGCCGCCGACGAACTGGGCGACGGCTGCTTCGCCATCACCTGCGTGTCCGAGACCATGGCTGCGTCCGAGGTCGAGGACGCCCGTCAACTGGGCGCAGAAATCGGCCTCGGCGATCGGCATATCGTCGTTCACAGCAGCGAGCTCGAGCGGCCGGGGTTCGCCGACAACCCGCTCGACCGCTGCGCGATGTGCAAGACCGAGCTCATGGAGCACGCCGGCCCGGCGGCCGAGCGCCTTGGCATCGACGCTATCCTGCTCGGCACCAACACCGACGACCTGGGCGACTATCGGCCGGGCATTGAGGCGGCGCGCCAGCACGGAGCGGTGGCTCCCATGGTCGCGGCCGAGCTCGACAAGCGCGACGTGCGCGAGTTCTCCAAGCTCCTCGGCCTGCGCACCTGGGACAAGCCTCAGCTGGCGTGCCTGTCGTCGCGGTTTCCCTACGGCACCCGCATCACGCCGGAGCGCTTGCGACAGGTCGACGGATTCGAAGACGGCCTGCGCGCCCTCGGGTTCAAGCAGCTGCGGGTGCGCTATCACGACACCATCGCGCGCCTCGAGATCGACCGCAGCGACATGGCCCGCGCCGTCGAGTTGAGCGAGGACATCGTCGCCCTGGGCAAGCGGCAGGGCTTTACCTACGTCGCCCTCGACCTCGGCGGGTTCCGCTCGGGCTCGCTCAACGAGACCCTCGTGAAACTGGGCGGGAGACGCGCCTCGTAGTGCGCACGCGGGTTCGGGCGGCGCTTCATTGCTTTGCGGCGGTCGGTGCCCTTGCGGCGCTGGCCTCTGCCGCAAGCGCGCAACCCGCGCCCCCCGTCTCGGGGCGCCCCCCCGAACCGGGCGTGACGTTTCGGGCCAAAAAAGACTACCGGCTGGCCAAGAAGCGAACCGCCGACGCGAGCGCCGACGCCGGCGCACAGCAGCGCTGGCGCGCCGCGCTCGACGCCCGCATTGGTTCCGCGCCCGACCCGGTCATCAACATCTACAGCCAGTGGCACCGAGAGTTCCTCGCCATTGCCGTCAACGACGACCTGCGGCGCAAGGTCAAAAAGAGCCTTGCGACCGAGGTGGTGCCCGCCGAATCGAGCAACCGCCTTTTGCGCTGTCACTTCACCCAGCAGCCCACCGAAGTCGACAGCCGACTCATCCCCATTGTGATCGGCGCGGCCCTTCACTTTGGGGTCGAGCGGGTCAACGTGGTCTCCGGCTACCGGGCGCCCAAGTACAACTTGATCCTGCAGAAGAAGGGCCGCGAGGTGGCGCGCAACAGCCAGCACAGCCTCGGCCAGGCCATCGACTTTCGGCTACCCGGCGTCAACATCCAGCGCCTTCACAAGTACGTGCGCGGACTGCGCCTGGGCGGCGTCGGGTTCTACACCCACAGCAAGTTCATTCACGCTGACGTGGGCAGCGTCAGGTACTGGACCGGCCGCTAGTCGGCGGTCGTCCCCCGGGCCTGTGGCCCCGCAGCGCTCAGTCGACGAATCGGAATCCCTTCACGAATCGCGCCTGCTGCTCTTCTTCCACGCGGTCGAGCACGATGCCGTAGCTCGTGCGTCCGCGCTGAAACAGGTACACGACCATGGGTTTGCCGGCGAGCCTCGACCATTCCAGCCGGCGAGCCTGCACGCCCGCGACGGTAGTGGTCGTGGTCTCGGGTTCCTTTTGGTTCGCCAGTTGCTCTGCCATGTTTTGCTGCAGCAGGTCGAGCAAGAAGTCGTCGGTCACCGTGCTCCCGCTCGTTACCAGGGCCAGCACGCCGACCGTGGAGCCGGCCGGGCCAACCCACATTGGCGCGGTCGCAATCGCCCTCGCCTCCACGGGAACCTGCTCGTCGAAACTCCAGCCTGACGTCGAGGGGATTACGAAACCGAACCGTCGGTCGATGTAGCTCCCGCCGGTGCGCGAGACCGACGCTTCAGCGAAGGGGGCGAGTCCTGCCAGCGCCGCCGCCGCCGGGTCTTCCGGATGCGCCATGGTCTCCGCGGCCCCCCACAGGTCGAGACGAATCACCACATCGTCGGGCAGAGACGTCGAGATCATCCGATACGACAGCTCGAGCTCGCCGAAGGTAATGGTCCCGTCGCTTTGCAGCGCCGGCAGGTCGCCGACCCGGGCCGGCTTGTGGTCGGCTGCGCCGAAGACCGACGTCGCGGCGGCCTCGTGAACGGCCTCGAGGCTCTCCTCGGAACGCTCGACGATGACCTGGCCCCACAGCCCCAGCCCCCGGTGCTCGAACTCGAGGCGGGGATTCACGTCGTCGGACGAGCCGTTGCGCGCGCGCCACAGGGGCCCGGGTTTCTTCCACTGAAAGCCCCACTCGAAATCGCGGTACACGCCGGCGCGCAGTGCCCACCCGGCGCCCACCGCGTTCTGCGGGTCACCTCGGCCCGAGAGCTCCTTCGCGAGCGCGGCAGTCTCCGCGTCCGAGAGGCTTCCGATGGCGGCCATCGCGTCGGGCATGACCTTTCGCGCCTGGTCCCGATTGCTTGTCACGTACCAGGCCTGGACCTGGGTGGCCACGTTGCCGCGCTTGCGCACTCCGTGAATGAACTCGAACGGCACGCCCTCGGTGCTCTCCAACACGCGAAACTCGAGGGGCTCGCCGCCGACCGAGTAGCTCAGCGACGCATCGGTCTTGGTCACGCCCACCTCGGCCAGATCCGCCTGGAGCTGAGCGCGCAGTTTGTCGACGTCGCCGTAGGACACTTCGGACAAAAGGACCATGTACACCTCGGGATTGGCATAGGCTAGGCCGACGTCGGCGTCCCCGTTGATCTGCGCGAGCTCGTCGCCGACAAGCAGCCGCCAGCCCGGCGGCGGGGTCACGCGAATCCCGGTGGCCGCATCTTTGAAAACGCCGCTCGCGACCCGCCACCCCACGCCGCTGGTGTCTTCGATGCTGGTGTCGACCGCGCGCGCCTTCACCGGGCCGGGCAACAGCGAGAACGCATCGAACACCGGGGCAAAGCTCGAGCATCCGCCGTCTTCGCCTGCCGACGTCCAGCCGAGCACCTGGTAGGCAAAGTCCTGGTGAACAAAGGCGCGCGCGCAAAACAACATGGGAAGACCGCCGGCGCGCCCGCGAACTTCGAACGACATCGCCTCTTTCCCGGCAAACGGCGTCGGGCGAATCGGCGACAGCTCTTTGCCCTCGACCGTCATGTTTTCCGCCACCAGCTCCGCGAAATCGCGGGCCGTCGCGCCGGGAGCCGACTCGACGATGACCGCGACGTAGTGGGAGTCGCTCACGACACCGGCGACCGCATCCGGCGTGAGCTGGCGCATCTCGTCTTCGGCCACGAGCTTCCAGGGTTTGCCGGGCCACTCCAGCTTGAAGCGGTAGTCCTCATCGATGACCGGCTCGCTCGCGTCGCGCGTAGACGAAGAACTGACCTTGGGCGATTTCTTCTTGCAGCCCGCCAGCGGCAGCAACAGCAACAACAACAAACCCACCAGGCGAACAGGTAGTCGGCAACCCACGGCCCCATCCTACGGGTCCTGCCCCCGCTTTGCTCGCGTCTATCCCACTGCAGCCCACTCCGGACCGCGGCCATCAACCTCAGCGAGACCGTCCAGCGACCCAAGCCAACCCGCCCCGACGCCCACAGCGACGGCTACAGGTCGCAGGCGACGTTCACTCGTCCGCCAACAAGCCACACGACGCCCACCAGGTTGCTAGACGCCCCCCGCAGCCGCTCGGCACGTTCACGCGTCGGCCAACAAGCCACACGACGCCCACCAGGTTGCTAGATGCCCCCGCAGCCGCTCGGCACGAAGCCCTGCGCGGTTCACGCGTCGGCCAACAAGCCACACGACGCCCACCAGGTTGCTAGATGCCCCCCGCAGCCGCTCGGCACGTTCACGCGTCGGCCAACAAGCCACACGACGCCCACCAGGTTGCTAGATGCCCCCCCGCAGCCGCGACCACTAGCAACAATCTGCCGGCCCAAGGGCCGGCACCGACAGCAACCCCCAATCCCCACCCCGGCAGCACGCGCCGCCCACCAAGGCAGAGGGGCGAAGCGATGGGGGCTGGCCGCGCGCAGTTCGGACCGCACGCTCCGGACTCGACGCTCGGCACGAAGCCCTGCGCCCGACGCCAGCGATCGGCGGACCGTATGCTTGAGCACGGCCAGCCCCCATCGCGTAGCCCCGCTCGACGAACGCGTCCTTCTCCCTGCCGAGCCCGAGACCGAGACCGAATCCGAATCCGAATCCGAATCCGAGACAGAGACAGAGACAGAGACAGAGACAGAGACAGAATCCGCCCCCAAGCCAGCCCAAACAAGCCAACCAAACCAAGCCCCTTCCCCGCCAGCCCACCACCCGCGCGGCTATACTCTCCCCCCTATGCGCATCGACTTCGCGCCCTCGCCCGAGCTGTACCCGTTCCAGTCTCGATGGTTCGAAAGCGCCGTCGGCCGAGTGCACTACATCGACGAGGGCCAGGGCCGGCCGATCGTCTTCTTTCACGGCAATCCCACCTGGAGCTTTCTGTACCGCGACATCATTGCTCGCCTGCGGGATCGCTATCGCTGCCTGGCCCTCGACTACCCGGGGTTCGGCCTGTCCGACCACCCCGAACAGGGCTACAGCTACACCGCCGCCGAGCACTGCCAGGTCGCCACGGAATGGTGGGCGTCGCTCGGCATCGAAGACGCGATCGTGTTCGGCCAGGACTGGGGCGGCCCCGTCGGGCTCGGCACCGCCCTCAACCACGCCGGCGCCGTCACCGGCCTGGCCTTCGGCAACACGTGGTTCTGGCCCGCCGACCACGTGCTCATGCACGGCTTCTCCTGGCTGATGAGCTCGGGGCCGGTGCAAAACCAGATCCTCGAAAACAACCTGTTCGTCGATCGCCTCATACCCATGGGCACCCGCCGGCACCTGTCTGACGACGAAATGGAGCACTATCGCGCCGTGCAGCCAACCGCCGACGCACGAGTCGGCGTGGCCGAGTTCCCGCGGCAAATCCGCGAGGCCACCGACTACCTCGGTCGGCTGGCGCGCGACGTGCCCGACGCCTTTGGCGACCGGCCCGCGCTCCTGGTCTGGGGCGAACGCGACCCGGTGTTTCCCAAAAGCCGGGTGCTGCCGCGCTGGAAGCGCACGTTTCCCAATCACGAGTACGTCGCCCTGCCGACCGCCAAACACTTCATCCAGGAAGACGAGCCCGCCGTCATCGCCGACGCCATCGCCGCTCGCTTTTCCGCTTCGTAGCTGCCGTGCCCGAGCTGCCCGACGTCCAGGTCTACATCGAGCGGCTCACGGCCCACTGCGCCGGCAAGACGCTCGACAAGCTGCGCATCGTTAGCCCGTTCGTGTTGCGCACGTTCGATCCGCCGAGCACCGAGGTCCACGGCAAGCGGGTCGAGGGCTTCTCCCGGCTCGGCAAGCGCATCATCTTCGAGCTCGAGGACGAGCTATTCATCGTCGTGCATTTGATGATCGCCGGGCGTCTGCGCTGGCGAAAGGCCGGCGCGGCCGTGCCGCGCGGCCGCGGCCTGGCGGGGTTCGACTTTGCCGACGGCACCCTGGTATTCACCGAGGCCAGCAAGAAGAAGCGCGCGTCCATCCACGTCGTGCGCGGTCGCGACGCCCTGGAGCCGTTCGACCGGGGTGGCCTCGAAGTGATGGGGGCCGACCCGGCCGCCTTCGTCGCCGCCATGCGCCGCGAAAACCACACCCTCAAGCGGGCCCTCACCGACCCGCGCATTCTCAGCGGTATCGGCAACGCCTACTCCGACGAGATCCTGCTGCACGCGCGCCTGTCGCCCTTTAAGCAAACGCGCCACATGAGCGACGAAGAACTCACCAACCTGCTGCACTCGGTGCAGGCCGTGCTCGAGGAGTGGACCGAGCGCCACCGGGCCGCCGTCGGTGACGGCTTTCCCGACAAGGTCACTGCCTTTCACGACGACATGGCCGTGCACGGCAAGTACAAGCAGCCGTGCCCGGTCTGCGGGTCGCCGGTGCAGCGCATCGTCTACGCGGAAAACGAAGCCAACTACTGCGCCACGTGCCAAACCGAGGGCAAAGTGCTGGCCGATCGCGCTCTGTCGCGCCTGCTCAAGGACAACTGGCCGCGAACTCTCGACGAGCTCGAGGCCCTCAAGGATCGCTAGTGACCTGGAACAGGGATTGTTGGGAAATGTCCGCGGCCCATCCGCGTGATGGCGAGGCGTGAGGAGGGAGTTTCGTGGGCCCAAGTGACCGACGAACAACGACGCTAGCGCGTGGAGGGGGCCGAACAGTTATCCGACGAATACCTGTTCCAGGTCACTAGGCGGGTCCGCGCCGGGCACGTCGCTCACAATCGACAGGACGTGGTCGCGAAACCAGCGGTGACCGGGGTCGGTGTGCTGGCGCTCGTGCCACAGCAAAAAGATGTCCACCGGTGCTACCTCCAGTTCCGGCGGCAGCGGGTGAGTCTCGATGGCGGCAAAGCGCTTTGCCTGCTCGACCAGAGGCGCCGATGCCACGGCCACCAGGTCGCTGCCCGCGATGGAGAGCGGCGCGCTCATGAAATGGGTCGTGCGCATGGCCACGCGCCTCTCGAGACCGAGGGCGGCCAGCGCGTCGTCCACCGCGCCGCCGGGACGCCCGGTCGGCGCAATCTGCAGATGCGGGAACTCGACCAGCCGGGCCGCCGTCAGCGGCCCCTGGCCGAGCGGATGCCCCGCGCGCATCGCCACGACGAACCGCTCGCGCACGAGGCGGGTGCGGCGCAGCGTCGGCGTTTCGAACGCGTACCGAAACGCCGGGCCGGTGGCGCAATCGATGTCGCCGTCTTCGAGCTGGCGCATGAGCCGGGGGCCCGCTGAAACCACCCGCAGGTCGACCAGCGGTGCCTCGACGGCAAACCGCGCCAACAGCAGCGGCGCGGCGCCGGCCTCCCAGTAGTCGCTGGCGGCGATGGTGAAGGCGCGCGTCGATCGCGCCGGCTCAAAGCTGTCGCCCAGGCGAGCCGCCGCCTCGAGGTCGCGCACCGCCGACCCCACGGCCGCCCCGACCGCGAGCGCCCGACGCGTGGGGACCAGGCCGCCCCGGCTCGCCACCAACAGCGGGTCGTCGAAGCGCTCGCGCAGCTGCCGAAGCTTGTGGCTCACGGCCGACTGGCTCACGCCCAGGCGCCGGCCCGCTCCGGTCACGCTCTTCTCCTCCAGGAGCACCGCCAACACCCTGAGAAGATTTAGATCTTCCACGACATTAGAATAACTCATGCAGCGTATAAGAAGCATTCGCTTTTCTCACCTCGGGAAGAGCACCACCCTGGGGCCATGACGAACCTCCTGTGGATTCTTCGCGCGGCCCTGCCTCTGGCGGCGCTTCTGCTGTGCACGCCAGCCCGGGCTCAGACCACCCTCGAGGCCTCGGCCGGCGTCTCGAACCTCGACCAGGGAGCGAGCGTGAACGGCTCCTGGCAGGCCTCGGCAGCAACGCGCTGGCAACTCGAACTCGACCTCAACGACGTTCGCACCGGGTTCATCGACGGCTTTGCCGTCGACAGCGGCTCGGAAGCGCGCCTGGCGGCCGGAGCCGAACACCGTCTCGACGTTCGCGGCCCGGTCGCCATGATGGTGCGCTGGCGCGCCGGAGTCGGCCGCATCTCCACCGACGAAATGCTCGTCGACGACGCGGCAACCCTGGCCCTGGCAGAGCTGGGGCTGTTCGCCGAGATCGCAGCAACCCGCCGACTCACCGTGCGCATCGGCACCAACGTGCCCCTCGACCTGGCGGTCTCGCCAACGGTCGACCTCGCCCTCACCGGCAACACCCTCACCAGCGAAGCCTACTACCGGCTCACCGGCGCCCTCGATGTGTTCGCTCGCAGCGAGGTCGGCGGAGTCTTCGGCTACGGCGGCGACGGGGCCAAGTGGCGCGCTCTCGGCTTCGGCGGCGTGCGCTGGAACCTCACGCGCGACGCGGCGCCTGGGTCAATCGCCGACAGCGCGACCGAAACCGCGCAAGCAAACGATGACCGCACCATCGCCCCCTTTGTCGGCCTGGCCTGGCGCGCCCTGCGGGTCGGCGGACACACCAGTCACGGACCGGCCTTCGAAGCCGGCGTCCGCTGGCGCGGCGTCAAGCTCGGCCTGGCGGGCTTTAGCCGCCCGGGCCCCATCAACCCCCGCACCTTCACCGTCGAAGCCGCCGACGGCATGACCTACCGCGGCAGCAGCACTCTCGACCTGCGCAGCGACGGCTCGTTCCTCGGAGTGCTGGTCGCCCCGGTCTTCGCCATCAACGACCGACTGGCCCTCGAAGTGCCCATCACCGTCGGTCAGGCCGCCTTCGGCTTTTACCTCACCGGCGACGACCGCGACACGCCCGACGGCCGCCGGGTCAGCGACTGGGAAAACGAGCTGCTCGACGGCCGCGACGCCGCCATCGCCCTCGCCGCCGAAGGCGGTCTCCGCGCCACCTACGACCTCACGGGCACCGACTGGCTGCGAGCCACCGCCGCCGTGCACTACCTGCAAACCTTCGGCTACGACGCCTTTGTCCGCGACGACTACAGCGGCCTGTCGACCAGCCTCGGCCTGCAGGTCAGCACGTTCTGATCTGAGTCCACAGAGCCTAACTTCGGTTCCGATGCCCGAAGAAGACCGGGAAACGCTTAGGCCAAAGTGGGCCACGCCGCCCCGTCGGGTTTCCGAAGGTTGAGATCGTGTCGTATACCAAATCACGTGCGCGAGCTACCGGCGGACAGCCCTTTAACCCAGCGCGTGAACGAGGCGCCCGGGCCAAAACGCCGACGTTGCAAGCCGGCGGCGCTTGCTGCGCTCGTAGTCTGCCTCGCCCTCGTGACCGGGTGTGCGAACGGAAAGGCGCACAACGCCGACGTCGCACTCAGTCCATCCGAGGTCTCAACGTTAACGCATGAGCATCCTGACCTGCTCGAAGCCCGTGGCCGCAGCGCCTACCACAGTCTTGACTACGAACGCTGCGCCGCCTTGTTCAAGTTCAGGGGCCGTCGGGACGGCGACTCCACTTCCTTCTACAACGCCGCGTGTTGCGCAGCCATCGCAGGCAATTCAACTTCAGCGATCGAACTGCTTGCGGAGTACGCGAGGTCCGGTGGATGGATGGCTGAGCAAGTATTGGCCGACGCCGACCTCGCACCTGTGAGAGCGCACCCTGAGTGGGAACGAATTCTTGCGCAAGTAGCGACGAATCGACAGCGCACTCTTTCAGCCAACAACTCGGATTTCGCACTACTAATGGAGCAGTCGAAGCGGGACGGTGTTCGCGCCATGTCGTCGACCGTACGCCGCGCGCGCTCGCAGCAGCGACGAGCACGCGTCTACGAGGTCTTGACCAACGAACCGCCACGCACGGAGCTCGACTTCTTCCACGCCTCTAGTGCACTATCCCGCGGAGGCAGCACCGAGGACCTTCGCCGTTCGTTGGCGTTGTTGGATGAAGGGGCGGCCCTGTACCCTCAGTCCGTCGCCCTTTCAAAACTAGCATCAGAGGTCGAAGACCGCCTTCTCGTACATGAGGGCAAGCCGCAGCGCTGGGGCACCTACGTCCGCCTAAAGGACGGCCGATACTCTCTTGGTTCCGTCCTCAATCGAACCACAGACGAGCAGCGCCGGGCCCAAGGTCTTGCCCCGATCAGTGCATACGAGCAGATCGTCGAGATGCGGAACGCGAACGAGGCTCTCTTGGGCGGGGACGAAGCTAGATGAAAACCGAGTTCCCAGACTCAACCTGGACGGAAATTGCCCCCCCCGACGAGCAAGACAAGAGCGCGCCGATTCCGTTCCCTCAGCCGGCCTCGTCCCGCTACGAAATCGTAGAGCAGATCGGCGCCGGCGGCATGGGACGCGTCTTCCGCGCCTTGGACCGAGTGCTCGACCGAGAAGTGGCGATCAAGGAACTCTCAAACGTGAGCACCGCCGGTGCCGAACGTTTCTGCCGCGAAGCACGCATCGCCTCACGCTTGCAACATCCGGCGATCGTCGCAGTCTACGACGCGGGGCGATGGAGCGGCCATGACCCCTTTTACGTAATGCGTCTCGTCGAGGGACAAACTCTCGCCGAGCGCATCGCGAAGAGCAAGGACCTCGACGAACGTTTGAAGCTGGTTTCAGCGGTGGAGCGTGCTGCAGAAGCGACGGCTTACGCGCACTCCAAGCAGGTGATCCATCGCGACATCAAGCCGAGCAACGTAGTACTGGGAGACTATGGCGAGGTCTTTCTTGTGGACTGGGGCATTGCGAAGAGAGTTGGAGAGCCTGATCAAACGTCCCCCGACACCGGAGGGGACCATCCTAGTTCGCTGGCAACCGCGACCGGGGCAATACTCGGCACGCCAGCCTACATGTCACCTGAACAGGCCAAGGGTGACCAGGTCGATACAACCGCAGACGTCTATTCGCTGGGGGCGACGCTATTTCACGTCATCGCTGGCCGACCGCCCGAACGACACTCCGTAGACCTGGCCCAAATCCCGACGGAAGCCCCGAACGATCTAATCTCCATCTTACGCAAGGCTCTTTCTGCGACCCGCGAAGCTCGATACTCGAACGCTCGTGAGTTCGCCGACGACTTGCGTCGCTTCTCTCAAAGTCGCCTCGTATCCGCTCGTCGCTATACGTTAGCCGAGGTCATCTCTCGCTGGTATGCCCGGAACCGGCCATTGACCCTCGTAGCCGCTTCGGCGCTCTGCGCCTTAGCAATAGCGGGCTATTCCTGGGTCGACCGACAGATACAGCTCAATCGAGCATCTCGCTCGCGGCTTATCGAGAACACCATCAACGAGGCCGAGTTGCTCCTAGACCGAGATCCGACATCGAGTCTCGCGACCCTGAAAGACCTACCACGCGACGGACGGCGAAGGGTCCGAGCCAACATCGTAGCTTTGGACGCGAGCTCTCGAGGTGTAGCGAAGCACGTTATCCAAGGTTTTCCCTCATGGCCCCGCGACGTCACGATTCTATCGCATGCGACCGACCCTCTAATCCTTGTGACCAGTGGAACCCAAGACATGCTTGTCCGATGGGTCGGGAATGTCACGGTCGCCCCGCTGGTAGCGGACGGCGCCTCGCTTCGGTATAGCGTAGCCCTCAACGACGACACCATCGTCGGAATCACCGCTGACGGTGACGTCGCTCGTGTTCACGCGCGCTTGCCCGATACCTTCAGCGTCCTAGAACGGCCCGAAATCGATATCTCGACGAAGCTTACGGAACGAAGCTGGCGGCTCCTATACCCAGCATTTCACGCAAATTGCGATTCTGTCGCTATCGGGCACTACGACGGCGCCGTTACGATATGGAGACGGCCGCCTATGCGGTCGACAATCCTGAGGCCCTTCAACGAGCCTGTCGATTCTGTGCGAGTTGCGTGCGACGGACTCGCCGTCGCAGTTCAATCGGCCTCGGGCGAGGTCCAATGGGCTCGCCTCGATCGAGGAGCCGAATGGCACCAAGTGGACCGACTCGCAGTCTTGGACCTCCCCGCTCAAGTGACGAGCAGAGGCTTGTGGACTGCTGAGTCAGACAGAGTCTTTCGATGGCCGGCAGCGGGTCCGCCAGAAGTCGCCGCTACGAAAGCAGGCGACCAAGTCTGGAACCTTGTCGTTCACGAGGGTGAGTTAGTAGCGCTTTGGGAGAGTGGGATGGCGACTCCCCTTCGCGGCAAACCTCACGAAACGCCGAGTGCGCCGTGGCAATGGAAACCGCCAGGGACTGAGATTGGCTGCAGGTATAGAGGGCCCGACACAAGAGGTTGCGTAAGCCGGAATCTGCGAACTCTAGCACTCACGCAGGGTGCGTTGTCGGTTCCGTATGGTTCCGAAAGGGTGAGACTGTACGGTCATCGGCTTCCCGTCACCGCGATCGACGTCGACGACTCCGGTATGTACGTCGCGTCAATCGATGCTGGTGGCGAACTCCGAGTATGGGACCGGTCAAGTCCACCGGACAAGCACATGTTCTTTGCTCCCCCGCTCCCACGGATCTGCGGTACCGAACACCGGTTTCGGCGCGCCCGTGACGTGGACGTCTGGTTGGCCCGTTCTCTCGAGGGAAAACTCTGCGTCTTCCGAGAAACGTGGCGCCCTCTAGACACCGAGGCCCACACCGATGCCACATTTGAAGTCTCGGCCAGCGGGAATGCGGTGGCTATGCTGTCGGGCCGCACGGTCTCACTACTCGATACGTCGACGGACTCCAAAGCATCCTGGCACGTCGGTGAAAGCAAACTCCTGGCGGTTTCACCTCAGTCGTCGCTTGTCGCGTCGTCCGACGGATCAAGCATCCAGGTTTGGACGGCCACGGGCGAATTAGTCAAGGTCATTCGTGGTGACGCGCCGGTTCGGGCGCTTCGATTTTCGGCCACCCACCTCACTGCGTGGATCGGAGATGAGCTCGTGTTCCAGCCGTTGGAAGATGGAGAAACTTGGAGAACATCTGCGCCAAAGAGCCCAATACGAGACTGCCACCTTCGCTATTCACGAAACGAACAACGGTTGGCGGCCTTCTGTTGGCGCTCGACCAGTTTGCACCTGGTCGACGTGGCCACTCGCAACGCAAGAATTCGGATAGCACGTGACGTGCTCGATGTCTCATTCAACGAAAGTGGTCGAGTCGCCGCCGTCCTCCGTGCAGGGCTCGTTGAAGTACTCCATGTAGACAGCGAGGCCTCCATGGAACTCAATGCGTACGAGGGAGCGCAAACGCTGGCCTGGCCCCGAGACGGAGGCTTCGTCAGCCTATTCACGAACAAACGACGAAGATACGATCTCCGGCAGACCCAGACAGTTTTCGCAACATCTCGTGTCTTAGCCGGCTACCTCGACCTGATGTCTACGGCGAGAAACGACGATCGCACACCGTCCAGCCTTACCATCGCCAATCGCCCCCAGGCGGAACGTATTCGATGGGAAGCGCCCGAACCTGTGACCAACAGGCGAATCACCGCTGTCGGCAAAACCCAGCCCAGTGACGAAGTGAAGTGGTCGATGGTGCGACTCAACCAACGGCAGTTGCGAGCAGCGATACGCTACTGCGTCTTGTCAAGCGGTCAGGTCGAGCGCGTTCGCGTAGATTCGAGTTCGGGCTATCCGAGCTACGATGAAGCGCTGGCAGAGGCAGTTCGCAGTTGGCGCTTCAAACCCGCCGCCGGCGCACCGCTTCATTGCACCGTCGCTTCCTTCGTCTACTCCCAGAGCGACTAAGGGCTCGGCTAGCGCGGGTCGCAGGTTACGTCGCGCGGGTCGGTGTGGCAGCGCTGGCACATGCGGCCGGCGCGGGACAGCAGGTTGCGGCAGCGACGGCTGCCGGCCCAGCCCGGCGGGTGCGGGTTCTGGCGAAAGGTCGGCGTGGTGCCGCCGTGGCAGCCGATGCAGAACTGTTCCCTGTGGCACGAAGCGCACTGCTTGATGTTCTTTTGCGCCTGGAAGCTGTGGTGGTTGGGGCCGCGGTTGCCGAACTCGTTCCAGCCCTCCGGGTGAAATCTCGGGCCGTCGCCCTGCAGCACCGAGCCGCGAAACTCCGAGACAATCGAATCCGAGGCGACGCCGCTGCGGCTGTGGCAGCCGACGCAGAAGGTCTGCAGCCGGTGGCAGGCCGAGCAGTCGGGGTTGTTGCGACGAGCCTCGACCGGGTGCAGCGCGATGTAGTCGTTTCCGTGAAAGTCGAGGGGCTTCATGACGCCGTTGTGGCAGCCGACGCAGAAGTCTTTTTTGTGGCAGGTCTCGCAGTACTCGGCGTCGTTGCGGGCCACCACCGCGTGGCTGGTGCGGAAGTTGGTGTCGTGTATAGCCCCGCGCAGCACGCCGGACGGCGCCAGCTTGCCCTCGGGAAAGTCCATCTTCACCACACCGCCCGCTTCGGCCAGGTGACACGTCGTGCACGCGGCCGGCGCCGTCGCATCGTCGTGGCACTGCAGGCACAGCGACATCTTCGGCAGCTGGGCGCGAGTGGCCAGCACCACGCCCTGCTCTTCGAACTGACCGTGGCAGGTCCGGCAGTCGACTTTGTTCTCGGCGTGGACCGCGTGGTTGAACTTGAGGTTGGGCGGCGGGATGACCACCCGCGCCACTTCATCTTTTTTCGGGTCGTAGCCGATGTGGCACGCGACGCAGTCGGCGCGCGGCTCGCCTTCTTCGACCTTCTTTTCGGGCTCGTCGCGGTCGATGTCGTGGCAGATATCGCAGACGTCGTGGCCCGGAATCAGGTTGTCGAGGGACGACCGCGACTCTTCCGCATCCTCGTGGCAGAAGACGCAGCCCATCTTGTCTTTGAGGTGGTCCGCGTGACTGAACTCGATCGGCAGCTGCTGCTCGCCGAAGATGACGCCCGACACGGGGGTGCCGTCGAAGTTCTCTTTTTTGATGTCCGCGGTCTTCCACTGGCGCCCGCGGCGAGCGTCTGTCGGCGAAAGCCAGCCAAAGGTAAGAACGACCAGCAGGCCAATGGGGACGGCGAATCGAGTCGTCATGGCTAGAGCTCCGGCACGAACGCCAGATCGAGCACGGCGAACAGTTGAAAGTTGTTGCGGTCCTGCCAGGGGTTGTCGTCGGTAACGCGAACGTTTTGCTCGCCGGTCACCGACAGCGCCACCCCGGGAACGAACCGATAGGTGGCCCCTAGCTGCGCACCGAGCGACGTACCGTCGAGCCCCGGCAGCGAGTCCTCGCTGTAGGTAATCGACGACAGTCGGGTCATCAGCACAAGGGGCGCGATCACGCGCCAGCGGCCGTAGGCAAAGCCGCCCGCGCGGCGTCCGCCAAAGCCGTCTTCGTAGAACAAGTCGACCCGGCCGAAGATATCGGCATAGAGCTGCTTGCGGCCGCCCACGTTAATGCCGCCCGCGGGCTCGACCCCGTCGGCATCCGGGTCGTCCATGGCGTCGCCACTATTAAAGAAGCGCGCCCACCCGCGAACGTACGTGGACCAGTCGGCCCGGCTCGGGCTCAGGTCGTAGGTAAGCCGCATATCGTGATAGCCGCTCACCGAGAAGATGTTGAAGATCGAGTCGCCGTCGAAGGTCGGAAACGAGTAGTAGTACTCGGGCGTCAGTCCGTGCGAGCCCAGCTTGATGCGCGCCCCGAGGTGGCCTTCGTCGAACCAGTTGTGCAGGATGCTGTAGCGGACCGCGGCGAACGGTGACCAGTGCCCATCGCCATCGCCAATCTTGAACGTCGTGCTGGCCGCCAACGACACCCGCTCTTCGTTGACACCCCACTCGGGCGCCTCGCCAAAGTCGTTCGGGTAGTAGCCGACGTCGGGATTGGTGAACCGATCCACCGGACCGATGATTCCCGGCGAGCGCGACACCGAGCGCCGGTACGACAGCCGGGCGACGACCGGCAGCCCGTCGGTTTCCACCGCCGCCCCGAAGGTCGGCATGAGTTCCTCGCGCTGCGGACACTCGAAAGCGTCGGCGCGAAATCCGTCGCTTCCCGGCCCGGGAATCGGGATCGGTCGCCACTCGCCGGTGCCGGGCGTTGCGCCTTCGACATACTCGGCGCACTCGGCGTTGCCCGTGCCGTCCGGGTCGAGCACCGACGACCCCAAAAACGACGAGTCGCGCGTGCGCAGACCGCCGAAGACTTCGACCGCCAGCGACGCCGGCAGGTGCGCCTTGACCGACGCGCCGTCAAAGCTCCACCAGTCGAGCTGATCAACGCGGAGCTGCCGACCCACTTCGATGTCGAGAAAGCCGCCAAGTCCCCGCACCCCCGCCACTGCCCACAGGATCTCCAGGCCCAGGCTTTGCGCCGCCAGCTCGGGAATCAGGTCGATGGCGTCGAAGGTCTGGCCGGAGAACACGATGTCGTCGCGCGTGAACTCGCCGAAGTCGTGATCGACCCGCATGAACGACGTGAAGTACACGTCCGGCGCGTTGCGGTCCTTGGGCTTGGCGTCGTAAAGCCCCAGGCCCCGGCGGTTGCCCGTGATGTCCCAGATGTCGAGGGAGAGGGTCTGGCTGAAGCGCCGCCGGGCCAGCCCGGTGTTGCTGGCGCTCGGCCGCAGCTGCGTGCGCGAGTTCAGCTGGCCGTACGTGATCGCGCGAACGTCGAATTCGTACGCGGCGGCGGTGCCAGGCGCTGAAACACCGACCAGCACCGCCAGTGCAGCCGCGCGCGCAAAAAGCCTTCCCACGGCGGCGAGACTAACGCAAAGGCCCGCGGCGATTCTTTCAAGCGCGCCACTTTTGTAGACTCGAATTATGACGCGACATCTCGTTTTGGCGTTCGTCATCGCCGGAGCTTGCGGGCCGGCCGCTACCTCCGGTGCCGGGCGTGCAACAGTCGATGACAGCCTGGCGGCGCGGCTCACTCTGCCGCCCACCGACGCGACATCTTCTGCTTTGGACGAGCTGGCCCGTCGGGCAAGCGCGGGCTCGATAGACGCCGCGTGGACCCGGGTTCATTACCTTCTCGACGCGTTCGACAGCGCCCGGTTTTCGTCGAGCGAATCCGCGCGCGAGATTCTATTCGCGGCCCTCGACGCCGGCGCCGAGGCCCGAGGCCCCGAGGCCACCAACCGCGTGATCGACGCGCTTGTGCGCGCCACCGACGACGTGCTCGCTCTCGACCCTGAGCATGCCGAGGCGAGCCGCGCCCGGGTGCTGCTGCGCTTTGACCGCGAGCCCCCGACCGCGCCGCCGACCATACTGCAGCGCACGATCGAACTGGCGACGGTGGCCCGGGCCCCCTCCGACCTGGCAACCAACGCGTGCCTACGCCTGGCGGGCTGGTGTCTGCGGGCCCTCGACGACGCGGTCGCCGCGCCGCGCGGTCGCGCAGCCAAAATGCTCGCGCACTGCCTGTACCCGCTGTACGAAGCGGACCCGGCGCCTTATTTTGCCGACGACCCGGCCCGGCGCCCGCCGCCCCCGGCGCCCGCCGACCTCGTTGCCGGCACCGACGCGCTGCTCGCAATTGCGTCCAAGACGCCAAGCCGCGCAGCCGCGGTTGCGACCTCGCTGCGCAGCGGCCTGGCCGAGAGACGAGCCGAGCTTCTCGCCGGTCTTCCGACGGTTCCCGCGCCCGGCGACCTCGGCGTGCCGACCGCGCGACCGGCCGCCCTTTACGACATGCAGCCGCTCGTGCAGGCCTCGGCACGCGTCGAAGCCAACGCCCTGCGGGATCGCTTGCTGGCCCAGCTCGCCGCCGACGGTCGCGCCCAGGTTGCCGTGGCGCTGCCGCCCGACGACGCCGGCGCGCTTTACCCGGTCGCCGCGGCCGCGCGGGCCGCCGGCGCCAGCGAGCTGCTGGTGGCCGTGGCCGCGTCCCAGAAACTCCAGGTTCCCGCCGGCGACTACTGGCACCGAGCCGGCGGCCTCGAGCCGGGCCTGCGCCAGGTTAACCGCCTGGGGGTCTTGCCCATTCGCATTGCCGAGGCCGATCCCGACTCGGCAGCGGCCCGCGACGCGAGCCGCGATGCGACCCGGGCGAGGCTCGACCTGCACCTGCTGGTTTCGAACAAAGGCTGGGTCGTGCGAACCCCCGGCAGCGTCCTCGCGGACTCCAGCGGTCCGCTCGACGAGCGCGTTGCGGCGGTGCGCGCAGCGCTCGCCGCCGTGCGCAGCGCCTTTGCCGATGAAGACGTCGCCTATCTCGCCGTCGAGCCCGGCGCTTCCGCGGAACAACTGGTCCGAGCGCTCGAGGCGGCTCGCACCACCGCCGACGGCGCGCCGCTGTTCTCGGCCTTCTTCCTGGTGACCGGCATCGAAACCGGCAAACCCGACGGTGTCGGCGACCGCGTTGGCCGCCGGGCAGCCGCTCGGGTCGCGGTCGTCCCCCAGGACCTCGAGCGCCGCGTCCCGGCGCTGCGCGCCTGCTACCAGCGCCGCCTCGACGACCGCCCGGTCGCCGGCACGGTGCGTTTGGAGCTCGACGACAACCGAACCCGCGCCGTGAGCGGCCCCGCGACGCTGCGCGAATGCGCGCTGGCCGCTCTGGCGGACCTCATCGAGTCGGAGAACATGGCGAGCGCCGAGATCCGCTTTTCCCTGGCTCGCTAGTGTCGCGCGTGCGGGCCGCTTACCGATCCGCGGTCAACCGCTCGAGGCGGACGACGGCGTCCGCATCACCGAAGACCCCGGCGCCGACGAGCCCGCGCGGCGCCGCATCGCCGAGATCGCAATCGAGCAGCTCGTCGGCCCCCAGGAACAGCCGGGCGCGGTCCGCGCGCACGTCCACCCGCACAGCGGCGTCGACCAGGTTCGCCACCTCAACCGTCGGGCCCCCGGAACAAACCTGCTCGCTTTGCCCGCCAGCGACGCGCCGAATCTGCGCGGGCGCGCCCGCTTGCAGCAAAGCGGCCATGTAGTCCTGGCCGCTCGAAAAACCGAAGAGCACGGCCAGTCCGCCGGCGTCGACCGCCGCGCGAGCCTCGAGCGCGACATCGACGAACCCGGGACCGCCGGCGACCACGTAGCTGTCCACCCGATTCTCCAACCCATCGGCCCCTTCCAACCGCACGTGAGCCGGCGCGTCGGCACTGGCGTTGACCCGCCGCACCCGAGCCGGGTTGCTCGGGCTCAGGGCGAACGACAGCGCCGGATCGGCGACAACGGCCTGCAGCCGACTCGAAAACTCGTTGGTGAGGTCGTGCCGATATACAAACGCGCGCCGCACTGCTTCGCCATCGCTGTCCGAACCGCCGAGCAGCAGGACCGCACCGTCGTCGAGACGAACCGCCCGAAGTCCGACGCGGGGCACGTCCTCGGCGGCGGCCAGGTCCAGGGGCACGAACTCGCCGGTGACCGGCTCGAACAAGGCCGCCAGCGGACCGTCTGTCGAACCGCCCACCGCCAGCACCGCGCCGTCGTCGACGGCCGCAAGCGCCACCCCCGGGCGCGCGGTGGACGGCGGGCCGAGCTGCGTGCCGGCGGCGTCGCCCGGCGGCACCGAGAACACCTGCGCCGATGCGTCGCCGCCGAAGGCAACCAGGGTAAGGCCGCTGGCCAGCCGCACGGGCACCCCGGCGACCTCGGCGAGGCCTTCGCTGGCGGCGCCGCCGATGGGATCGATGCGGTCGGCCCGGGTGACGGCCGCGCCGGCGCCGTCGGTACCGCCCACGATCAGCACGCGACCGTCGTCTTCGATGATCGCGCGGCCGCCGACACGCGGCCCGGACAGGGCCGGCCCCGGCGTCTGCTCGCCGGTATCGACGTCGACGATCGCGGTATCGGCCAACGCGGTTCCCGGCTCGCACGCACCGGACGTGTCGACGTCGCCACAGCCGCCGGCCAGCAACAGTCGACCGTCGGGCAAGGGCGCGGCCGCGTGAAACGCTCGGCGCGTGGGCAAAAACAGCGCCGACGAAAACGCGGCCGGCCCCGGGTCGAACAAGGCGAACGCCTGGTCGGTGCCACCGGCCAGGGCGACCCGTCCGTCGTCGAGCTCGGTGAGCGACGCGCCCACCAGTCCCTGCGGACCGCTGGCGTAGGTGCGGTCCGATACCTCGACGAAGTCGCCGGTGGCGGGCCGGTAAAGCTCGACGGACGCGACGGCCTCGCCGTCGGTGTCGATACCGCCGGCCACGAGCACGCCCGGACCGGCTCGAGCGACCAGCGGATTGCGTCGGGCCGCGGTCATCGAACCGGTGGGACACAGGCCTCGCGGCGGCGCCATGAGAATCGGCACGGCGCTGCCGTCGGGCAAATCGTCGAGCGCGACCACGGCGCTGCGACCGGTGGTCCTCGGGACCGCCCCGGGGCCGAGCACCGTCACCTCGAACACGCGCGTGTCGGGCGGGAACTGATCGATGACCACGTCGGGGCCGTCGGCGGGCACGAAGCGCGCGGTCGCCTCCGACACGGCGAAATCGCCGAGAGCCGCGACCCGCACGGCGCGACCGTCGGTCGCCAGGCCGCAGTCGCCTGCTTCGGCCGGGGCGACTCGCGCCAGGCGTACCTCGCGCCGATCATCGTCGCCGCACCCGGCCAGCACCGGGCACGCGGCCAGCGTCGCGACGAGCGCGACCGACGAACGTGGCCCGAGCGCGTGCATACGGCCAATGGTACACTTGCGCCAGCATGTCCGCGGGGGCGACGACGTTCGGCAAGTATTTCCTGGCCGAAAAGATCGCCACGGGCGGCATGGCTGAGATCTACCTGGCCAAGCTGCTCGGCCCGGGCGGGTTCGAAAAAACCCTGATCATCAAGAAGATCCTCGGCGACCTGGGCACTCGCTCCGAGTTCGTCGACTTGTTCGTCAAAGAGGCCAAAACCCTGGTCGGCCTCAGCCACGGCAACATCGTTCCGATTTACGAGCTCGGCGTGATCGACGGCACGTACTTCATCGCGATGGAGTACATCGACGGTCCCACCCTCGCCGAGCTGAGCCTGGCGGCCGCCCGCGGCGACGAGTCGATCGAGCCATCGGTGGTTGCCTTCATCTTTGCCGAGATCATGCGCGGCCTCACCTACGCCCACCGCAAGGGCGCCGGCATCGTTCACCGCGACCTGTCGCCGCGCAACGTCATGCTGTCGCGCGACGGCGAGGTCAAGCTGGTCGACTTCGGCATCGCCGCAACTCTCGACGAAGCCCAGGCGCTGGGCTCGACCGACGCGCGCCCCATCGGCTCGTTTCCGTACATGTCGCCGGAACAAGTTCGGGGCGAGTCCCTCGACGCGCGCAGCGATTTGTTTTCCGCCGGCGTGCTGCTGTGGGAGACCTTGTGCGGCGCCAACCTGTTTCATCGAGACACTGCCGAGCAGACCCTCGACGCCGTTTTGTCCGCGCCGGTCGCGCCGCCGTCGGACATTCGGCCGGACATCCCCCGCGCCCTCGACGACGTCTGCGCGAGGGCCCTGGCGCGCGAGCGCGCGGATCGATACGCGAGCGCCGCCGACGTCCTGCGCGACCTGACGCGTTACCTGTACACCATCGATCCGCCGCTCACGTCCGCGGTTTTGCCACCGCTGGTCGCCCGCTTGTGCCCGCCGGAAGTCGCGCGCGACACCGGCGACTCGAGCGGCACCTCCAGCGCCCGGCGCAACGACGGCGATACCGCCGTTCACGTACGGGACCCGGAGAATGGCACCGCGCCGATGCCCCGGCGCCGTCCCGAGACGCACGGCCCCACGCGCACCTTTGCAACCAGCGTCGAGTTCGAAGAGGTCATTCGCAACGCCACCCCGCTGATGGCCTTCGACGCCATCACCGAGGACGTCGAGCGCGAGCTCGAACAGCACGCGCAGCGCACCCGGGCGACCGAGGCTCCGTCGCCCCGCGCCCGCACCGCCTCACTCGAGCCAGCGGTGCAAGCGTCCGGGACCACCGACGCAAACGATGCTCCCGCCGGCGAACAGACAGTGCCTGCGCCGCGGCGGCGAAAGGCGTGGGGCGTGCCGCTACTGGTCCTGGCGGCCGCCGCCGTTGCCGCCCTGGCCTTTGCGGCGCAGACCGACCGCGAGGGCCCGGTCGAGCCCGTGGCCGCGGTCGTGTCGGCGGGCGAGACCGAAGCCGAGACCGGGACCGAACCCGGAACCGAAGCCGAGACCGGAACCGAGACCGCGACCGAACCCGAAGCCGAGACCGGGACCGAACCCGAGACCGAGACCGAAGCCGAGACCGAGACCGAAGCCGAGACCGAGACCGAAGCCGAGACCGAGACCGAAGCCGAGACCGGGACCGAACCCGAGACCGGGACCGAGACCGGAACCGAACCCGAGACCGGAACCGAACCCGAGACCGGGACCGAACTCGAGGCCGGAACCGAACCCGACACTGATAGCGGCATCGAGGCCGATACGGGAACGACCGGACGAGGGACAGCAGAGACCGACACCGACACCGGTGATGCGCGCGGCACCGACACCGACGCGGCAACCGATGAGACCGTTACCAGTGAACGAACCGGACGGCCCCGAACGCCCCGCGATGCGCCCACACCCGATAGCGACGTCCGACCGGCGGTGAAACAACGGGGCAGCCTCAAAGTCGGGGCGCAACCCTGGGGAAACGTGTTCCTCGACGGTCAAAAGCTGGGCACTACCCCCGGCACCTGGCAAGTGCCCCCTGGCCGACATCGATTGCGCGTGGTGCACCCGCCCTCGGGGCAGTCGCGCGAACTGACCATCGACGTGCGACCAAACGAAACCGCGAGCCCGCCGCTGGTCATCTTCGAGCTCGACTAGCGGGCTCTTTCAAGCCCCGACGCGCGGCTTGTTTCGCCCGCCAGAAAGCGCAAAAATAGCCCCGTGGGAAGGGGGACCCTCGTGGTTGCCGTCGCGCTTGCGATCGGCTTGGTGCCAGCGCGCGCGCTGGCGGAACGCATCGTCGTCGGCGACTTGTACGCGGAGCCAGATCTGCGCGACCACGCCGCGGCGACCACCATGCTCGTGCGCTCCATGCTCGGGTCGGCCAACGGCAGCGTAGCCAGTGGCGACGAGGTCGCAACCGCGCTGGCGAAAATCTCCGGCGGCGCCGTCGGCACCATTGCCTGGATTCCGCCAAGCGACGGCCCGGCCCTTCTTCGCGTGCTCGGGGCCAACGCGCTCGTGGTGGGCTCCGTCACCCGCGACGGTCCGCGGCTCACCGCGGCCATTCAGATTCTCGACGCGACCGGCTCACTGATCGCGGCCCGGGTCGCCTCGGCGCCCGGCGACGATGTCCGCGCCCTGGCCAAAGACCTGGCCAAGTCCATCGGGGCATCGACGGGCCTTTCGCCGGTCGACGCCGCGTCCACGTCCGTCGGGCAGCTACGCCCTTACGCGGCCGCGCTTCGCGCTCTGGCTCACGACGACCTCGCCACCGCGACCGCCTGGCTCGCCACCGCCGACCCGCGGGTTGCCGGACGGGTCGCCGACGCCCGCACCGCCGGGCGCGTGGCCCGCGAGCGCACGGACCTCCCCGTATCGGCACGTCTCGACGGCGCGCTGCTCGCCCTGGACCCGGCCGCCCTCACGAAGCTTGCCGGCGACCGCAAAGTCCGCCGCCAGCCAGAGGCCGCGGCCGCCATCGCCCGCTCGCACCTGGGTGCCCTCGACACCGACGCCGCCAGGCAAGCGCTGCGAAAAGCCCGCGGTCGCGCCGACGCTCTCGTGGTCGCCCGAGCCGCGCTCGCCCACCGCGCCGGGGACTCCGCGGGGCGAAACGAAGCCGTCGCCGACCTGCTGGGGGACGAACCATCCCTGCGAGCACTCGCGTTCGTCGCCAGCCTTCCGTCCAAAGCCCTGTCCGCCGATCTCGAGGGCACCGCCTTCGCCGCGGCCGAAACCTTGCCCGCGGAACACCGCCGGCTTCGATCGACTCTCGCCTTGCGCGCCGCTCGGGGCGGCATTTCGGTCGAGAAAGCCCTGACCCACATCGACGTCGCCGAACTCGACAGCCGCGAACGCAAACAGCTCGCCAAGGTGCTTTCCGGCGAGGCCGCCTCGTCTCCGCAGGGACTCCGACTGCGCAGTGAACTCGACGTGAGCCGGGGCAAACTCAAAGAGGCGCTGGCGCTCAGCGAAAAAGCCATTGCGGCCGCGGCCGACGACGCGCGCGTATGGGCCACGCACGGCCGCTTGATGACCGCCGCCGGTAACCCGGACGCGGCCATCGAGGCCCTGCGCCGAGCGACCAATCTCGACCCTTGGTTCACCCGCGAGCTAGCCCGAGCGCTGCTGGAGGATGGCCAGTACGAAGCGGCGCGACGACTTCTCGAGGGTCTGCCCGACGCCAGCTCCGTCGAGCTCGCGCGCGCTCGCGGCCTCGCGATGCTCGAGGGCGGCGACGCCGACCAGGCCGTGGCGGCCCTTCGCCAGGCGACCTTGCTCGACCCGAGCGACCTGGCGGCCAAGGAAGCCCTCGCCCGCGCGTTCGACGCCTCCGGGCGCACAGCCACGGCCGCCGAGCTGCGGGAGGCGACGTCCACTCTGCGTGCCAAGGGCCTTACCGTGCGAGAGTCGGCGCTCATCGACGAACCCGAGGGCGCCCAACGCGCGGCGCTGGCCGACGACCAGCTGCAGGAGCTGGCCGACAACGAACTGCGCGATCTGCTCGAGGCGTTTCCCCTGCTGGTCGACGGCGGCATTCGCGCAGCGGCCGTGGTTCCCATCGCCGTGAAAGAACCCTTTTACCGGCCGCGTCACGCCCTGCCGGATCGACTCGAACAGTCGCTGCGGCTCGCGCTCACGCGCCACTACAAGGTGCGCATCCGCGAGGCCGAGGTCGGCGCGACGATCGCCGAACCCCTGGTCCGCCAGCGGCTTGGCGCCATCGCGGCCGACGCGAGAGCCCCCGCCCTGATCGGCTATCGCATCGAGGCCGACGGCGGCAACGCGGCCATCAAGCTGGTGCTCTACGATGCCAAGAGCGAAGAAGCCAGCGAGGTCGCCGGCGCGGTCACGCACGATCGCTACGGCCTGGTCCGGTGGAACACCGCGTTCGTGGTTGGCGTGGCGACGATTCTGGCGCTGCTGCTGTTCTGGCAGGCGCTGGTGTTCCTGCGCGGTACCGGCACGCTTCAGGTCAAGGTGGTCCTCGACCCCGGGGCCCGGCGGGAGGTCTTCAACCTCGTGATCACGCGGCGCGCCAAGCGGCCCGAGATTGGCCCGCACTCCGACTTCATCGACCGCACCCGGCAGCAAGGACACCAGGAGACCCGTTACGGAGCCACCCTGGTCGGGCCAACCACGAGCTTCGACCGACTTCCCCCGGGCCGCTGGTTCGTACACCTGGTTGGCGTGTACGAAAAGGGCAACGAACAGCGCGAGCTCGGGCCCGCCGAGGCCACGCGCGAGGTGCGCGTCCGCCGCAATCAAACCGAGCGCGTCGAGCTCGACCTGGTGCCGGTCACGGCCGAGTACGCGATCAGCGTGTACGACGGCACCGCGCCAGCGCCAGGGGCGTCCGTTTGGCTCGACAGCAACGCCGACGCCGCAAAGAAGGCGCCCGCCTCGGGCGAACTGCTGTTTCACATTCCGGTCGGCGAACACATTCTCAACGTCAAGGCCAACGGCGTGACCGTGAAGAAGACGCTCAACGTGGCCGACACCCGGGTGCATCGCCTGGTGGTGAACCTCGAGCGCGAGCGGCGACTGGCCGAGGTCGCCGGCGGCATCGAGCTGGGCGGAATGAGCAGCGGTACCAGCGGCAAAGAGGCGTCGGTGCAAATGCGGCACATCACCAGCGAAGAGCTGGAGGAAAAAGCCGCGCTGGCCGCGGTCGGCACGTCCGCGACGGTCGGCCTGGGCGCCGGCGGCGCACCGCTCGCCGCACCGACCGGGGGGCCGCCGCCGGTAACGGCCGCGGCCATTGGAACGAGCCCCGGTGCGGGTGTTGCCAATCGGGGCGCCGTGGGCTCCAGCCCTGGCCTCGACCGCTACCGGCGCACCTCCGAGCTTGGCCGGGGAGCCATGGGCGTTGTTTACCGCGCCCACGACACCGTGCTCGAGCGCGACGTCGCGCTGAAACTCATGAGCGACGAGATTCGCCAGCACCCCCAGGCGATGAAGCTCTTTTTGCGCGAGGCCAAAGCCCTGGCTCAGCTCAACCACCCAAACATCGTCACCGTGTTCGACCAGGGCGAAGACGCCGAGGGTGCGTTCATGGTGATGGAGCTGGTCGAGGGCGACACCGTCGAACACTTGCTCGAGCAAGGCGACGGCATCCCCATGGGCAAAGCGCTCGAGATCATCGACCAGTGCGCGGCCGGCCTTGCCTACGCCCACGGCCGGCGCGTCATCCATCGCGACATCAAGCCCGGCAACATGTTCATGTCGCAAGACGGCATCGTCAAGCTGGGCGACTTCGGCCTCGCGCGGGTGGTCGAGGAAATCAGCATTCGCAAGACCGAGGTTCGCGGAACGCCCCTGTACATGGCGCCCGAGCAAATTACCGGCACCGACGTCGACTTTCGCGCCGACTTGTACGCCCTGGGCTGCACCGCTTTCGAGCTGCTCAGCGGACGGCCCCCCTTTATCGACGGCCAGATCCTGTACCACCACATGCACACCGCACCGCCCTCCCTGCGCAGCCTGGTCCCCGAGGTACCGCCCGAACTCGAAGCCGTCGTCGCCCGCTGCATCGCCAAAAACAAAGCCGACCGCCCGGCCTCAGCCAACGACCTCCGCAAAGAACTACGCCCCCTCTGCCAACGCCTCTGCTCGTAGCCCGAATCCGAGTCCGAGCCCGAGTCCGAGTCCGAGACCGAGTCCGAGACCGAGACCGAGACCGAGACCGAGACCGAGACCGAGCACGAGCACGAGCACGAGCACGAGCACGAGCACGCTAGAGCCAGGCCACACGACGCCCATCAGGCTGCTAGATGCCCTCCGCCGCCGCGTTCCACTAACTAATCGGCATAGGGGCCCCGAGCATTTGCTCGGGGCCCCCTGCCACACCACCCGGCATGCGGGTCCGCACCGGGCGGTTCGGCCTGTTGAGCTCACGTCGCCAGGCGTGGGACGCCTAGGCGGTCGAAGTACGAAGTGGGAAAAGCCGCGTGAGCGGCCTGCGCCGAGGCGCGCCACCAGCTCGGCAGGTGGTACGAGAGACTTCGTGCTACCGCGTCACTGGCCCCAAGCTTGCGCAGTGCACGGTACGCGGTCGTGCCCCGGCGCCACTGCTTGAGCTGATACGCACGCAGGCGACGGCGAATCCACTTATCGAGATCGCGGAACTGGTTGACCTCGATGAGTCGGAAGTATTGCTTCCAGCCGGGGAGGTACGTTCGCAAGTCCGAAACCACAGCATCCATGGACTGGCCGCGGCTGCGCCGGGTCATCCGGCGAACCCTGGCTTTCATGCGGTCGAGGGCCTTGCTCGAGATCCGAAGCAGGGTGCGTCCGTCGCGTCTTGGCCAGAAGCCAAAGCCGAGAAACGGTCGTTCCCACGCCTGGTCCACCGAGCTCTTGGTCGGGTTGACGCGAAGGTGAAGCCGGGCGAAAAGGCGGGTGAGCGAGCCCATGACTCGCAGCCCGGCCTTCTTCGACCGAACGAAGACACGCACGTCGTCCGCGTAGCGGACGAACGTGTGGCCTCGGTGCTCCAGTTCTTTGTCGATACCGTCCAGATACACGTTCGCAAGCAGCGGCGACAGAGGCCCACCCTGCGGCGTTCCCCTGCTCCGCTCCGTCACCACCCCGTTCGCCATCACGCCGGCGTCGAGGTATCGACGAACGAGCCGCAGGATCGAGCGGTCCTCGATTCGACGAGCGAGCTTTCCCATCAGAACATCGTGGTGGACCCGGTCGAAAAACTTCTCGATGTCCACGTCCACCACCCATTGCTTACCGGCCTCGATATGGGCGCGCGCCTCGCGTATTGCGTCGTGCGCGCGCCGCCCGGGCCGAAAGCCATGGCTGTGCTCAGAGAAACTCGGGTCGAACAAAGGCTGCAGGACTTGAAGAAGAGCCTGCTGAATCAGGCGGTCGAGCGCCGTCGGAATCCCGAGGTCTCGGGTTCCGCCGTCGGGCTTCCGGATCGAAGCCCGACGGACCGGCTGCGGCTGGTACCGGCACGCGAGCAGCTGTTCGCGAACCCGGCGCCAGTGGTGCCGCAGCCAGTCAGGTAGTTCGTCCACCGTCATACCGTCGATTCCAGGGCTACCCCCATTTCTCCTCACTCGCTTTAACGCTCGCTGAAGATTCGGACGGCTCAACACCGCCTCCATCAGCGAGCCCGTTGCTGGACGCTCCGTCTCGCCAGTCGCCGGCATCGTTTGTTCGCTCCGCCGCGGAGCAGGGGTTTCACCCCGGCCCGCAAACGGCAGCTCCTGTTGTTTGGACTTCTGAACCATGACGATGTCGAGAAAAAGCGGGCGTTTCGCCCTTCAGGTCGTTCAGCCCTTCGGCGGCGTTGTCGCAACGCGGCCTACTACGGCCTCGGCTGACTTCTCGCTCCGCGGACGTGACCGCGTGGCCCTTTCAGGCCCAAGGCGAGATCTCCCCGGGTAAGAACGCTGACCTTCTCCGCACAGCCGCCGGATTTACAAGAGGTCCCTTGGTCACGGAAACTTCGCGGTTATTGGCCCGCTCGTCTCGGTTCCCCCTGCCTCGTATCCGGTTCTTGTTCATCGGCTCGCGGATTCGTTTCACGCTTCCTTCCGACGGTCGGTCGCCCTTCCGCCGTTGCGCTTCCCTTCAGTCGCTGTGACCTGCTCCTGAGAGGACTCTCACCTCCAAGTCAGCGCCCATGCCGGGCGCACCAA